>JACXTT010003576.1_pt1 | contig 23778 bp, 22 predicted proteins | sample 9270951 | NCBI WGS metagenome assembly JACXTT01 (sample SAMN15532306, study PRJNA645909) | rock metagenome | isolation source: weathered quartz diorite | place: Puerto Rico | collected 2017-06-21
TCGGGCTCCGCGGCAACCAGCTCGACGCGAAAGCCGGGCGGGACTTGCATCTTCTTGATCGCCTCCTGCGGCGACAAGGCGGGGCCGGGCGGCTTGTCCTGGGCGTGCGGGATGACTTCCTTCTTGGGCGGCGTCTTGTCCTTGGCGGTGGTATCATGCTGGAGCAACGCGAACGGCGTGGCGCCGACGATGAATACGATGAGAAGACGAAGTTTCATGGAGAGTCTCCGTGATGGATTGCCACCGGTTTGCCTTGGTTGGGGATGATTGTATCATCACTGGAGAATGAAATCGAGCAACTGTTTACGTTTAGCGCTCGCCTGGCGCGTGCAGTAACCGACGGTTCCCTGCAAGCGCTAAACGTGAACCCGGAACCCCACCATGAAAACCATCGAACTGATCAATACCTTCGGCATCGAGAATTTGCGCGTCGTCGAACGTGTGCAGCCGAGGATGGGTCCCGGCGACGTGATGCTGAAGATGAAAGCGTGGTCGCTCAATTATCGTGATCTGCTGGTTGTGAAGGGGCTATACAATCCGAAGCTGAAACTGCCGTTCGTGCCACTCTCCGACGGCGTCGGCGAGGTGACCCACGTCGGCGACGGCGTGACGCGCGTCAAGGTCGGCGATCGCGTGGCCGGATGCTTCATGCAAAGCTGGCTCAACGGCGAATTGAACGGTACGGCGGCCCGGTCGGCGTTGGGCGGGGGCGCGCCGGGCGTCGCGGCGGATTATGTCGCGTTGCCGGAGAATGGCGTCGTCAAGGTTCCGGATCATCTGTCGGACGAGGAAGCCGCGACCTTGCCATGCGCGGCGTTGACGGCGTGGAACGCCCTGGTCACGCAAGGCCATCTCAAGGCGGGCCAAACGGTGCTGATCCAGGGGACCGGCGGCGTGTCGATCTTCGCGTTGCAATTCGCCACGATCCTCGGTGCCCGCGTCATTGCCACCTCCAGCAGCAATGCCAAGCTGGAACGGGTCAAGCAGATGGGCGCATCCGACGGCATCAACTACAAGGAGACTCCCAACTGGGAGGAGATGGTGAAGGAACTCACCGGCGGCGTCGGCGTCGATCATGTCGTCGAGGTAGGCGGCGCCGCGACCTTCAATCAATCGCTCAAGGCCGTGCGCGCAGGCGGCCGCATCAGCTTGATCGGCGTGCTTGCCGGCAAGGGGGACGTCAACTTGATGCCGGTCCTGATGAAGGGCGTATGCGTGCAGGGCATCTTCGTCGGCAGCCGGGCCATGTTCGAGGCGATGAACCGCGAGATTGCTGCCGAGCAGCTTCGGCCGGTCGTCGATCGCGCGTTTGCATTCAGCGAGATTCAGGAGGCGCTGCGGCACATGGAGGCGGGGGCGCATTTCGGCAAAATCTGTCTGCGCGTTTAGCGCACGCATGACGCCGCGCGGGCGTCAAACGAATTCTGAAGGAACCCACCATGCCCAGCGCACGCGCCAAGTGCATCGGCATCCTCACCAGCGGGGGCGATTGCCCCGGGCTCAATGCCGCCATCCGCGGCGTGTGCAAGCCGGCGATGAGCGATTTCCACATCGAGGTCATCGGCATCGAGAAGGGCTTCCGCGGCCTCGTCGAGAACCATTCGCGCGTGCTGCACTTGCAAGACGTCACCGGCATCCTCTCCTCCGGCGGCACCATCCTCGGCACCAGCCGCGAGAAACCGTACAAGATGCCGCTCCCCAACGGCGAGACCATCGACATGACGCCGCGCGCCGTCGAGACCTACAATCGGCTCGGCCTCGATTGCCTGGTCGTTCTCGGCGGCAACGGCACGCACAAGGTCGCTTACAACCTCACCAAGCACGGACTCAACGTCATCGGCCTGCCGAAAACCATTGACAACGATCTCGCCGAGACCGACGTCACCTTCGGCTTCAATTCCGCCGTCACCACGGCGGCGGAGGCGATCGATCGGCTCTATTCCACCGCGGAAGCGCACTTGCGCGTCATGGTCATCGAACTCATGGGCCACAACGCCGGCTGGCTCGCCTTGACTGCGGGCCTCGCCGGGGGGGCCGATGTCATCCTGCTACCGGAAATACCCTATGACATCGACAGCATCAGCCAGCACCTGACCGAACGCCGGCGGCGCGGCAAGTGGTTCAGCATCATCGCCGTCGCCGAAGGGGCGTTGCCGAAGTCGATGGACGGTAACAAGAAGGTCGGCAAGAAGAAGGACAAGAAGGACGAGAAGCGCAATCGCGAAGACGATGCCGGCGGCCGGGTCAGCATCGGCGTCGCCAAGGCCATCAGCGAACGCCTTGGCATGGATACCCGCGTCACCGTGCTCGGGCACCTGCAGCGCGGCGGCGTGCCGACGCCCTATGACCGCGTCCTGGCGACGCGCTTCGGCACCTTCGCTGCCGAGATGCTGGTTGAGGGGAAGTACAACCAGATGGTGTGCCTGAAAGGCGCGGACGTGACCTCGGCGCCGCTCGACAAGGTCGCCGGTCGCACCAAGCTGGTGCCGCTCGATCACCCACTGATCCGCTCGGCGCGGCGGGTGGGGACGAACTTCGGCGACTGACTGATTCGATTAGGGTCCGCACGGCGCCAGGCGGGCGCTATACGAATTCGCCCGCGATCATGGCTTGCGCAATCGAACCACTTCCTCCTCCAAGGCGGTGATGCGCACGCGCAGCTGGTGCATCTCCACACGCAGCTTTTCCATGGTCTCCGCGTGCTCGACGAGATGATCATACTCGGCGGCGGCCTCGCGCACGGCCTCTTCCAGGTCGGTCGGTTGCCACGGCTTCTTCAGGAACTTGAAGATGTGACCCTGGTTGATCGCCGCGATCACCGAATCGATGTCGGCATAGCCGGTGAACAACATGCGAATCGCCTGCGGATGGCCGGCCCGGATCGACTTGAGCAGCTCGACCCCGGTCACCTTCGGCATGCGCTGGTCGGTCATGATGATGTGCACTTCGTTATCGCGCATCAGCTTGAGGCCCTCGTCGGCACTCTTCGCTTTCAGCACGCGGAATTCGCGGCGCAACAGGTCGTGTACGGAATCGCACACATCCGTCTCGTCATCGACCACCAGCAGCGTGTGTTTCTTTGCGGTCATAGCCAACCCCTTGTTCAAGCCCGCTCTTTCAGAGGCAAATAAACGCGGAAACAGGTCCCATTTCCCGACTTGGCATCGACATCGATTCGGCCGCCGTGCGCGGTGATGATGTGATGGGAGATCGACAGCCCCAGGCCAGTCCCTTCGCCAACGTCCTTGGTGGTGAAGAACGGATCGAATAGCCGCGACAGGTGCTCTTGCTTGATGCCGCCGCCATTGTCGCGAACCTCGAGCAGGAAGTCGTCGCCTTGCCGCTCAGTGCGGATGTTGATGCGGCCATCGCTACGGCCGACAGCCTCAATCGCCTGGAATGCGTTGACGAGCAAGTTCAGCAGCACCTGGCTGATCTGGGTGGACACGCATGGGACCACCGGATTCGGATCGTGCGTTTGCTCGACGACGACGCCGAGGCGTTTGAATTTCCCGTGCAGGATCTCCAGGACGCTATCGATCAGGTCGGGAATGCGCACGTCCTGGCGGCGTGGCGCCTCGGTACGGGCCATGCCGCGCAAGCTGTGGACGATGCGGCTCACGCGCTCGATGCCGTCGCGCGTGCGGGCCAGGATGCGGGTCATGTTCATCTTGATATACGGAAGATCGATCTCCGCGTCGAGCGCCTGGATGCGCTCGGACACGTCGGCAGCGAGCCCAGCCTGGCCCGATTCGTGCAGGCCGAGCACGTCGAGCAAGCCTTTGCAGTCGCGCTCAAGGACGACCAGATTGTTGGCGACGAAGGCGAGCGGATTGTTGATCTCGTGGGCCACGCCGGCGGAAAGGAGTCCAATCGACGCCAGCTTTTCGTTTTGCAGCATGAGGGCGCGCATCTTGTTGCGCTCGGTGAGGTCGCGGACGGCCGCCAGGATTTGCACGGGACGCTGCTCGCTGTTGCCGCTGTCGGCCACGTCGGTCAGCAGGCTCAAGGCGATCTCCGCGGGGAAGTCGCTGCCGTCCTTGCGCTTGCCGCGCACGTCGTGCGGCCTGCCCACCAGGTCCTTCATGCGCGTGTTGAGAAAATCAACGACGCCTTCGGCATGAAGCTGGGTGAACTCGTCCGGCACCAACGCACCGGCAGGTAAGCCCAGGACTTCCGCGGAGGTGTAACCGAACATGCGTTCGGCGGCGGGATTGAAGAGGGCGATATTGCCGCGCTGGTCGATGACGATGATGCCGTCCAGGGTCGCTTCGGTGAGCTGGCGGTAGCGTTTCTCGGACCGGGCCACGGTTTCGTGAGCGAAGACTTCCTCGGTAACGTCCCAGAAGATTCCCTGCACGCCGATGACTTCGTCCTCGGCGTTGAGGATCGGCGTCTTGACGATGTGGACGTAGAGCCGGCCGCCGTCGGGGAGATGATGGGCCTCGACGGCATCGAGCGTCTTGCGCGTGGCCATGACGTACTGATCGTCGGCGACGTACTTGCGGGCCAGCTCATCGGGAAACAGATCGAAATCGGTCTTGCCCAGAAGCTCCGGCAACGCCTTCTTCATGCTGATGCAGTAGCGCTGGTTGCCGAACGTCAGTCTGCCGGCGCGGTCCTTGCGTAAGATGTTTTGCGGCAGCGACTGGACGAGCGAGGCATAGAGTGCCTGGGAGTCGCGCAGCTCCTTTTCGACGCGCTGATGCTCGGTGATATCGTTGCAAACGAGCACGCCGCCCTTGAGCGAGCCGTCGCGTTCGCGCAAGGGCCGTCCGGCGACGCTGATCCACAGGCCGGCGGCGGCGTCCTCATGGCGGACGAACAGTTCGATGTCGTCGAACGACTCGCCGTGGACGCAGCGGAGCACGGGGAACTCCGGCACGCGGGTAGTGCGATCCGCGTGATACAACGTGAAGTTGCCTTGCAGCAGGCCGGGCCCAAAGATGCGCTCGGCCATCGGATTGAACAGCACGATCTGGCCAGCCACGTCGGCGACGATCACTGCGTCGCTCATGTTGTCGAGGATCGACTGGAGCAAGTGGCTTTGCTTGTTGAGGGCCTCCTCGGTCTGCTTGCGCTTGGTGAGGTCGCGCATGACGGCGAGAACGGCGGGCTTGCCGTCAAGTTGAATGGCGGACGTGTTGATATCGACGTAAACGCGCCGGCCGTCCTTGGTGCGGTGAATGCCCTCGCAGCGCATGACGCCAGTCTGCAACTGCGAGCGCAGCCGGCTCTGGAAACCGGCGGCAAAGTCCGGATCGTCGATGTCGCGCGTGTTCAGACGCAGCAACTCTTCGCGCGTGTAACCCAGCCGCCGCGACGCCGCCGGATTGGCGTGCAGTATATTTCCTTGCTCATCGTGAACAAAGACAGCGTCATCGATGGCTTCGAAAAGGACTTGCGTCCAGCTGGCGGTGGCCATGGTTCCACTCATTTGTCGCGGGTAGCTCGACGGTAGACAACGTAGAAGATTCTATCCCGGCAGCGGCGTTTGACGTAGGTCAGGCTCACCAGCCTGACGTTTTGCAATTGCGGTCAGGGTGTAAAGCCTGACCTACCGCAAACTGTGCCGCCACTACCCCTTGCTTTTGCTGGTTTTAGATCGCACAATCCTATAAAGTAGCGAAAAGCGCCATTTTCCGGCAACGAGCGATCCCATGGCCGAACTGACCGACATCCCGCTGCTTCCCGAGCATATCGTCGCGGAACGATCGCATGTCGTCATTCCGAGCCTGCCGAACTGGATTGAACCGACCGTCGAATTTCTGCGCCGCAAGGCGGTGCTGGGCGGCGTGTGCGAGGAAACCCGCTCCGGAAAACTTCTGATCGCTCTGCACGAAGCGATCTCCAACGCGGTCATCCATGGCAATCTGGAACTGTCTTCCGACCTGAAAGAGCAAGGCGACAGCGCTTTTGCCGAGGCACTGGCGCAGCGAGCGGCCGACCCGGCGCTCGCCAGCCGCAAGGTGGACATCGTCGTCGAGTTCGACGGCGACGTGTACCGCTGGGTCATCACCGATCAAGGGCGCGGCTTCGATGTCGAGCGCGTGTTGGCCAAGTGCCTGAGCGACGATCCCGAGGTGCTGCTGTCGAGCGGTCGCGGCATCCTGATGATGAAGTCGTTCCTGGACGACGTGCGTTTCGATATGGGGGGCCGGCGCGTGATCCTGTCGCTGCTGCGCCGCACGGTGGACGAGCGGCGCAAGAAGCAGCGCACCGGGCTGGAGGCGTCGTTTCAGGTCACGCCGCTGAAGCCGGACGGCACGCCGGACTGGGCGGAGACTTACGAAGCGATGTCGCGAAACTTTTCGGAGCAAGGGATTTCGCTGTTGCAGCTGCAGCTCAATCACTCCGGGAAGGTTCTGATCGGCGTTCCCACCGACAAGGGGATCGTGCACATCCCGGCCGAGGTGAGGCATTCGCGGTCGTTCGGGTCGAGCGGCATGGAACTGGGTTGCGAGTTCTCCGAGCCGTTGCCGCCGGGCAACCCGCTGCCGCCGCCGCCGCCGGTGGTGTCGCCGCAGCTCGAAGAAGTGTATCACGCGATCATGGATATTTTGGGCACGGCGCAGGGCAAGCAGTTGCCGTCGCACGAACGGCGAATTCATCCGCGTCTCGTCTTCCATGAGCCGGTGACGGTTCACATGGGGCAGCGGCCCGAGTCGATCGTCTGCTATGCCCGCGATCTTTCCAAGGGGGGGCTGTCGTTCATCGCCCAAGAGAAGCTGCCCGACGAAGTCACAATTTCGTTCGCTCCAAGCGAGCAGCGGCGTGCGCTGCACATCCGCTGCAAAGTGGTGCGCTGCTCACGCATCGAGGCTGGTTTCTACGACATCGGGGCGGCCTTTGTGCGGCTGGACGATACCATGCAGTCGTGACATGTGATATTTCGAAGTCTCCGCCAAACGTGTGGTTCTTCGAGTAGCCCAGGGCTAAGGTACGCCGAGTCTCTGGGGTTTCCCAGGAGCTCGGCGTAGGTCACCCCTAAGTTTCCAAATACTCTCAATCATGACTCCATCGGATTCCGACTCCATGCGTCAACAATTGCTGGCCCATCTGCGCCAACTGCGCGGGGCCGGCGTCAATTGGCTGCCGACGGCGCCGGCCATTGGGCTGATCGCATCGGCGGCGCAGCCGCAAGCGTCGGCGCCGGTGTGTGCCACCCCGCAAGCGTCAATGTTCGACCTCGATGAAGAGAAGTCCGCGGACGTCGGCATCGACCTGTCTCTCGACGAGCGCCGGCTTGCCTTGCAGACGCTTGCCGACGAGGTGAAGGCCTGTACGCGCTGCGCCGAGCTTTGCTCGACGCGCACCCAAACGGTGTTCGGCGATGGGCCGCCGGGCGTCGAGCTGTGTTTTGTCGGCGAAGCCCCGGGAGCGGACGAGGACAAGCAAGGCCTACCGTTCGTCGGCGCCGCCGGGCAACTCTTGAACCGCATCATCGCGGCAATGGGGCTGAAGCGCGAAGAGGTTTACATCTGCAACATCCTCAAGTGCCGCCCACCGGGCAATCGAACACCGCTCGCCAATGAAGCCGCCAACTGCCGCGATTTTCTCGATCGCCAGCTCGCGCTGGTGAAGCCGAAGTTCATCGTCGCCCTGGGTGGTTGTGCCGCGACCAACGTGCTGCAAACAACGCTCTCGATCGGCAAGCTGCGAGGACGCTTTCACGACTACCAGGGCATCCCCGTGCTGGCGACTTATCATCCGGCGTTCTTGTTGCCGCACCGCAGTCCGGAGAAGAAACGGGAGGTGTGGGACGACATGAAGTTGCTGCTGCAAAAGATGGGGCGGCCGGTGCCGTGATTGCCGCTTGCGGTTTAGCGTTCGCATGGCGCCACGGGAGCGCTAATCCGCAAGCAGCCTAATCCGCGAGCAGCGTGCGAATCGTCTGCAAGAGCTGCTTGTACTTGATCGGCTGGATCAAGGTGGCAACTCCCTCGGTAATTTCCAGGCGATTCTTCCAATCGACTTGATCGGCCCCCAGCATCAAGATACCGCGACAGGCGATCCCCTGGCGGTGGGCGTCGTCCATGATGCGCTCGAAGACGAAAAAGCCGTTCTTGCCGGTCGTGGACGCGTCAACAATCAACAGGTCGAACGGCTGCTGGCGGAATCGGTCGAGCGCCCGCACCGGATCGGCGGCAAGCAGGATGCGAAAGCCTTCGTCCTTCAACTTCGAACGCAGCACGTCTTGCAGCTTCTCGTCGCTCTCGGCCAAGAAGATCGTCGCCTGGGTCTTCTTTTGGTCCCCAACCGCCGCTTTGCTGCCTCCTTCAACGTCGATCCGGGTTTCGCGGATGCGTTCCAGCAGCTGCGACGGTGTCTGGATGCGTGAGTCGGGCTCCAGATCCATCATGTTCTCGATCAATCGAAACAACGATGCCGGGGCTTGCACGTCCTCGGGCGCCAGGGGCAGAATTTTCTGAAAACGCTGGGCCGACATGCGCGTTTGCGCGCTGCGGCTATATTCCAGCGGCGAGCGCCCCGACAGGAGTTCATACGCCACACAGCCGAGGAAAAAGATATCGCTGCGTTTGTCGTCTTGTTCCACGTTCGTCACACGTTCCAGCCCGGCATAGTCCACGGTGCGATCGACGTGTATTTCTCCCTTCTCGTCGCCGGTGGCGCTGAACTGCCCGCCCGCCAGGCCGAAATCGACGAGCTTCGCCGGCCCCTGGCTCGACAAGAGGATGTTGGTGAGCTTCATGTCGCGATGAGTGATCCCCTTGCCAAAAGCACACGCCAGTCCTGCGGCGGTGTCCTCCAGGATGCGGAGCACATCGGCGGGTTCCAGCTTCTTGCGCACCTTCAGCAAGTCGCGCAAGTTGCCGCCCTCGACGAATTCCATCACGATGTAGTACTGGTTCGTGGTCTTTTCATGATTGACCGCCAGGATCTCGACGACGTTGGGATGCCGCAGGCTCATCCCCACCTGGGCTTCGCGCGTGAACAGGTCGATCTTGCGCTGATCCTTGGACCACTTGTTGCGCAGTACTTTGATGGCCACGCTGCGTCCGGAGGATGGGTCGTCGCAGCGATAGACGCGGCCGAAACTACCCGAGGCGATCTTGTACAGAACGCGGTAGCCGCCGAGAAAATAGCCGTCGGTGTCCCCCTTGAGCAGTTTGCCGCTCTGAAAGGGGGTGAGATAGGACTTTTGCTCCATGCAGCGCAAGAACACCTCGGCCGGGACCTTGCGCGATTCCAGCTCGTCCCAGGCTTCTTCCGCGTGGTGGATGCTCAAGAGTCCCAATCGCACAGCGGTGTCCGCCATTTCGCCCGCTTCAAGGCTCGCCATGATTCGTTGCAACCCCGAGATATTTGCCCGGACAATACGTCTTGCCTCATCGACTCGCGCTCCGCTATTTTATCACGGTACATACGCTTTTGCCAAGCGACAAATGTTCATTTCGTCTCGCCGCTTACGGCCTAGCGCTCGCACAATCCACGCGAACGCCAAGCCGCCATGCCGCTAGCGGTAATTGCCGAATCTCCTCTTGCAATCCCAGCCCTCCTCGATTATATCCACGCCCCCTAACTCAAGGAGGCGACCGGTGAAACGACATTGGCCTCATGTACTCGGGCTTTCATGCCTGCTGTTGGCAACCGCGGGTTGCGCTAGCTTCTGGGACGAAGCCTTAAGCCACGAATGCGATTGGTCGTACGCCACCGGCTACGGCAAGCCGAGCCCGCTCGTCGTCATCCGCGACAACGCTGACCGCACGCCGAACGCCGACGGCCTGCGCCGAGCCCAGGCGCTGAGCCAGTTGCGCGAGCCCTTGCAGACGAATGGTAACGCCAAGGATCAGCAAATGTATCTCGACATTCTCGGCATCGCCGCCAGGGAAGACAGCGAACCGCTCTGCCGACTCGCCGCCGTCCGCGCCCTGGGCAAGTTCAAGGATCCGCGTGCCGCTCGCATCCTCGAAGACGTTTACCAGCAGCAGAAGATGCCCTTCACACACGACAACAACTGCTTGATCCGCAAGGAAGCGATTGTCGCCCTGGAAAAAACCCACGATCCCGACGCCCGCCATCTGCTGATCCGCGTCGCCCGCCAACCCGGACCGCCGCCGACCGCCGACCTGACCGATCGCCAGCAGACGCAGGATGAAAAGATCGTCGCCATTCGCGCGCTTGGCAAGTACCGCCAGCAAGAATGCGTCGATGCCCTCGCCTATGTATTGCGCTCGGAAAAAGATGTGGCCTTGCGCGATCGCGCTTTGCAATCAATGCAAGAATCGACCGGCAAACGCTGGCCCGTTCAATACGAAGCTTGGCAGCGTGAGGACGTGCGCCCGATTCCGGGCGACGCGAATGAAAGCGTCATCCAGCGCGTCGGCGGCTGGCTGCCCAAATTCTAGGCGGTGGGCTCGCCTTTTGCCGCCCGCACGTAAGCCTCGAAGTTCGCGACCGGCGTCTCCTTATCGACGCCATGATTCAAATTCACGATATGCCGCCGCCCAGCGCCCGCTTCGACGCAGCGCCTTGTCGCGGCCGTCACCTGTTCCGGCGTTTCGGAGCGAAGCACCTCTTCATCGACATTCCCTTGAAACACAAGCTGCGGATAAGCACGCCGCGCCGCCGCCAGATCGTGGCACTTGCCGAGACTGATTACCTCGGCCCCGCTCGTCGCCAGCAAATCGAGATAGGGGCACTCCTTTACGAACAGAATCCGCGGCGTCCCGCTCGCTCCCGCCAGAATCGCGCGATGGTACGGTTGCGCCCAGCGCAGATACTCGTCACGTGTCAACTCGCCGACCCACGAATCGAAGAGCTGGTACAGCGCCGCGCCGTGGCCGATCAGCGTTTTGAGAAAGCCAATCGTCGCCGTCTGAATGCGTTCGAGCAATGCTTGCCAGACAACTGGCCTTTCCTGGATGAAGCTGCGCGTCGCGTCGAGGTTCTTGCCGGTGCCGATGCAGTACGTCGCCACGGTGAACGGCGCCCCCGCGAAAACAATGGCCGGCAGCTCGCCGCGCAGCTCCTGCTGGACGCGCTGCAACAGCCCGATGATCGAGCCAAAGCGCTCCGGCCGCGGCTCCGGGTCGAGTCGTTCCACGTCTGCCATGGTCGCGATTGCCCGATCCGGCACCGGTCCGCGACCCGCTTGCAGCGTGAACGGCAACCCCATCGACACGGTCAGCGTCGTGATATCGTAGAACAGGATGATCGCATCGACGCCGAACCGCTTCGGCAGCAGCGATGCCTTCGCCGCCAGCTCGACGTTGTCGGAGAACTCGTAGAACGACAGCCCCGCACGCAGCTTGTTGAATTCGGGGTCCCAGCGCCCCGCCTGGCGCATCGCCCACACCGGCGGTCGTTCGACGGCCTCGCCGCGGGCGGTGCGGACCAGCAGATGATCGGTTGCCTTTGTCACCAAGAAAATCCTCTTCTTCGCTTAGCGCTCGCATGGTGCCGCGCAATCGCATGGCGCTAAACGAATGCCCGTTTCGTCCCCACATACAACGTCGCGATCCCGAACGTGAACGACTTCCACGTCACGTCGACCAGTCCGTGTTCGCGCAGCCGTTCCGCCAGCGCTTCCCCGTCCGGGAACTGGATCACGCTCTCCGGCAAATAGCGATACGCATCGTCTCTCGACCGCGAGATCATCTGCCCAAGTCGAGGCAGCACGTGCCGAAAGTAACAGCGATAAAGCGGTCCCATTAGCCAGCCGCGCGGCTGCGAGAACTCCAGGATGGCAACCTTGCCCCCCGGCTGCGTCACGCGCACCATTTCAGCGATCCCCTTGTCGGTGTCGGTCACGTTGCGCAGCCCGAACGCGACCGTCGCAATCTGAAACATATCGCTCGGAAAAGGCAACCGCTGGGCATCCGCCTCCAAAAAGCGAATGCGCTCCCCCGCCTTCTTCCGCTTCGCCTTCGCATCGGCTCGCACCAGCATCTCGTGGCAAAAATCCGCCCCAAAGATCGGCACCATTCCCGCCGCCGCCCGATCGTAAGCGAGGGCCAGATCGCCGGTTCCCGTGCAAAGATCAAGTATAGGCGACACCTGGCGAGCCGAGCCCCGTAAGGGGCCGGGTTGCACGACCGGCGGCACAATCCGCGTCGTCCGCCAGCGCCAGTACTTATCGACGTTGCAGCTCAACAAATGATTGAGCAAGTCGTAACTCGGAGCGATGTTGTTGAACATGCTCCGAATCTTCGTTTCGCGTTTGTCGAGAATCAGGGAGGTCACAAATGCACCGATCATACGCGGCTCCTCGTCACGGCGGGTGGATAAGTGAGGAACCGCAGGAGTTCGCGGAGAGCAACCGGCAATGTCGTTGTTGTATGAATCCGGCAGAATCTTGGTCGTTTTCCGCAAGGCCCACCCGCTGCTTAACCGAGCCAACCCGCCGCTGCGCCGGCGAGTGAATTCGGGCCATCACTGTGGTAACCAGGGTTCCACCGAATTTGGGTAGAACAAGCTGCGCACGATTTCCGCCTTGAGCTCATCGCGCTGTTTGCGGCTTTCGATCGTGGTGATGATGGCAATGGCTTTCTGAAGAGCTCGCTGCTGTGCGAGTCGCTCCCCGAGACGATCGACTCGGTCATTTGCCAGCTTCGATTGGCGAAAAAAAAGTGGCGCCGTCACTTCTGGGATGATGCCCGCGATCGTGGAAATCACTCCGGCCGTCGTCTTTTCAAGAATGACCATGATTATGGCAAACACCAGGAGTGCCAGACCAATGAAGGCTGCGGCAAGACTAAAAACGTACCATCCTCGTGATTGATCGCCCGCTTGCTTTCGGTCCCGCTCGTATTGCTCGATCTGGGGAATGGTTACGTCGGCAATTTTCTCAAAGGCAATTTCAACCGTCGCGTTGTCCCCTAGCTCCCCTTCCCCCACTCCGAGCAAGTCTTGCACCTGGCGAGGAGTGAGATTGGGAAACGCGGAATACACCGCTGCGCGCTGGGGCTCAAAAGATTCCAGAGTCGCCATGGCTATGTTTATACGTCGGCGTTAATCATATGCAATAGATTAAGCCCATGACTCATAGAAGAAGGAGACCGCCATGCTCACCGCCGAAGCTTGCCGTCGCCGTCGGGAACGTCTGTGGGCGAAGCTCGACCCGCCGCCGGAGTCGGATTATTTGCTACTGAGCGATCCGATTCATCTCGTCTACTTCGCTAATTACTGGGTCGATCCGATCAGCCTTGGCGCCGGCTTTCCTGGCTATCTCATGATTCGCAAGGATGGGCACGCCAAGCTGCTGTACGAGAACCGGGCGCCGCAATCGGCCAAGCTCGCGCATGCCGAGGAACGCCGGGCGATTCCGTGGTACGACGCGCAGTCGCCCGCCCATGGGCCGCGGCAGCTGGCGGTGCTCACGGAGGTCAACCCGATGCGCTCGGGTTTGCGCATTCACGATCGGCCCGGCGATTTGATGGCGTCACAGATCATCCATGCCGTCGCGGAGATGCGCCGGCAGAAGGATCCCGACGAAATCGAGATGCTGCGCACCTGCATGCGCGCCACCGACGCGGGGCACGCCTGGGCGCGGGCCAACGTCAAGGCAGGCATGACCGAACTCGACGTCTACTCCGGCATTCACGCGGCGTGCGTCAAGGCGGCGGGCATGCCCGTTATCGTCTACGGTGATTTCGCGGTCAGTCCCGGTCCCGAGCGCCGCGGCGGCCCACCCACCGATCGCGTCCTGCAAGCCAGTGACATGATGATCCTCGATTACTCCGTCGTCATTCAGGGTTACCGTAGCGACTTCACGAACACACTCGTTGTTGGCGGCAAGCCGAGCAAGGATCAACAACGACTCTACGATCTGTGCATGGCCGCGATGGCGGCCGGCGAAAAGGAGCTGCGCGCGGAAGCGTCGTGCCTGACCATCTATGAAGCCGTGCGCGGCGTCTTCGCCAAGGCGGGCGTCGCCGACGCTTTTCCGCATCACGCGGGACACGGCCTGGGCATCACGCATCCCGAAGATCCGTACCTCGTCAAGACGGCGAATCAGCATTTGCTGACGGGGGATGTGATTACGCTCGAACCGGGGCTCTACATCAAGGACGTCGGCGGCATTCGCATCGAGCACAACTACCTCATCACGCCGACCGGCTACGATCGGCTGAGCAACCACACGATTGCGCTGGCCTGAACGACGAGGGGACAAGCAGCTGATGGCAAAGCTGCTTGTCTCCGCGCATGAACTTCCAGCGCCGTTCTACTTCTTCTTGAATTCTTCAACCTTCCCCTTCTCATCCTCAATGCTAAAATCTGTCGCGGTGAGCGTCTTGATCTTGACCGTTTCCGTCACCTCCTTGTCCCCCTCCTTGTGTGCGGTCTTGATCGTTTGGTCCACGACCGTATAGGTCATATCCGCATCCACAGTCTTATTGCCGTCCTTCACGGATACCTTCATCTTGCCTTCCTTGAGGAATTCGACGATGGAGCCCGGCGGCATGTCGCCTTTCGACCCTTCCTTCACCTCCCACTTACCGAGGAGCTTTTCCTGCGTCGTCGGTTCATTGTTGGCCTGCTTGCCCTTGGTTTTGTCCTTGTCTTTCGTGGAATCGGCAGGCTTGCAGCCGATCAGGAACAGGGCGAAACCCAACATCAAAAAGCAGCTAATGATTCGCATCGATCATCTCCTTGGGGAAAATAAGCGCCGACAACGGACGGCTGTCTGCAAGGTGTTATCGTTCGGGAGTGAGATCGCGGCAAGTGCCGGCTTTCAAGAAACAGCAACCGGGGCAGCATCGTGCTTTTCCTGAGATCGCGGCCTGATGAGATCGGGGAATCACTTCGCGGCCGGTTCCATCGACCACGGCGGCAGCACGCGCTCGTCGCCGCGCAGTGGATCGGGCGCGCTCAGGCCGTGCATGAATTGATGGTAAATCCACTCCGCCAGATGGCTCGGCCAAGGCTGCGGCGTGAAGCGCAGGATGCCGCGGATGATGCCCAGAAGCGCCAGCGCCGCCAGTTCCGGATGGCGCACCAGTGGTTCGCCGCGGTCTTTGAGCTGGGCAATCAGGTCCGTGACGAGGTGGTACCACTGGGCGCGGATCTCATCGATCGCGGTCACGGACGCCGTCGAACCGGAAGCCTCCATGCGCGCCCACAATTCGAGAAAGTATGGATACTGTTCGTAAAAGCGGACAATGCCCGTCACGAAATCGCGCAGCTTCTGGTCGGGGTCGCCGGGGTTCGCGATTTGGCCGCGTGACTGTTCGTAGAGTTGATGGATGCCGTGAACCGTCAGGGCGAGGTAAAGATCTTCCTTGTCGCGATAGTAGCGGTAGAGGGTTCCTTTGGCGACGCCGGCGTGGGCAGCGATATCGTCCATGCGCACTTCGTGATAACGTTGCTTGGCGAAAAGCTGGGCGGCGGCATCGAGAATGAGCTGCCCGCGTTTGGGATCGCACGTGCGCATGCCAGAGTCCGTTTCCAGAGGTCATTGCAAAAGGCCGGCCGGCTGCAACATGAATTCATCATACCCGCGCCCCGCTGCCCGTTCAAGTTCCCCCGAATTCGCGCTTATTCAGGCGCTGCCCCTAGCCAAACGAACAGATATTAGTTAGCGTAATGGTAGCGGCGCCGGTGATTTCTTCCTTGTGAGGCATAGTGTACCCAATGGCCAAAGAAGAAGCCTTTCTCGTTCAGGGCAAGGTCATGCAAGCCCTTGCCAATACGCAATTCCGCGTCAAGCTCGACAATGGGCATGAGATCATCGCCCACATCGCGGGCAAGATGCGCAAACATTTCATCCGCATCCTCCCCGGCGACATCGTCACCGTCGCGATCTCGCCCTACGATTTGAACAAGGGCCGCATCACCTTCCGCGGGCCGCTGCGCCAGGCGAACAAGGAATCGGCAGCGGACGAAGGGGCGGCGACCTAGGCAGAAGCTGCCAGCTTGTGCCTTGGTCAACTTGGGACAAGCTGGCAGCTTGACCCTACGAAATCAATTCCAGCACACTCCACAGGCTCGGGTCCTCCCAGAACGGGAATTCCGCCGTCATGTTCAAGAGCTGCTCGCCAAGTTCGTCGTCGCGCACGGCATAGAAGAAGCCGAGCCGGCGATGCTCGTGCGGATCGTAACCCGTCAAAACCGCAGCGGGCAGAAATGCTTCGAGAACATAGCCGCTCTTGCGCGTGTGAACCTTGAACAGGACGGTTTGCGCCGGCGCAATAGGCGCGTCTTCAAGGGCGCGGTTGATCTTCGTCTGCACGAACGCCGGCTCGTCGTGCTCGGGGCCGGCGCCGGTAGCCAGGAAGTGAAACTGATGGCAGGTGCGGCTGGCGCGATGGCCGGCGCGGGCGTCGCGCGTGTCGAGCCAGAGCGTGACACCGTCGGACCCGCGCGGCCTCTCCGCATTGCCGACGGCGAGCTGCTGCTTGCCGCGCACCTCGACTTGCAGGCCGATGCCGAGCTCGTTCCAGGCCAGGCACACTTCCGCGAAATTCTTCTGCTCGTCGATCGAAGCGTAATTTTCAATGCGATATTCGGACGACAGGTCGAGCAAGCGTGCATCCTTGGGCAGCGGCATCGCCTTTTTATACTGGCCAGGATGCGCGACGCGGAGGAGGAAGCGGTGCGGAACCAGCGACATGAGCAAATCCTTTTTGCCGCTTGCGGCTTAGCGCTCGCATGGCGCCTTGCGAGCGCTGAGTCGCAAGCGGCGCGATCACTTCGGATCGACCTTCTTGGGCGCCGGCGCCGCCCTTTGCAGCTTTTGTAGCGTTGCCTCCAGGTCGGCGCGGCGGTATTGAAACAGCCGCGATTGCTCGACGGCCTTCGACCAGTACGGCTTGATCTCGTCGGTCTCGATCTTGATCTGCGCCTGCGACCGGAACTCCAGATCGATCAGCTGATAGAGGCCTGGCTGAATGTACTTGTTGAGATCATCGGTGCCGGTCAGCTCTCCGGTGATCTTCTTGGTCGTCTCGACGGTCTTGCGGATCTCTTCGTCCACCGCATCGATGTCCTTGAATAGCTTCTTCAGATCATCCTGATAAACAATTTGCGACTTGGTGATCATGTCGAGAGCCTTGTCCTCGGGCACTGGTTTGCCGAAAGTGCCCTCCTTCGGATCGAGAACGATGCCGGCGCCCTTCAGACGTTTGACCTCGATCGGGTCTTTCGAATTGCGCAGGCGCTCCAGCTCGGCGCGATAGAAGAGGTGATTGGCCGGCAGGTGCGGTTCGGCGGCGCGGATCGAATCGACAGCCGGCTTGACCTGCCAGTAGGTCCGGTCGCGCGTCCTGCCCGCATCGATCACGGCGGCCACGCTCTTGTCGTACTCCGAGGGATACAGCACCGCCGACTCCACCTTGCCGTCCTGCGTCCATTTCAGCACGTCGCGGAACGGCTCCATGTAGCCGTAGTCCCGCTCTTGCAGGAAGATCATGATCGCCCAGCCCATGCCCATGATGCACAGGACGGTATGGACCAGTACCAGTGCTTTGGCCAACAGGTTCATCATGGCTGTTTCTTGCCTTTCTTCGGCGGCGGAACGAAGCTTAGTTCGAGGGCGCGAATCTCCGCTTCGAGCCGAAAATTGCGGTCGCCGGCCTCGGACAGCTCGATGAGGGCGTTGTGCAATTGGTCCTGCTTCTCGCGCAACTCCTCGATGTACTTGGCGGTGTTCTTGCGCGACACGAGCAGCTTGTCGAGGATCTCCTTATGCTGGGCGGCACGCTGGGCGTAGGTCTTCTGGAAATGATCGCGCTGTTCCTGAAGGTCTTGGAGCCGTTTCTCGGCGGTGTCGATCTGCTCGACGATCTTGGCGAGGCGATCGATCTCCAGCTCATACTCGGCAGTGAAGCTGGCGGCGTTGCCCTTGAGCCCGGCGATGACCCCCTGGCGATCCGCGTAGATGGAGCTGGTGATGCGCTCTTCGAGGACCCGCAAGGCGCGCACATAGTAGATCGAGGCATTGGTGAACTCGTACAGACCGCTGACGACCTGGGCCCGCTCGATGCCGCGCTCGTATAGCTTCCTTTCGATGTTAGGCACAGTGACCTGGCTCAGCGTGAACAGGATGAAGGCGATCTTGTGCCGTTTCTCGATGCTGGAGCGCTGCAGCGCCTCCGGCTTGGTCTTCTCCTTGTCCCAGGCTTCGCCGAGATGGACATCGAGATCGTACTTGTCGGCGATAGCCGCCTTCAAGCGCTGATCCATGAATTCCTTCACCTTATCGAGTGGGTAGGCATCGCGGTCGGCGAGCTTCTCGACCTTGTAGTTCTTGATGTCGCTAATATCGCCGGGACGAAAGACGTTGATCGGGGCGAGAATGTCGTAATAGAGGCGGCGCTGAATGGCGTCGTCAAGCCAGCCGTCGAGGTCGGCGTCCTTGGCGGCGATGAGCTTGTCGTCCAGGTTCTTGATCTGATGAACATTCCAGGCGATGGTGAAGAGTACCTTACGCACGATCGTCCGTTTCAGGCGCGCGTCGAGTCCAGCGCCGGTGGCTGCGTCGATGCCCGCCTCGATCTTCTTCGCCTCGGCGGTGTCCCAGCTGTAAGGCGAGAGCGACTTCTTGACATAGGTGCGTTTCTCGTCGTCCTTCATCTTCCCGATCGCTTCCTTGACCTCCTTGGCGGCAGCGTCGATATCCGCGGGCAACTTCGTCTGCAGGCGGACGATCTCGTCTTCCAGCGTTTCGACCTTGTCGGGGACATCCTGGAAGACATCGCGCAGCAGATCGGCGTTCTTCATATCGCTGGGGCGCAGCCGATAGGGAACGCGTTTGTCGAGCGTTTCCTCGAACGGGGCGAAATCGGTGTTGCTGGTGATGGCCTGCTTGTAGGTGCCGGCGCGTTTCTTGAACGTTTCTTTCAGCTGCTCGGTCGTGAGATTGAGCAACGGCCGGGTGTCCATCGAGATCGCCGTATAGTCCTTGTCGCTCAGGCTCTCCTCGGTCCTGAGGGGGAGACCGTAGATCTGCACGTAATTCACCAGCGTGCGATAGGTATATTTGGTGCGCTCGGCATGATCGAGGTAGGCGAAGACCAGGAAGGCCGGCGCCGCGATCCAGTTGAGCAGGATCAGGGCAATCGACAACTTGCTGATCTTGGCCGGCGGTGCTTTCGGTCCCTCATCGACGCTCGCTTCCTCGTCGTCGTCTGGCGGCGTGTCGTCGTCATCCGCCTCGGCGGCTGCAGTGTCATCGTCGTCGGGCGGCTCGGCGGCTTCCTCGTCCAGTTCCGTGTCCCCGGCCGCGGCGTCCTCGTCGGCCAGTTCCGTCACCGCTTCGTCGTCTTCGTCGGCTAGCTCGGTCGCCGGCTCATCGTCCAGGTTGAACGCGTTCTCGTCCGCCTCGGCGTCCGCGACGTCAACCTCGGTGGCCTCTTCTTCCTGGGCCTTCACCTGCAGTTCTTCGTCGTCGATCGGCTTGATCTTCGATTTCTTCGTTTTGGACTTGGCCATGACATGCCTCGATGAGCCGACCTTCTCCCCCGGGTCCCTCACCCGGAGGGCGAGGGGAGAACGCGGGGAAGTCGATCCGCTAATGGAGATTGTCCTCGATTTCGGGCCGTCTGCCAAGGGAATTATTGCTTGAAACGAGAGGAAATGGGCGAGAGGTAACGAAGATGCCGGATATGCCCAACTTGATTGCGATGCCTGCACGCTGAATTCTCTGGCCCTCGGATGAGACGGATGCCGATGGCAACTGGGATAATCTCCCCATAACCCGCGAGGCGCGAATTCGATGGATCTGGAACTCATCTCTCAGTGGATGCATTACGGACTGGAATGGATCGGCTTTGGCACCGTCGTCGGACTCATCGCCAAGGCGGTCCTGCCCGGCAAGGACGGCGGCGGGGCGCTGGCGACCGTTGTCATCGGCATTCTCGGCAGCATCGTCGGCGCGGCACTGCTGGCCTTCTTCGTTGAAGGAACCCACATTACGCCGATCAGCATCCTCGGCTTCTTCGTCGCCATGGGAGGCACGACGATCCTGTTGATCTCGTATCGTATCCTCGGCGGCGGCGCCGGCGTCTGGCCTTGGCTGCCAGGCAGGCGCGGCACCCGACGGGCGACCACGGTGGTGCAGGATGTGTAGCCAGGATTCGTTTAGCGCTCGCGGTGAAGCGCCAATCGATTGGCGCTGCACTGCGAGCGCTAAACGAAGACGATCAGGATATCACCGGAAATAACGGCTTCACCTTCCCCTTGTCCAGTTCCGCGACGACGCGCAAGTCCTCGCCTTGCGCGGGCCGGACGCACACATCGGCGTAGCGAACCGCGTCCCACGGTTGCGTGAAATTGAACGTGCGATAGATCGTCTCCGCCGAGCGCACCAACACCGGCTTGAGTAGAATCGCTGCGATACGCAGCACCTCGCTCAGGTCGAACAACACCGGCTTGGCGGCTTCTCTGTCGCTCTTCACCAACTTCCACGGCTCGTTCTTTTCGGCATACTGATTCGCGGGATCGAGAATCTGCCGCCAGATCTTTTCCAGGGCGAAGTTGTACTGACACGCCTCCATGTGCCCCTGTACCTGACGAACGACTTCAGGCAGATCGGCGACGACCGGCGCCGGCGTCTGCCCCGCGGTGCTCGGCAACACGCAATCGTAGTTCTTCACGATAAGGGTCGTCACCCGGCTCAGAAGGTTGCCGAGGTTCTTGCCGAGGTCGCTGTTGTAGACCGTGGCGAATCTGCTCCAGCTAAATTCGCCGTCACCGGGGAACGGGCATTCGCGCATGAAGTAATAGCGGAACCCATCACTGGAGAACTTCGTGATGATCTCCATTGGTTCAATAACGTTGCCGAGCGACTTGCTGATCTTCTCGGCGGCACTGGCGTCGTCCTTCTTGATGTAGACAAAGCCATGCCCAAAAACGGAGCGCGGCGGCTCGATGCCGGCGGCGAAGCACATCGCGGGCCAGAGGGCGCAATGGAAGCGCGTGATGTCCTTGCCGATGAAGTGAATATCGGCGGGCCAATATTTCTGGAAGCGTGTGTCGTCGGCCCCGTAGCCGGTCGCCGTGATGTAATTCAGGAGCGCGTCGAACCACACATAGATCGTGAATTCCGGATCGAACGGCACCTGGATGCCCCAGGTCTCGCCGGCCCGGGTGATGTTGACGTCCTTCAGTTCGGCCTGCACCAGCGTCACGACCTCGTTGCGGCGCGACTCCGGCTGAATGAACGACGGATTCGCGGCGTAGAAATCAAGCAGCTTGTCGCGAAATTTCGACAGCGCGAAAAAATAACACGGCTCCTGCCGTAGGACGACCGCCGTCTTATGGATCGGACAGACGCCGCCCGCTTCATCGACCTCGGTTTTGGTCTTGAACCCTTCGCAGCCGTCACAATACCAGCCCTCGTAATGCCCCTTGTAGATGTGCCCGTTGTCGAACACCCTCTGGATGAACTTCTGGCACCCCGCGTGATGGCGCGGCTCGCTGGTCTGGATGAAGTCATCGAAGCTGATGTCGAGGGCACGCCACACTTCCTTGAACTGATTCGCCATATCGTCGCAATATTCCTTCGGCTCCCGCTTGAGCTCGGCAGCCTTGCGCGAGACCTTGACGGTGTTCTCGTCGTTGCCCATCAGGAAGTGGACGTCGTACCCTTCCATGCGGCGATAGCGGGCCTGCACATCGGCGCCGATCTTCTCGAACGCGGTGCCGATGTGCGGCCGGCTGTTGGGATAATCGATCGCGGTAGTGATGAAGAATTTTTGCATAGTGCTTGTCCTAGGAGGACGCAGGATTTTGGCTACGGGTTCACGCAACCGCGGCGAAGCCCTAGATTAACAGCGGGGACGCGAGCCGCCTTTCGAATACGGAGCCCACCGCATGTCAACCGATCACGCCAAATCGGATGCCTACCTGATACGTTGTCCGCAGTGCGGCAAGAACTCCTATGCCATCAAGATCTTTCACTTTCCCATCATCATCTTCCTGATCGTTTTCTTCTGGGCCTTCAAGCGAACGATCGCGGCGTGTCCGTCGTGCCAGCGCGCCAATCTTGGGTTTTACGCCTTGCTAAATCTGCCGGCGCTGCACTTTCTTTGGCCGATCGTCTATATACCGATCATCATCTTCTATTTGGTTTGTACGCTCATTCCTGGACACTCGCGCGACGTCCACGACATGTTGCATTTGCGAAAGTGAGACCATCGATGCCTGAAACGAAAACCACCGATCTCGTTGTACTCGGCGGCGGTCCCGGCGGGTATGCGGCCGCCTTCCTCGCGGCCGACCGCGGCGTGTCGACCACGCTCATCGACGCCATGCCGAAGCCCGGCGGCACTTGCCTTTACGTCGGCTGCATTCCATCGAAGACACTGCTGCACGCGGCCCACTTCGTTCATGCCGCCCATGAAGCCGCCGAGTTCGGGCTCAAGTTCGCCAAGCCCGACATCGACGTCAACAAGCTCCGCGCCAAGGGAGACAAGATTGTTGACATGATGACCGGCAGCCTCCTCAAGGGCTTGAAGGATCGCGGTATCACGCACGTCGTCGGCAAGGGAGCCTTCATCGACGCCAACTCCATCCAGGTCGAGAACGGCCCCACCGTCAAATTCCAGAAATGCATCATCGCCGCCGGCTCGGTCCCGGCCAAGCTCCCCACCTTCGACATCGGCAGCAAGCGCATCCTCGATTCGACCTCGGCGCTGCGTCTCGAAAGCATTCCGAAAACGCTGCTCGTCGTCGGCGGCGGGTATATCGGCCTGGAACTCGGCAGCGTCTATGCAGCGCTCGGCAGCAAGGTCACCGTCGTCGAAATGACGCCCGGTCTCCTGCCCGGCGTCGATGCCGACCTGGTGCGACCCTTGCACGCTCGCCTGCGCGCACAGTTCGACAAGATCTATCTCGAAACCAAGGTCACCAAGGTCGAGGAAGTCAAGGACGGCATCAAGGCCTACTTCGAAGGCGCTCACTCTGGTTCCCAAGCCGAGCTTGGGAACCAGGACGCGGTATACGAAAAAATCCTGGTCGCCGTCGGCCGCAAACCGAACACCGGCAACTGCGGACTCGACAAGACGGGCGTAGAACTCGAGCGCGGCTTCATCAAGACCGACGCGCAGCGACGCACCAACGTGCCGCACCTCTTCGCCATCGGCGACGCTGCGGGGGAACCGATGCTCGCGCACAAGGCCGCTCACGAAGGAAAGCTGGCCGTCGAGGTCATCACCGGCGAGGCAGCCGCCGTATGGGACCCGCGTGCCATCCCCGCCGTCGTATTTACCGATCCGGAGATCTCCTGGTGTGGCCTGACCGAGACCGAGGCGAAGAAGCAGAGTCGCGAGGTCAAGATCGGCGTCTTCCGCTGGGGCTTCTCGGGCCGCGCCACCACCGTGGGCCGCAACGACGGCTTGACCAAGGTGATCGTCGATCCGGGGACCGATCAGATTCTCGGTGTCGGCCTGGTCGGCGCCGGCGCGGGGGAGTTGATCGCGGAGGCGGTGGTCGCCATCGAAATGGGGGCGACCGCGAAGGACCTGGCGATGTGCATCCATCCGCATCCCACTCTGAGTGAAACCATCGGCGAAGCGGCCGAGACGCTGCACGGGCTGTCATCGCACATTTTCATCCCGAGAAAAAAAGTGCTGTGACGATCGCCCCAAAAACTGCCAGGAGTGCCCCTTGAGCATTTGCCAGCCTTCACGCAGGCAGACCATGGGCTTGACGGCGTTGGGGCGGTAAACTTGGCTCTTCCGGTGAATGCGTGTTCTGCTGTCAAGGTCGGTTGAGCTGGAAACGATTTTTTCCTTTGCTTGTCCCCCCCGGAAGTGAACTTCAGGGGCAAAATCTGCCATAATCCCTGGAAAAATGCCATATCCTGAGGGTCAG
>JACXTT010003577.1_pt1 | contig 23764 bp, 25 predicted proteins | sample 9270951 | NCBI WGS metagenome assembly JACXTT01 (sample SAMN15532306, study PRJNA645909) | rock metagenome | isolation source: weathered quartz diorite | place: Puerto Rico | collected 2017-06-21
GGGTGTATCTTCATGGCATATCTGGATTCGGGTCTTGATTCGAAGGTTCACTTCTGGGTTGGTGCGGTTGGGTTGAACAGATCACGCCGAAGTCGTATCTCTCGGGGTCGGGGTTGTAGCCGTTGATTTCGACGACCTCAGAGACATACCGCCTGCCGGGCCGCCGTTCGAGTTGAACAACGACGTTCAGCGAGTAGCCGATATTTGTCTTGATCGCCCGGTACGGCAGTTCCACACCACTTTGGAGCACACAACTCGTGAATCGCGCCAGAGCTTGTTTGGCCGAAGTCGCATGGACGGTTGAAAGACTGCCGGAGTGTCCAGTGTTCAGAAGTTGTAGCAGGTCGAATGCCTCTCCCCCGCGTATCTCGCCGAGAATGATTCTGTCGGGCCGATGGCGAAGGGCTGCTTTCAGAAGATCCCGGATCGTTACCGCCGGCAGCCCGTTCTGCGGCTGCCGGGCCTCGAATCTAACCAGATTCTGCTGTCCCATCTGAATCTCGGAAGTGTCCTCGATCAGCAGGATTCGTTCGTCCTCCGGGATGAACTTTCCGACAATGTTCAGTAGAGTCGTTTTGCCACTCCCCGTTCCGCCCGCAATAAGGATGTTTTTGTGCGCCAACACATAATCCTCAAGCCGGTTGGCAAGCCACCGTTCGAGAGTCCCGGATTCCACGAGGTCGTCGATGCCGAAATCCCGCGAGTTGAACTTTCGAATGGTCAAGGTGACGCCGTTCAAACTGCATGGAGGAATGACAGCGGCGACGCGGCTCCCGTCCGGCAGTCGTGAGTCGAGAATGGGCTTCGCCTCGGAGATATCGTCACCGAGGCGGCGGGCTATGTTCTTCACAGCGATCATCAATGATTTTTCCCCGAGAGAAAGCCCACAAATTTCCTGAATAAACCCATCTTTCTCGATGAACACATGATTTGAACCATTCACCATGACCTCGCTGATCGTGTCGTCGAGGATGAGGTGCTCGATGGGCTTGAGAAAAGGCAGGATCATTTCGAATCCGTTCATCGCTTTTTCTCCATTCCATTCGTCATAGCTCCCCCTCGGCAACCTGCACAAAATAGGATTTGTTTGGGTCGTTGTAGAAGGGCTTCAGGTAGCAGAACATCGGCGGCCTGGGACTCGATCCGTCGTAGGCGAGGGTCACGGCCTGTGCATTTCGCAGTTCCATAAATGTCTTCATGTCGAAGCGAAAATCCGTTTGCGTGCTGTAGCTCTTTGACGCCGTGATATTTGCGCGGTGTGAGAGGGCCTTGCCGGTGAGCAGGCTCACGCGGGCGTCATGTCCGCTCTCGGAAAGGTTGTAGCTGACCTTGAACCTGTCCTCCCTCCCGCAGAGGTCGCTCGCGGTACGCGCGGAGAAGTCGTCCGAGAGCGCCAGAAATATTTTTGTCCTGAAGGTTTGGAGAAGAGTGCGCCAGGTGTCGCCCGGCAGCGCGGACTTGAGCGAGCTGATACTCTGCGTCGCGATGATCGGAATACATTTGGGCTGCCGTGAAAGGCTGAAGAACTTTTCGTCGCCAGTCGGTTCACTCTCCCCCACCGTTGCAAAATGGTGGTATTCGTCGCACAGGAAAAGCACTTGCCGGAAATACCGCTCCGGGTGAGCCTCAATCTGAGGGATGCGACTGAGCACGGCCCGCTCGAAGTCGAGCTTCATCATTACCCCCAAGGCCTTTGCCAGCCCGGCGTTCATGACCGCTGGAAAATTGAGGGCGCATACCTTGCCGTTTTCGATAAGCCAAGAAAAAGACGGCAAGGGCTTGCCGAATTTGTGATCGTGGTTGGCTACGGGGTCGTAGCACTCGGCTGGCGGACAGAAGGTGCGCTTCACCACCGGGTTATCGTCGAAGAGGGACAGGAAGACTGAAATTCCCTCGACGATGGACGTTCGCAACTTTGGTTCGATGCGCTGCCAGTCGTTGTAGAACCATCGCTTGACGGCTTCTAGTTGCTCCGTCTTGTCCTGAGGAATGTCTTTCCCGGCAGACTCATTCAAGACCTCGAACGAAATGTTCTTCTCTTTGAGCACTGCCAAGAGTCCGGCGGAACTCTTGGCCTTGTACAGGCCGATTTCGGTGCTGAGCCGGAATTCGAAGGGTTCGAGGTCACGGGGATGCTTGAGGTAGGCTTCCTCTGAAACCAGGACGGAATCCGACTCGCCTAACCGGCGCTCTGCCTCTTTCAATTTCTTTTTGAGGGCGGAGGGCGAGATCGCGCACTCGTATACATCGAACAAGGTCACGTAGCCATACGCAACCTTGTGGAGAAGGATGATGAATTTAACGAGGTTCGTGTACGCCTGCTGCCAGAAGGGTTCCTTGCCCCTGCCGAAGAGGTTGTTCAGAAGCGACGCAATGTTGTAGGCCAACGCGTAAGCATCGAGGTCGTTATTCAGGGGGTTGTAGCGGTACTCGGAGCCGAGGCCGATTTCGACATAGTCCTCAGCTCTGTCGTGACGTTTCAGAATATCCCTTACCTTGTGGCAGAAGTCCCCTTTCACTTCCAGAAACAAGCCGCCAATCCTTTTTTCTTTGTCACTCGCATGGTAGGCAAGAATCTGTTCCGCGAACGGGTACATGCAACAGCTCGTTTTGCCGGTACCGATTGCGCCGACGATGGCGGTGCCCGTGAAGAGGCCGCGCTCGGGGATCGTGAGCCAATGCGGGGTTTCGGAAGGCCCTGGCTTACGCTTGTTGTGGACTTCGCCGACAACAACGAAAAGCTCCTCGCGTTTCCGTGGGTCGGGATAGAGAGGCAATTTCCCTGCACGAATTTTCTTGTGCAAGGTGAGGCCGAAAACGTACAGGCCGGACAGCACAATCGAATAAGCGATATAGGGGGTTGTGAACAAGAAGAGGTTGTAGGAGTAGAAAAGCCATTCGTGCACCAGGGGCGCTCGCAAGGCCATGAGTTGCAGAAAGACATTTTCTGCCGGGAATGGCAGCTTGAAATAGAGCGCCATTCCCGTAGCCGCTGCCAGGAGACAGGCGACGAAATTCTTGGAGCTTAGGATTCTCTGGATCATGCCTTCGCGCCTTGCTGCATGGTGGTTTTCGCAGCCGCCTTCCCCGTGGTTCCCTGTTGCTGTTTCTCCCAGCGCTTGAATTCGGCATCCCTGAAGAGGACCTTCGTGAGGGCCGAATTTACGACATAGTCCGGCGTGCTCTGAATGAACGCGGCGTATCTCTCAACGACGAGCGCGACAGGTTCCTCGATTGCGTATTCGCGTTTCACGATTGCGGGTTGCTTATTGATGATCGGCATTTCATTCCTCCCCATTGCGTTACTGCTCTCGCTTCTCTCGGCGCGGGCAAAACACGCTGTTAGCGGACTCTTCTTCCAAACACTGGGCTGGAGCGACCCCACGAAGTCTTTGGGCGGCTGAAAGCCCCCAAAGGTGGGGTCGCTCCAGCCCAGTCCGGTGTTTGGCCCGCGCCCAAAATCGAATGTCGCGTCATACGCATCCTTAGTGCTCCTCAATACTTCCGTTCACCGCAGAGGTGAACGGAACGCCCGTCAAAAAGTGATCTGTGTCCTTCATGCCACGTTCACCATGCTTCGTTCTTTTTCCGGGATATGTAAGCGATGTTGCGCCACGAGGTACGTCTCGAAAGACACTGTTCGATGCGGCTCCATCTGGCAGAACTCGTGTCTTAGCTGGTGTTCGCTGAGAGTTCCTAGAATCCACGCACTGTAGAGGCGTTCAAATCGGTTCCCATGAAAGCGGCTCTTCGCTTCATTCAGGAATTCGAAGTCCTCAGTGACCGGCACAACGTACTGGCGTTTCTCGAATCGCTGGCGGACCTGAAAATATCGAAGGACTTCACTTGACATATCAGACTCAAGCGGTTGCTTCACGACGGATCGGAAGCGTTCCGTTGCCCTCGCAAATTGCGCGTCCGTCGGGGAGATATAAAGGAAGCGAAAAGCCTGAAGCTGGCGAAATAGAGGCTGATAGGCTGCGAGATGTGTCAGAAAGCTTGCGATGGTTCCGAGGCCGGAATCGACGAAGGACAAGGTGACCACAGGGGAAGCACCGAGGAGAGGTGACGCAATAGAGAGGGGAAACTTGTCCACGAAATAGCGAAAGGTAGGGCGGCTTCCCGGCCCGCCTTCATAGAGCCTGCCTGGAAGGAACTCCTTTGCTACTCCTAGTTTTTCGCAGAAGAAACTTACCTTGTCCTGTTCAGTTTCGAGATACTCAGCTTCAGGATTGGCGAGAATGAAATCAAGCAAGACCAAACGGGTACGAATGTATTCAAACGAATGCTTCCGGCGATTGCGGAGATTGCCTTTCTCGATTTGGCCGTAGAGAGTCCGGGAAAAAAGGTGATAGATGGAGCCGTATCCCAAATAGTCGCGGACCGAGCCGTGTCCGTTGTTGAGGACTTTGCGAGCAAATAGATTGGATCGTTTTCCTCTTCGCGCGCCAGTGAAGTTCAGAAACTGACGGAGAATGAAGTAGCCCGAGTGTGTTGCCACGACATAGAGAAATCGGGCTTCCGGCTCGGTATAGCCTAGCTCCATGAGCAATGCGACCTGGTTCTCGGGGATGTTCATAGGCTCAAAATCTCCGCAGTGAGTTCGTGCTGGTCCAGAACGCGCCGCAGGTTCGAGGCGTCTTGGGCGCGGGCGTAAATGGAGAAGCCTGCGCGAACCTTCTGGGCGATGTTTCTGAAGCGGTAGTGTTCTGTTGCGAGTTCAAGGTCAACACGAGCGTGTTCCTGATCCGGGGTTTCGTACTCGATGCGCAGGTCAGGCACGGGAATCTTGCCGCGCACGACGCGGAGGCCATGCCGCTCGGCGACTTCCGTTTTGGCGTCGCCCGAATTGCTCTTGTTTTCCGACCGTGCCAGATCGCGGTAGAGATTCTTCTTCAGCTCTGCGTCAAGGATGACCCGGATGTTTGTGCCTCCCTCGTGGGCGATCTTTTCGAGTCCCCGCTGGTAGAGCCGATAGAGGTCTGCGTCATGATGGGCTTCGCGGGGCTTGGTGAAGCCGTGATAGAGGGCTTGGTCCTTCGGAGTATTTTTCGTAGCTACCAGCAGACGATGGCCTTGCTTGGTCAATGCCACAAGCTGACGCGGGGCGGTTTCCTGGTGTGGGATTTGCCGTTCCACAATGAGGCCCTGCCGACGAAGGTTGGTTAGGTCTGCCTCCAAGTGCTTGCTGTCCCCGCCGTAGGCAAACTCTTTTAGATCCTTTGCGTCTACGGCGCGAAACTTTCCGATGTCCGTCATAGTCTGAATTTCAGAGCTTCGAAGGACGTATGTGCGGTTAAGGTATTCGTAAGGCTTCCGTGGCTCAATGGCACGGGCCTCTGGTTTCCGAACCTCTCGCGCCGCGCTCGGGCGAGGCTGGTTTTCTGCACCACCACTTCGGCCCTGGCCGTGGCCTTCCTCGTCACGATGCAGGTCGCGGTCGTTTTCCGTCGGTCTTCGTGATGGGTCGCGTGGTGCGGCCATTTCATCGGGTGAATATGAGCGCGACATTTCAGCTAAGCTCCTCGTCAACGGAGTCAATCGAAGGTGCGGGCAGTTCTCCCTGGCCGACTTGCAACTGTTTGTCGAGGTGGGTGAGCTTCCTGCCCGTGTCCTTGAGAAAGAATCTGCGGTTGACGGCAAAGACGACTGCAAACAGGTTCAAAAAGAGCACAACGACGAAGGCGAGAATCGCGGTTCCGTATTGGTGGAGCAAAACGACTTTATAGGGAATGAAGAACCTTAGTTCGCCCATTAGCCAGAAGCCAAGAGCGAGCAGAATGGCGATGGTCAAGATGAGAGCGTTGGCAATCATTACGAATCTCCCAAATCACATGAGTGTGCCTGTGCCCTTCCTGGCAGTCTTTCCGGTCGGCCTTCCCAGCGGAGGACGCAGAGGGTTCTGTTGTGGCGGGAAGACTTCGAGGACGCTTCGTTCAAGCACGATGGAGATGTTGTAAGCCAGAGCGATGCTGGGCATGAATCGGCCTGCCTCGATGGCATTGATGCACTGGCGGGAGACACCCACGCGGGCGGCCAGTGCGCCTTGGGACCAGTGCTTCTCTTTTCGCAATACGTGAACATCGTTGTTCATTTGAATGCCTCATCCTCGCGGAAATACGTAATCGCGAGGCCCAGCGGATTTATGGGGATCAGCTCATTGGGGACTTTGCTCTTAAAAACAAAGACAAAGTTCGCGGTATAAAGGTCGCGCCTAATCTCGCTGTGATCTGCGGGCGAGTAATAGACCATGTAGAAGTCGACCCGTGCCTTGAACGGTGGAGATTGCATGTCTTCCAGTGCGACTTTCTTTACCTCGATGTCGATTTCGCCTGCGGATGTATTCGTGATGAACTTTCGGATGATGTCGTCCTTGCGGTATTCGTCGAGAATGCCGTCGGCGAGCTTTCCGTCAAGGAAGTAGAGGGCTTTGGAAAAGTCGTTCTGGATCGTGTATCGGTTCCGCTTGTAATAGAGGGCACAAAACTGAGTGAGGAAATACTTTGCTTCGGCATCTTGAGGTTTGTATTCGAGGTTGTGGTAATTAATCGCCTCGGCTCGCCCAAGGTCATCAATTCGAATCACCAGAGGGCGGAAGTCTTGGAACGTGCGGATCGTCCTTAAATCAATCAGCGCTAGCGCGACGCAAACAACGGAGAGCAGCGCGAGGGCAATCTTGAGATAGGTGTTCGTCACCATAGGGTCACCGTACTGTTCGAGATAGAGCCGTTTGGCATCGTTAAAGCTGGCATCGTTTTTCATGCGAAGAAGTCCTGGAGGATTTGGGCGGAAGATCCGCCTGAAGTGCCGCTGAAAATGTGATTCGTCAGAGACGGGACCCGCAGCAACACATAGATCGAAGCGACGAAGGTGATGAACAAGACCGGGAACCAGCCGATAAGCTGCACCGTCGAGATCGTACCGGTGGGTTGCAGATTCAGGATTCCAAGAATCAGATTGGCGATGATAAAGACAACCGCTGCGGCGATAACCTGGTAAAACGCGTATTGGATGAAGCATCGGAACCAGCCCCAAAAGAGCCACTCAAGTTTCGGCACGATAAAGAAAGGAATGAATGCCGGGCCGACAAGAACGCAGACAGCCGTGGCGATAAATCCATAAGCGATGACGACGATAGCAATTGCTTGTGCTGCTGCAAGGAGAATTATGACAATGGCGTAGATGATGGTCCCGAGAATGTCGGCAATGCCGGGTGAATCCATGCGCGTTTCGAAGTCGGCTACGCGCTCAGTAACGGTTTGAAGTTCAGCTTGGTTGATCTTGTTGGCAAGGAATTGTGATTCGTCGGTGATGAGATTGTGAAAGCTGGTGCCAATGCCAGGGATGGGATTGCTGTAGTAGTTCACCATCCCAAATCCGAGACTGATGGTCAGGAGCAAGCTGGCGAAGTTATCGAAGTGGAACGGGCTTTTGCCACTCGCTGCGGCAAGGGCGGATTTCACTCCAAACCAGGAGATGAGAATGGTGGCGAAGGCCCGGAAGAGGTTCTGGCCCATAGTGTCGAAGAAGCCGAGATTCTGCGTGAGCAGATCGTTGATCGCCTTGAAGATGAATTGCAGGAAGTCTGGCTGCTGCATGGCGTCGGCTCCTTCGACCTGGGCTGTACTTCTGCGCACGCCTACGGCATGCGGAAGTTTTGAAGAGAATCGGTCATCGTGCCGGTGACCTGCGCGAGGTTTCCGGCAAGGCTCGCTCGGCGCTGGATATCGGCGTTGATGGCGTTGGTGGTAGATTCACGCTGCTGCTTGGCCAGGATCGTCTGCTGTTCCAGCAGCGACGCGAGCAGTTTGTTGGAGTCCTGCAGCGTCCGCAGAGTCAGAACGCCTGCCGCATTGATCTTGTTGAGGACGGAGACTTCGGTATTCAGATTCGGGTCCGAAGACAACGAATCCTGTTCGAGGTTTGCAATCTGCGATTGCACGCTCTGCGCGTTGCCTCGAATTGAGCCAATGGTCGCCATTGCAGTAGTGTTGGCACCATCTGAAAGCTCGACTGAGGCATATTGAGATTTCACGCGGGACAACTCGTCAGCATTCATGCCTGAAAGATGGTCCGGGTTGTAAGGGAGGAGTTGGGTGGTCGCCTGCTGGTAGCCTCCATTGGCAGTCCCGGAATTGATGCCGGTCATCCATCCACTGGTGTTGCCGAACGTATTCAGAGCAGTGCCATTTCGCCACTGCGAGAACACGGCGCGGTAACGCGCTGGCATGTTCTGAATGTTTTTGGCCATCTGCACGGCCAGGCTGTATTGCGCTACGAGTTGCGAGTAGCTGTTCTTCAGTTGGATCAGTTGCTGCTGAAGCTGGAAGTAGCGCTTGAGCGCGTTCGCATAGTTCGTGGGATCGTAGACGACACCCCCGAACTGGGCCGAGGCGGTGCCAACCGCGAGGCCCATCACGATCAGAATTACGAGCATCCTCTTTTTCATTTCATCTCCTTCTTTCGCCTCAGAGGTCTGAGGGCATTTTATGATTTGAGTAATCGGGCACTGCGAGATCGCCTGACAGATAGACCTTTACGCGATGTCCCTCGCGGATTGTGACCGTGGGCATGATGTTGAGAAATTTGTCGAGAATCTGAGCCGAAGATTGAGCTGTGCTCTGCCCAAATCCTTGCCGGAGACGGTCGGTCCCAGATTGGCTCAGGACTCCTCCGGTGCCAGCCTCCGCCACTGCCCCAAGTGCGCCAATCGCTAGCGAGGTGCCGAAGATGCGGAGATAGTGGTTGTTGACCTGATCCCGCAGGCCGGTATCACCTATTTGGTCGAGCCCCTTGAACTTATCCAGGCTGACGGAATAACCATCCGGCATGATGAGGCGATGAAACGCGACGGCGAGCCGCGTTTGGCCGAACGAATCGACCTTCTTCGTCTCACCCAGAACCTTCGATCCGGCGGGAATCAGAAGATGCTGGCGGTCGTGGGAGTAAACGTCGTTTGCGAGAAGGCATTCGACGGGACCTGAGAACTGCCCGTCGAGCCGGTTGATGAGGACGGTTTCGAGTACGGTGCCTTCGAAGAGGATGTAAGTCTTCCCTGCCGCCGCGTTCACTGAATCGGGGACCACGGCGGCAGGGTGATCGGCCTCCTTTCGTCCGGGGTTTGCCTCGGTTGCCTGGGCCGATGTGGTCCGTGTTTGTGCGGAACTCGTTGCCTCTGATTGAACGGTTGAGAGTTGCTGTGTCAAAGCTGGAGGCTGCATCTCTTTGAGGAGTTGCGCCAATTGGAATGCGTCTGGACTCTGTGTGGCCGCCTGGGATTGTTCTGGAGGACTATTGTCCGTGATGGCAGTCCCCGCACTGGAGGCATTTTTCCTGTAACTCAGCGCGAGGTTTGAAGCGAAGAGTGAGAGGTACTCCCGCTTCCGGCGTTCCACCTTGATTGCGTCTTCAGCGGTGGCAGGAGGGGCATTGCTTGGACCAGCATTGGGTTGTGCCTGCGACTGTTCCTGCGGCAAAGATCCGAGCAGGCGGGTTTGCTGCGCGAGCGCACTCTGCGCAGCAAGCTGTTGCTTCTGCAGATCCTGAATCCGGCTCTGTAAATCTGCAATCTTGGTTTCGTTCACTTCGACCGGCGCTAGCGTCACAACGGTCGGTGCAGCCGACTTGCCCGTGGCCTGCGGCTTCTTTCCTCCGGTGAGCCACATGATGACGACCATGAGCAGGGCGATGCCGATGATCACCCAGGACTGGACGTTCTTCGGAAGCAAGCCCGGTGGCTTTGGTGCTTTGTCCTTGATCGGTTCGTTCATGGCTTTCCCCTCTCGAAAAATGGCTCGCGCAGAGCTCTTATTCGTGTCGCGTGAAGGTGATCTTTTTTTTGCCAACTGCGAGGTACCCGCTGTCGATGATTTTGGGGACGATGTACACGCCGTTCTCGACCTGGAAATTGATCAGGTTCGGTTTGCCGTCTTTCACTTCGTAAAGCGCAGGCTTCTCACGAGCAGCACACTTGATGTAGGTGAATGCGTCGTCGTGATAAATGGCGGTAACGAGAAACGGTTCTTGCGTGGCCTTTCGCTCAAGCTGATAGTCAAAGTGGAGTTTCCCAGCATATTCTGATCGGAATTTGTTCACCTGCTCGGCGCTCTGCGAGTGCGCGGCGCGAATCTCCTCAGCGGTCTGCGAGCGCATCGCTTCTAATTCCTTCTTGTAGGCTTCCACTTCACCAGCGCGAACGAATCCCTGAAGGCCGGTGCTGCCGGCCACGCTCGACTGCTCCTGCGGCACGATGAATATTTTCAGGTCCGGCTCGGTGTTCGGGTCGTTGCTAATTTCCGTCAGGAGAAATGAATAGACATGGCCCGTGGAGGTGATGAGGTGAAGGTCGGTGCGAATTCCGGTCTGCGCCGGATGAACGTAGCAGAGGTTGTGCGCCCCGTTTATGATCCAGAAATCTTTGTCTCCAGTTGCAAAGTCGAGAATTTCCTCGTTCTGCGGCAACACAATGAGCGTCGAGAAGCGGACTTTGGCGTGGACCGGGACAATGTCTTGCTGCGAGTACTTGACCGTTCGTCCGCCGCCTGTTTCCGCATGCACCGGCAACGCAGCTAAAACAGAAAGACAGAGAATCGCAAGACTGAGATTGTTTCTAAGACCCGACTTCAAGTTCTTGGTGCTCGTCATGACTTTTCTCCTCGATTGAGTGAGTTCTCGAATTGCAAATGGGACATTCAAAGCGAAACGGTGAATACAAGAACGGCCCAAAGGTGAACAAGAAGCTGTACGACAGTAGGACCAGGAAGAAGCAGGGGAAATACAAGCCGGGCACGATCACTGCTAGCAAACTGAAAATGAGTAGCAAGGCAGTCGCGGCGGGAACCACAAAAATCCAAACGAATAAGGTAATGGCTAGTGCTTTCATAATCTTCCTCCTGCCAAAACTTCGAGGCCCTTCACTAACCCATAAATCTCGAAAGCTTCTTTACGTTTCTGGTTGTCGAACGGGTCGTTGGTGTAGAGCCAGTAGCTCTTGGGATCGACGTTTAGGTTTGCGATCTTTGCGAGTTCCGGCGTCTTGATGAGGAATTGCTGCTTTGGAACTAGAGCGGAGATCAGTTCGACCTCGTTGTCATTGAGATGGAACTGTCGCCGGTACAACTCGCGGTCCATGTCTGGGTTGGCGAGGAAAATCTTTGTCGCACAGCTTTCTATGATGATGTCCAGAATGTCGGATCGCCGCAGTTCATCAAGCGATTGGGTCGAGAGCACCATTGCGGCGTTGTGCTTGCGCCAAGTCTTGAGAGCTTCTACGACATATCGCTGAATGCTCGAGTTTTTCAGAAACACCCACGCCTCGTCGATTAGGAATGCTTTGAAGCGCGTGGCTATTTCTCGGTCGGCGATAACGGCATTGGCGCGGTGCAGGATGTAGAAAAGCAGAGGCTCCAGTAGCTCCGGGTACTGGCTCATCTTCTGGAAGTCGAAGCACTGGAAGCGGGAAAAAGAAATCGTGTCTTCTGTGTTGTCGAAAAGAAAGCCGAATTGTCCGCCGCGAGTCCATTTCGCGAGTCTATCGGCGAGGTCATGCCGCAAAGTGTTGGCGAGGACTCCAAGGGTCCTAAGAGCAGGGTCCACTTCGTAAAGGTTTTCGACCTGGTGGTATAGGTCGCGTTCGATAGCGGGATCGATCTCCAGTTGACCTGAGCCTTGCAGCAGGACTTTCAAAAAGAGCGTCAGAAAGTCCAGGTTCTCCTTTGTGGGCGGCAGCGAGAATGGATTGATCTTGAAATCGTCTGAATCAAACCCCACTCGCACATAGGAGCCTCCAAAGAGTTGCGTAAGGCATTCGAAGCTCCCGCCCAGATCGAAAATGAAAGTGTGTGGGGCGTACTTTTGCAGGTTGGTGATCAGAAAGTTTAAAAGAACACTTTTTCCCGACCCGGTGCGCCCGAGAATGATCGTGTGGGCGACATCGCGGTAGTGGAGATTCAAAAAGTACGGTGAGTGGTGGTTGGTCTCAAGGACCGCAAGATATTCCTGCCGGAGATGCGGGTTAACAGGCTCGCCACAGTGAAGGGTGAATAGGAACGAAAAGTCGGCGTAGTTCGAATTCAGGAGATATTGGTACCGGAGGTTGAAAGCGTAGTTTCCAGGGACAACTGCTAAATACGCATTCAGCAGGTTGTATTTCTCTTCGTTTAGCTGAGCGTCGTGAACGCTGAAGACTTTGTAAAACTCGGAGCAAGCGCGGTCCAGGTTCGCCTGTTCGAGGTCGTAGATGACGATGGTCAGGGAGAACTGGCCGAAATAGTTGCCCTTAAGTTCGAGCTCCTTGATGCTCTCCCCGAGTTCCCGGACCTGGGATTCCTTGGAGTCGTCGAGCAGAACATCGTGCGGCGACGCATCGTTAAGGTTCACCTGGCTGAAGAAAGATCGCTTCGTATTGTGAAAGTGCCTGCGTTTGGCTTGGATCGCGCGGCGGGTCTTGCCGGAATCCTCCTTTTTCCATTCCGTCACCACGAAATAGTTGGCTTCCACTTCGAGGAGCCGCTTGAAGATCAGCGGGAAGCTCTGCGCGGAGGGTTCCTTCAATGTGAGAACTTTGACGTAGTAGTCGTCGAGTCTCAGGTGTCCCCGGTGGCACTCGAGAAAAGAGTCGCAGAGCTGGGTATCGAGGAAAGTGTTGTACCGGAGCCGGGCGAGTCCGACCTTTAATGGTGAAAAGTTCAGTGTTCGATAAAGGACCCGAAACGCCTCCTGCTTGTCGAGCAAGCGCACGGGCAAGAAATCGCTGACCTGCAAGATGAAGCTACGGAGTTTCTGGTGGAGAATCGCCTGCCCTTTGCTGATCTCGCCATCGAGGAGAATGACTTGCTTTGTGGTGGAGAAGGAGGCCCACAGCTCTCCCAGCGTCCTGAGAGGGTGCTTTGGAAATTCGAGCAGAATGCTGCCCATTCTGCGTTGGTAGCGGAATCCCTCGAACAAGACGACGTAGTAAATGGAAAGCGAGAAGAGCTTGTCGGCCTTGCTGGCCAGATATGCAATGCGATTGCTGATGGCGGTATCGACGACCGGGTTCCCATAGAGCTTGTGCGGAATGGCCTGGTTGTTGACCCTGAAGATGTATTGGTAGACGCGGAATTTCTGGTCGAAGAGTTTCAGTGCCGATTCAAGCCGCTTAGTAAAACCGTCAACGGAATCTCCATTGAGGCATTCGAAATCCACGCCGCGCACTTCAAGTACCGCACCGAGGTCCCCCGCCTTCGTGAGGAAAAGGTGCTCGTCAACAAAACCCTGTGGGCTGATCTGCTCGTTGAATGAGCCGGTTTCTTCGTAATTCTTGAAGAGTCGGCGAAGGTTAAACATGGCTCACCCTGCGGATCGTTACCGGACTGAACTTCGCTGGGTCGTAATGCGTGCGGAGCTTGGTGGAGGTCAGCAGGAAACGCAGGATTTGCGGGTCCGTCTCGGTGGCCCATCGGGCGATGAAGTAAAGCAGAAGGAACATCAGGATTCCTCCGAGGAGGCTTCCGAGTAGGTTGAAAGTCGCCGCGCCTATGCACATGGCGAAAAAGAACAGTTTTCTCTCGGCCCCCAAAATTGTCAGGGGTCGTGAAATCGACCGATAAACTGTGTTCACCCGCCTGCCGTTCGGCATTGCTCGCTCCAGCCAGAAAGTGCTGTCCGATTTCCGTCTCACGGAAAGAGCCAGGCCATGAAGTTCACTGCGGCAATGGCCATGCCGACACCAAAGAGCACACCGGCAAGGACTCGTTTCGAGCCGCCTTCGCCAAAGGCGAAGGTCAACCCGGACACGACGATTGCGACGAGAGAGAGACCACGCGCAATCGTGCTGGTGAACGCTGTCATCAAAACGTTGACGGCGTTTTCCCAAGGAGAACCACCCGTCGCCTGCGCGAAAGCGGGGGCAGCAAGAAGCAGGCCCACCGCGACCGCGAGGGCTTGCCGGGAAACGGCCTTGAGCCGAATTGCGTTTTGCCAAATTGTTCTCATGTTTCGTTATCTCCTTCGGTCACATTCTTGAATCGCCGTTAGTCGGGAGAGTTCTCGCGTGCTTCCTGGTTGTCAGTGGCACACCCGGCCCGAAGGAGCAGAAACCGCTGTCCTGGTTTGCTGTGCCATGCATCGTGTCAAGGCACACTTGGAGCACGTGCTCCTACCAGAGGGTTTTAACCTTCGCGTCCGGCTCGTCGTCTGTCAGCCGTATGCGACGCCGGGCGGGTCACGCTTGTGGTTCGCGTCCGCCCGGCTCGCGGGGGAAATTCCAGCGAGAACTCCCCTCACTATAGAGAGGCAAAAAAATCGACAAATGTCAGGGATGAGATTGAAAAAAGTTTCGATTCCAAAATCCGAAGATTCGACGCGAGCTTAGCGGGTTCTACTTCCCGGTAGTGGCTCATTTTGGGGTTGCTACCGTACTCCTTAGTTGCCGAATTCGAGGTAGTCGGGGAGTTGGCAAGGGGATAGGACACAAGCGCCGCAGCTGGGCGAAGTTCTAGGCTCTTGCCTGCAGTGGCGACTCGAAAATCACGGGATTCTCAGTTATTGTGATACCTTTCCGGGTACGTACCACTTATTGCTTAAACTCAGGCGTTATGGCCATCTGCACTGGGAATCAACGTTCGTCACCGGGGCATGGCCTGGTCAAAGGACCGAGGGATGATAAACTCGCGCAGCATGGTAAATGACAATGACTACTCCAAAATGGACGCGCGAAATTTCAGCAGCAGAATTCTATGAATCGCTAGAAACTGTCTGCCCAAAGTGTCGGACACGTTCGTCGATTGGGATGTCGCAGGGGCATGCACTTGCACATGATTCTCTTTTCGATCAGTGCCCCGAGTGTGGCATTCTCATCTTGATTGACCTCACTGGACCTAATCCTGTTGTCTTCGAAGGATTCTCAACGTCCGACGATCTTTCAGAACGCCTCAAATACCTGGCAAACACCAAATGGAACCGCTCTCAGAAGTAATAAGAAAATTGCGTGATGAGGATGATCAGGAATTTGTGTACCGCGGCCAGACAAGAGATTGGCCGGGAGCACTCTTACCCTCGATGTACCGACCTTTGACCCGCTCTAGTCGCCCGTTCAAGTACGAGGGAGTAGATCGATTGTACGGAATTGGATCAATCTTCGTAGAAGAGGAGCCTGATTCCTTAAGTTGGGGGCGCTTAAGCGCAGCAGAGGCGATACAGTTTAGACGGCGGATTGACACTTCGGAAGAATTGCGGCACGCGTTCGGCTATATCCTTGCGCAAATACTTGCTCAGCAGGCTGGACTCTGGTCCGAGGGACTGGATGTTACGCGAAATCTCGATGTTGCTGCTTTTTTCGCGACCCACGACCTAGTTGATGGGAGATACGTGCCGCAGACTAAGGGGACCGGAGTCATCTACCGGTTTCGAGTTGACGTGAAAGAGATCACACGTGATCTTCTGCAGAAACTGGATTTTTACTCGTGTCCTTCGTTCTTGCCGAGTTATCAGATCATCCATGTTCTGGGAGAGTGCGGCTCTCTTGATGAAGCATATGGTTGGCTTGTGGACTACCGGAGCGAGCTCATGCTGCGAATTTCACGAGACCCGGCTGTCGCTCGCGTAAACCGGCCATTTGACTACATTAGATTCCCTCGTGGCTCTGTGTCACACAGTCGAATCATCCTTCAGGAGGCTGGGCTGTTGCTTCCAGATATGATTCTTTCGAAGTATTGGTCTTCGATGGAAGTCCCGGCACCTGACGGAAAGGCACTACGGAGAGGCCAGCCTTGCATTGAAGACCTAAGTGCGCGCTCTGGTACCACGAAGTATCCCTTCTCGCAGTCGGCTGAAGGATGCGCTCAGTTCGATATCGGCACTGAACAAGTATTTCCTGCCGACGACATCATTTGCCAAGTCTTGCGGTTATGGTTGTCGCGTTCTGTGGGTTCAAACACTTGGCTCTTTCGGGACTTTACGCTTTCCGCCCGAGTTCGGCGAGATGATTTGGTTTCTTAAGCGCTAGCAAGCCGCTGGAGAGAGCTAATCCCTCACGGAGAGAAGATTCCCATCAACATCATATTTATCTACATCTTTGGCTTTTCGAGCCGAATCTCGGAAGCGGTTTCTACAAGGAGAATTCTGTCGTCATTTGAAATGAATGTTCTCAAGGCGTTCAAGAGCGTTGTCTTGCCCATACCTGTTCCGTCGGTTCTCAACATGAGTTTTGAGTCGCTCGGCAATCGACGAGTTCAGGCTGCCGCTGTTGATCAGGTCTTCGACTGTGAAGTGGCGGCTGTTGAATTTGCGGATTTTAAGAGTGACGACGTGCATGCTGCACGGCGAAATGACGGCTGCGACGCGGCTACAGGAAACTTCGCCTGAATCGGTTCGAACTGATGTCACACTACCTGCTTCCTCGTGTCTTTACTTTTACACGAGCAAGCAAACGGCGGCACTCCTTGTAACAGGGGGAGCAATGAAAAACGTGGAAGGCAACGGAAGGATCGACTTGTTGGGGTTGTTTGGCCAGCCGTTCTAGTGTCAACTTTGGCGGACACCCCTCTCGTCGCGGGTTAGGGTAGTCTTTGGAGAGGTGCTCTTTCATGAACTTGCCAAGAGTCTTTTCGGAAAAAGCTCCTTGCCTTGCTCTGCTCGCCTTTTTTCCTACGGTCCCCACCACAGAAAACCCTCCTCATGGGACTCGTCCTCTACGCTGGAATATACTTCGGAGACGCTGGACCGTCGCGCTGAATCTTTGTCGCGCCGCATGGCCGGAAATACCGCAAAGCAGCTCGATTTCCTTCCACGAAAATCCTTCCAACCGGCGGAGGACGATATTTTGAGTGACTGTATCACATGTTGCAAGCGCCTCAGCCACTATTAGATTTCGCTCCACAGCTTGAATGTCCGTATATTGCGCCGGGCGCCCCAAGTCAAGCGCTTTCGGATCATTGAGAACGGGTTCGGCCCGCTTCTGCTTTCTGACGCGCCTGATGTAGGCGAGGAAGAGGTATCCACGCATGTCCTTTACATCCGGCTTGCCACGGGCCGTTTTCCCACTGTGGGTTTGAGAAACGGTGGCTGCCGCTTCTTCAAATAGCGTAATTGCTAAGGCGGGATCGCCAAGCAACTTTTCAGCATAGCGGACGGCGCTGGGGCCTATTTCTTGGGCTACGGACAGTACGGCAGGCTCGATCTCTCTTCCGAGGCGGTCCACAGAGTTGAGCAAAAAAACGGGACTGATTTTTCTTGGTCGCTGTGGGTGCATGGGTTCCCCACGATTCCCCGCCGCACACCGGTATGAAGGTTCGGATGCAACAGGCTGGCTGGGGGTTTCACCAGGATGCTAGTACTAAAGTACTAACTATCCGGTGATCACACCCTCGCATGCACGCCCTCTATGAATAGAACCCAAAACCCGCCAAATGTTCCGTCAAGAGCCGTGTTCGGGAGACCTACACCATACGGGAAGAACTTTGAAAGCAGAAGCGGCGAAGCTGCCGGGCGCAGGAATTTTCCCGAGGCCGGGGACAATGGGAAGAGGGGAACGGAGACAATGGACTGAAGCGAACCATAACTGTGCGAAATAAGAACGGAGCCGCAGAAGAAAGTGAGGAGAGGAGGGCGGCTCTTGCGCTCTGGATTCTTTTGACCGGAAGTTTCCACCGCGGGAGGACACCTTCACTGAGGACGCTAAGACGAGGCGAAGGTTCTGCACACCTAAATAAACAATGTTCACGTCGAGGCAAGAGAAGGAGGCCAGCGAGCTTCAGACGACGGCCGGTCAGATGGATAGCCTTATAGGACAGGAAAACGGCCAACGTTACCTTGCCTTGCCGCGCGGTGAGTTTAACGTGATTAACCTCTAGCCTAGACTCCGAGGGAGACGCTGATCGCTCCCTGCCGTGTTTCTGAAACGGCGGCATGCACGTCCTCAGTGATCTGAATGCGCCCGCGCCGATCCTCCGCTCGGTCCTGAGGGTCGGGCGGTTCCTTCACAATCTCCTGGAGCGCATCCCGCAATAGATTCTCTACCGACCTGCGGTCATCCACTTCCTTCGTTAACGCGGCCTTCACCCACAATTCCTTTCGCCTCGCAGGATCATCGGGGTTGAGAATGATTGGAAACAGAACCGCGTTGCGCTTGCTTCCAGGTGCGGCCGGAACTACTTCGATCCGGCGCGGGTCTATCCGCGCCCGTTTTCCACGGAGGTCGTCGTCGGAGAAACCCCACATGGGCGATCCGCCGGAAGGCGGCTGGGGAGGTGCGCCGCCGGAACCAGCGGCTCCACCGGAGGGGGGACCACCAGGGGGCGGTCCACCGGCCCCTTTTGAGGGAGGGAGTCCGCCACCATTGCCTCCACTGCCGCCGTTAAGCGCAAGGACCCGTCGCGCGATTTTGTCCGTCATGACGTACATCTCGCTCTTGGCTTGAAACCATTCGGTTTGGAGGACCATCGGCGGCTTCTTTTTGGGGGCCGGAAAGACACCGATCAACTGCTTGCTAAGGCCTTCCGAAAAAACCGACTTTCGAGCGTATTTGCGGTCGAAGGCGGTATTCCCTAGCGATCCAGCGGTCTTTTCCTGATCCATTGCCAGCGGTCTCAGCACCGCATAGGAGATTCCCATCTGGCCGAGCTGCTGGGACATCCCCGAGGTGTGAAAGGCACCGATCAGACCGGCGACCAATGCAACTTGCGGATTCTTGGCAACGTCGCCGATGGCACCAACCATGGTATGGCTGGCGGCCATCCGCCCACGCCAAAACCGGACATACTCCTGCAATCCCTCTTTCTCCTCACTTCCGATTTCCGCACCGGACTGCTGAGCCCGTTTCTCAATCTCTTCCGCCAGTGCCAGTTGATCCTCCCCGCTCAGCGCTTGGGATTTGACGGGATCGTTGAGGATGCCGTATTTTTCCTTGGCCCAGGGATCGCCGCTTAGAATCGTGTCAACCAACTTCTGGCTTTCACTTTTTGCTTCCGGGGAGTTCTTTGGCAAGGTCTTGAGCCTTGCATCTATGGCCTCCAGCTCGGCGTACTTTTCCTGTGGCAGGGACTTTTCGGCAATCGCAAGGAGATAGTCAAAAGGCGCTGACTCGGCTTTGTTCGAAACCGAAACGTCGTACTCGGCCCGGTCCTCGATGGCGTGAAGCAGGATATCGTCATAGATCAGCTTCATGAACTCCGCCGAACTGATTTCACCTTCCCTCAACAGTGAAACTACCGCCCGCGCCCGAGCGTTGGTGCTCACCGGTCCAGAGGCATTCTTCATCCACGACGTGTCGACGGGCCCTTCGTCCTTGAGGTACCCTTCGAGCGCTATGTCGCGCAGGCCGAACTGATCGTGCATACGGACCATGGCCAGCGCCTCTTGAACCTGAACCGCCCTCAGGTCGTGCCGCTCCTCAAACAAGACAACCGGAGCGAAGGCGTTTCCGCTAGCCTTCGCAACGTTGCGAATGGTCGCGCTGGCTTCTGATGCAGTTTGGGCAACCGCCTGCAAATCTGGCCGCGGGACTGCGGGCGGCAAGCTCGTAGTTGGGCTACCGCCACAACCTGCTAAGGGTGCGATCAGGATTAGAGCGCAGCTGATTAAGACGCTTCTGAACGACATACGACGCTCCTTCTCCAGCCATAGTTAGTTCTACGGACTGGCACTCGGGGCATTCCTGGAACTCTTCCACCTCTGGACGGCGAGGCGAGCAAATTCGTCCTCATCCTCAAGTCCTTTTTCGAGTGCACTTTCAGCTTCCCTTCCGCCGATCTTGCCAAGCGCCCAATATGCCCAATGACGTTCGGTCGGGTCCGGTCTTTCAACTGCAAAAATCAAATAGCTGGTGACCCAGCCCCCGAGGCCAGAGGACGCAGCTGTTACTAGGTGCTCCGCCCTCAATGAGTCGATAGCAAGAACATTGCTGTTTAACGGCGGTGCTATTTCTCCTTCGTCGCAGACTAGCTGGGCGGGCGCGATCCGGCGCACGAGTTGCGCAAGGGAATCGTCATAGTCGTGGGCCTGGCGAAAATCCACGTATAAGAGATGAGATAAAAACGTGGGCACATCCTTCGACTTTACGGAATCCACAAGCAACGGCACAACGATCGCGCGATTTTCCCGGATGCCACGGGTCGCCGCAATCTCCAGTTCTGTGCGTACCCATTCGGATTCAACCGAGGTCACCGAGAGGCACGCTACCACGTAATCGGAGTCTGCAAGGCCTTCCGAAATCTTCCCGAGCAGTGAATCGCCCGGCAAGATCTCCAGTTCGTCCATCCATAGCTTGACGCGCATGGCGCGGATATCGTTCGCCAGAAAACGAACGAAAGGACGATCCTGATGGCCGTAGCTGAGGAAAACCCGTTTATTCTTTCGTCTCACAAGCGGTTCTCACAATCCGCAGGATTCTTGAGCCGAGTCGTTGTATTACATATACGTTACTAGTATATTCTCCCGTTACTGCCGTCGCTTAGAGACTCCCTTCACTGGACGCTTGGGTTCAGTCCACCCTTCGTAGCATGGCAATCGTATGATTCGGTGCGGCACAAGTGCCATATTCGTTTTCGTCTCCGATGGGAGCAACCCGCGTAAGCTCGACGGTAACTATGCCCTTACCCGCAACGCGGACGAATTGAACAGTTTTTGTATCTGGGTCGTATTCAGTCCTGCTTGTGTCACCCTGGAGTGAGAATTGCCATGTCACTCCAGTCGAGGTTAGGCGAACCATGCGACACTTTGTCCACGCACCAGGAATTTCCTTCGATAACGCAGATTTCTCGTCACCGTGGCACCCCCTGTGATCTCCGTACACATCAAAATCTAATTTTGTGATCTTGTATCCTGGAGGAGCTGGCGGTGAAAACACCGAGATCCAATCACTCCACTTGTCTCCGCGCGCGCTCCAAACTTCGCCCGAGTCCCTTTTCCAAGTTAGGGAAGCTGGTGAGGTGGGAGGAAGTGTCAGAGGCGACGGGACATAGGTGGTGGTGAGAAGGCCCATACTCGTGGCCTTTTTCCCTTCTATGTGGAAGGAGCTACCCCCGTCCGGGAATAAGCTGTCCGTAAAATGTACAAAGAAATCTTTGATTCCTCTATCCTCGTCGTGACCTTGCAGCGTGAATCCCCAAGTAATGGCATTCGTTTCAGAATAGAGAGCGATGGGCCTGGAATAATCACACACCGGGTCAGGATTCATTTCGTTTCCACCGGAGCAGTTTCGGTCTCCCACTATACGAAAGCTTGCACCGGCGATATCGTAGCCCGACTGGGGCGGGTCAGACGCAACGGTGTATAGTTTTGACCAAAATGGTCCTTCGCCACTCCATTGCTCTCCTGAACCTTTCTCCGCAGTGTACGTTTGAAGGACGATTTCCTTTTTGAGCGGATAGACCGCTTTATATACCTCGTCTTGCGTTGAAGACGTGACACCATTCTTGTTGAGTGCCCACAGAAGTGCCTTAAGGCCTATTTTCCAGTCATAGTAAAGTAGTCTGATTTGGTCTAACTCTTTACTAGAAACCGCGCAGTTACCCCCTGTCAGCGAACAGAAATGCTGTGCTATTGCCCCTTTTGTTCGCGCCTTATCATCTGCGGTCAGTGAAGCAAAGAAGCAAGACATTTGTGGATCAGCAGCAAGATGATTAAAGAAGTCATCAACTAGCGTTTGGACTCCCCCTCGACCGCCAAGGCGATCATAAAGGGTATCCACGGGGACACCATTTCTGGGTCTCGCCCTCAGAATCTGGGTAAACGATAGAGATGCAAGCAGGAGCAAAACTGCAATTTGCCGATGGCTTTTTTTCGAGAAACTTGCTTCAGCATTGGTATCCATTTGTTTTACTTCTCCAATTCGATTTCTCTCAAAGCCGGTTCAGTGCGCAACAAATTGAAACCCAAGTTGCAGAGCATCGATTGCTTGTGACGGCTTGCCGCCCGGCGCGGCCGTCACGGCCTTGGTCACCGTTCGAGTCTGTAAGGAGCCCAGATCCAGCGTTAGCAATGTGCTTGGCTTGCCCCACTCATAGCTGAGCCAGCCAATTTTCTGGCCAGGGTCGTTACAACTTCCCCTGCGCGCCTTCATTTTGTCCCACTTTGTGTCGACGCATTCAGGCACGGAATATCCGAACTCTTGCTTCAGATTTGCTATCGGAACAGTTCCACCGTTCAAGGTCTGTTCTAATCCTCCGCTGGAAAGGCGAATCGGAATGACGAACCAGCGCGTCTTGACCAGAACTTTGAAATCAGCAACGCGGAATCTGAAGCCCTGAGAAGGGTCTACCTGAAACCGATCAAACAGAGCTTTTGCCAGGACACGCTTGACAAACTTGTCTTTTCCAACGATGCGTTTGCCATCCTTGTATTTCACTTTGCGGACTATTGCATGAGTGGTGCCGAGGGTGACATCCATCGCTGGGTAAAAAATCTGCGCCGGTCTAGTCTCCTTATTGGGTGTCGCCAGTGCAGGTGCGGCCTCAAAGGTGCTGCGTGCGATATCCAGTATGACCTCGTACTCCTTGGTGCCGTGAATAAGGCATTTTTTGAAAATGCAAAGCGTCCTGAACTGGGCTTCACCCAGGACTCTGACTGGAAGCAATGAGCCTAGCAGTCCAGACCTTACCTGTTGCGGATTTGCTGCGCCAAAAAATGATTGCTTCAAACTTATTCCAATGTTTCCAGGACCCCAAATAGGCAGGTCGGATTCGAAATCTGCGTGGGCTGAGGCCGCGTCGGAAAAATTGTTCTTACGTGGTTGGCTACCGATAATGGCATCAACGATGAGAAATGGGCTGTCGTCAGTAGGATTTCCGAAACTCCCAACATTTAGCAGGAGCGGTATGTCCTTATGGGTTCCCGACGTAGTCCACTTTCCGGCGGTAAGTTGCCCAAAATCTAGACCCACTTTCTGCAGCCGTGAAAGATCGATTGGAAGAGAATTCAAAGGGTGGTAGGGGAGCGGAACACTTACATTCGGGAACGGAAAATCGAAGGTCCAACCTCCGGGCGGTAGCGGATCGCTCTGTGCCTTGCCCTTCAATTCGAGATGGTCCACCGCAGATACTGCGCCAACTTGACTGGTTAAGATGACGGCCCCGCCCGCGTTGGGCCTATCGAAGCCAAAGCAAGTCTCCCAAATCTTGGCATTGAAGTGTCCTCGAAAAGCTACCGCCGTGCCGTAATCTCCCTGAGGGCTAAGATAGCCACTCATCTTGAGCGAAGGGCTTTCGTCAACCCTGACCAGAAACAGCGGGTCACCGCAATAATAGGGAGACTCTTTCAAACGAATTGTGTCCCCGTAGGTCAAATTGTAAAACGCAGCGATTTCGTGCTTGGGCAGCTCAAGTGCAATTGCGAAGCGCAGGTCATGTCCAGGCGAGAGAAAGTCCTGTTGCTGCGCTCGCAATGGATAAGGCATAGCACTAAGAATAAAAAGAGCGGCCAGCGCGCGCATATTTGAGCTCCTTAAAACGCCTTCTCGCGACTATCTCCACCCGCGCAACCGTGCTCGCGCAATCCTAAACAGGCACTTGCGGCGGCACCACAATTGTGACACCTGCTACTTTGTCTTTAGTTTGATCGAGCCAGCCAAATGTACATTGCATCCGCCGCTTTGCGCGCTTGGACCGCAGTACAGATCAGCAGATAGCTTGTAACCTTTGATTTCACCCGTGTCGTCGTCAACGACCGTGTCGCGAGTGATATTAAACACGCCCCACTCGCCTCCCCGGCCTCCCCCTGACTCTACGGCGATCCCCGTGGGCACTTCCGTTGCCCCTGCTTTCTTATTCTCTTCGCCACCCCCGCCACC
>JACXTT010003578.1_pt1 | contig 23761 bp, 30 predicted proteins | sample 9270951 | NCBI WGS metagenome assembly JACXTT01 (sample SAMN15532306, study PRJNA645909) | rock metagenome | isolation source: weathered quartz diorite | place: Puerto Rico | collected 2017-06-21
CAGACTTCTTGCAGGCGGTCGAAGCTCACCCCATTGTGGCCGTTGCCATGAATAGTGTTGCCGACAACATAGTGTGGTCCGCCTTGCCCGGCATCGAAGGTCACGCCGTTCTGGCCGTTGCCGTAGATCAGGTTGTTGCTCAGCACCGTCCGCGCATTGCCTTGCGCGATCACAATGCCGCCCGGACAGGTTCCGTTGCCGAAGATGCGGTTCCGGTCGATGCGGATATCAGTATTGGAATGATTCGCGCCTAGGAGACGAATCGCTTCCGCCCCTGCGTTGCGGATGGTCACGCCACGCAAAGTGACAAAGTGAGACGAGGCGAACAAAAAGGCCGTGACCGCCGTGCAACTGGCGTCGGAGGAGCCTATGACGACGCTGCCGGTTGGGGCTGTGGGGTCGGCTTCGATGATGATCCGGTCCGCTTCGGTAGCAACAGCTCTGGCTTTGTTCTTTCCTGTGACAGTGACGACTTCGTTATAGTGACCGGCTTGGATGCGGATGGTGTCCCCGGCTTGGGCAGCGTCTACCGCGGCTTGGATGGTCGAGTAACAAGGAGACTGGTTGAGGCAGGTCAGGTCACTATTGTTAACGTAGCGGACAGCGCCCGACGATTGCAACGAATGCGTCGACGCCAAGGTCAGCGCTCCGAGTAATAGCAGAAAGAGTGGCGCCACTCTCCGCAGACGCATTTCCTGTCTCCTCCCTTACAGGATAGAACGCTAAGTGAACAGGTTGTGGCCTTGCTTGAAAACAGGTCGCCGTCTTGCTTGCCCTACAACCGACGATGCATTCGTGAGCCTATACACCTTCGGAATATCTTCGGCAAGCCCTTCATTTCTCTAATGATGGATAAATGTACAGAGTAAAGGAATTTAGTTTGCAGGCGCGTGGTACGCGCCCTACACCGCTAAATCAGACTACAGAAGATTCATACACGCCTCCGCTTGTCCACTCCTTGGTAGCGTGCGTCATGCGCACGAACGGCGGCGAGGGAAGAATCGTGCGCGCAGCGCACGCTACACCGAAGGTGTCCCAATGTCATGTGGTTCGATTTAGAGACTGGAGACATCGGGGTGGGAGCTTGGTTTTCTAGCTCTTAACCTCCATCACAGCATCTCATAGAAACTGCCCTCGCCAGGCACGAACAATCGACTATAGAACCGCATGGCGTAGGAGTCCGTCATCCCGGCGAGAAAGTCGCAGATTATCCGCTTGCGAGCGGCTTCGTCGCCGTCGAGTAATACTCGCTCATAATCTTCACCATGATCTTCAGGGAAGAGGCCGATCGACTCCTGCCCTTGATCAAGCACGGCAAACAAGCGACGGAGCACTTCTTTTCCTTTGTAGCCAAGGGTGGTGACGCGGGGGTTATGGATGACTTTGTACGACTCAAAGGCCTTGAGCACTTCAATGCGCACCCGGGTATGCGGCTCGGCGTTAATACGCCCAGACGGTTGCCTGCCGACGGCGCTGGCGAACTGGTGAATCAAATCGCGCGTGAACATTTTGCGCGCCACTCGGCCAGCCGTTTTTGTCAGTTCTTCCAGGCCGTCAGCAATAGCTTGTAACTCAGAGTGAATCTTTTGTTCACTGATTGTGATTCCGAGCGGCGTCAGTTTTTCGTTTACTGTGTGAATAACTCGCGGACGCGGCGCCTGGCGAAAATCGGCAAGAGTAATCAATCCGGCTTTGAGGCTATCTTCGAGATCATGGACCGAATAGGCAATGTCGTCGGCTACGTCCATAATCTGGCACTCAAAGCTGCGTTCGTCGCCGGCGCCCGTGGCGCGGATAACTGCTGCAACCACGTCGTGGTCGTTTGCGTAAAACCCTTTGACTGGGGCCTTTGGGGAAGCTGCAATCGCCGTGGCGTCAATGCTCCTTTTATATTTCAATACGCCATCCAATGTCTGGTAGGTGAGGTTGAGCCCTTCGTAGGCGCTGTGCTTCCGTTCCAATCGAGTGAGAATGCGAAATGTTTGAGCGTTCCCTTCAAATCCGCCATAGTCGCGCATCAATTCGTGCAGGACGTGTTCGCCCGTATGGCCAAACGGCGGATGCCCCAGGTCATGAGCGAGGCAGATTGCCTCAACCAGGTCTGGGTCCGCCCCCAAATTGAGGGCGATGCCTTTCGCAATCTGCGCGACTTCTAAAGAATGCGTAAGGCGGGTGCGGAAGAAGTCTCCTTCGTAGACGCCAAAGACCTGCGTTTTCCCTTGTAAGCGGCGGAACGCCGCTGAATGAATGATGCGGGCGCGGTCACGCTCGAACTCTGAGCGGCGGTCCATTTCCATTTGTGGTGGTTCTGACTCAGGACGACGAGCGTCGGCGACACGTGCTGGCTTCACGGGGTTTTCTCCTATGCCCCAGCATAAAGCACCTCGTGTAGCAGGAGCAAGGCGCCATATCGTAGTGAAATCCTCCGCCTCCAGTAAGGAGTGCGAGAGGTCTGCACGTCGTTAATCAAGCTACATTATTAACGCAGTCTATTCCAGCAAATCCCCTGGCGCTTCGCCCTATTCCCTTTTCTCAAAGAGTGAGGGGAGGATTAGCTCACACGGAGTGAGGAAATGTCCGGACGTTTTATTGAGGCGAGCTTCTTACGACGACCGGTAAGAATGGGGTGGTGGTGCGGCGAATGCCCGTGTCGTTCTAGCGAAAGAAGAGACGATGGGCATTCATCGGTGATGGACTATTCTAGGCAAAGATCTCATTGAAGAAGTCGGTCATTACTTTCCACGATCGTGTGTCCGTTTGCTGATTGTAGGCTAGCCCTGGAATCCCGGTACTGTCCGCTTCCGGATTGGTAAAGCTATGCACTGTGCCGCCATAACTGATAATTTGCCAGTCCGTACCAGCCTTGGTCATTTCCTCGGCCAATGCGGTGACCTGTGCGGGTGGAACGAACGGATCGTCAGCGCCCGTACACACCAGAATCTTCGCCTTTACTTTACCAGCCTCAGCCGGGAGTTTGGTGTCGAGGCCGCCATGGAAAGAAACGATGCCTCGCAGCGGTGCGCCATCACGCGCAAGTTCCAAAGAGAAGGTGCCGCCCATGCAAAAGCCGATCATCGCCAGCCGGTTCGCGTCGACTTGCGGGAGCGAGGCCAGCTTATCGAGGGCCGCCCGTGCGCGCTTGCGAAACTTGACTGGGTCCTCACGAAGGGGACCTGCGTATTTCATAGCTTCGGGTAGGTCTTTGGCTTGAAAGCCGTCGCCATAGGGATCGCCTGCTAACGCGATGTAGCCCAACGCCGCCAAGCGGTTCGCACGCTGCTTCGCGTGATCGCCTAAACCAAAAGCTTCGGGCATCACTAGGATGCCTGGCCGTTTGCTTGTGGTCTGGTCGTCGAACGCCAAGTACCCTTGCAGGGTAACGTCGCCGTCCTGATAGGTAATGGTTTCTGTCATCATACCGCTATTCCTCCTTACTATTGGTCTCAAAATGAGGTATTTTTCGCTGTCGTTGCGCCGTTGGCCTCTCTCTCAGAAAACGACGTGCAAATACATTGCTCTTTTGGCAGTATGGGCTGCTGAAGTCAAGCGTGTCAAATGAAGAGGGTGCATATCAGTGATTGGCGACTTCCCGGAGAGCAGGTTGACTCCTGGCCGTCCCCCCTTCGACAGGCTCAGGGCGAACGGAGAAGAGGCTCTACGTTAGTGGGAAAGTGCCGTTCGTGCTGAGCTCGTCGAAGCACGCACTCAACAAGTTCCATGCTTGCCAGAATTTGTTATGCACCCAGATGAAGATCGCGAACAGCACCAGCCTTGCGCCCCCCTTTTTCATTCAAGGTGGTGACGCTACGATTCTTGGCTAACTATTTGAGAAAATTTAGGACTCAGACACTTACTTGTTAAGGAAAGAAAGATGCGAAAAGAGGAGAAAGAGAAACGTACGGACCCTACGACGGAGAAAACGCTGCCAGACTATCTACGACCCGGACTTGATATTGTTTTCATTGGCCTCAACCCCGGCCTGTATTCAGCGCAGGTGGGACATTATTTCGCGCATAAGCAGAATCGTTTCTGGCCGGCGTTGTCTGCTTCTGGACTGGTGCCGGACATTCTCGGGCCACAAGATGACGCTCGCTTGCCGGACTGGGGACTGGGCCTGACTGATATTGTCAAGCGGCCCACTCATGGTATTCACGAGCTGACAAAGACGGAATTTCGTCGTGGCGCTAAGGTGCTTGAGGAGAAGATTACTTACTACGGTCCGCGGATTGTCTGTTTTGTAGGATTTACCGGGTACAATATCTGCTGTGGGAAAGACGGCGGCGCCGGTCGACAAGACGCACGTTTCGGCGGCGCGCACGTTTTTGTCATTCCGTCGACGAGTCCGCGCAATGCACACTATTCGCTAGAGACGATTATTGCTGCTCTGCGCGACCTGAAAGAGTTTCTCAAGAGACTCAATGAAGAGCACTGGAAAGAAGCCGACGAACTAGAAATGTAAAATAAGGTAAACGCCGAGACGTGTGAGTCTTAATTATCAAGAGGTTTGGTCATGAAATATCTTTTGCCATTGATGGCGGTCAGTCTCTGCGGGCTTGTCGCTGGGTGTACGACGCAACAGCCACCGCGCAAACGCACGCTTGAAGTCCAGGCGTTATCCTGTCAGGACGCAAATCGGCTTTCTTACAAAGCCGTCACGACTCTAGGCTTTACCATCACCTCCTTCCAGCCCGCCTCTCTTGGTCAGCCTGGTTTTATTACTGCTACGAAGAAGGGGGCGAAGGACGGGCAGGTGACAATTACTTGCACCGAAAGTGGGGCAGTGGTCGAGCCTGAAAAGAGCGGCGTAGTGATTCCTTCGATGGTGAAATCTGAACATCCGAATGAGTTTCCGCAAATCTTTCTGCAATCCTTCAACATTCTCCGCATGAACGAAGAGCACGCTGCTCAAACCGGCCCTGAGAAAGGGTTGATTCTGAACATGACGCGTCTCAACGGCTTTGAGTCGCAGATCGAACTCGGTTCGGACCTCCCTGCTAGCGGCGTGTTGCCAGTGAAGGTCGTGATTAGCAACACGACCTCACGACCGTACGGTTTGGCCGCGGAAAAGGTCTACCTGATGTCGGCAGGAGGGGGACGGGTCTCTCCGACGGCTCCTCCAGCAGCAGGACAAGGCAAAGCCTTGCAAGGCGACATCACCATCCAGCCTGGGCAGACGCTGACCGGCTATTTATTTTATCCCGCCGGCAATTACGTTTCCGCCCGCACGACCTTGGTGGATAAAGAAAACGACGAAGGCGAAGGGTTTTCCGTCGAATTTTAATCGTGTGGTGGCGGTGTTGGCGCTAATGATGAGGGAAGCGGTGCTCCTGAAGAGGAAGTTGAGACTGATGGGACGAATTGTTGGGTTCCTTGGCGCGCTGCCCCCGCCGAAGCCTTATGGCGTCCTTCCGGGGGAGGGTTAACAACGTAGGGATAGATGTTAGGAACATAAGGAGAATCCGATGGGTACGCGGTGGGATAATCCAGTGGAAGCTGACGTTTACCAGTAGAAGTGATGGTCCTGCCATCCTGTAGTTTCCAAGTGCCCATATGCTCAGTCGCATAGCCTTGTTCCAGTGTCCTTGAGGAAATTTTATTTTCTTGTTCTTTTTGGAGCATTAACTGAATAGTTGTCTCGCTGACTCCCGCAGCCTTCAGTTTGAGGACCTCCTCTGGGGTCAATGAAAACGCTGTACTCGCTCCCAAGAGTAGGGAACTGAGAAGAGAAAACTGAACTAACCAAATGTTGTGATGCGTCATAAGGAGTTTGCTCCAGAAAAAATCGAGGGCTTAATAAATATTGTACAGCCGTTCGCGTGTTCCGAGCAACGCAACCGTCGAGTGTGGCTCGACAGCCTTTCCTCAGCATCTCAAAAGACAATGCTTGTTGTTGGGCTGGTATAGTAGTATTAGGAAGTGTTCCCAGCTAGAAGAAGACAATCGTTGGAGGAAGTCGGAAGAAATCTCACCTTTGAGTAAGGAGGGCATGCTATGACAAACAAAGGTTTTTCTCACCTTGGTCTTTCGACCCTGGATCTCGATAAGACTCGGGATTTTTATGAAAACGTGCTCGGGTTCAAGCCGGTGCGTTGTGACACCATTAAGGTCACAGAAGGGGGACAGATCCGCCATATTTTCTTTGACCTTGGTCGTGATCAATTGATCGCGTTTATGGAAGCGAAGAATGTGCCGGGGGTGCCAGTGGAGTACGACGCTGGGATTAACCGCGGCTTGGGCGTGCCGAGCGCCTTCTATCACTTCGCCTTTGAAGCTGGCACTGAAGCTGGTCTGGAAGCGCGCCGTCAAGAACTCCTTGCGAAAGGGGTTGCGGTCTCCGACGTAGTGGACCACGACTGGGCCAAATCAATCTACTTCAAAGATCCGAACGGCATGCAGCTTGAGTATTGCTGCCTCACGCGTGACTTCACTGCCGATGATGAGGTGATGGTCCAGCGCTTCGAGGCCTCAATCAAAGGCTTGGGACTAGACGATACGACGTCCTTGAAAACGAACCGGGCATAACCCGCTCACGCAGAGATGTTGCGGCGTTGCTGAAGAAGGCGCTGGATGGCCATAGTATAGGGCTGCCAGCGCTTTTCTTTTGGGAAAGACATGGAGGGACATTATGCGCGACCTGGCTGATACTAACCTCACCAACGCCGTGCTGGCGAAGCTCGCTGGCGCGCCGGATGCTCGTTTCAAACAAGTGATGTCCAGCCTCATTCGTCACTTGCATGATTTTGTGCGCGAGGTGGAGTTAACCGAAGACGAATGGTTTGCTGGCATTCAATTCCTTACTGCTACTGGACAAAAGTGCGACGAGAAACGACAAGAGTTCATCTTGCTCTCCGACACGCTTGGCGTGTCTATGCTTGTGGACGCCCTGAACCATCGTGCTCCCGCCGGCGCCACTGAGTCCACCGTTCTCGGGCCATTTTATGTGAATGGCGCGCCATCACTGCCGAGCGGAGCAAACCTGGCTGATGGGCTGCCCGGTGAACCGACGCTTTTCTCCGGTCGAGTGTTGACCGTTGATGGGAGGCCCATTCCTGGGGCGCAAATTGATGTCTGGCATGCTGATGCAGAGGGGTTCTATGACGTGCAACGTCCACACCTGAACGAGATGCGGCTGCGCGGGAATTTTCACACCGACGCCCGAGGTCGATTTTGGTTTTGGACGGTGCGTCCTGTTGAATATCCAGTCCCAACCGATGGTCCAGTTGGGCAGATGCTGCTCAAGATGGGCCGCCATCCCTATCGCCCAGCCCATATTCACACCATGGTCTCAGCCCCTGGCTATGAATCGCTTACCACTCACGTGTTCGTGGCTGGAGATCGATATCTGGATTCCGACGCCGTGTTTGGCGTAAAAGATTCGCTGATCGTTGATTTTGTACGACATGAGCCCGGCACAGCTCCGGACGAGACCAAGATGGACCGACCGTATTGTACCGTGCGTTACGATTTTGGCCTCAAAGCGGCAGCGTAAAACGAACAGCGCAAAGGAATATACCTCAGATGAGTGAAGAAACTTCTCATTGGCGAGAACATGGCGTGCGCATTGTCCATAGTGGGCAACTCGATCTCAACACTCCCCAAACTCCCGGCATGACTCGCGCTGCGGCGATTAATCACGCAACCGCAGGCGCCAACAAACTTTGGGCTGGGACCGTCATTATCCACCCGAATGCAAAAACCGGTGCCCATCATCACGGCGCACTGGAAAGTGTGATCTACGTTATCAGCGGCAAAGCGCGTATGCGTTGGGGAGAGCAGCTCGAATATTTTGCGGAAGCCGGTCCTGGCGATTTTATTTATGTTCCTCCCTACGTGCCGCATCAAGAAATAAACGCGAATCCAGCCGAGCCGCTCTCCTGCGTACTCGTGCGCAGCGATCAAGAACCGGTGGTGGTCAATCTTGACATTCCTGTTGCTGAGCAACCAGAAGAGGTGTTATGGATTGATCCGATTCACTCACGACCATCAAGTGAGGACGCGCGTCGATAACGCAATCGCTTACCGCGTAATCTTCTCGCAATTTTCGCTCTAGCTTGCTGAGGTTTCCCAGTGTATGTAGAAGCAGCAATCATCCTCAAAGTGTGTCTTCAGGAACGTGTAGCGCAGGGAGGTCTTTGCTTGACGTAAGGTCCGCTATATCCAGAATGGATCGCTCAGTTGTCTCCCGCGTGAACATGGGGTTAAAAGAGGGGAATTCTTATGAGTAGTGAACTGACATCGCTTCAACCACAACACGAACGAGCACTTGCTACACTCGGTGGTGGATGTTTCTGGTGTCTTGAAGCCGTCTATCTTGAGTTGAAAGGCGTTGACCGTGTAGTATCCGGCTACTGTGGAGGAGCGACGCCAAATCCGACGTACTATCAAGTCTGTGAAGGTGAAACCGGGCATGCGGAAGTCGTGCAGCTGACTTTCGATCCAAACGTGGTTTCCTACAAAGAGATTCTGCAAGTCTTCTTCACGATTCACGATCCTACCACTCTGAATCGCCAGGGCGCAGACGTTGGCACGCAATATCGTTCCGCGATTTTCTATCACACTCCGGAACAGCGGCAGATTGCCGAAGACACCATTAGAGAACTCACGGCTGCACGGTTGTGGGAGTCTCGTATTGTGACTGAGGTCAGTCCGTTGGATGTGTTCTATCCAGCCGAGGATTATCACCAAGACTATTTCCAACAGAATCCCTACCAGCCGTATTGTCAGTATGTCGTCGTGCCGAAGATCGCCAAATTCCGCAAATATTTTATTGACAAGTTGAAAAAATAACTTGTCGTCATTTGGGCACGGTGTGGAGAAGACGAACATGACCACAACCTTAGATTGGTTAGGGTGCGCGACTTTTCGACTCACGATCAACAATCTGGTTTGCTTTCTTGACGCCTATATTGATCGCGTCCCCAGCGCCGCTCCCATCGGCGTCTCGGTCGATCAGATTACGCGGGCTGATTGGATTGTCGTGGGTCATTCCCACTTCGACCATCTCTACGGAGCGGAGCGCATTGCTAAGGCGACGGGCGCGACCATTATCGGGTCCTACGAGACGGTGCGAGTCATGGAATCGCAAGGTATGCCGCTCTCGCAAATGATTCCTGTTGCTGGTGGTGAAACTATTCGACTCGCAAAAGATGTGACAGTGAGTGTCTTTCCGAGTCAACATTCGTGCGTCTGGTCGCACAAGGCCATGCCGCCATCGGATATGGTGTGCATCGGGGACCTCGGCGTGACCTATCAAGATCAACAAGAGCGTATGAAAGCGCTGTGGGAATATCTGCATTCGCTCGGCGGAGAAGCCCTGGAGCATCTCAAAGTGTCAGCTCAAGGCGCTCGCGGCGATGGCGGCGCGCTGCTTTACTTTTTTGAAACACCGGAAGGATCGCTGTTATTTCAAGACACCTCGGGTCACTGGAGCGGAGTCTTGAAGAACCTTAGACCGGATGTCGCAATCCTTGCTGCTGCAGGCCGCGGCAACATTGATGGCGAGCCTATTCAAGGTTCGCTGGCGCAGTTCGTGGCGCGCCAAGCCGACTTGATTCGCCCGAAGCAGGTGATTTTAAGTCATCATGATAACTGGCTCCCAGGTTTTTCCGGAGCGGCCGATATCGCGCCGATCCGCTCTGAATTAGCGCGTTGGGCTCCCCGCTCACAGCTGATTGAAATGGGCTATCTGGCCGCGTTTCCTTTGTTCGCAAAATGAAGACGGCTTGTTGAGCAAATACGAAGAGGATGAATGCAACGAAGCTTTTTTCTCATGGTTGCAGTGCTCGGCTTTCTTTTCTTAGGATGCACAGCTGAACGCCCTCCCCAAACAGCGCCGTTTACATCCGCAACCAAATTGCCTGGTCACTCGCTCAGTTCTCCCATACTGCAACGTGACACGCTTAGTTATCTTCTCGTGACAGATAAAATTGCTGCTCGTACGACTCATGCCAAGTGTCAGGATCGCACCGTCGTAAATACGGAAGTGATTGAGCAACCTCAGGATGTGCGTCTGGAAGGCAAGCGGCTGCTCCGAGGACGGTGGGTGGAGCGCTGGACCTTGAACCGTTGTGGCACTCTCATTCCTTATCGTGTCGCGTACACCGCGGACGAGAAAACCGGCATTTCTTACGATGTGACTCCTGATCATTAGGGCGAGGCGTTCTTCTTCCCTCTGGCGAGAACTGGGAGGTTCTGTAAGAATAAAGCGCGTCCGCAGTCTTGCGAAGGGAGATGGTGTGGCACGGCATTCACACAAAAGCGCCGGCAAAAAGGCAAGTTGCATACAACCTCTAGCGGTTGTAGAGTTTGCAATCCTTTTCGTCTTGCTTTCTACGACTACCGAGGCGACAGAATATACTTCCGCCCCATTCGTTGCTCAGCCTATTACCAGCTCACATGAACAATCGCACCTGACCCCAGCTAAGACATTAGCGAAAGGCGTCCTGCTCGTGGCAAGCAAGCGCCTTAGCGATCCCAGCTTTGCTGAGACGGTCATTCTGCTCCTTGAATACGGTAAGGACGGAGCGCTTGGAGTCGTACTCAATCGCCCAACGTCGGTCAGTCTTGCGACGGTGCTGCCGGAAATCAAGGCGTTGAAAAAACGTAGAGAGATTGTCTCCCTTGGGGGGCCGGTAGGGCGAGAGCAGGTATTGCTGCTTGCTTATTCTTCTCGGCCGCCTCAAGATTCTCAACAGATTTTTGATCAGTGTTATATTGTAGCAAGCCCGAAGGCGCTGCAGCGCTTGATTGCTGCTGGCAACCCCGCTCTCAAGTTGCGCGCCTTTGCTGGATACGCCGGCTGGGCTCCGGGCCAGATCGATGCTGAAGTCGCGCGGCAGGACTGGCGTTTGCTTGCCGCTGATGCTGCGACAGTCTTTGAGCTTGCCGCCGATAAAATGTGGCCGGAACTCAGTCGCCAGAGCGAATTTGAATGGACGGACCGGCTCCGTCGTAAAGATCTGATTGTGATAGTTTCTCACCAATGAACTCTTCGCCTCGCGTTCTTTGTATCAACCCGTGGATTTACGACTTCACAGCTTATGACTATTGGAGCAAACCGCTGGGGCTCCTCTACCTGGCGTCGTTTCTGCGCGAACGCGGCATAACAGTAGATTTCCTCGATTGTCTTGATAAATGGCATCCGGAATTATTGCGTCGCCAGGGCCGATCAGCGCCGAAACTACGACAATATGGGATTGGCCATTTCCATCGTGAACCTCTTCCGAAGCCTCAGTGCATCAATTTTATCCCGCGTCAGTTTGCTCGTTATGGTCTTCCCGAAGAGATTTTTCTGCACGATCTCAAGCATCGTCCCCGTCCAGACGCGATCCTTGTGACTTCGATTATGACTTACTGGTACATGGGGCCGCAGCGAGTGGTGGAGCTTTGTCGCGCACTGTATCCAGACGCGCCAATCGTGCTCGGCGGCATTTATGCGTCGCTTATGCCCGATCACGCTCGCCGAGAAGTGAAACCTGATTATCTCATCACCGGACCAGGTGAAGCCAAAGTCGCTGAACTTTTGGCCGAGTTGTTCAAGATCCCAGACCTCATTCATGATGTACCGAAACGTATCGATGAGTTTCCTCCTCCAGCGTTTGACCTGTTGCGGAAGAACGACTATCTCGTCGTCATGACTTCGCGCGGGTGTCCGTTCCGTTGCACGTTTTGCGCAACGTACAAAGTAGACAGTTCTTTTACGCAACGACAGCCAGAGCATGTGGTCAGAGAAATCCTGACGCAGACCCAGCACCTGGGCGTGCAAGATGTTGCTTTCTATGATGACGCGTTGTTGATGCAAGCGGAGCAACGCATCAAACCAATCCTGCGAGAAATTATCGCCAGCCGGCGCATCCTGCGGTTTCATACGCCCAACGGCTTGCACGCCCGGTATATCGACGAGGAGATGGCGCGTTTGATGCGGCAGAGCAATTTCAAGACGATCCGCTTGAGTCTGGAGTCTGTGGCGAAGGAGCGGCTGCGGGACATCCACAACAAAATTACCCCCGGTGAAATGACGCGCGCCGTGCGGCATCTCGTTGCCGCTGGTTACCAACCCCACGAGTTGGAGACTTACATCATTATGGGCTTGCCGCGGCAACCTGTAGACGAAGTTATTGAGACGATTCTGTATGCGAACAGTCTAGGAGTTCAAGTGCGGCTCTCGTCGTTCTCTCCTATTCCGCGCACAGTAGACTATCAGCGAGCTGTCGAGAACGGTTCGTTTCCGGCGGATGCTGATCCTTTATTGACAAATAAGACTGTCATTCCCTTGTCTCGCACCCCTGCTGCGTACAAAAAGTTTGCCCTGCTCAGTCAGGCTGCGCATTCTTTGAACGAACAAGTCCAGCAAGGCGTCCGCTGCTCCCATCCGCAAGCTTATCAGGAGACGCTGCGTCAAGCCCTTGCCCCTTTTGCAGATGAGGGGCGGTCCGATGCTCTGGTCGACATGGGAGCCGAGCTGGGTCAAGCATAAAGCGTTATCTCTGTTCAGTTCTAAGAACGCCTGGGTACAATATGATTTCCTTTCTAGCCAAGCCGACCCTTCTGTGGATGTTCCAGAAACCTCAACCAGGGTTTATTCCTTCTCCCTTGTCTCAGTCAGATTTGGATAATGGGGCAGGGCGGTTGCGTATCCGTTGTCCATTATGTCGTTGGCAACCGCGGAAGAGTGATCTCTGGGCCTGCCTATGTGGACACAACTGGAACACTTTTGATACTGGCGGTCAATGTCCGAGCTGTCGCTCCGTATGGGAAAACACCCAGTGTTTACATTGTCACCAATGGTCTAGGCATGATGACTGGTATGAGTGGAACACTGCACGCTCTGGAGAAGGAGGCTAATCTTTTCAAGGACGATCTGAAGGCTATCCGAGCAAATTTCAACGTTGTTGCTCTGCTGTGTCGTCCAAATTCCCCGCTCGGCTGCGCCTTCGCGGCCCCCTTTGTCAAAGGGGGCCGACAGACCTGGAGTGGCAAGCGGGGGGATTTTTATCTTGGACACGCCCTCAGCGGATTTTTCGGAGAGTCACTTACGCCGGCGGTGGAGCAAAGTACGCGCCCATGCGCATGACGAGTCGTAGGTCGCCTTGCACTTTGAGACGACCGTTGATGAATGCTAAGCCGAACGGGTAGACGCCGGTAGCTATATTGAGGTAATCAGTCGCCGAAGCCGCAATCGTTACTGTTGGCGCGGGAGCAACACCTTCCGCCACCGTACAGGTTCCGTGTTGAATCGCTACGGTAAACTGCCCTCCACCGTCGCCGCCAATATTAAATTGGTAAACAAGATCTGCATTTTTTGCCGCTGCTTGGTTTAGCGCTGCAGGCATGGCGTCAAAGAGCGGTTTTACGCTGACAAGTTCGGCCACAGTGACCTCCTTTGTTGCTAATGTTTCTGTCCGTACTTCTGGTCGATAAACTGACGGATCTCTTCTGGAGGAACGCCGCTCTTAAACATGGCGCTCGTATCGAGCGCTTCGCCCATGCACTCGTTGCACTCCGCACCATGTGCATCTGTGAAGCAGTCGAGCAAGTGGCGATGTCCACGCGACTTGTCACACCCGCAGTAACACGAAATCTGGGTAAATACGTCGGGGATATCTGCCGCCGCTTGATAGGCTTCACGCGCGCGGCCTTTGAACTGTTCGGCCGGTAAGGGGGTTGGTAACGCCTCGCTTTTGGCGACTGAGGACGAGGGAGTCTGACTGGGCGCGTTGGATTCTGGCGGAGACTCAGCCCAGACCAACGAGTTGAGGCTGAACGTCAGAAGAAAAGCTGAAAGTAAGAGAATACGCATCGGCTTGTCATCCTTTCTTGTTGGCTACCTTAGCATAGTCTTTCCGTTCTTCCCAAGTGGAGAACTTCGGTTGTAAGGTGGTGCTCGAAATTAAGCTCGGAAACGTGCAGAGGAGGATTTTATGGCGCTTTATGTACAACTCGTAAAATTTAACCGCGAAGGGGTGATGAGAATACGCGAGGTCTCCCGAGATTTTGCCGAAGTCCAACGCTTTAACGAGTCGCTCGGCGGCAAATTTCTCTATGTGGTTGCGTGCTTTGGCGAGTATGATTTTGTTGCGTTAGTTGAATATCCCAACGAGGAGGCAGCCTGGAAAGGCGCGGCGTTCGCCGCAGCGCAAGGCAACGCCTCGATTCAGACGCTGCCAGCTCGTCCGGTTGATGAGTTTTTTAAAATGATGGGCGAATTACCTTCGTGACCACGGCCTCACCAAAGATGCAGTATTTCTGAGAGAGCACTATTAGGGGAGTGGCTCATTTCCATTCCCTTAAAATTGTTTCCGCTGCACCGCCGCCAACTCAGTTTTGGCAACGACGGATTTTTCGCCCTCGCCCGTTTAAGCAGGGAACGAACCGGGCTGGGTCGAATCTTTGAAAATGGACAACGCATCCGATGAGACGTTAATGCTCCGAGTCGGGACTGGAGATCATGCGGCCTGTCATGCTCTGGTCGAGCGCCATCTCGCACGGATCGTCGCCTTTGCTGGACGTGTGCTCGGTGACCGTACTATGGCGGAAGACGTGGCGCAGGAGGTTTTCTTGCGCCTCTGGTCTCATGCCCAGCGCTGGCAACCTAGTGGAGCGCGGCTGACGACATGGCTCCACCGCATCGCCTTGAACCTCTGCTTAGACTGGCTTGCCCGTCGGCGTGAGGCTCCGCTCGACAATGTCAACGAACCAGTGGACCTCAAACCTCATGCGTCTGTCTTACTTCAGGCGCAAGACCTTGTCCGGCAGGTGGAAAAGGCAATGGATGCATTACCAGACTCGCAGCGGATCGCCATTACGTTGTGTTATTACCAGGGGCTGCGCAATAAGGAAGCGGCGCAGATGATGGAAATCAGCGTTGAAGCGCTTGAGTCACTCTTAGCGCGGGGGCGACGAACCCTAAAGTCTCGCCTCTGTAACGTGGCCCCTGATTTACTAGGAGACGTCTGATGAAACATACGCCACAGGAGGAAAATAAGCTGCCGGTCATAACTTTGCAGCGACTACAACAATTGCTCGATGTGTATGGAGCCAACCCTGAACGGTGGCCTGTAGAGGAACGCGCCGCTGCGTTGGCGTTATTAGCACGCTCGACTGAAGCTCAGGCGCAACAGCATGAGGCCGCACGTCTCGATGCGCTGCTTGACTTGGCGCCGGTTGCGCGACCTTCGGAAGAATTAGCCGCACGGATTCTTGCCGCGCAGCCGGCTGAGGAGGCTGAGGCTAAGGGTGCTAGGAACGGACCAATGCGGCTATCGCGTGCGGGACGGCGCTCCCGGCTCTATGCGCCACTAAGGAATACTGCGAGAGAAGAGTCCCGCCGGAGACTGGTATGGCCCTCTCTCGCAGTCGCTGCGTCGCTCGCCGTAGTGCTGTGGGCCGCACAAACGCTGACGCCGTCGCACTCTAGACTCACGTCTGACGTGATAGCGAACCTGGGCGTGTATACCACGCCGACAGATGTCCTACTGCAGTGGCCGGGGATCAACAGCTTGAACACCCTGCCGTCAGTCGGATGTATGGACGCTGAGTTGGGCTGCCCAAAATTGAACGTTCCCCCAAAGAGTGACCCTCAGTCTTATGCGGCAGGAAGGCGGTATGTATGATGCGCACTTTTTCTTTTTTGCTCCCCATTATGGCTCTTTTTCTCTTCTTGGTTACATCTGCCCAAGCGGAGCCTCCTCCTGGGCCTCCAGTAGAAGGCCACTTCTTTACAGAGTTTCACGCAGAACCTCCTCACGGGCCTCATCAGGTAATGGTGATGGAAGGGCCGGGTATGATGGGACCTCCAGCCTTTCTCAACCATGTTTTTCCGCCGGAGCTGGTGATGCGCCACCAGGACGAACTGGGAGTGACCCCCGCCCAACAAGAATCCATGACTCGGATCATGGCCGAGACCCAGGCCAAGCTGGTAGAGTTGCAGTGGAAGTTTGAAGCGGCGTCGCAGGCGCTTACGAAACTCATGGAGAAGAGCACGGTGGATGAAACCGCCGCCCTTGCTCAATGGGACCAGCTCACGGGGATCGAGCAAGAGATCAAGAAGGCGCACTTAACGCTCTTGCTCCGCATCAAAAACCAACTTACCCCAAGCCAGCAGGAGAAATTACAGGCGCTACGGCCGATGCGGCCAGGGCTGTCGTTCCGGCATGGACCAGATGAGTGAGCATGGAACTCAGAGACCAAACACAAGGATGCAAGCCTACCCTAGCCTGGAGCAGAAGCGCGGATGAAAAACACTAAGGAGATTGCCCTCTCGCACGTTGGCGCCGCATATAATCAGGTTTATCATAGCGAGTACAGCCGTATCTTACGGCTTTGTTCTTTGCTCTTGAGCAACCTTCACGAAGCGGAAGAAGTTACCCAAGAGGTGTTTCGTCTCCTCGTTCATGCCCAGGCCGTAGGCAATGCAACCGCGTCCTGGGACGCTTGGCTCACCACCGTCGCTGTCAACGCCTGCCGGGACCGCAGAAGATCAGCGTGGTGGAAATGGTGGAGGAGGCGCCAGCCAGAAAGGTTGGATTTGGCCCCCTCTGTTGCGGAGAACACGCTGGAGGAACAACCGCTCAGTCGTGAAGGCCAAACACAGGTGTGGGGCCTCTTGGACTCCTTATCGCCGCGACAACGGGAGGTTTTTGTCTTGCGGCGGCTCGAACGCCTCTCCATAGATGACGCCGCCAAAGTGATGGGGCTCTCAAGTAGAGGCGTGAAGCGACATCTTTTTCACGCCATGTGCAATATCTTGAAAGGCGTTAGGGGAACGTAAGGAATTGGTCTGTGCGCAACAGCTAAGAGAAACCAGAAAACCTCCTTCCCTGACCTTCCGCAAGTACATGTTCAAGCACTTTGTCTATTTTATTGACAACTAACTGAGAAAAGTTTACGGCTCCTCACAATACTCCCACATTCATGGGACTGTGACGCGTGAATGCATATAAGGCCGCTGGTCGATGCGCGCCCCGTCGAGCTTTCTGCAATGGTTTGAGTAATCCCAAGGCCAGAATCTTTCTCCGGAAGTTACGCCGGTCGAGCTTCCGATTCAGGATGACTTCGTATATTTCTTGCAATTCCGCTAGGGTAAATTCTTGTGGGAGGAGGCTGTAGACAATGTTGGTGTACCCCAATTTTGCTTGCAATCGTTGCAGAGCGTAAGCGGCAATGGCGTTGTGATCGTACGCAAGTTGCGGTAACGAGCGGACCGGAAACCACCCGACGTCAGCGTATTTTTCTCCACGTTGAAGATCGTGGGCTAGGTGAGGGACAAGCGCAAAATAGGCGACAGCGACGGTATGCGCAGTCGGGTCCCTTCGCGCATCCCCGAACGTGTACAGTTGCTCAAGGTAGAGGTCTTGCACCCCAGTCTTCTCAGAGAGTTCGCGGCGCGCTGCCTCATCGAGCGATTCTCCCGCTTGGACGAGCCCTCCCGGAAACGCCCAGCGCTCAACGAAAGGCCCTTTTTTTATCTTGACAAGTAAAGTCTTCAGCTTGCGCTCAGCAATAGTGAATAGTACAGAGTCGACCGCAACGAGCGGATGAGTTTGAGAAAGCGGCGGCTGAACAGAGGTCTCCATTGCAACTTCGGCTCACTGTCCACGAGAAAATGTCGCCGGACAAAGAGCCATCTCAGGTCTACCAACTTAGGCGCTTAATGCAAGCATACGGTCCAACGACCGCTCCGCGCCGACGCGCACCTCTTCAGGGAGTGTGATTTCATACCGGAGGGTACGCAGCGAATGCAACACGCCATCGAGGGTAATCATCTTCATAAAGGCGCAGAGTTTGCAGCTTTTGTAGAATTTCTTCTCTGGTACTTCGAGAAGAAGCCGGTCCGACAGCCCACACTCCGTGACGATGAGAAACTCCTGGGCAGGACTCTCTTTCGCGTAGCGCATCATCGCACTGGTGGACAAGGCGGCGTCTGCGAGTGCGATCACATCTTCCCGACACTCTGGGTGCACTAACACTTTGACATGCGGTAAATTCTTTCGCACCGCGAGAATCTGCTCTGGCGTGATTTGATGATGGACGTAACAATTCCCTTCCCACGCTAAGATCGTTTTTGCAGTTTGGGTTTGGACGTAACGGGCTAGATTCTCATCCGGCACAAAAAGCACATGCTCACAGTCGAGTGCGTTGATGACTTGGACGGCATTTGCCGAAGTGACGCACACATCAGACTCAGCCTTTACGTCCGCCGTGGTATTGACGTAGCACGCTACTTTGAGGTCAGGATAGGCTTTACGTAGCTCTTCCTTGCGCTCGGCCAACGCCTCGCCGGTAATACTTTCAGAAAGCGAACAACCGGCGCGAAGATCCGGCAAGAGCACCATTCGTTCTGGATTCACAATCTTCGCGGTTTCCGCCATGAAGTGCACGCCGCAAAAAACAATCACATCAGAGGCGACTTTTTTCGCGGCCCGCGCCAACTCAAGCGAGTCGCCGATGAAGTCCGCCACTTCAAAGATCTCCGGTCGTTGATAATTATGCGCGAGCACGACTGCATTGCGGGTGGTTTTTAGCTCGTTAATTTCTTGAATCCACTGCACGTATTGTTTGCAAGCATCCAAGCTATAACCGCTATCAAGTTTCGCGAGGTGCTCATGCAGTTGTTCTGGAGATTTTTCTCCGCCATAAACAGCACCCATAATTCCCTCCATTAGGGCTAGTTTGCGTATATTTGACACATAGTAAGTGCTTAGAACTATGTCGTCAAGGAGAGCGGCAAAAATTTTCTGCCACCGGGAGAGTTGTGGGACTGCAACAAAGGCGGCAAGCGCAGCAGGGCTTCGGTCGCGCGAGAGAAGATCGGCCGGTGCAGGCAAACGGCTTCACAAGGCGTCTTCTATCGGGCTTGCTTAGCGACAAGCCTTCACAGTAACATCTTTCAACTTCGGCGGCGTACCCAGGTGATTTAGAGAGGGATTACAAAACTGCTTGTGAGTTCCCTACTGAGTAAATAGAGAAGGACGAGGGGCAAGAAAGGAGAAATACTGTGCGAAGGGAAGGATAAGAGCAGTTTGCAGCTGGCAGGCAAGAGTGCGCGAGAGATTCTCCTCAGAATCGAAGCCCGCTGGCGGAGGAGGTCTCGGATGATGTAGCTCTCACTCATAACTAGAATAAGGAAAGAGTATGCATTGGAAATCCTATCTGACGTTAGCTCTTGTAAGTCTGCTGGATCATGGAGCAGTGACGGAGGTTTGCGCGGGACCGCTTGGGGTGTTGCCGCAGGGACGCGTCCCAGGGCAAGCGGGAGTGTCGCGGGAGGGTAATGTCGCTGTGTTCACGGCTACAAGCATACCAGCGCAGCTGTGGAGCGCTACGATCGACTATGTGCATGCCCAGCCCATGGAGCTTCCTCGTATTCCGGCCGGCTCGGCTGCCGAAGAGCAGTCCGACTCAATTAACGCTTTAACGGCCCCCTCAGCTCTGGGCGCACCTATATGGAGGCACACCAAGATATGGATTCGAAGAGGACACTCCCTGTTTGTGTGCCACTGTCAGCTTGTCCGACAGTGTAAGTGGCTACACGGTTAGCAAGCTAACCGTGGCACACCAAACTCCAAATCTTGGTGTGTTCCGCATATAGTTATTCACCGGGTCAGGCGGGCAATGGAATACGGAACCCAGTCTATCTAGGCGCGCCGCAGGTGTTTGTCGCCAATGATACTGGAACCACACCACAGGAATTTGGCACGAGTAACCATCCTTTCAGCACGGCCCGAGCCGATCTGAGCCCGCTTGCTACCAATACCTCTTTCCCCTATCGAGCGTCGGGCAAGTTATTCTTTAACATTGGGACCAACACCTTTGTATGCTCGGCTTCTTTGATTAAGCGGGGCGTGGTGGTCACGGCAGCCCACTGCGTGGCGAATTTTGGGCAAAGCCAGTACTATAGAAACTGGGTCTTTGTGCCCGGTTATAGGAACGGTGTAGCGCCCTACGGAACTTGGTCGGTGATTCAGGCCCGTGTTTTGAACTCGTACTTTACTGGCGCCGATCCGTGCTCGGTGCCTGGCGTCGTCTGTCAGGATGATGTTGCAGTGTTGGTAGTAAAGGCCTCGACAATCGGCGTTGCCTACCCAGGGACTTCAACTGGCTGGTATGGTTATGGTGTGGATGGCCACGGCTTTACAGCGAGCGGGTTTACGCAAATCACACAGATAGGGTATCCAGTCTGCCTTGATAATGGCGCGCTCATGGAGCGCAACGACTCGCAGGGGGTGAAGCATGCAGAACTGGCTAACAACACGGTGATTGGGTCCTTAATGTGTGGCGGATCGAGTGGGGGGCCATGGCTGGTGAACTTTGGGATCCGTCCTGCGTTAACGGCAACAACTAGTGGCACTGCTCCCCAAGCCAATACGGTCGTGGGCGTAACCAGCTGGGGCTACAACAGCACTGCTCTCAAGAAACAAGGGGCGAGCCCATTCTTGAGCACGAATTTTACTCCTTTGCTCAATGCGGCGTGTCTTGCTGTTCCAGCGGCGTGCTCTTGAGCCCAGGTCGCCGTCATCTTCCTTCGCTTGCTGTTGCAAGCAGAACCAGCTAGCATTGTAGATGCATACCGGAGAGGGGACCTGTCCCTCTTTTGTCCCATCTCCGGAGCCATCGGCACGGCGATGACTGCCCTTTTCGCCGTGTCTTCTTTTTCTCTACTCCCTTTCACTACAGATTGTCAAACCGGAACCGACTCACGCCCTTGCACGCAGCGCAGCAAAAAAGCGAGCGCGCATATTCAACTTTCATGTTAGAGTAACCTCTCCCGCGCCCACAAAGCCGACAACGGTCCCCAAATTGGAAACACCACAGCGGCTTGGTACATCAGGCCTCCACTTGAAACGCCGCTTGCAGCAGCAATGCTAAACCTGCACGGCGAATGCACCCAGAAATATCCAACGATGACAAAATATGAAAGTTCTACAAGCACGACTGCCAACAGGACAAAAGCCCACCCGGTCTTTTTGCGAATCAGTTGAACTCCGGAAGCAATGAGAATCAGATAAAAGCCTAGGCAGATCCCCGACATCGTATAAAAGATTGGATAAAAGTTTTCGAATTCATGTTCTTTCTCTGGCTGTTCCAATAGCAAAGAGTAATCCAGGAACAGCGTCGAGTAGTTATACCAAAGTCCGAGCATGGCAAGGACGATGGCTGTAACGCCCACGACCATCAGGGTGTAATGAGGTATTTTTCTACTCATATTAAGGATGGACAACGGGCGACCAAGTATGACAAATGACCTTGGGCTTGCCAAGCTCCAGCTCCAAGCCTTCACGGTAATATCTTCCGACTTCGGCGGCGTACCCAAGTGGTTAAGGGAGAGGTCTGCAAAACTAATTGTGAGTTTTGCTATTGACTGTGAAGGAATGCTAAGAGCAGCGAAATAGCGAGAGAATTTTTAATCTTGGCTGTCTCGCTTCTCTCTTCTTATCTGTCATTATTCTCGCTTATTCTCCTCAAACAATGACAGAAACAATGACAATTTCTCTTGTCACTAATAACAATAAGTTTATCGACGTGGCTCCTATGCCTTGTGCCCGTGTAACACAATCGGGAGCCGCTGTCCCTGCGTTGTCGCACCTTTGCACCAAGAGCCATGTCCCCAGTGTGGAGATTGCTCGGATATCACAACCGGCATCGTCTTTGCGTGTTTTTCTTAGTGAAAGGAACATGTATGACGATGCTACGAAAGACTGCTCTGTGTGCTACTCTCCCGCTTCTGGCGGGCCTCTGGCTGACTCCGCTGGCCTCGGCCCATGAGAGGGACTGGCGACACAAGCATCAGCCCGCTTGGTCTCATTCTGCTCCGCATCATTCTGCGTGGAGGCATAGGGAGCAGAACTGGAAGTACAACAAGGCGATGAATCGGTTGGATCAGCAGGAGCGCGAAGCCCAGGCCAAAGCGTATCGTCGCTAGGAGGGCAATAGGCACGAGCGCCGCTATCAAGCGCTACTGGCAAAGATTGATCGTGGGTATGACCGCAAGGGCTACAAGGTGCAACGCAATCTGAACGATTAAGCCCCATCTCTTCGCGTCTGATCAGCCTGATTTTGGCCTCAGCGAGCTGTACCAAGCCAGTAAGGTGGCGGGACTACCATAAGGATTATCCCTCGCTACAGTGAGGCCGTTCATGGTCCTTCCTATGGGGCGTCGGTTCTACTCCCGACGCCTTATCTCTCTTCCGGAGGGGGACTGTCCGCTTGAACCATAGCAGCGAAAGGCGAGGTCTGGAGTACGGTCTCCAGCCGCTGACAAAAATACGCCGTCTCTGTGGCTAAGAGTTGCTTCAGTTCCGCTGCTCTTTTCATCAGATCGTGGAACTCTGGAGGTGTGGACTGCTCTGGGGTGCTGAACTGCTGCTCCGTCGCCTGTAACGTCTTACAGAGCGTGGTCGCTAAGTCACACACGTAGGTGCTCTGCGTGTATAAGACACCGAGAGAGGTTTTTGCGTCCATATCTGCCCCCATGTCGTGCCCAAAGAGTGACGGCGTGCTTCGCTCCCGGCACGATCGCAAGAGCAAAGCATCGGTCAAGGGGGTGTGTTCCCGAGGTCTCGGAGAACACTGTTTCCCAACGCAAAAATGAGCCCACCCGGAAGAATTGTCAAGCGAGACGAACGAAAGAACAACGGGGACAGCACGGGACAGAAACCATGCAACAGAGTAAGCAAAGCTTACCAGAAGGTGCATGGCTTTCTCCTCCACATAGTATCACCCCACTCGCTCACGGCGAATAGAAGGACCTCATGATTTCCCCTCCTGGCTGCGCTGCTGATGGTCCGCCTCGGTCAGGGGCTCTGAAAGATTGCTGTAGGGGCGGTTCCGATGGAGCACGGGATACAAGCCGTAGCCCAGAGGCCCCAACACCGACAGAGAACAGGTGGGTGAGGATGTACAAGGCCAGCAGTCTCTTCATGCGACTCGCTCCTCCTTTTTTTGTCTGCTTTTCACTTGAGCATCTGAGTCACCCTAAGCAATGGTGCCACCAAAGCGCTTCTCCTCCAAAATGCCAACCAACAGGAGTCCTATCCCTTAAGCTGCTCTGCCTTAGTGGCCATCAACAAGAATCCGCTCCCCTACGAGATAGAGTCTCCATGGGTATTCGCCTTCACAAGGTAACGTTCTTCTTTGTTTAATACTTCCTCTATCTCACACCGGCGGCGTGTTCGTCAAAAGTGGGGAGGTTTAGCGCGTGTACCTCCGCCTAAATCGAACCACAAGAGATGGGCACAGAAGAGCACTCGCTGATACATCAAGAGTTGTGAGACTTTTTGAGCGATCAGTGAGGACCTGCTGTGCCGAGGACAACGCTAGGGGAGAGTCCGCCTCTTGAGCAAGCCCGCATGCTGGCCGAATTGCGGCGCGCTCGCTATGGCGATTTGCTGGCGCTGCACTTGCTGCTGCTGTGTACGGCGGGCCGTATACCCAGCGAGATTGCAGCCGTGCTCTTCTGTGCGCGCTCCAGTGTCTATCACGTAGTGAAGGCCTAGCGGGCTGGAACGCTCCCGTTTGCGGACTCGACGGAGGGCGAAGCTGGTCGGGCGCGGGTGCGGAGTCTGACGCCGTCCCTCAAGCGCTCTGTGCTGGCGCTTCTTAAGACCATGCCCCGAGCGTGGGGCTGGTGTCGCACGCGCTGGAGCGGTGGCACGCTACGCCGCTCACCAGCTGGAGTGCGGGAGGAGGAGAAAGTCTTGATGCGACAGGGCTTTGACGGTGTAAGGGGCATGCCAAGCGACGGCAGGTGCCGTGCAGTCGCTTG
>JACXTT010003579.1_pt1 | contig 23758 bp, 14 predicted proteins | sample 9270951 | NCBI WGS metagenome assembly JACXTT01 (sample SAMN15532306, study PRJNA645909) | rock metagenome | isolation source: weathered quartz diorite | place: Puerto Rico | collected 2017-06-21
AATGGAGCGTAAGCGCAAACGCGCCGAATTCACCATGTCCCAGCAGAGCGGAAACGGCGATGGGACACCACACCAAGTCAAGCGCGAGGGCGCCAAGGTTGGACGAAACGATCCCTGCCCATGCGGCAGCGGCAAGAAATTTAAAAAGTGTCATGGAGTGAATGTTTGATCGATAAGAAGATTTCAGGCGATGCGTATACTTTCGACGACGTCCTGATCGTTCCGCTCAAATCGGACGTCGTTCCCACCGAAGTTCGAACAAACACCAAGCTGACAAACCGGATCGAGTTGAATGTGCCCATTGTGAGTTCTGCGATGGATACCGTGACGGAGTCGCGGCTGGCGATTGGCCTTGCGCAGCAAGGTGGAGTCGGCATCATTCACAAAAACATGCCAATCGACCAGCAAGCCGCCGAGGTCGATAAAGTGAAACGGTCGGAAAGCGGCATGATCGTCGACCCGATCACCATGTCGCCCAATGCCAAGATCGAAGACGCCGTGAAGCTCATGGCGCATTACAAGATCTCGGGCGTGCCGATCACGGAAGAAGGCCGGCTGGTCGGAATTCTGACGAATCGCGATCTTCGCTTTGAAACTCGCTTTCAGCTGCCGATTCGTGAGGTCATGACGAAAGAGAACCTCGTGACGGTTCCGGTTGGGACGACTCTCGAAGAAGCACAGCGCATTTTGCACAAGCATCGGATTGAAAAGCTGCTCGTCGTGGACAGGAATCAGAACCTGAAAGGACTCATCACCGTTAAAGACATCACCAAGAAGATCAAATATCCGCTGTCCGCAAAAGACGACCAAGGCCGGCTGCGCGTCGGTGCGGCGATTGGCGCGACCGGAGACTATCTGGAACGCATGTCGGAATTGGTGCGTGCCAAAGTTGACGTCATTGTTGTCGACACGGCACACGGCCACTCTTCGCGCGTACTCGAAGCGGTTAAGGAAACGAAGCGGCGATTCCCCGAAATGAGTTTGATTGCCGGCAATATCGCGACAGAAGAAGCGGCAAGAGATTTGATCAAAGCCGGTGTGGATGCCGTGAAAGTCGGCATGGGTCCCGGATCCATCTGCACAACACGCGTCGTCAGCGGTGTCGGCATGCCCCAGATCACCGCGATTCTCTCCTGTGCCCGTGCGGCGCACGAAGCCAACGTGCCGTTGATCGCAGATGGCGGCATCAAGTTTTCCGGAGATATCACAAAGGCCCTCGCTGCCGGTGCGAATTGCGTGATGATCGGATCACTTTTCGCGGGAACCGATGAAAGTCCCGGCGAGACGATTCTTTACCAAGGCCGAACGTTCAAGTCCTATCGTGGTATGGGATCTCTCGGCGCTATGCAAGCCGGAAGTCGCGACCGTTATGGGCAAGATCAGGAAGTTCCTGGAAAGCTCGTTCCTGAAGGAATTGAAGGTCGCGTGCCCTACAAAGGACCGCTTTCTTCCATGGTCACTCAGTTGGTCGGGGGATTGCGATCGGGGATGGGCTACTGCGGCGTCCGCACGATTGAAGAACTCCAGCAAAAGACGCGCTTCGTCAAGATCACGGACGCCTCGCTGCGCGAGAGCCACGTGCACGACGTCTTCATCACGAAGGAAGCTCCGAACTACCAACTCGACGAATAGAGCCCCTCACACCTTTTCGAGTTCGAGGAGGTTGTCGGCCAAAAATCGCTTCGGTAAGGCGAGAATGCAGCACTCGACTCGAAGTCCAGCTACCGGCTTTAGCTCCGCAACTTGTTCGTCATCCAAAGCAATGGGTTTCGGAGCTCCGGCGATACAGAGAGCGCCAGGCAGAGTCATGATCGACTCTTGGTCATGAAAACCGATTCGACACAATACATAGCCGGTCAATACATGGTGTTTGCGCCGTGACTTTTGATCGTAAGACTCGAGCAGGAACGCTTTAATTCCCCTGTTTTCGAGTGCTTGGCATACAACCGATTCAAAACTCTCCCGCACCCTTAACAAGTACCAATGCTCCGCTTTGCTCGGGCGATATTCCGGGACTGCCGATCGGCTGTTCATAATGGGCTTCCTTGCTTAAGAGCATGTACAGACTCAAAAAGATACGTCGTACTTCTTCCCACAGACAGTGGCCGCGCACTGAGGTTTAAGGGACTGTTATAGCGCTACGGTCTCTACTCGTCTCCGCGCCCACCATCAGTTCTGGTCCATGATTATTCTCTTGGCATATGTATTCGAACAATTCCGGGCCCGTACTCCACGACAGCGAAAACCCTGTAGTCCAGGGTTTTATGTAGGCGCCGGGGTCATCGATGGTGACTTCATACTTCAACGTGTTGAAGTCGACGCGAGTGAGGCGTTCAATCAAATGGAGCCGGTCGGTATTCGGTAACGCATCCCGGTTCATCCAGGCACGCTCATTGAAGCCGATCGTATCGACAAGGAGTGTATCGCCTTCCCAACGACCGATAGAGTGTCCGTAATAGCTCGGCGTCAGATCCGTGGGATGAGGCCGCCCGTCCATATAAATCGTGTGGAAGGTGTGCGGGCCGCCATTATTGAGGACGAAAATGCGCTGTTGTTCCGGCACGTCGAGTATTTCGAATCCGTAGGCGGTCGTCCAGAGCCGCGGTCCGGGCGAGGGTTTGCAGCGGGTGTACGGCTCGTCGCTCAAGAAGTTGGAATGACGGTAGTCGACCAACGCTCGCGCCCAATCTTGAAGCGGAACGTTGTCGATGTGAATGGGTGCGTTGAGAGTCGTTCGAGGCTCGTAGCTTCGCGGATTGACGGCCAATCGCCCGCTGCCACCCCAAAGCCCCTTTTCGCCGGGGGGTGAATTGAGATTGATCCTACCGTCTGGCCACCGTGGCGCTGGACGCGTGGGCCGGTTCTGCGCTAGAGCTATAGTCGCGAACACTAATAAGAGGATTGCTCTTCGCACACACCCCCCAGTGTAAAGACTCTCATCCGATCGTCGTCCGATTCCCCCGTCTGAACGGTTCCTTCGTGTACTTCTCCGCCTCGCCTTGCGCGCCGTAGGAATCATCGCCGGTGTTCACGGCCTTTTGATATTCGGTGACTGCGCGGTCCCGCTGATCACGGATATCGAAAATCTTGCCGCGATTAATGTAGGCCCAAACTTCAACCCACTTCGGCTTGAGATCTCCATTCAGCGCCTGTTGGAACTGGTTCGCCGCAGCCTGAAGATTTCCGAGCTCGAACAACGCTTCGCCCATGCGGAATTGTGCAAGAGAGTTCGTGGCATCGATGTCGAGCGCTTTTTGGAACTCGTCGATCGCCGCGTTGTATTGACCTTCATTCGATAGCTCCTCGCCTCGATTGATCAATACGGCGACGCGGAGGTCCTTAGACATACGAAGGATCTTTTCTCTAGGATCGATACGAACGTCCTTCGGCTTGCGCTCCGTTTTTATATCCAGTTCGCTCGACTCACCGACCACATCGACGCGCGCGTACTCGGGATCGCCATCGGTCACAACTTGAAACTCGACCGGCATCTTGAAGAGGTCGAGATCCTGCTTGACGGTGCCTTGCACCATGTATCCGCCCTTCATACGAAAGCTGGTCCAGTTTGTTGTGAACTCCGGGACTCCCGTCCCATTCAACCACTGATCGAAGAAATAGTTCAGATCGCCACCGGCAGTTTCCGACGCCAGCTTTTGGAACGCTTCCGTCGACACTGGCGTGTTCTGGAATTGCTGAGTGTATCGCGTGAGGAGCTTCTCGAAATTCTCTACACCGATCACCCACTGCAGCATGCGGAATACATAAGCGCCTCTGTATTGGACCAGCGCCCGATATTCCGGCCGATCCTTCTCCAGACCACCCGCTTGTCGAATAGTCGTGTTGCCGTCATAGCCGAGAGCTTTCACTAAGGCCGTATGAATGTGCGTCTGAGCATCGATTGGGGCGAGCGTCTTTTCGAAATAAAGAAGGCCTGCGAATTGCGCCATTCCATCGACCATCCATGCATCCGTACTCGGATCCTTTGCCGCAAATTTCAGTGGGAACCACTGGTGCGCTACGGCGTAAGCCAGCGCGTCCGGATCGTAATCTTTGCGAATGCCGGTCGAAGGCAGGAGCAACATGCCGACGGACCATTGCGAAGGCCAATTCGCTCCTTGGACTTCGACAATGCGGAAGTTTGGCGACGGAGGCGGACCAAACTTCTGCGTGTAGAAATCGAACATTTTGCCTACAGCCCCCGCCATTGGCGATACGACGTCGGCCGCGGCTTTTACAGTGTCGATCGAGATATCGGCCTTCTCCGACTTCACATTCGTTGTGTTGTATTTTCCCGCCGCGACCGTGCCCCAATATGAAGCTTGTGTACTGGCGTAGCCATCTGCAGACTTGGCAAGATCGGATACGAGCGTCCAACCTGCGGGCGCGCTAACTTTAAGGCGCATGTCCGCCTTATCCCGATAGAGCCCATTGGTGGGGAACCACTTTCCTGCGTACAAAAGGAAAGCGCTGTCTTCTGAGATCTTCGCCAAGATCGGATCGTGCTGTCGATCGTCTTCCGGATCGAGGATCCCGGAGTACTCAATGTGAAGAACCGGATTGTTGTTGAATTGCTGGGTGCTCAGCTCGATTTCGACTGTGGAATCCACATCAAACTGACGGAACCTTACCTCGGAGCCGCTGATGGACGCTTTGTCGACTTTCAACCTCCGATCGAGATCGAAGACCGCGTAATTCTGCCGATCGAGCTGCTTGAAACGAATGTCGGCTTTTCCGGTCAGACGATGCTCATCGGGTATCAGAGTGACATCGACGGTGTAGGACTCCACATCAATCTTTGGACGATCCGATTGATCGCCTTGCACCGTCAACTGCCGGCCGCGAGTTTGGGCCAGCAGCGGTGTAGATAGAAGCGACAAACACAAAACAAAATTGAAAACTTTACTCATGGCGCGCTCCCTCTCTTACGGAATCCTCACCACCAATTTTGCCATTCCGGCATTGTCATTTTGGTCGTAAACGCGAAAAGCAATGACGTGTTCTCCGGGTGTCAGATCGCCCGAAAGGTAGCTGAATGATTCCGATTTCGAATCGATGATGCCGTCGGTCGGAAATACCGGCCGCCAATCTCCCGTATCGACGGCGACCTCGGCCTGAGTGAGAGTAGACGTCAGGTCGACGGCCTCGATAGCAATTCGCGCTCTCCTATTCTCGAGGTGATCGAGTTTCATGGTGACCACTGGGGGTGTGTTATCGATCGTGAATGGCCGGCTTTCCATCTCACCCCGAAGCGCAAGATCCGGAGGATTCGAAGGCTGGTCACTTGCAACGACTCGAACCACATATGTGCCATCCGGCAGCGTATCGGAGCTGATCGTATAGAAATTGTCTTCCAGATCGCGTTTCAAAAGCTTCCAGGTACGCTCATTGTCCTCCGGTTAGTAGATGTCATAAGTGAGCTGGTCCTGGTTTTTATCGGTCGCCGTCCACTGAAATGATTGAGCGCCGCGTTGGGGCACTCGCCGGGGCGGAATCGCCGCAATCCTCGGCTGGCCAGCGCGTGCATTCGCCCGAATCGTTGCAGGATCGTTGGGGTTGAATTGATTTCCGGTATTGAGCGGGGTCTTTTGCAGCAAGACCCCTGCAGGCAGCAAGTCGATATTCGTCACTTCGGGCCGAAAATTCTGCTGAAGAAACGGAACCTTCACGGAGCTCACATGAGGTGAACGTGTGTTGTCGGATTTTAAAACTGCCTTCCACTGGATAAACCGAGCCTTCGGGCTGGATACCGCGCCCTTCGCGTCGACGGGCTGCCAATCAGACCATGTTCTATCAGGCGTTCCTGTATTACCGGTGCGTGCCGAAACCTCGATGAGATTACCATTTTCAGATTTCCAAGATATCTTGCCCCAAGACGACACAGAGTCGGTGTCTTTTACATCCGATTCATAGGTACCCGATGTCGCCGGCGTATCGCCGATGCGGAACAGCTTTCCGATATTCGATGAACTCGCATAAACACGATTGCCCACCTCGAGTAAGCGCGTGGTTTGCTCTTCGGTCGATTCCACAAGCAGCGTCGTGTTCCTTGGACCTACAAGCGAATAGATGCGGCCTTTAACTCCCGTTGAGAACAACAGCTTTCCATCGTGGGGCAAAACGGAAAACACCATCTCATCGCGGGAGCGCCAAAGCGTATTCACCACACCATCCGGCAGAATCTCGAGCACCGCGCTTTGCGCGTTGGCATCGCTGCCGCCTCTGCGCGTCTGCGATCGCGGCGTGTCCGATGACACCGATTGCAGAGGCTCGACCACTTGAATGTCTTGCGGCGCGGCCGAATTGACTGTGATCGTTACGGCAGGCTGCGAGTTGCCCGAGGTCGTTGACGGCGCTGTCGTCGGAGCGGCTTGAATGTTCGCATCGCCCGTTATTGCAGAAGCATAGATGGTACCGTTCGCTGCGACCGCGACGGAATGAATCTCGCGCATGCCGGAGTCGTAGAGCACGAACGCCTTGCCTTCGGGCGAGATGCGGTAGATGTATCCCTTGGGGTCGCCTCCGGCAATGACATTGCCGTCACGATCGATGGTCATCGAAATGATGTGTGTTTCATCCGTGTCGTAAAACGGGCTACCTTTGCCATCAGGAGCTACACGATAAATGACTCCTTTGTCGCCGGTACCAACCAGCAGGCGTCCCTGCTTGTCAAACACGAGTGACCAGATGTACTTCGTCTTTGGATCGAAAAACTCCTTGGCCGCGCCGTTTTCGATTTTGTAAACCTTGCCGTCGGGAGAAGTGCCGGCATACAGGACGTCCTTGCTATCGACGGCCAGCGCCAGAACATCCAACTCGGCGAGATCCACGAGCATCGCCCCCTTGCCTGATGAATCGACTTTGAAAATCTTTCCATCATGGCCCGTGCCGAGATAGACATTCCCTTTGGAATCGGCGACAGCAGACGAGATCAGCGTCTGTTCGGTATTGAAAATCATGTCGAAACGCGGAGCGAGTATGAGTTCGTCGTCGCTGGTCAGCGATAGACTGGTCAGCTTGCCTTTTCGAAAATCATCGTACGTTCGGATTTCCCAGAATTGCGGCGTGACAGCGAGCAGGGGAATCGCTGCAACAAGCGGCAGCATCCAAAGAATTTTTTTCATATGTGTTCTATGGCTTGATCGTGAGATTTAGCGTTCTCTGCCCTTGGATCACGTATTTCGATTGCGGAAGTTCGTACTCTCGAACAGTGGAGTTTGGGAGACCCGATACACTTCGGCTCGAAGATCGATCAGTATTGATGAGAGCAGCCATCGACGGCGGCAGTGAAGGAAACTCTTCGCCTCCGATCACCACGCCGGGCTCGGAGGTGACAACCTTTATATATAAGCGGTCATTCTTTCTCAGCTTGTTCAGTTCGTTAATAACCTGTTTGATGCCGGCAGGAACGCCGGACGGACCGCGCCGGATATCGATGGTGGTAACGGTTGTACCATCGCCCACGATCAATTGGACCGGGCCCGCATGCAGACCGGAAGGAATTTGCACCGGATATTGCTCGATCACGGTGTCGCCACTCGTGGCGCGAAGGTAGGCGGTGAGCATCACGGTTTCGCCCGGCGCCACTTCTGCTTTGTTGACAGAAATGCGTTCCAGCTGAGCATTCGTCTTGCGATCCATCGAAGTGATATCGAGATTTATACCGTCGATGACGACACCGTCATATCCCGCCATCAACAGATACTGCAGCGGACTCACTGCTGCGATGGACGCCATTGCCGGACCATTCATGTCGCTCGAGAAGACATTCCCGATATTGACTGCGTCATGATTCTTGAGCTGAATTTGACCTGAAACGTACAGCGTCATCTCGCCAAGCGCGCGTTCACTAGCAGTAATGGCATTGAAAACGATGAAATTCATTAATGGCGGCGTTAGAAACCGATCCGCCGCAACTTCAAATTTGTATTTGTTGACCGTGTTTAGACTCGAATGCAGCGTAAGATTCACGGGAATCATCTTCGACGTAGCACCAAGCGTTCCTGCGATTCCAGTCGATCGATCCTGTTGGAACGAGCCGACCACATCCAACGGCACAGCAAGCTTGAACGAATTCTGGACATTCGGCAGAAGTGAAATCACATAACCCGCCGACATCGGTACGCTGGTTGGTCCTGCGGTTAGATTCGGATGCCCAAAGGCATAGACTTTGTTGCCGTCCACGTACGTTGCAGTTCCGTTCGCGCTCCAACTGAGGTCACCTCGAATCAGTTCCACATTGATTGAAGATCCGGGTTCGATCTTGCTCGGCGCTGATCCCGCCAGATTCTGCGCGCTTCCACCGCCGCCGCCTTGCACGGGCGTGAAACCGAATGCAGAAAAGAAAGATGCAAATTGCTGAAGGGCGGCCGGCGTGGCGCCCGAAACAAACAGCGGCGTTTGAATCCGAGTTAAAGAAGCTGCATTGGGAACCCCGGCAGCGGTCGTACCAAACGGGCTCCCGCTGAGTAGTGATTGCGGCAGCAACAATTGGCTCAGTGGTGTACCCTCTGCGAGTTTTTGAAATTGACTATAGATAAATGCCGTCGGCGATTCGGTGAGAAGTACGCTGCCACCGCCGGACGACTCCGGCTTGGCCTGCGCGATTTGTTGTGACGGTGGGACATTTTTTTGATCCAGTAATCCGAGCATTTGTTGGATCGGCTGAATACCCGCAATCGGCTCCGTCGCGAAAGGAAACGAAAAAGCGACAGCACCAATAAGCTTGCCGTCGATGTAAACCGGGCTTCCGCTCATTCCGGCGATCACACCGGTACGCGCCAAAGGTCCGCCCGACAGCCGGGCCAAGATCATGTCCTGTTTGGGAGCGAAGTTTTTCAGCACGCCGAGCAGTTCCACATCGAACTGCTCGATCTTCGTTCCTTGAAAGACCGTTTTGCCGAAACCTTTCATACCCGGCCGGATTTCATCGACCGACATGAACTGGGTAGACTGTGCAGAAAGCGTGAGTGAAAATGCGCCGATCAAGAGAAGGGCGAGAGGAACAATGCGGAAGGTTGTGTTTTTCATAGTTAACGGACTCAATGACTTCGTAAATACAATGTTTTCAAGCAGAAAATGACAATTCATCTTAAAGGACCGGCGGAGTTTATGTCAACGCCACGTGATAGGTCCGAGCCATGGGTCTAAGCGGCTTTGTTCTCGCCGGTGGCCGAAGCACTCGGATGGGACAAGATAAAGCGCTATTGAATTGGCATGGCCGCCCGTTGCTCGATCATATGGTCGGACTTTTACGGACCGTGGCAAATCCGGTGCACGTGGTAGGCCGCGACCCCCTACCGGACCGTTTGCCTGGACTGGGACCACTGTCCGGTATCGCGACCGGTCTTGAAACAAGTTTCACTGCTGCCAACCTCTTCGTTGCCGTCGATCTTCCTCTTTTGACGCGAGATCTTTTCAACTATCTGAGGTCCCGCATTGAAAGTTCCAGTCACCCGCTCGTGGCTTGCAAGATTGGGTCCGACTTTCCACTCTGCCTTGGCGTCTGGCTGCCAATGCTTCCCGAAATCAACAGGCGGTTGAGTGCCCGCGAATTGAGTGTCCGAAGATTAATCGAGGGACGTCATACGGAAATCATTTCGGAGGAGGAACTTCTACGGGAGGGTTTCGTTCCCGAACTCTTTCGAAACATCAATACGCCAGAGGATTACCATCAGATTTGAGAATCTTTTTGGCCCAGTTCTGTCCCTATAGTGGAATAGCTTCCGCTTTATGAAAGGGGTGCTATGACTCGACGCCTGACTATTGCGATCCCACTTTTAGGCTTGTGCCTCGTCTTGTCGACCAATGATGCTTTCGCTCAATTAAAGGACAACCTGGAACTGAACGTCTTTGGTGCTGGCAGTATCTATTCCAAGAATGATTACGAAATCAGTTACCCACAATCAGCCACGCCAATCCCAGGTGAACTCAAATTCGGCGGACGCCCCCGATTCGGATTACGTCTTGGTGTTTACGACCGTGGACATTGGGGGCAAGAATTTTTCTACAGCTTTGAGCAAAATAGCGCCCGGATCTCTCGCGGAGGAGGTTCGGCCACGAGTACCGACCTTCGCATGAGAATCCACAACTACGGCATCAATGCGTTGTATTACGTGGTCGAAACCGAATCGCATAGGATTCAACCGTTTCTTAGCGCCGGCATTGGTGGCACTCTCTATGACCTGAAACCTGAAACGGTCGCGTTTGTTCGGGATCCGGCGCGCGGAAATTTGCCGGACATTAACAATTCGAACGAACTCGCTTTCAATTTCGGATTCGGGGTCAAGACGCGTTCCACCGGATGGTTCGGTTTAAGAATGGACCTGCGCGATTTCATGGGGCGTAGTCCGTCATTCGGGCTAGCTCGTCAATCGAACGACCCAACCGCAACAGTTTTGCCGGCCACTGGCGTTCTTCACAATGGTGAATTTTCAGTCGGATTGGTCTTCTATTTCGCAAAACGATAATCGACGGTAGTGAAAGTTGGACCTACTTTTAGTATGCCCGCGATGCAGGCGACTTCAGGATCTTCTTCCCGGCTACTCGTTGTCGATGATGAACCGGAAATTGTCGCCATCATCCGGGAGCTTTTAGTGACCCGCGGCTACGAGGTTCTCGGCTTGACGGACCCTCGCGAAGTCGATAACCAATACGACAGGTTTTCTCCCGACGGATGTATTTTCGACTTTCGCATGCCGCACCGCACCGGCGCGGATCTATTGGATATCGTCAAACGAAGAGATCCAAAAGTTGAGGTCATCTTTCTCACCGCGCAGGATGAAGCATCCCTCGCTGTCGATCTGATGAAGCGAGGGGCTTCGGACTATCTTCTGAAGCCGGTTGAATTGAACCAGCTTCTTCTCGCAATCGGCCGGGCTCTCGAGCACCGCCGGCTGATTGTCGAGAATGAAGCGTATCGCCTCCATCTAGAGCAACTCGTCATGGAAAAAACAAAGGAGCTCAACCACGCGTTGACCAGTCTGAATCATGTTCACTCGGCCACACTCGATGCCTTGTCGATGGCGCTGGATTTTAGAGATCAAAGCACCAGCGGCCATTCGAGGCGTGTGGCCGATCTCACAGCGGGCGCGGCGAAGGCTATGGGCATTAAAGATTCGGCGCTCATCCAGATTGAACATGGGGCGCTGCTGCATGATATCGGGAAGCTGAAAATCCCCGACAGCATTTTGTGGAAGCCGGCAAAGCTGAACGATGAAGAATGGACGACAATGCGGCGACATCCCGAATACGGGTATCAATTCTTGAGCAATGTTGAATTCCTCAAAGGCGCAGCCGAAATCGTGTACGCCCATCATGAGAAATATGACGGGACCGGTTATCCTCGCCGTTTGCGTGGGGAACAAATTCCATTCGGTGCGCGTGTCTTCATGATCGTCGATACGGTCGATGCCATGATCTATAAGCGGCCGTACAACACGCCCGTTTCATTCAAAGAGGCCGCTGATGAAGTACGCCGGTGCACCGGCACGCAGTTTGATCCAGGCGTCGTCGAGCCGACGCTGGCTTATCTCGGCGACATCGTCCCGCAAAAACCTAGCTAGTGGCCTTTGGCAAGCCGCTCAAGATTTGACCGGTCCTGGTCTGCCCTCTCACATCCGCGTAAACGGACTGCTCGATGCGACTCGCCGCTTTTCCGTTCGGACAAGATTGAAGTCCGTATCCGTACACTGGACTTCAGTGATCTCGTGTACGATCCTCACGCCCCCGGTATTTGAATGCCTCGTGTGTCCACCGGAATTGGAGAACACTAGTCCAACTAAGAAAGCGCCAGTAAAAATCGCGAGCCGGATATAGCCCCACCCCATATGACCTCACCTTCAAAAGAGGAATGGAATTGCCCCTTTTTATTCCTCTGCCCTACCACTCCTGGCGGCACGGAGCAGTCCACCTGCAGTTTCGCCCGACCAAACCGTTGATTTTTAGTGGAAACACCACGGTACTGATTTTTGGAGGGAATTTTGCATCGCACAAGGCAGCTTTCGATAAAGGGAATTTTTCCCATATAATTTGCGAAGATGACTGCTCCAAACATTCAAACACCCGATTCGGCTGCCCGTAAGGAAGCTCCGGCACGGCGGAAGACTAAAGTTCTCATCGTCGATGACGAGCCTGCAATTCGTGAAGTCCTCGAAATGATCTTGCAAGAGTGGGGCTACGACGTGCGGCTTGCGTCCGACGGTGCTGAGGCGAAGGAGCTGGTCGAGGCCTACGATCCTGACATCGTGATATCGGATGTCGTGATGCCGCAGTTATCCGGGCTGGACCTCTTGCGGTGCCTCAAAGCCGGCAACCCCAGCCGTCCTGTAATTCTTGTTACAGCCCACGCCAGCATTGACCTTGCCGTCGAATCGATGAAGCAAGGCGCCCAAGACTTCATCACGAAACCGATGGATTACCCGAAACTCCGGGCGATCCTGAAGGCTGCCGAATCCGACATCGAAACGCGCCAGACTTCCCGCAAGCTGACTTCACAACTCGAACGCGGCTCTGGTTTTGGGGAGTTCGTCGGCACGAGCAAAATCATGCGCGAAGTGTACGACCTGATTCAAAGCCTCAGTTCCAGTGACGCGTCCGCCATCATCACGGGCGAAAGCGGAACAGGCAAAGAACTCGCCGCGCGGACCATACATCGGCTTAGCAAACGCGCCGACGGACCGTTCATTCCGGTCAACTCAGCAGCAATCCCGGAAACCTTGATCGAAAGCGAAGTTTTCGGTCACGAGAAGGGAGCATTCACCGGTGCCGTCGGAACGCGTCCGGGCTGCTTCGAACTGGCCAACGGCGGTACGTTGTTCCTCGATGAAATCGGAGAAATGCCCTTGCAGTTGCAACCCAAGCTTCTTCGTGTTCTCGAGGATGGGCGGGTTCGAAGACTCGGCGGTAAACAGGAATTTGAATTTGACGTGCGCGTCATCGCCGCAACCAATCAGGAACCCCGAAATGCGATACAAGAGGGACGGCTGCGTGAAGATCTCTACTATCGCCTGACAGTTTTCACGGTTCATTTGCCGCCGTTGCGCGACCGCAAAGAAGATATCCCGCTACTGGCGCAACATTTCATCGGCGAATTCAATAAGAAGCATGGAACTAGTGTCGAAGCGCTGCGCGAAGACGCGCTCGAAATGCTCATGACGTATTCATGGCCCGGCAACGTGCGCGAGTTCCGCAATGTTATGGAGCGGGCGTTGATCTTGTCCAAGAGCGAATGGATCGAAACTTTTCATCTTCCGCCATACCTAAGAAATCCGAGCACGGAATCCTCAACGAAAATTGTTCTGCCGCTCGGAATCACTGCAGCAGAAGCCGAGCGCGAACTTATTTTGAAAACTCTGGAAAAGACCGGGCACAACAAAGCCGAAGCTGCGCGCCAGCTCGGTCTTGATGTAAAAACAATCCGGAACAAACTGAAGACTTACAAGATTGAGGACTGAAGCGTGGGTGGACCGGCGGGTGCATCCCTACTGATGGCGATCGTTATCGTCGTTTATCTAAGCTTCAGATTCGTCCGACTCAGACGCGAACATCGGCGCATGATTGCGCGGATCGTTGAAGTCGATCAGATGAAGAAGGACTTCATTTCGCATGTGTCGCACGAACTAAAAGCACCTCTCGCCTCTATGCAGGAAACGACGCACCTGCTCCTGGAACAGATTCCTGGCCCCCTGACGGAGAAGCAAAAGCGGCTGCTCGATCTCAATCTACAGAGCGGCAAACGGCTGGCGCAGATGATCGGCAATATCCTGGATCTCTCGCGGCTGGAGGCCGGCATCGTTGAATACGACATGCAGGCGTCGGACATCGCCGATCTGATGCACAACGTCGTGCTCGAGCTGAGCGGGCAAGCTCGCGAAAAATCACTGCGAATCCTTACCGACATCCAGCGCGAACCGCTGTTCGTCGAATGCGATCCGAATCGGATGGTCCAGCTATTTACCAATCTCTTGGAAAACGCGATCCGGTTTTCTCAAAAAAGTGGTCTCATCGGCGTACACGTGCGAAGTTTGCGCCAGCTTCCCCGCATGCCGCAATCCGCGCGTGCACGGGTGACCTCCGGAAAGCCGGCGGCCGGATTCGCTTTGATCGGAGTTTCCGACTCGGGCCCGGGCATCGACGACTCTCACAAAGAAAGGGTTTTTCACACGTTTCATCAAGTGAAACAAGGAAAGAAAAGTCAGGGTGAAAGTCTCGGGCTTGGATTGGCCATCTCTCGCGCCGTTGTCGAAGCTCATCGCGGAACAATCTGGATTGAAGATAATCCTTCCGGCGGAGCAGTCTTCTTCGTGTTGCTACCGGCCCTGACCGAAAGCCAGTCGTTGGCCGAAGCATCGTAGTCTATTTCACTTTCCACAGCCAGAACGCCGTTTGACCCCCAATCGCGTGCACTACTTCGAGATCGACTTCGGGCACATGGCTCAACTCTTCCAATTTCTTGTCTTCAGCGATACACAAAACCCGCGCCTGAGTTGCCGCCGCGTTGACGAGTTCAGTTGAAGAAAACACGCTTTGAATGTGATTGGACCGATAGTACTGGAGGCCATACTCAGCCCATCGCGCAGGCTTATACATGAAAACAGTTTGATCATCCGGTAGCAAGGAAGCGAGCGCCTGATTCCACGGCCGCATGGTGTCGGTAGCGTCGAATCGCGGAAAAACCATCGTTGTAGCCGTGATCACGAGGGCAATCATCGCTACGATGTTGAAACCCCCGACGAACACTGGGTCGAGCCACAACGCAATCACGGCCAAAACGCCCGCCATCACGAAAGTGACTATCATGATCACGGTCCCGCTGACGTGCGGATCGACGTTTAGAGTGCTCCCATAAAAACCGAAGGCAACCCCAATGAATGCCATCGTTCCGGCTTCGATAAACACCGCAACTCTGTAGACTCGGGATTTCGGCACGAAGATCTCTTTGGCGATCAATAGCGCCAAGGGAGGAACTATCGGCAGGATGTAGCCCGGTAACTTCGATCGCGAAAACGAAAAAAAGACAAATGGAACGATGGCCCACCAGAGCAGAAGCTGTTCGTTCTTGCTAAACGTGCGGCGCAGCACGGAAATCAGCAAAAACGTCCATGGAAATGTAAACAGCAACAGAACTGGAACGAAAAAGAAGACGGATCGGTCATGTCCGAAAATGGCGGTCGTGAATCGTTCGAAGTTATGCGTAATGAAGAAAGTATTAATAAAGGTCCAGCCATTGACGATCGCACATAAGATAAACCACGGCACAGCGACTGCAGCCGTAATCCAGAGTGCTTTGGGGTGCCACGTTTTCCACTCGCCCCATTTGCTGCGCAAAAGCAGAAATCCTGATAGTGAAATGGCGGGCAGCAGAAGCGCTACTGGGCCCTTCGCCAGCACGCCTAAACCCAGGGCGGCATAAAATGCAGAAAACCAGAAGCGCCGCCGTTCGGTCGACTCATTCGACGCGGCGAGAAAAAACACGAGGGCCATCGTAAGACACGTCGTAAGTGGCATGTCCATCGAGGCAGCGCGCGCAAAGGTGAAACAGCCGATGGAAGTAGCAAGAATCAGAGCAGCAACAAATCCCGTTGCACGATCCCAAAGTTTCCGGCCGATCCAATAGATGAGAAACACGCAGATCGTGGCTCCAACTGCCGACGGCAATCGAGCGCCCGCTTCTGTGATTCCTAGAACTTTATAACCAAGGATGGCACCCCAGTACATCAACACGGGTTTTTCGAACCATGGCGTGCCGTACAAGCGGGGTGTGATGTAATCCCCCGTCAAAAACATTTCTCGCGCAACTGCCGCGTATCGCGGCTCATCCGGACCGATGAGGCCGATACTGCCGAGCGCATGAAAGAAGAACACATAACAAGCAAGCGCTAAGAGGGCAATGATGAGGTAGTCGTAATACGGACGCAGCGTAGGCTTCATTCGAAATATGCAAAAATACCACGGATGAGCGGAGGCATTAAAGGAGTCGCGGAATACACGCTCGCAGTGCTCATCATCCGCACCTTTGGCGAAATGCCCCGCAAACTTGCATTCCGATTTGCAAGAATCCTCGCTTGGCTCGGGTTTCACCTCGCCGGCCGCCAACGACGGGCAGGATTGCAGAATCTTCAGACGGCATTCCCGAACTTGAGCAATAACGAACGAAAGCGTATTTTACACGGCAGCTTTCAAAACCTTGGAAGACTTCTCGTAGAGTTCACACACTTCCCCGAGTTAAACAAGACCAACATCTCGCAAGTGGTCATCCATGATGGACTTGAGAATTATCTCGAAGGTTTGCGTCGAGGGCGGGGCGTGATCTTCATGACGGCACACTTCGGGGCATGGGAGCTCAGTTCCTTTGCACATGCTGTCTATGGATACCCTTTGAAATTTCTCGTCCGGCCCATCGATAATCCGCGCGTCGAGAAATTGATATCGGACCATCGAACCTCAAGTGGCAACGTTCCGATCGAACGCCGTAGTGCAGCACGAGATGTCTTGAAAGCGCTCCGGCGGAATGAAGCAGTGGGAATTCTGTTCGATCAAAACACGACCCGAAGCGAGGGTGTCTTTGCGGAGTTTTTTGGTATTCCGGCAGCAACCACACCGTCAATCGCATTGTTCGCGCTGAGGACCGGGGCGGCGGTTGTACCGGGATTCTTGATTTGGGATGAGGGTCTCGGAAAGCATCGGCTTCGGCTTGATCCGCCTGTCGAGCTGATCGACTCGGGAGACCTTGACCGAGATATTGTGGAAAACACCAAATTATTCAACAAGATACTCGAAGGCTATATTCGGAAACATCCGGACCAATGGTTGTGGATTCACCGCCGCTGGAAGACTCGTCCCGAAGGTCAACCCTCCCTCTACTGAAGCCATCCAAGCGCCAAGACGACGGCTGGCCATAAGAACAAAAGTATGTAAGTATGTCCGCGCATCCAGAGGATTTAGAACGGAACGGCGGCAACACCGAACGAGCAGGACGCCACGTGGTGCCCTTGAATTAATTACCCATGACGGCCGCGGCGCGGATTAGCCGCTTTTTTTGTCCCTATCCGCACACGCTGCCTACGAGGACCTGTGTTGAAAAGGTGGTACATCAATACCGTTTTCCTTTTCACTCTTCTGCTGACTGCAGCGCGAGTGGAGGGGCAGAGTGTACTTCACTTTCCACGAGTCATCTCTTCGCCTGAACTATTCACCGGAATCGCGATAAGCAACCCAACACCGCAAGCCGTCTCGATCACGTTCACAGCTTACCTGCCGGAGGGTACGCGTTTGGCAGGTCCTGGCATTACGAATCCAGTGACAGTCACCCTTCCCGGAGGAGCTCAGCACGCGCGCCTCGTTCCGGAGCTCTTCGGCAATATCGGCACGTTTAATGGATGGGTTCAAGTAACAAGTGCGGGCACGGGCCTTACTGGTTTTTTTCTAACGGGCAACAGCACCGGCCCGCCGACAGACCTTGATGGCGCTGCGGCGATCACGGCTAGTCCGGAATTTGTGCTGCCGCTCGCCGCCGGAGATGCCACGACAAAGACGGAGATCACGCTTCTCAACGTCAACGCCGACGCTGCTACAGCGACCATCACGCTGTACGCCAGTGACGGCCAGGTAGTGGCTACGAAAGCCGGCGTCAGTCTGGCGGCAAACGGTCTACTCCGGCAAACTCTGCCCGAAATCTTTCCGGGCAGAGACCTGACAAATGCATCTCACTTAAAAGTTAGCTCGGATCGCTCATTGATAGGTCATGAAGTTGTTGCTGATTTTTTAGTTCCGGCAACGACCTTACGCCGCGAAACGATAGCACTGTCGGGCCAATCCACAACGCCATCGACGAGGTATGTCCTGCCCCAGTTCGCAACGGGTGGAGGCTGGCTTTCATTCATGGGAATTGTCAATGCAGGAGGGCTTGCACAAGAAATAAAGTTAACCGCGTATAAAGACGACGGTTCGGTCTGGAAGGCCACCAAGACACTCGGTCCAAATGCCGCACTGCGGACCACGGCGGAAGAGTTGTTCGGACTTCCTTCAGATGCGGCATCCACCGGATGGGTCGAAATCACCGGAGATCGCGGGTTTTTAGCTAGCTACATCGGCTACGGAAATACGCTGACCCCATCATTTGGAGCTGTAGCAGGGACTGACGCAAGTCCCGCATCCCGGGACGCATCTCAATATCAAGTGTTTTCCCACATCGCGGAAGGCAGTGGTTTCTACACAGGTCTTACGCTCGTCAATCCTGGAACCGAAAACGCGATCGTCGACTTCTATACCCTTCGACCGGACGGCTCAACGGTGGGCCATTCGACGTTCACGGTCCAGCCGCACCAACGCGTAGGAAATCTGTTCAGCGAGTTATTGCCTGCCAGTTTGGAACAAGTCGGAGGCTGGGCATTCTTGCGTTCATCGCAAAAGGTCATCGCTGCGGTGCTGTTCGGAAGTAGTAACGGTTATGCGCTCGCCAATGTGCCGGCGCAAATTCCGGCTGCCGATTTTATTCCACCGGCGCAGACGACCAGCGCTATCAGCGGTTCGATTCGTACAAATGGGGCCGGAGTCCCAAACATACAAGTGACGCTATTGGGACCGGTCACTGCGACGCGCATCACCGATGCGCTTGGTCGGTACATCTTTTCTCAACTACCGCCCGGCGACTATCGAGTGACACCTTTGAAGGGGGATGCGCGATTCGCGCCAACTGACCGTACCATCAGTATTAATCGACAGAATGCCGACAGCATAGATTTCGAAGCGGGACTCACATCTGCCCTCCTGCCCGAGATAACGTTCATTTCACCAAGCTCCGCGATTACCGGTTCCCGCCCACTGAACCTGCGTGTGCGAGGCAAAAACTTTACACCGGCCTCCATCATCAAATTGAATGACCAACCGTTGCAGACGGCGTTTATCAGCGACACCGAACTGCAAGCCGTTATTCCTGCGTCGCTATTGACGAAGGTCTTGACGCTTAAGCTGATGGTCGAAACGAGTCCACCCGGCGGTGGCACTTCCGACACGGTGGAATTCGCCATCAATGCGCCACCAAAAGGCGACCTTATCGACGGGCAAGCATCGGTCGGCGAATTTCCAGCAGGTGTCGCAATTGATACGAAAAGAAACACTGCACTTGTAACGAATCAGTCCAGCGATAACGTCACGGTGTTGGATCTGAATCCGCAGAAACCTGATGCGGCGCATGACGACGTTTGGTGGAATGTGACGGCCAGAATTCCCGTCGGACGAAGTCCCGCCGAAGGTATTGCGATCAGCCCGACAAAAGATCTCGCCTTAGTGGCCAATCCGGGTTCGAACAACGTCAGTGCGATCAATCTCGCGACCAGCCAAGTTATAAAGCAGATAGCGGTCGGACGCTTTCCAGTCGGCGTCGCGATCAATGCCAACACGAGCCGCGCGCTGGTAACCAACAGCGAAGACGACACCGTCAGCATTATTGATCTCGACACCCTAACAGTTATCGGTCAGATACCTGTTGGAGTGCGGCCGCTCAATGTCGCCATTGAACCGCGTTCCAACCAGGCGGTAGTCACGAATTCTGGGTCAGATCTGGCCTCGATAATCGATCTAAACACCAACAATTTGTTGGGTACGGTGAAAGTCGGCCAGTTTCCCCGAGGCGTTGCGATTCACTCGCCATTAAATCTAGCGATCGTCGCCAACGCGAATTCCAACGACGTCTCCATCATTGATCTCACCACGCGCGCAGTTGTGTCCACGCTCAAAGTAGGCACAGGGCCGACCGGTGTTGCAATACACGAAAAGACCAATAGTGCGTTAATTACAAACAGCGGTGTAGTCCGTGGATCGACGGATTATGGTGTTGCCGGGAGTGTCGTAGTTCTCGATTTGATCGGCAAAGCTGTGACGCGGACGATCCCGGTAGGCGCTGCGGCATTTGGCTTGAGTGTTGATGAAGATAATCAGAAGGCAGTCGTTGCCAATTTCGGCAGCAACAACGTCACACTCATTCGCGTTCCGAATCCACGTCCGCATATCGACGACGTTAGTCCGAAGACGTTTCCTTCGGGAGCAGCTACTGTAACGCTTACTATCCGCGGTTCGGGTTTTGTCACAGCCTCCGTCGCGACACTGAATTCCGAAAGCCTGCCCACTACATTCATATCTGCGGTTGAGCTGAAGGCCGAAATCTCGTCAACGATTTTAGAACGCGTGCTCCAGGTGAATCGCAGTGTGTCGGACAACGCCAAACCAACTGCCTTCGCTGCCACGGATCAGTTGCAATTGAACATCGGGGTTACAAATCCAGAGCCCGGCGGAGGCGATTCGACGCCCCCCGCTGATCCGTCAATGGCACGGATCGAGCCGCAGAATTCAATCCCTGTTTTGGTTAGCATTTCTCCGATAGAAGCCGCCCCCGGAGTTCCCCTGCCACTAACCCTGAACGGCAACAATTTCAATCGGACATCCGTCATTAACTTCGGTAACACTCAACTTTCGCCAGCGACGTCGAGCCAAACATCGATGACCGTGACGATTCCGGCGAATTTACTTGCAGCCGGAGACGTTCAAGTATCGGTAACGAATCCGCCTCCCGGCGGCGGAACCAGCGCGATATTGTTTTTCACGATCCGTGCTGGATCCGATCCTCCTGTCATTGGCAACGTGAATCCGACTTCCATATCAGCCGGATCGGGTAATGCGACAGTGACTGTGCAAGGAACGAATTTCATGCGGAACGCGGGAGCCACACTTGCCGGTACATCCGGAACTGTGAATGGCAATACGGCGACGTTCAATTTAACGTCTGCTCAAACCGACGATCCCGGCACGCTTACCGGCTTCATCACAAATCCTCCTCCGGGGGGCGGGGCCGCCAGCTTTACCATCAACATCCTGAGCGGCACGCCGGAGATCAAAGGGTTTTCGCCCACACAGATTCTTGCAGGCTCAGCTTCAACAGCCATACAAGTCACAGGAAACAAGTTCCGCCGCGGTGCGGAGATTACCGTTGGCGGTGTATCGATTCCGACCGAGTTCGCCGGGGCGACCGCATTGAGTGGGACGATTCCTGATGTGTTGCTGAAAGACGCGCGTGAACCTCACATCGTCGTGAACAACCCATCACCTGGCGGTGGATCCGCCGACGGAGGCGCGCTCAAGATCGTCAATGGAAATCCGAAACCGGCGATCACGTCATTAGATCCGAATCCGGCTTTTGCGAACCGCGGCTCACAGACGATCACAATCCACGGAACGGGATTTATCGCCGGTTCGATTGTTCTGGTTGATGATTCGGCGGTCGGTTCGAGTTATCAAGATGCACAGACAATCTCTTTCGTCCTGCCATCCATTTCGCGATCTGCGGTCGCTGTCCGCGTGAAGAACCTTGAACCCGGTGGTGGTACTTCGGATCCAGTAACGCTGTCACTGACTTTCGTTCCGCCGCACATCGACTCGATCAACCCGACGACAGGCATTGCCGGAACACAGATTCAGTTAAGCGTGCACGGCTCCGATTTTGTGGACCCCGTTACAATCAATTTCGGTTCGAGTTCGATATCCGCCACATTCCTTAGCAGCAGTGAACTCTCTGCAACCTTCACGCTTGGTACCGCCAATACGATCGCTGTCAGCGTTACGAATCCTGGCAATTCGAAATCAAATTCGGTTCCGTTCGTGATAACTCCGCCTCCACCACCTACATTAACGGACATAACTCCGAACACGGGTGTTGCGGGCAGCTTGGTCGACGTGCTGCTGACGGGCACAAATTTCATCACGGGAATGGGAGTTTTAGTTAGCGGATCAGGAGTGACGGTCACAGGCGTGAGTGTGACGTCGTCGATGACTTTAACGGCGACATTTAATATCAGCGACACGGCCGAACCGACGGTTCGCGAAGTAACCGTGACGACCATTAACGGAACCAGCGAGAAGAAGACGTTCAAGATTTTGCCGCCGCGACCGACTTTGAACGGAATACAGCCGGATTACGGCGTTGTGGGAACTGTTGTCGACGTGAAATTAAATGGAGCAAATTTCATTCCCAACAAGACAAACGTTTCCGTTAGCGACTCTGGGGTATCCGTTACTGCGGTGAACGTTGTGGACTCCAACAATCTCACCGCGAAATTCACCATTGATCCTTCGGCTCCACCAACCAAACGTGATGTGACGGTGATGACGGATAGCGGAACCTCAGGAGCTAAGAGCTTCACCGTTTTGTTCCCGCCACCGATTGTGAAAGAGATCACGCCGAATGCGGGCGCGCCCGGCACGCAGGTCGTCGTCACTATCGTTGGCGCCAATTTTGTTCCGGGCAAAACAAAGATCACGATCAGCGGTGCAGGAATCACGATTTCCAGCTCTCTTGGCGCTTCACTGCCCGATACCGAGTTCAAAGCAGTCGCGGCGGATCCCACGACGACCGTCACTGTGGCGTTAGATATCGATCCCAATGCGGAACCGGGCATCCGATTCCTCACAGTAACCACGCCAAACGGCACAACCGGTGGGCTGACATTCACGATCCTGCCACCCAACTCAATGGGTTCGATTCTGCCAAGAAGTGGATTCGCTGGAACTGTAGTGCCTGTCAGCATTTCAGGACAGAACTTTGTCGCCGGTGTAACCAAAATTACGACCACCGCGCATGGGGTTAACGTGGGCCCGGTGAATGTCTTGAGTTCGACAGACCTCACGACAACATTCACGCTCGATGCAAACGCGGACATCGGTGATCAACTATTTACCGTAACGACGAACGGCTTCCAAACTTTAGTCTTCTTTACAGTGTTGCTCGGAGATGCGCCAACGTTCACGGCGGTATCGCCGCCGAGTGGGGTAGTCGGAACAACATTGACTTTGACGTTGAACGGAACAAAGTTTGTGCCGTTCGGAACGATGGTGACGGTGACTGGTTCCGGCGTGACCTTAGGGCCCCCTATCGTGAGCGGCACCACGAGCCTGACGGCCCCTTTGATCATCGATCCGTCGGCGCCACCCGGACCGCGCACGATGATTGTCACGACGCCCTTGGGGACTTCCGCCTCACAAACATTCATACTCATGCCGCAATCAGCAGCGAATCCCACACTGACGTCTTTATCAACAGACACAGCCGTCGTAGGAACGGCTGTCGGCATGACGCTAACGGGCACGAATTTTGTTACAAGCGGAACAACGGTCTCAGTCAGCGGCGCAGGTGTGACGCTCGATCCAGTGAACGTTCTGAATTCCACGACATTGACCACCGCATTTAACGTCAGCCCGCTCGCTACACTTGGTACTCACTACGTGACGGTCACGACGGCTAGCGGTACTAGTAATGAGAAAACGTTTACGATCTCGTCGCCAACATCGACGACGCTCAGTTCTTCGCTTAATCCGGCAACATTCGGTGAGCTCGTTAAGTTCACGGCAACTGTCAGCGCAATGAACAACTCCATCCCGACTGGAACGGTAACCTTCGCTGTGGGCGCAACGACGTTATGCGGCGCCGTTCCCGTCATTAGCGGATCCGCATCCTGTAATACGTCGGCCATTCCATATGGCAACGGGCAAACAGTCACGGCCACATATAGTCCCAATAGCGGTAGTTATCTGCCTAGTTCCGGAACGATCAATCAGACTGTGAATCAAAAGAACCTGACGGTCACCGGAGTATCGGCCAACAACCAGGTCTACGACCGCTTGACGAACGCCACGCCCAAACCCGGCAACCGCGCAACGGTTGGTGTTTTCAGCGGTTATTACCTTCCGCAGAACCAACAGAACACAAAGGGGG
>JACXTT010003580.1_pt1 | contig 23755 bp, 25 predicted proteins | sample 9270951 | NCBI WGS metagenome assembly JACXTT01 (sample SAMN15532306, study PRJNA645909) | rock metagenome | isolation source: weathered quartz diorite | place: Puerto Rico | collected 2017-06-21
CACGCGCACGGATGAAATCGCGCGGCTCGAGGAGCGAATCGCGAAGGAAAAATTCAAGCAGACCGTGCGAGTGGTGAAGGGTGGCGATTCGAGGCAAAATTCAGTGGCGGCGGCGCTGAACGAGGTGCCGAAGGATACGGAAATTGTGTTGGTGCACGACGCGGTCCGGCCGTTTGTGACGACGGAGCAAATTGCGCGGGTGATTGAAGAGGCGCGGCGCTGCCAGGCGGCCATCCTGGGGATTCCGGCGATGGACACGGTCAAGGAAGTGAAGCGCGCCAGCCTGCCCGAAGATGTGGCGCTGATTACGGGAACGATTCCTCGTGAACGCGTGGTGCTGGCGCAGACTCCGCAAGCGTTTGCGACGAAACTCCTGAAGGAGGCTTTTGCACGCGCGCAGGCCGACGGCGTGAATGCTTCGGATGAAGCAGGGCTCGTGGAACGCATTGGCCATGATGTGCATGTGGTGCTCGGGTCGGAGCGCAACATAAAAATTACGCGGCCCGCAGACATGGAACTCGCGCGCTTCTACCTCGACCGCGAGGCGCGCAAATGAACCTGCACTTCGATCGGTTCTCGGACAAGGCTCGTGCGGCTTTCCATCTCGCATTTTTAGCATCGATTAGAGAGGGCAGCGAGAACGTCGAGACTATTCATCTCTTGTTAGGAGTTCACTGCTCGAGACCACAGATTTTTGAGGGCGTGGACTTCACTCAACTTGGGGTTGCACCCATCGATATGACGGATGCGGATCAAATTCAGGGTGAAATGCAAAAGCGGATGATGAAAGCTCAAATTGCTGCGGGGAGAGAAGGCACATCCAGCGAAATGTGCTTGATGAGCTCTTTCACGCCTAGCGGCAAAGCAGCAATGGAGATCGCTGAGGAGTTTTCACAGGCTCTTGGAGCAGGGACCGTCGGAACTCCCCATCTTGTTTATGGGATTTTAAAGGCCGATGCCGACTTGGCTGCCAAGTTGAACAGAACGAGTTTGACCCAGGAGCACGTCCTCATCCTTTGCCGCAATTACAAAGACGGTGAAGAGGGCGAAACTGCTGCAGAGGCCTTTGAAAGGATGCGTCCTCGCAGCTTTAGATCTGGAATTGGCTACGACCTGCACCGGCTGGAAGCGGGACGAAAGCTCATCGTTGGGGGTATTGAACTGCAGTTCGATAAGGGGCCGGCGGGGCACTCGGACGGCGACGTGCTGGCGCATGCGGTTTGCGATGCGCTGCTTGGTGCGGCGGGACTCGGCGATATCGGCACGCATTTTCCGGATAGCGATCCGAAGTGGAAGGGCGCCAATAGCCTGCTGTTCCTGGAACATGCCAAGAAGCTGCTGGAAGAGAAGAAGCTGGCGATCGAACACGTGGACGCCGTGGTGATTTTGGAGAAGCCGAAGCTGGGCCCGCATTTCCCAAAGATGCGGGAGGCGCTGGCCAAATCGCTCGGCGTACCCTTAGAGAAGATTCACCTGAAGGCGAAGACCAATGAAGGCGTGGATGCAGTTGGCCGGGGTGAAGCCATTGCCGCGCATGTCGTCGCAACGCTTATTTCCCGCTGATTCCTCCGGTGACCAACTAGGACTACGCTGAAAGGTCGAAGGCCCCCACCCCCCACCCCGATGTTTTTGTAAGTGTTGATTCTAAAGAATTTAGCGTTACCGTAAGTCCCTTAGGATGAACACTTCCAAGAGGGCTTGGAAGTGTAGAAAGCAAAGGACTTAGAAGACGAGACTTCGGCTAAAACCCGACAAAACGCGGTGTTCGTCCAGAAGTGCGGATTCTGAAGGACTTAACCGCGAAACCAGCCAATAAAACAAAAACGCCAGCAAGATGCTGGCGCTACGGGCTGCAATCGAGATTATACCCAGGCGGTACTATACTTGAACGGTTAGTCTCTGTCAAGGAGAAATAGAAAAGTGGCGGCCGGGGCACAGGCCGCCCCGACGGGCGACCATACGCTACAATCTGCTTGATGCATTCCCCTGATCCTTTGGAGACCTCCGTCTCACCGGCGAATTCGTTTACAGCGGGCGATGTCATAGTCATTCTTCGCGAGCATGGATGGCTATCGGCGGACCCAACGCCTGAGCAAATTTCATGGTGCGAGCATGCGGCTGCGATATTGAGTGGACACGTTGCCGACGGTGCAGCGTTGGCCGAGCTGCTCGGGCTTGTTTTTCATTACGATGCGCGGGAGATTATTTCCAAAGTGGAGAGTCACGTGGTGCTCTCGCGATACGCGGCGCGGGACGTCTTGCGGGAGCTGGCGCTCTTGCTTCTGGATGGCGGGGCGCTGAATTCAGAAAGATTCAGCGAAATCATCACGCGACTGAAAGAGGGGCTAGGTCTGCGCGGACGGGAATTATTTCATCCGATGAGGCTGGCGCTTGCGGGGCGGGCGGGGGAACGCGAGCTGGACCGAGTGATCCTGTTGCTGGACGAGGCAGCGGGCCTGTTTTTTTCAGTGGCGGTGAAATCGGTGCGGACCAGAATCGTGGAGTTTTGCGCGGTGCTGGATTAGAGATTACGGAGCGGGGACAGGCAGGAATGCCTGTCCTACTGGGACGCGCGCCTGTAAACTGTTTCGGCCATGGACTGCCTGACAGGGATTCATGCCGTGAAGGAAGCGCTGGAAGCGCAGCGGCCGATCGGCCGGATTGCCATTGCGAAGGGGCGGCAGGATACGCGCGTTGAAGAAATCGTGCAGCTGGCGCGCAAACAAGGAGTGCCGGTGCGGTTTGAAGACCGCGGGCAGCTGGACCGGCTGGCGAATTCGAGAGACCACCAGGGCGTGGTCGCGCTGGCCGCGGCGCGCGCAGCAGGAACGCTCGAAGACATTCTAAGAGTTGCGAATGCGAGCCGCGGGCAGAGAGGGTTGATCGTTCTGCTCGACGGCGTCGAGGACCCGCACAATCTGGGCGCGGTGATTCGAACGGCGCTGGCGGCGGGTGCGCACGGCGTGGTGATTCCCGAGCGGCGCGCCGCAGGACTTACGGATACCGTGGCGCGAGCTTCTGCGGGCGCCCTTTCGCATCTTCCTGTTGCAAAAGTCACCAATCTGGCGCGCACGATGGAGGAGTTAAAGGAAACGGGCTACTGGCTGGTAGGCCTCGATGAGGAAGGGGACAAGAACTACACCGAAGTGGACTACACTTCACCGGTGGGCATCGTTCTGGGAAGCGAAGGTAAGGGCCTGCACGAATTGACGCGCAAGCGATGCGACTTCGTTGTGAAACTGCCTACCACCGGGCCAGTGAAGTCACTCAACGTTTCCGTTGCCGCAGGAGTCGTGCTGTTTGAAGTCCTTCGCCAGCGGCACGGCAAATAGTATGGCTTCCGCTGGGGCGCTTTACATCGACTTTCAGCGGATTTATCTGTCGTACTGAATCAGGGAGAAGACGTCGACGCCGGTGAGTTTTTTGCGGCCGTTGAGGAAGGTGAGCTCGACGGCGAAGGCTGCGCCTTCGACGATGCCACCAAGCTGCTGGACGAGCTTTACGGTGGCGGCGGCGGTGCCTCCGGTGGCGAGCAGATCGTCGCAGATGATGACGCGCTGGCCGGGCTTCACGGCGTCTTCGTGAATTTCGAGCGTGTCCGTGCCGTACTCCAGTGCGTAGGAAATGCTAGCGGTCTTGGCGGGGAGTTTCTTTGGCTTGCGAACGGGAACGAAACCAGCGCCGAGCCGGTAGGCCAGGGCGGGGGCGAAAATGAAGCCGCGCGCCTCGATTCCCGCGACGATGTCAATCGTGCGACCTTCGTAGTGCTCACAGAGGCGGTCGATGAGGAGATGGAATCCCTCTTTGTCTTTTAGAAGCGTGGTCAGGTCATAAAAGAGAATCCCCGGCTTGGGGTAGTCCGGCACTTCGCGGATCAGCTTCTTCAGATCGTTCATTCGAACGTTTCCTCCCGGTTCGATTCACTGCGTTACGCGCACCTCAATCGCTATGGTCGATGAAAAATCCGGCCCCGTCTTGCGCATCCGAAATAGCAGGCTCTTCCCGGACTTCGCTGACACTGGAGAACCGCGGCCCTCGCTCGAGCATAGTGCGTAATTCCCGGTGTTGCTGCGGCGTGCCCACGGCAAATACTTCTACGCGGCCGTCGCTGAGATTCCTCACGAAGCCGCTGACGCACAGTTTTTCCGCGGCAGCCAGCGTGTAATAACGGTAACCTACGCCCTGAACCATACCTGACACGAAATACCGCTTGGCTTGTTTTGTTTCGCTCACGGAGCCTCGAAATTGTAACAGAGACTTCTTGTTTCTTCCTGGCCTGGGCTGAGGCCGGACTTTAGCGCCACGCCGTGGATGCGATAAACTCTCATTCCGGCCAAACAGGGAGGCTGCCCTGCGGGGAATTTGGCGCATCCAAGGTGCTATGAACTTTGCCCGTCCATCCTTGTCCCGTACACGCAGCTCTTTCATTCTATCTGCTGGAGTCCTTGTTATCGGACTCTTGCTTCCGGGATTTCCGGCCCGCGGCCAAGATGCGCCGCGGGGGCCAATCGCGCCTCCGCCGGAGCGCCACGTCACACGCATTACCAGCGACACGGAGCCGGAAGCGCCGCCCGCGCTCCCCGAAGCCGAAATCATTAGGCGTTTCACGGACAAAGAGGAGAAGTATCTGCTGGCGCGGAGCAATTACACCTACCGGCGGACCGTGCGCATTCAAGAATTCGGCCCGGACGGCCAGCCGTCGGGTGAATTTGTGGTGGTGACGCAGCCGGCGCGCGATGCGGATGGAAAATATTTCGAGAAAGTTGTCGAGCGGCCGCATTCCTCCCTGCAGCATCTGTTTCTTAGGACTGAGGATATCGAAGGGTTGCAGCGCGTGCCGGCGTTTCCGGTTACCGCCGGGCAGCTTGCGAAATACAGCTTGAAATATCTCGGCAAGGAGCAGGTGGACGAAATTGATTGCTACATTTTTCAGGCGAAGCCCAAGGCCGTGGAACGAACGAAAGGGTATTTTGACGGGATTGTGTGGGTGGACGCCAAGTATCTGGAGGTGGTGAAGACCTACGGAAAGTGGGTGACGGACCAGGGCGACATGCACAGCGTGGCCCAGTTGCCGTTCAGTCTATTCGAAACTTACCGGGAAAATGTGGATGGGAAATTCTGGTTTCCGAACTACTCGCGCTCCGACGAGACATTGAACCAGAAGGGGCTGGAAATTCCGGTTCGCATCGTCATTAAGTGGACGGATTTCAAGCCTGCTCCGGCCACCCCCGGCGCGGCTGCGCCTCCGGCCGCCACGCCCGCCAAGCCGTAAGCAGTTCTCGCGAAAATCCCGACCTGGCTAGCCGCGCAGTTGCTTCAATACGCCGGGCAATTCTTCAATCGATTCGAGTAGAAATTCCGGTTGGGCGGCGCGTAGGCTTTTTTCGGTAGGGAACGGGCCGAGAACGCCAATGGCGCGCACGCCGGCGCGTTGTGCCATCTCGACATCTTGCGCGGCATCGCCGACATATACACAGACGGAAGGATCGAGCTTCATCTGGCGGAGAGCCATGCGGAGCGGTTCCGGATGGGGTTTTCTGCGTGGCGTATCGCCACTGCATACGCGTGCGGCGAAAAGCGTGGTCAAGCGAAATTCGCGCAACTGGCGGGTGACGCGGTCACGGTCGCCGCTGGTAACGAGGCCGAGAGGATGCGCGTCTCCAAGGTGGGTCAAAACCCGACGTGCGCCAGAGATCAACTTCGGCTGGTACTTGGCATAGTGTGCTCGCCACAACCGGTCGGCCTCTTCCCAGGATTTCGGCGGCAGACCGGCGGCGCGATAGACGTGATACCAGTTCGGCGAATAATTTTGCTCGAACTCTTTGACTCCCCAGCGAATACCCATTTCTTTGAACATCGCGAGATACGCGGAACTGTCGGCGTGGTACGAGTCGATGAGTGTGCCATCCCAGTCGAAGAGCACACCTTCGACAGGTCGTTTCTGTTTGTTGGCCATGGACATTCAGAGTAACAGAAATATTCCAAGGACTCGCCACGTGGGAGCAGGCAAGTTTGCACGCCAACGGGCAGCAGAGAGAAACAGGGAAGGTGCTGAGCGAAATACCTAGAGTTCCCGAAAACGGGAAGGCAGGCCGTCGTCGCGATCAAATTGAACGTCGTCGAAGGCCGCAGCGACGCCGAACCAGCCGGGCATGGCGGCAGGCTCTGTGCGGCGAACGCGCGCCATCGTGAGCATGACGACATTTCCCAGGCCCAGGGGTTTGCTGACGAGGACCACTTCGAGTTCAACTGGAGTTCCGATGACCAGAGCCTTTGGCGCAAGAAAGTAAACGCCGGTTGAACTGATGTCCCGCATAACGAGGGTGACGGGATGTTCCTCAAGCACGCCACCGACACTGCGGAGCCGGAGGGGCAGCTTGAGGGTGGCGCGGGGATATTCCCTCTGCTCCGGATGTGCACCCACGGCATGCGTCGGGACGCGAACGAAACGGCGAGGCTGCGTGGGACTCAGGAGCGGCGCCAGACGTAGCACTGGGCTACGCGGAGTTTCCGTTAGAGGGCGCGGAGCCTCCATACCGTCGCGTGCGGCTGCGACTGTATCAGTGGGCCACTTCTGCATTGGAATTGCGCGATTTGCCGAGCTCATCTCTCCCTCAGAGACGACACTTCGCTGTCGCTGGAACGAACCCAACAAACTTAACTTCTAAACTGTCTTTCTGGAATTGCCCCGTCCGCACCGTTGTGGTGCGGAGCGATACAATGGCACTAGAGGAGTCTCAGGTCAACCTGTGGAAAACGAACGAAGTGTCTTAAGCTAAAACACTTAGTCATAGTACCGGATATCGTCCACAACATGCTGTGGATTGCCCGCAAAGGGACTCTACCAATATGGTGCTCGACAGAAGGGTGCTCCGCGGTTATGACTTTGATGTACAGGTTTTGAGCCATGTCGACCAGCACCGTTGAACAGCCAAACATTGCGGGGACGCCCGCTCCTCGACAATCTTCTGCTCGTACGAAGACTTTGGTGTTAGTCGCTTTTGCTGCGGTATATGTGGTCTGGGGTTCCACTTATTTGGCGATTCGTGTGGGTATCGAATCGTTTCCGCCATTCATTTTGGCGGGGATTCGCCACGTGACGGCCGGACTTGTGCTGTACGCGGTCTTCCGGCGAAAGAGCGGGGTTCTCCCGACGAAGACACACTGGCGGACGGCGGCGGTCACCGGTTTTCTGCTGCTGTTTATCGGGAATGGCGGGGTGAGTTGGGCGGAGCAGACCGTGCCTTCCGGGATCGCGGCCCTGCTGGTCGCTACCGTATCGCTGTGGCTCGTAATTTTCGATTGGCTCCGCCCGGGCGGAACCCGGCCGGTTGCCAGAGTTACGACGGGACTGCTGATGGGATTTGGAGGGCTGGTGCTGCTGGTCGGTCCAGCGCACCTGGGAGGTTCGGAGCGAGTCGATCTACGCGGTGCAGGAGTCCTAATGGTCGCCTCGCTGGCGTGGGCCTGGGGTTCGCTGTATTCGAAGCACGGCGACAAGCCCGCTGCTCCGATGTTGAACGCGGCGATGCAGAGCTTCGCGGGTGGAGTGGCGCTCTTGCTGGCCGCCGCGCTTACGGGAGAATTCCACGGGTTCCATTTTGCCGCTGTCTCCACAAGGTCGTGGCTCGCGCTCCTTTACCTTATCGCCTTCGGGTCGGGCATCGGATTCAGCGCTTATGTCTTCCTTCTGGAAAAGAGCACCCCGGCACGAGTGGGAACGTACGCGTTTGTGAACCCCGTCGTGGCATTGTTTCTCGGCTGGCTCATTGCTGCCGAGCCCCTAACACTGCGTACTATTCTTGCTGCAGGGGTCATTCTCACGGCGGTGATTCTGGTAATTACCGCGCCGCACCCAACGTCAGTGCGCGTCAAGGGGCCGCTGCCGGCTCCCGGCGAAGCCTGATTGCGCGGGGATATCGCGCGTTCGACTTTCCACTTTGGCAGACCTTTCCGGATAGATTTGTTTTTCGGACTGCGATACTTTTGGCTTGTTTAACATGGGCGAAATGCAAACTGGTACGGAACAGAGAATTTCAGGGCACGCAGCGGCGCGTTACTGGCAAGCGACGCTGGCGCGCGATTCGAAAGCGGACGGAACGTTTGTGCTGGCGGTGCGCTCGACGCATATCTACTGCCGGCCGTCGTGCCCGGCGCGGCGACCGTTACGACGCAACGTGGTTTTTTTCCGCACGCGAGAAGAAGCGGAAGAGCAGGGTTACCGGGCGTGCCTGCGCTGCCGCCCAAACGAAGTTTCCGGAGCCGTTGCGCTGGTGCAGCGCGCGGTGCGCCACCTTGCTGACTCTACTGAAGAAGGAGTCCGCCTCGGGGCGCTGGCAATCGCGCTCAATACCACGCAAGGCACACTGCGGCGCGCGTTCCGGCAGGTGACAGGGCTCAAACCGCGCGAGCTTGCCGAAGCTCTACGGATCAAGAAATTCAAGGCGCTGTTGCGCGCGGGCAGAAACATCACCGATGCGCTGTACGAAACGGGATACGGGTCATCGAGCCGGGTCTACGAACGGAGCAATGCGCAGCTTGGCATGACGCCGGCGACTTATCAAAAAGGAGGAAGAGGCATGAGGATCGGATACACAGTTGCAAAATCTCCGCTGGGCAAAGTTCTGGTGGCGGCCACGGAGCGCGGCGTTTCCGCCGTTTATTTGGGGGATGCGGAGAGTGCATTGATCGCCGAATTGCGCGAAGAGTATCCGCGGGCGGAAATTGCGCCAGCGCGCGATTCCTACCAGAAATGGGTGCGGGAAATTGTGCAGCGGACCGAAGGCAAGGAGCCACGGCTGGAGCTCCCGCTCGACTTGCAAGCGACGGCGTTTCAGCGGCGCGTCTGGCAGGAATTGCAGCGGATTCCCCGGGGCCGGACGCGCACGTACTCGGAGGTGGCGAGGTCGTTGGGGCAGCCGAAAGCAGTGCGCGCGGTGGCGCGCGCTTGCGGGATGAACCCGGTTTCGGTCGTAGTGCCGTGCCACCGGGTGATTCGCGAAGACGGCACGCTTGCGGGCTATCGCTGGGGCCTTTCCCGCAAGGAACAATTGCTCAAGAAGGAGCGCGCGGGTGCCGAGTAAAGAATCATCAACGCTGGAGGGCGTGGCGGGAAAGTTCCGGTGACGGAGAAAATTATCCGCGAGGCTTTATGCGAGTGACGCCCTTTGGCCAATCTTGCTTGAACTTGACGTCACCGAGCGGCAGGTTTTTCATCGCACTAATGTAGTGAAACAAAAAATAGTCGCCCGAGCCCGCTTCGAAGAATTTTTGCTGAACTGGCAGCCAGGAGGCTTCGTCGATCCACATTTGGATCTTGATGATCTGGTTGCGAATCTGATCGGACTTGGGGGTCAGTTCAAGAACGACCGTTTTCTTGTGGTCGAGTTCCTCTTCGCCGACGACGGAGACCAGGTAGCTCTTCTTGATGTTGTCGCTCTTCGTACCAAACCCGAGAAGCACGTATTGATCGACCATCGAACGGTTCTTGCCGAGGTCGAATTCTTCGACGCGGTTTATCTTAGGATTGAAAACGAAGAGGGAGTCGCCGGTACGCAGAATGGTGCGCGGGTCCGGCTTGGCAATCTCGATGCGCATTTTCTCATCGCGGCGGACATAGATGTGGCCCGTTTCTATCGAGGTGTCCTTCACCACCGCAGTGTATTTGATGTGTTCGATATCGGCACTGAGCGTATGGAAGTCTTGCGCGGACTTGTCCATCATTCCGAGGATGCCTTCGATGGTCCAGTTTGCGCCCGCCTGGGTGTGAAACGGACCCGCCGCACAGCACAGACATATCAGTGCGATAAGAAAAAATAGACGGTTCAAATGCAGCCTCGTTCCAGGGAAAATGTGACGTCTCGCTCAGTCCTTCGGAATCCTAGCATACACAGAGAGATGCGCGAACTTGCAGGCACGTTTCCTGGCAGGATTTCAATAAGGTCCGCAAACGCCACTAGTGGCGGATTTCCACCTGATAGGCAATCACCGTGCCCTGCTCATCGTGCACGGGTTCAATTTTGGCGATGGAGAAGTTGCCATGGTGCAGCTCCGGCAAGGCGTCCTGCAAGGCGGTGTGGAGGCCGTTTTGCAGCGCGAGTTTTGTCGGCGGCGCAAGAATGCGCGCATCGACGCGATACGTCTGCCGGTTTCCATCGCGCGAAATCAGCAACACTTGTCCCGGCGCGGCCGGCCCGCCGCTCTCCGGTTTGTCGTGGAACCAACTCCTTGGCGTCGCCAGCACAAAAACCAAAATCAGGATAACTGCGAGGTCGTACGGCCAGGTCCCTCGCTCGTAGGACCAGAAAAGTGTCTTAGAGAGTATTTGGCCGAGGCTCGCCATGTCAATCCGCAGGCACTCCGTCGACGATGATTCCGTCGCGCATATGCACGACGCGGTCGAAATAGGTTGTTGCTTCAGGGTTGTGAGTAATCATGACGATGGTTTGGCCAAGGTCCTTATTCAGCTGGCGAAGCATCTGCAGGACCACTTCCGAGTTTCTTGAATCCAGATTTCCCGTGGGCTCATCGGCAAGTAAGATTTTCGGTTCGTTGATGATGGCCCGCGCGATAGCCACGCGCTGCTGCTCGCCGCCGGAAAGTTCGGAAGGCTTGTGGTGAAGCCGCCCGGCGAGGCCCAGCATTTGCGTGACGACTTCGAAGCGATGCGGGTCAAAGCCGTCGCCATGAATGAACTGCGCGATGGCGATGTTGCCCTTTGCCGTCAGAGTAGGGAGCAGATTAAATCGCTGGAAGACGAAGCCGATCTTGTGGCGGCGCAACTTGGTACGCGCAGCGTCACTCAAGGACGTCAAATCGTTGCCGTCCACGAGGACTTTCCCGCGAGATGCTTGCGCCAGTCCGCCGATGACATAAAGCAAAGAAGACTTTCCGCAGCCCGAAGGACCCATGACCGCCACGGATTCACCGGGCTGGACCTCGAAATTCACGCCGCGCAGAGCCGGGACATCCACCTTGCCCGCGCGGTAGAGTTTCCACAAATTTTCTGTCTTGAGTATCGGCTCCACGCTCTTTTTTCCCTGGAAAAACAGCCCTTCGGCAGGTGTCCGTATTGTAGCTGCGATTCCCATCTGTGCCTAGCCGTTCCCTTCGGTTCGCTGCAGCTGCATTTCTTCCCGGTGAACCCTGTGTTCTTTGGGTTCTCTGCGTTAATTCCCGTCTTTACTAGTCGTAGGAGAGCGCTTCTACGGCATCCTTCCGGCTGGCCACCCAAGCCGGATAGCTCGCGCCGAAGATCGCGCCGGCGAGCGCAATTCCTGCTGCGCGGAGTATCCATCCCGGGGTAATGAGAATGGACAACGTGGGGAACCCCGCGAGAAACGCCGCGCGGACGGCATAGCTCAAGCCTACGCCCGCAAGGATTCCAAACACGCAGAGTGCCGCAGATTCCGTGAGCAGCGCGCGAACGATGAAAGACTGGTCCGCGCCGAGAGATTTGAGCACTCCGATGTCCCGCGTGCGCTCAATCACGGTGGTATACATGGTCAGAAAAATCACCAGCAGCCCGATCGAAATGGCCAGCGCGATCATGGCGTTGATGAAGGTTTGCAGACCGGGGATATTGGTGGAGGTCATCAGCGAAAGAAAATCCTTTAGCGGGCGGACCGTGTAGCCTGCCAGATCGTGGCGGATTTGGTCCATGACGTCTTCCGTGTGTTCCGGCCTTGTGCATTTGATCAAGAAGATGGAAGCCTTGTCGCGGGCGCCGACGAGGTCCTGCAAGGTTGCCAGCGGCACAAAGAGCCGCGCGCCTTTTCCATGTTCGATAATGGCCGCGACGTGCCAGTCGTGATTCAGCAGACTGTAGGTGTCCCCCACTTTGATGTGCTTGGCCTTGGCAGCCCAGTCGTCCACCAGCAGATCGTCCGGCCCTTCCATGTCATGGCCTTCCAGAAACACAAAGCCGCCGGAGACGGTGCGGAAGCTGTCGCGGTCAATTCCGTAGACAACATCCACGCCGCCCGTGGAATTGAATTGCAAGAGGGCGGGAGCGACAGCCTGGACGTATTTGAGCTCGGCAAGCTTGTCAGCGATTTTGATCGGCATTGGGGAGCCGCTGAACCCAAGAAAGATGGAAGCGGCGGGAGGCTGCAGCATGATGTCGGCACCGATTCCTTCGATGCGCTTTGCGGTTTCCATGAGCAAGCCGCTGGTGAGCCCCACAATGAGGACAACCAGCGCCACCTCCACGGCAACGGCCATCACGCCGATCAGCGTACGCAGAGGGCGGTGGAGCAAGTTGCGGACGATCAGCTCGCCCATCATGGCTGTTTGCTCTCCGTGGGATCGCTGACCCGCACAAGCTCCGTCCCCGCCGGTTGTTCGAGTCTGAAGCGCTCAGCAGGAATCTCTTCATTCAAGGTGATCTTCGTCACCTGCAGGTCCAATTTGTAGTCATCGTGCGGACGTTCGAGCCGGATCGAGCGCGGAAACGAGGTCACGCCATCCGAAGGCGCCGCTTGAGTATTCTGGCTCGGGACATTTTCTATCGGGAGCCAATCCGCGAGATGAACGTCCGACACGAGAAGTCCTTTCGGCCCAAAAGTTTCAATGCGAACAACATGGAGGTCCGCACGATCGAACCAGATTTCCCGCAAGACCTCCAACTGATAGCCGCCGCGCAAGACGGTCAAGACGTAGTAGCGCGCGTTTTCGTCGTTGAACTCACGCAGAGTTGTCGATTCTTCTTTCCTGATTTCCGGCCAGAGCAGCGCATCCAGTAGATGCTGGGGGCGGAGATTTTCGATGGGCTTGCCGCTGTTTTTCTCTAGGGCCACCGTGCCGACCAGGAATTTGTGCTTTGAAGGAATGAAAACCCGGAAGCCTTCGCCGTCGCTGGCCATGTCGAAAACAGTGGTGCCAACCACCGGAGCCTGCCCAATCGTGCGAATCTGGGCCGGTCGAGCAGCGAGAAGAAACGCTCTCACTTCGTGATATTCGTCGATGACGCCGCTGTACCTCGAGCCCGCCGTGGGCTTCAACTCCACCGTCGCATTCAGCGTTTTCGTATTGTGCGCGACCAGATTGTATCGATCGAGGAGCTCTTCGCGACTGGCGTCTTGGGCGACCGGCCTCTGCGTTATGACGGTGTGGCCCGTCACAACTCGCCCGCCCCAGCAGCCGACGGGAATTGCAGCCACTGTCGCCAAAAGAACACAGGTTGGCACACGTCGAATCAACTAGTTCCGTCCCCATCGATACAAATGAAGCAATCTAACAACCACTTGGATGCCCGTCAAACGACGCCACGTACGGCTGAAGAAGGCACTCAATTGGGCCGTGCGATGTGCACGTCAAATGGCTGAACGGCCGGGCGCAGCCGCCGGATGACTTCGCTGGGCCAGAGAGTTTCGCTCAGAAGCGCTACCCAGCCGTCTTCCAGCTCGCAGATCGCACAAAAGGTGTAGCGCGCGTAGGCAGGCTGGTAGGCGTCCAGTCCGCGTTTGGAGAGGTCGCCCTCCAGTGACACATCAGCCTCGTTCGCCGCCACGCCAACCCTGATGCCAAAGGTCTCTCCTTCAAACCGTTCGAAAATTTGGCGCAACAGCTCCGGACTCGGCTGCGGCAACACGACGCAGCGCTCGGCTGCCTCTCGCAGCGCAATTCCGCGCGTTTTGCAGAATTCCCGGACTCGATCGATGTGGCTGAAAAAATCCACCACGCACGGTTCGCCGGCCGCCAGGGCAGGGAAAACCGCTGACCAGATTTCCGCTGCTTCCCTGCCGCGCACCGGCTCGCGATTTTCGGTTCCCACGAGCTCGAGTCCCACGGCTTTTACGCCGGTGCCTAGGTCCAGCGCCTCAACGTCCAACGAAAATGGCGGCAATTCGAGCGCGCCGCCGCCCGGAACCGGACTGCCTGCCGCGCTCATTGGATAGTCTCGGCTTCCGCGTCAGGAAACTTGGCGCGGAATTCCGGCGAGTGTTTGCGCACTTCCAGCCAGTCGAAGAACGCGTCCGGTGTTTCCAGCCAGATACGAAACCAGTTCGCGATCTCCACTTTTTCTTCGCGCTTGTGCGGTTCCACTTTGTGATTCCGGGAAATCATCTCCGCCCGGCGCTTGCCGAGCCTCGCCACGTTGAGCACGCGCTCCACCGCGGCGTGCTCGCCGTGCGCGCGGAATTTCCGCATCAGCTCATCCAGCCGCATGATGCTGACTTCTGCATCTTCGAGCGTTTTGAAGTGCAGCAGATCCTCAAACTCTTCTTCGTACTGTTCCTCGGCCTCTTCCTGCAACGTCAGCAGGACTCGGTGTCCCGCGTCTTTAAGCACTTCCGCAATGTAATCCGAGCCGGTCTTTCCAGCTTCGCCATGCTCCGCAACGAGCCGCCGGCGCAACTGGTCGATCTCCGCGGGCGTCCATTTTTCTACCTTGATCTCGCGGGCGGTATCGAGGATCAGCGACTTTTTCGTTTTCGCTTCTTCGTTCATCGAGCTGCGCCTCGGTGCGGCTTCTTGTGCTTCTTCTTGGAGCTGGGCGGCGGAGGTGGCGGTGGCGGAGGATCCGCCGGCAGTCCCGCCAGAAGCCGACGGTACTTCACCACATTCTTGTTGTGTTCCGCTAGTGTGGCGCTGAAAAAATGGCCGCCCTGCGTGTTGGCCACAAAATAAAGATACTTCGACTCCGCAGGCCGCAGCGCGGCACGCAACGACGCTTCCCCCGGATTTCCAATGGGCCCAGGCGGCAGCCCTCCATGCTCGTAGGTATTGTAAAGCGAATCGAAACTGAGGTCCTTGCCCGTCAGCGTTCCATTGTATTTTCCGAACCGTTCCATCCCGTAGATCACGGTCGGGTCGCATTGCAACCGCATGCCTTGCCGCAGGCGATTTTCGAAAACCCCCGCGACCAGCGGACGCTCCTCCGCCTTCGGGGTTTCTCTTTCGACCAGGGACGCCAGCGTCACGATTCTGAGCATAGCGCGGTGGTCGGCCCCGCCCGCTTGCTCATTTGTTGCGGGGGGTCCAAGGCGTTTCCACTCTTCCTTGAACTTGCGCACCATTTCAGCGGTCAACTCGCTCGCCGACGGATGGCGCGGGAGTTCATACGTGGCTGGGAAAAGGAACCCTTCGAGCGTCTGCGCTCCCGGCGCGAAATCACGAATCAGCGCGGTATCGCCTGCGGCGAAAAGAAAATCGCCCGCGGGCATGAATTTCCCCGCTGCCAGTTCGCGGGCGATATCGAACATCGTCTCGCCTTCGCGCACCGTGAAGGGCTGCTGGTAAACGTCTCCTTTGGCAAGTTTCCAGAAGACATCCATGCCGGTCGCAGGGTGGTCGAAGAAATATTCTCCCGCCTGCAGCGTCCGCTTAGGGTTCCTGCGCGCATAAATCTCGAACGCCGTCGCGCTGCGGATCACTCCATTTTTCTTGAGTATGTAGGCCGCATACCGGCGCGAAGCTCCGTGCGGTATATCGACGAAAACACCTTCGGCCGGGAATCCCTGGTAGGGCTTCGTCATGCCGTACCACATCCATGCGGCAGCGCCGCCGGCAATGAAGAGAATCAATAAGACGACAGCGAGAATAAGCTTCAAATCAGCCTCATACCTTCCGTTTTTCAATTTCCTAAAATTTTTCCGCCGGAGACTTTTGCCGTTCCAGATACTCCTTCAAAATTACAGCCGCGGCCACGGCATCCACAGTCATTTTCGCCTGTGCCTTCTTCGGCTTCCTGCTGCTAGCCAGTTTCTCGTCGTGAATGAATCTTCCCTGAAGCTCTTCCAGCAGCCGTTCCGCTTCCCAGCTCGTCAGCCGCTCGTCCATCATTTCCACCGGCACGCCAATCTGTTTCCGCACGCGCTGCGCGAAGCGCTCCACTTCTTTAGCCATTTCTCCACGCGTGCCGTCCAGCCGCAGCGGTAGCCCCACGACGATCTGCTTTACGCCGTGCTCGCGTACCAGTTCACGCAATCTCCGCATGTCTTCGTTCCGATTAACGCGCTCCAGCGTGCTCAGCGGCTGCGCCATGCGCGTTTCAGAATCCGCGAGAGCAAATCCTATTCTGGCACGCCCGTAATCTACGGCGAGAATCAACCTGCGTACGCTGGTGCTCAATTCGTCCGGCGTTCTTTTCACACATCTAGTATACCGGGAAGCTCCTTGACGAATATGGGGTGCTTCTCCATGAACGCCAATCACGTAGAAGAATTCTGTTTCTGCCTTTGTGTGGATGGCTAGGGTTTGCGGCCTCGCTGGCCGCTTTGCCAGGCGTCCCAATAGCCAAGCAATTTCAGCTGCTGGTCCAGGCCGGTTTCTTTTACGAGGATGTCGAGCTCGGCTCGCGTGAGGCGCTTGCCAAGCGGCTCGGTGCGATCGGCGATGCCCCAGGCGGTCAACGCGGCGAGTGCAGTGTGCAGCTTGAGTTCGCGCATATCGACTTTGTCCAGGGTGTCCGACGCGGCGTGGTAATTTGGCAGATAGTTGGCCTCTTCCTGATTGGCGACGAGCGTCGGCACGCCTTCTAGCATGAAATCGAAATTGTCCGTGCCGAACGAAGCGTCGTAGGTATGGGTATTCGCGCCCCAGGATTCGAGCGGCTTCAACACTTCGCGGACACCGGCTTCGATATCGCGGCGGCCGCCCAACGAATAGCCGGTGACGCGGCCGATGCCGGCGTCGAAAGTGATCATGCCGCGGATTTTTTCGAGTTCGGCGCGATGGGCCTTTACGTATTCGAACGAGCCGACTGTTCCTTGTTCCTCGCCGCTGAAGAGCACGAAGCGAATGGTGCGCCGAGGCAGCAGCCCGGTGGCCTTGATGGTGCGCGCGGCTTCAATCACGAGCGCGGAATTGCAGCCGTTATCGAGCGCGCCGGTGCCGAGTTCCCAGGAATCAAGATGTGCGCCGAGGATGACGATTTCGTCCGGCTTTTCGTAGCCGCGAATTTCGCCGATCACGTTTTCCTGCTCGATGGGCCCGCCGATTTTGTTGGGCATGTCCAGGCGCACGCGGACCTTCCCTGAGTACGCGGCGACGGTTCGCGCCAGGCGCAAGCCGTCTTCGCGCGCCAGTACGGCTTGCGGAATCTTGTCAATCCCCCCGGCCAAGGAATTCGTATGGCGATAAAGGAGCAACCTTTCCCGCGCACCGATCCAGAGAATCGCTGCAGCACCTCCCTTGACGGCTCGGTTGATGATCATCGGCGGGCGAAGATATTCATTGAAAAGGTCCGCCCAGGTTGAACCGATATCACTGTGAACCAGCAGGATCGCCCCTTTCATGGAAGCACCCGCCTTCGCAAGATCATCCTCGGTGCCGTAGCCCACATCGACGACGCTTGCTTCAATGCCGCCCGCTGGCGTCGCCGGAGACCACCCCTCCGCCTTCAACCGCACGGGAAATTTCACCGAGCCGAGGAGCTCGAGCCGCGTATCGCCCTCGCTCCACGTCACTGGAAGCGTGTACTTTTCCGTGTGGACATCAATCCCCGCTGCGCGGAATGCAGAGACACCCCACTCGATGGCTTTGGCCATTTGAGTTGTGCCGGTTACGCGTCCGCCGATTTCGTCGGTGAGCCGCCGCAAGTTTTCCTCCATCGGCGACGGTCCCATTACGATCGGAAGAATTTTCGCCGCGGCTTGGGCGCAAGTGGATGTGTCTGAGACAGAGCAAGCTGTCGAACTCTTGGTGACTTGCGCCGGACTGAGCGGATCCTTCTGTCGCTGTGGCAACTGGGCCCAAGCCGGAAGCAGGGAAACAAACACGGAAAGCAGTAATGAAGAAAGGAGAATCGTGCTGCGGGGCATGAGTGGGCCCTCTTTTCTATGGAGTCGGGTACTGGCGTTCGGTGTTCGCTTGCGGAGCGGATTATACCCAACCGAGCGCGACCCGAGCATCTGTACATGAAATGATTCCGTCGCCTCAGAGGCTAGTTCCTTGGCGCAAGCCCGGTATCGAGTACACAATCGGCGGCACGCGCCACTTGCGCCATCTCAGCGACGTCGTGGACGCGGACGATGTGCGCGCCGCTGAGGATGCTTGCGGTCACCGTTGCAGCCGTGCCCCAGATACGCTCTTCTGGCGGCGCGGGCTTGCTGTCACGCGCCAGAGTCGCGCCAAGAAAGCCCTTGCGCGATGTGCCTACGAGTAGCGGAAAACCTAGCTTCGCCAATTGCGGCAGCTCATGCAGAACCTCGTAGTTCTGCGCGAAGCTTTTGCCAAAGCCGATCCCGGGGTCGAGGATGATCTGCGATTTCGCGACACCGGCTTTGATTGCAATGGCGACGGAACGGCGCAGGCCATGTAAGACGTCTTTCATCACGTCGCGTGCGAACGGTCCTTTTTGCATGGTGCGCGGCTCGCCGCGCATGTGCATCAGGATGAGCGGGACGCGATGACGTGCGACGACTTCGGCAATGCGCACGTCGTTTTTCAATCCGGAGATGTCATTGATGATTTCCGCGCCGGCGTCGAGCGCAGTCTCTGAGACCGTGGCCTTCTGCGTGTCAATGGAGATGGGGATTTTCAAAAGTCTGCGCAAGCTGCTGAGCACAGGGAAGAGCCTTCTCCATTCTTCTTCTGCTGAAATTCCTTCGGAACCCGGCCGCGTGGATTCTGCGCCGATGTCGATGAGGTCGGCGCCGGAGCGTTCCATCTGGAGCGCGTGTTCGATCGCATGTTCCTCGCTGTAGAACTTGCTGCCGTCAGAAAAACTGTCCGGGGTCACGTTCAGGACGCCCATTATAAGCGTGCGCTTGCCCAGGACCAGAGTGCGGGACGGGAGTTTGAGGCGGAAGAGTTTGCGGCGGATCATTGGCGGAAATTAGTTTAGCGCGAGAAACAAAGAAAAAGATAACGCAGAGGCGCAGGGAACACAGAGTCAGCGCAGAGATGGAACACGCAACAAACGCGTGCGAGAGAAGTGTTGTACTAGTCGAGGTCGAAATCGCGGATGGGCTTACCGGCCGGGGCGTCCTTGGCTTTCTTCATGGCTTCTTCGAATTTCTTCGCCAAGATGTCTTCCTTGTTCGTTTCCTCCATCCAGGAATCGCGGAATTTGTCTTCACGCTGGCGGTTTTGCTCGGCAAGAATCTTCTGAGCGTCGGTGAGGTCCACATTCGGTCCGGCTTTGACCGGTGCTTCGTGCGAGAGCACGGCGCCGAAGACGGCGTCCACGACCAGTTTGGCGTGACAGCAGGGGCACGTCACGTTCAGATTTTCACCGCTGCGATTTCCCATTAGACTATTCTACGCCGTCCACATGAAAAAAGAAGGGCGCAGCACTGCTGCGCCCTCGCAGTAAAGGCTACACGCGTTGTTCAGGCTTTGGCCGGGTTTTCTCCGCGGGTGAAGCCGGGAGCCGGGCGCAGTTCCGGGCGAACGACCTTGGGGTCCGTGCTGGGTGCGGGCTGCGTCGGTGGCGGGGGCAGCTTTTCCGGTAGCGGCTTGCCTTCCATGAGCAGTTTCACTTCGTTGGCGTCAATGACTTCGCGCTCAAGCAGCGCCTGCGCGATGCGTTCGAGGGTTTCGCGATTGTTGGATAGGAGCTTCTTCGCAGCCTCGTAGCCGCTATTCACGATGCGCTTCACTTCCTTGTCGATCTGGATGGCGGTGTCTTCGGAGTAGTCGCGATGCTGGGTGATTTCGCGTCCCAGGAAGATGGCTTCATCTTTCTTGCCGTAAGCCAGCGGTCCAAGTTCGCTCATGCCCCATTCGCAAACCATGTTGCGCGCGATATCCGTGGCGCGTTCGATGTCGTTGCCCGCGCCCGTAGTGATGTGGCCAAGGAAAATTTCTTCGGCGGAGCGGCCGCCCATCAGCACGGCGAGCATGGTTTCGAGGTATTCGCGCGTGTAGGTGTGTTTGTCGTCTTCCGGCAACTGCATGGTCAGACCCAGCGCCATGCCGCGCGGAATGATGGTGACCTTGTGGACCGGATCGGCGCCCGGGGTCATCGCGGCGACGAGCGCGTGACCCGCCTCGTGGTACGCCGTGTTTTTCTTCTCTTCATCCGAAAGAATCATGGACTTGCGCTCGACGCCCATCAGGACTTTGTCCTTGGACATCTCAAAGTCCACCATCATGACGAACTTGCGGTTTTGGCGCGCCGCCCACAGAGCTGCTTCGTTCACCAGGTTCGCGAGGTCCGCGCCGGAAAAGCCCGGCGTGCCGCGTGCGATGATGGACAGATCCACGTCATCGCTAATGGGAACTTTGCGGGTGTGTACGCGGAGAATTTCTTCCCGGCCTTTCACATCGGGACGGGCAACGACGACGCGGCGGTCGAATCGGCCGGGGCGGAGAAGCGCAGGGTCAAGCACATCCGGCCGGTTGGTGGCCGCAATCAAGATCACTCCTTCGTTCGATTCAAAGCCGTCCATTTCAACGAGCAATGCGTTCAGCGTCTGTTCGCGCTCGTCATGTCCGCCGCCGAGTCCAGCGCCGCGATGACGGCCCACAGCATCGATTTCATCGATGAAGATGATGCAGGGAGCATTCTTCTTGCCTTGCTCGAAAAGGTCGCGCACACGGCTCGCGCCCACACCCACAAACATCTCCACGAAATCCGAACCGGAAATCGAGAAAAATGGAACGTTGGCTTCGCCGGCGATCGCGCGGGCCAGCAGAGTCTTGCCCGTGCCCGGGGGGCCAACGAGCAGCACGCCCTTCGGGATTCGCCCGCCGAGCTTTTGGAATTTTTGCGGATCTTTCAAGAATTCGATAATTTCTTGCAGCTCTTCCTTGGCTTCGTCAGTTCCTGCGACATCCTTGAATGTGGCTTTCTTCTGTTGCGCGGAAAGCAATCGCGCGCGAGATTTGCCGAAACTCAGGGCTTTGTTCCCACCAGCTTGCATCTGCCGCATGAGGAACAAACAAAAGCCAACAAGAAGAATGAGTGGGGCAGCGTTCAACAAAATCAAAACCCAGTCGCCGCTGCGGACTTCCTTCACCTTGACCTGGACCGCCTTGTCCCGAAGAGCCTTGGTGACCTCGGGCGCATTTTCCTTGGCGATGATGGCGCGGAACTTCTGGTTTGGGGGTTTGGAGTATTCGCCCTGTAGCTCGTAGCTATTGGGCGAGAGGTACATCGTGACTTCCTTGATTTCGCCCGCTTCAATCTTGGCCATCAGCAGGCTGTAGCTTGGCTCTTCCTCTCGCGCCTGCGCGCCATTGGCCGAAACCAGCTTCCAGAGCATGACGCCCAAGAGCACGATGGAAAGCCAAAAGAGAATTGTTTTTAATGTTGAACCAGAATTCACGTTGTCCTCACTAATCCAAAAACCAGCCGGAAGAAATCACATTCAGCCTACTTCTTCCGCCCTTTGCCCTTTTTCCTGGGGGCCGCCTTCGCTCCCGATGAAAGTTGCCGAAGGTTTCGCCCCATGCCGTTGGCGGTGGCCAAGCCGTAGCCAACCCATACTTCTTTAGATGCCGTCCGGAACCCAAAGTAATCGGGCTCCAACGCCACACGCCGGCTTTCCGGCTTATCCAGAAGCACCGCCAGGCGAATCGAACGCGGCCTGCTCTCACCCAATCGCCGCAGCAAAAAATCCTGCGTCACGCCGCTTTCGAGCACCGCATCCACGACCAAGACATCCCGTCCCCTTAACTCCGGGTGGGAACCGAAAAAAACTTCGCGCCGCGCGTGTCCGCCCTGATCGACGTCACGAACATCTTCGCGCACGAAATGGCAAACGATGGGCGCCTCAATCTGCCTCACAAGGTCTGCCGCAAAAATAAATCCACGATCCAGGGTAACCACCACGTCCAGCCTGCGGCCCTGGCATTCCCGCGAAATCTCTCTGCCCAGCGCGCCGACGCGAGAGGCGATACGCTCTGCGGAAAACGCCGCTCCCTTTCGCGCTTGCGAAACCGCCACTTTGCGCAAGCGAGTCACAACGCATCCTCGGCGATCACCATTCCTGCTCGGGTCCTCTCATCGGCAGCAAATTCCGCAGCGGCATGAAAGCCGCGGGCCCACGCAAGAATCCCGCCGCTCGTCAACACCGGCCAGCCGTCACGGGCCCAGCGGCTGATGCGCTTTTCATTCAACAAACGCTTCAGCTTGTGCGCGTTGCGGTGACCCAGCGGGCGCATTCGGTCCCCGGGACGCCAGTTACGCAGCACGAGAGGCAAACGCAACCGGTCATGGTCCAAGACCGCCCCATCTCTACTAGTTTCCGCTCTCTTGCCAGGCCAGTCAATCACCCTGAAGCGGAATACACACCCTAGTTCTGGAACGCGCACTTCTTGCGTGCCGCGAGCCATATCGATGTTGTACTGGAATTCGCGCGCCTTGCTGGGAGTGCCTGAAGCATTTTTTTTTCCGACGGCATGGAAAGCCAGCCCAGCTCCTTCCCTGCGCACTTCGACGCCACCGGGCAGGCGGAGCGAAGTTCCGCCTTGCCCAAGGCGCGCCAATTCCAGCACCGCGTTCACATGCCCTGCCCCAAGTTGCCCGCTGTGCGGCTTCAGGTTTCTTACAATATGACGCACCAGGCGTTTGCTCAGAGCCTGGGCCTGTTCCATTTTGCTCAACGGTTCAAGTAAATCTATCGCTGCAATTCGTAAGCCTTCGCCGCCTTCCTGAACCAGTTCCGCCGCTCGTCTTGCCGCCACTGCTTCCAAGAAAGCTTCGTCTTCGCGGGCAAGGTCAGCCAACGTCGCCAAATGTTCAACGATAGCCGGTTGAAATTGTTTCTCAAGCAGGGGAAGAAGTTTGCGGCGAATTCGAGCCCGCGTTCGGGTCGTGTCACGGTTCGTGGTGTCCTCGCGCCATTTCTGTTTCTTGGCGCGAAGATACGTTCGCAACTCGCCCCTGTGGATATGCAACAAGGGCCGAATGACGGGACCAGCGACCGGATGAATTCCGCCGAGGCCGGTGAGCCCCGTGCCGCGCAGGATATGCGCAAGCACAGTTTCTGCCTGGTCGTCGGCCGTGTGTGCAACGGCGATGCGCGTGAGCGCGCCCGATTCCGCGAGCGAGCGGAAATAATCGTAGCGCGCGCGGCGTGCCGTGTCCTCCAGATTAGCGCGTTCCTTCTTGGCCTTCTTTGCAACGTGAACAAAAGCCGTGTGAAACTCTAGTCCATGCTTTGCGACTAGCTTGGCGACGAATTTTTCGTCGGCGTCGGAAGCTCTGCCGCGCAGCTTGTGATTGAAATGGACCACGCTCAAAACCACGCCAAGCTTTTCGCGCAGTTCCAGCAACAAGAGCAGCAGCGCCACGGAATCTGCCCCGCCGGACACCGCTACGCCGACGCGATCCCCTGGCCGCAACATCTTCTGCCTCTTCATGCAATCAAGGATGCGCGCCCGGAGTCGGGAGGCCCCAGCCGAGTTCTTGCTGCTTCCGCCAGTCACTAGTCACCAACCACTCTTTTGGCGCATCGTACCACGTCGCAAGCACTTAGCGGCCCCGCTGAGGAGGTCTGTGGAAATCGATAATCGTGTATTGACAATCTTTGTGCCCTCTGAGATACTCCTTGGGCTGTAGCTGTGCCTTTCTGCAAGACAGGGGGGCTTTGCTCTTTGACAACCGATACGATGTGCCAGAATCTGTTCGAAGCCATTCGAGTTTTCGAGCGCGAATGGTCTGAGTAAATTCGAGCGACAATAATTTGCTTGGTAGGCTGGCTCCGATGCAAATCGGAGCATTTTTTTTCGCCAAGCTACCAGTTTCAAACGAGAGTTTGATCCTGGCTCAGAACGAACGCTGGCGGCGTGCTTAACACATGCAAGTCGAGTGCGCGGTTGTAGCAATACAACTGGCGCACGGCGCACGGGTGCGTAACAC
>JACXTT010003581.1_pt1 | contig 23752 bp, 15 predicted proteins | sample 9270951 | NCBI WGS metagenome assembly JACXTT01 (sample SAMN15532306, study PRJNA645909) | rock metagenome | isolation source: weathered quartz diorite | place: Puerto Rico | collected 2017-06-21
CCTGGGCAGCGCCGCTTTAACCAAGTATTGCTACCACCGCTTCCCGGACGCCCGGGTGACGGCAGTCGAATTGAACCCGAACGTGATCGACGCCTGCCGAGCCTTGTTTGGCCTTCCAGTCAACGACGCCCGGCTCGATGTGCGCGAAATGAATGCCCTCGATTTCGTCCTGGACCAGGCCAATTATGGCAAGGTCGATGTACTGCAAGTGGACCTATATGACGAAGAGGCGCGCGGCCCCGTGCTAGACAGCCAGGAGTTCTACCAAGGTTGCTATGACTGCTTGGGCCCGGATGGCATCATGACCACCAATGTCTTTGGCGACTTCAACAACTACGACAAGAACCTGCAGACGATGGAGCTGGTTTTTGATTCCGTCGTGTGGCTGCCGGAAGTCCACGACGCCAATATTGTCGTCATCGCCTTCAAGAATTCGCCGCAGGTGGATTTTAGCGTGCTGTATGAACGGGCTGGCGCCATCAAGACCCGGCTGAACCTGCCGGCCAAGAACTGGGTCAACGGCTTCAAGGCCTGGATGCTGGACCACGCCTGACCGGCCGCCTGCAGCCCCTTGGCCATTGGCTCCCTCAAATTCTTAGGCATTGGCCCTTTCCTTGGGCCCGCTGTGGCCTTATAGTGCGCCCTCTTCTTTTGTACTGGATAGCCATGGACATGAATGCATCGCCCAGTGACCGGACGCGGGTGCGCCGTATTGCTGAAAACGCCCGTTATGACAGCGCGACCCTGCATGCGATCATCGATGCGGCCTACCTGTGCCATGTCGCCTTCTCGGACGCAAAGGGCACCCATTGCATTCCCATGGCCTGCTGGCGCGAGGGCGACCACCTTTACATCCACGGGTCCAACGGTGGACGGATGGTCAAGCATCTCGCCAGTGGCGCACAGGCTTGCGTCACCATCAGCCATCTCGATGGGCTGGTCCTGGCGCGCTCGGCCTTCAACCATTCAATGAACTACCGCTCCGCCATGGTCTATGGGCAGTTCGAAGTGGTCGCCGATGACACTAGCAAGCGCGCCTCACTGGCTGCCTTCATGGACAAGATCGCCATGGGCCGCCAGGCCGAAATCCGTGCTGGAAACGACAAAGAGTTCGCCGCCACGACCGTACTACGCATCGCGCTGGCGGAGGCGGCATGCAAAGTGCGCAGTGGCGGGCCAATCGATGACGAAGAAGATATGGGTGTCGCTGCCTGGGTAGGTGTGCTTCCTATCGTGACGACACACGGTGCGCCCCTTACCGATGCCTCCTGCACAGTGAGCGCGCCTGCCTATGTCGCTGGCTGGCAAACCGTTGCGGCCGAACCTAGCGGCGTTCGCGCCACCACAGGGCCAACATAGCCGCGGCAAACAGCAGGGCAAAGGGCCAGGCCGGGAGTGGGGTCGATCCGCTGCCGGGCGCCTGTGTCGTGCGCATCCTGTAGCGAACCGTTGCGTCACGCCTCTGCGCGCGTTGCCATGCGGGCCAATCGTCCTCCGCGAATACATAGACTTGGTGGCTGCCAGCCTTTGTCTGCAGCTGCAACCAACCGGTCTGGCTAGGCCACATGGCCGCACACAGGGCATCGGCTTTGTCGCTACGGCGTTGCCATTCCAGCTTCTGCTGCAAACCAGGCACAGTCAATTCACCAGATACACCGCTGGCGCACACTTCCAGGCGCTGCCCTGGTAATGGCATCTCGTCCTGGTCGAACCAGACAACCGGGTCAAGCCGTTTGACGCCAGCGACGTCAAGCAGGTTTTGCCACCACAGCCCTAGCCGCTGTGGTTCGCTGATGGCGTAACGGTGCCAGTCGCTGGCGCCGAGCCAGACAATGCGCCCCTTTTGCCACGACCGTGACCAGAGCAATTTGTCTTGGCCTTGCCACGGACCGGCATTGGTGTTGGCAGGATTGAAGGGTGCCGTTGTCAGCGCAAACGGCGCATCGACCGACTTTTCAGCTTGGGGCACGAGTGGCAGGCCAATCGACGCGGCCCAAGGCGCCGGATCGCTGGCGGTGCCGCCCAGGACGATCAAAGAAAGCCCCTGCGCCACCTGCGCCAGCAAAGCGGCCCTGGCATCAGCATGCAATCCTTCAAAATAGGCCGCGTCGATGACCATCAGGGCCGGCGCTGCCAGCTCGGAGCGTGCCGTTTCCGCGCGCGAGAGCGCTTTCCCCAAGGTGACCTGCCAGTCCAGGATGGCATGGCTATTCGATAACAAGGTGTTAAGCACTTTGGCGTCGAACGAAGGTGCACTGAAGCGGCCCAGTGCCTGCAAGGGCGGTGCATCGCGGACGATAACAGGAATCGGCCCCTGTGCGAGGGTCTTGCCGGCCGCATCCAACAGGCGCGCCCTGAGCACAATGGCTTCGGCGACCGGCGGCAGCCACTGCACCGTCAGGTCCGCGCCAGACCCTGAGGTCTCGGCGATGACCTGGTCGTTTTCGGCAAGCAGCTGCAAGCGTACTGCCCCGCCCTGCTGGCGATGCAGCGTGAGGGTAAAGAAACGGCCCAAGGTAAGCTGGCGCGGGAAGTCGAGGCGCACAGTGTCAGTTGCTGGCGCCGTCCACTGAAGCGGCCGCGCAGGCAAGTCCTTCCATTGTGCCGCGCGCAGTCCATCGCCTTCCAACTGGATCGTTGTCGCGCCAGCCAGGTCAGGCACCGGGCCATGCGATGGAATGGTGACGGTCTGCTTCGCATCACCGGGCAGGGCCGGTTTGGCCACAATCGCTGCCAGCGCCAGCGCCGCAATCAATATAAGGGCCGCATTCACCCACTGCCGGCTGCGCGCGTACAGAGCGGCGCTGATGAGGCCAATAGCAGATAACACGATGGCCATCATGGTTTCCAGCCCTTGGTAAATGGTGTGTCCGGAACTGCCTGGGCGCGCAGCAAGACAGGAGTGCCCGTGATCGCTCCGCGCAGCCAGGCCCGCAGCATCGGCCGACAAGTGACGCAACCGTCTGCAACGTCCTGCACGGCGCGCTGGGCCGCCAGCCTCTGTTCATCACTACCGATGCGAAGGCGAATCCAGTCTTGTGCTTCGCGCGTCCATAGAGCGGGCAATGGACCATCTGTTGCGAGCGTTTCGATCAATTCGCGCACATTGGCCGGAATGGCTTCTTCGGCGTCGGTCTGGACGCGCTTGTAGCTCTTGGCGCCGACCACTTCACCGCTCATGCGCTTTTCTTCTTTGATGGCGGGCGGAACAAATGCGGTCTTGTGCAGATAGATGCGGTCAGCCTGCTGCAGCTCCTTGATGGCTTCAAGCGCCTTGTTTTCAGGCGGCAGTGCCGTCTTGGGCGCGATCATGCGCAGCGACTTTTCAGCATCCCACATGGCAGTGAGGGCGCGGCGCAGGATTTTCTTGGTCGCTTCATCGAATAGCGTCGCGTTCTCTTCCTGGTCATGCTTGTGGCCATATTGGGCCATCACATCGAGCTTGCCACCTTCCTCATCATGGTGCTCCTCTTCGCCACCGAACAGGCTCGATTCTTCACCCAGGAACTGGCCGTAGCGGCGTTTCAGGACAGCCTGGTCGCGCGCAATCGTCTCGCTGCGGTTGCGAATGGTGGCTTGGGCCATCGAAGGGTTAGCCTTCATATCGGCCAACAGCTGCTCGGTGTCGATAATGATTTGGCGCTGGCTGCGCAGGTTTTCCGGTTTAACCAGCATGGGCAAAGCGGAAGTCTCGTCGGCTTCGTTGAGCTTGCCAGGCAGGCGCAGTGTATAAGTGGGCGATTGCGTTGTGTGTGCCTGGTCTGCGTTGTCCGTCGCCCGTACAAAGAAGTAGAGCTCGTCGCCAGGCTCCATGCCCAATTCCGCCAGCGACCACACCTTATTGGAGTTACGTACCTTTGGATCATCGCCAGCAGGCACGGGCATTTCACGGTCCGTAAAGCGGATATTTTCGCCATTGCCGCGCGCTAGCGTCATGTGCAGGGTGGCACGGGTGATTCGGTAGTCGTCGCGCACGGTAAAGGCGATCGCCGCCGTCTTTGCATCCGTTGCCAGCACCTGGATCAATTCGCCGGGTGCTGTGATGGTGATCTGTGGTGCCTGGTCGGGTATGACGCGCAGGTCGTAACGCTGCCCCTTCCAGCGCCAAAAGATCGATTCACTGGCACTCCATTCAGCGCACGCTTGGCCGACTTTGAGCACCTGGCCATCGCTCAATTCAAGCGGCACTTCCGCGGTACCGGGCTCTTTCAGGCACCAGCGCACCTTGCTGTTCTGCGGCACCTGTAAAGGCTTAGGAGCCGATTCAAACGGTTTTACTGCCGTATAAGCGGGCGGAATGACGGAAACGGTCATAGCGTTGCTTGCCGCTGCGGCAGCCATTGCGCGGACTGCGACTTTTTCTGGCTTGGCCGTCGCCTGCTGCCAACTCCAGGCAGCGAGGGCCGCAATGACACTGACGGCCAGCCAGCCGAGGCCGCGCCCCACGCGGTGGCTCGCCATGTCGCGGGCGGCGGCGCTGGTCAACGCCTGTGCGAGTCGTTCAACGACACGCTGCCGCTGCAGCTTGGCGATCGGCGAAGTCGCTTGTACCAGCAGCTGGCTGCTGTCCTCCATGACTGGCAAAGCGCCATCGAGCCAGCGGGGCCACTGCGTCCGAACACGCCGCACAAGGAGGGCCATGTCGACAACCACCAGCAGCAAGCATGCCAGCAGGGCAATGGGAGTGCGCAAGACTAGCCAGGGCAGGGCAACGGCTACCCACATGGGCAAGCGGCGCAGCAGTGCCGCGCCCGCCAGGCGACGGACAATATCAGCGTCGGCGCGCATGGGCCAGGCTCCGTTCAATGGCAAACAGGACCAGCATTAGCCAGCCCAATAATTCATGCAACGCCCCACTTGGCAAAATGGCGCCTTTGCCAGACGCCTTAAGCACCTGCGGCGGGACAGGATAAGCTTGGGTGCCGATATGCAGCTGCTGCCAGTCCTCGAACACCATGCGCGCCTGCGCAGCGCTGGCCGGCGCCGAGACCAGCCACAGGCGTCCACGGGCACTGTCCATTTTGCCTTGCGGCGCTTTGGCCAATTCGGGGAAGCTGCTGGTATCGCCGATCCACCACAAGGGCGCACGCAGGGCAGGTGGGGGCACTGTTGGCAAGTCCCAAATGATCAAATCGGTATTGGCGCTTGCTTCGGTGGCGAGGATGAAGCGCTTCGGGTCGGCCAAAGCGCGGAACAGGGCCTGCCATTGTGCGGCGCGCTCACTGGCGATGAAGATGCGCTGCGGTGCCATAGCTGCGTCGGCAGGCGCCGAGCGAAATTCCACTGGATGGGAAAAAGCAGGCAGTGTGGCCGGCATGGCAACCTGGCCCAGCACCAGCCAGCGACTACCATGTCGCCACTCGCGCTCATGGTCGCGCATCCAGGCAAAGGCATCGCCTTTGGGCAGCACGATACGCTGTGCTTCGCCGAAGCCTGCCTGCTTTACCTGCTGCTCCACCCACGCGGCGTCCGTGCCTGGCGCAAGCAGCACAGCGTCTGTGCGCCAGGGCAGCGCCAAGTCTGCCAGCCAGGCGATCAGCGATACAAGCAGGAGACACCGCACCAACAACAAAATGCGGTCGACCCATTCCCATACCCGTAACTGCTGCGGATCGGCTTGGGGCAGGAAGCGTGCTGTAGCAAGGGGCTGCGCCTTGACGCGCTCGCGCCGCTGCCGATGCCACCAGATGGGCAGCAGCAGCACTGGCAGGGCCAGCCACCACATTGCAAACACACTGCTCATGCTCGTCCCGCCCTTTTCAGCCACGCCCGCAGGATGTCAGATGGCGCCTGTTCAATGCAGGCGGCCAGGCCGGTAATATCGTGCTTGCGGAATTGCTGGGTGACGTTGGCATAGTGGGCGTCATAGGCCGTGCGGTAGCCCTTCTGCTCGTCCGGACCAAATCGAAACAGGCCGGCGGCCTGCTCTGGATCACGGTAGGCCGCACCTTGCTTGAACCCTGCGGCCAGCTCGGCCTCGGTTTGCAGGCACAGGGCGCGCACATCGTGCCGCATATGGCGCAGGCGCAGCAGCGCATCGGACAAGGGTGAGGGCCAGTCAAGGAAGTCGCTGGCGGCAAAGACCAGGCTCTGCGAACGGGCGAAGTGCAAGCTGGCCCGCAGCGTCGCTTCATCGGGTAAAGAGCCACTCGCTTCCGTGCGCGACAGCTGGGCCAGCACACGGTGCATCTGGCGTGGCCCGCGCGCTGCGGGCGTAAAGTGGACGCGTTGGTCGCCCAGGGTAATCAGGCCGAAGGCATCGCCTTGGCGCTGCGCGATGGCAGCAATACAGGCTAGCACAGTGCGGGCATACCAGAACTTGGTCACCCCTTCCATGCTACGGCTAGGCTCCTGCATCGACGCGCTAGCATCAAGGCAAAGCCAGACGGCGACATGGCTGTCGCGCTCGGCCTCACGCACATAGTAGCGATCCGCACGGGCCAGCAGCTTCCAGTCCACGCGGCGCCACTCGTCGCCGGGCGCATAAGCCCGGTATTCGGAGAACTCGACGCCGGCTCCGCGCTCCCGCCCGGCGTGGATGCCATGGCCAAGCCCCGCCAGCACGTGGCGGATAACAAGGTCCAGGTCGGAAGTGTGCGCCAGCTGCGCAGACGTGACAGGCATGTTCAGTCGATGCTGATCTCGTTGCGCAGGGCGGCCAGGATATCTGCCATGGCGATTCCATCCGCCTCGGCTTCAAAATTGCGCAGCACGCGGTGTGCCAGCACGGGCAACAACATCGCGCCAATGTCCTCGCGCGTGACGGCCAAGCGGCCGTGCATCAAGGCGCGCGCCTTGGCGGCCAGCACCAGGGCCTGGCCCGCGCGGGGACCTGCGCCCCATCCAACGTGCTTGACGACGCTGCTGACTTTGCTCTCCTGCGGACGGGTTGCCCGCACCAGGCGCGTTGCGTAGCGCAGCAAGTGGTCGCCAATCTCAATGTCGCGCACCAGCAGCTGCAGGCGCAGCAGGCTGTTGACATCCATTGCAGGCGTTGCGTCCTGCAGGCCGGCGTGGGTGGTGCGAGACACCATGGCCATTTCGTCATCTTCGCTCGGATAACCGACGTCGATACGCAACAGGAAGCGGTCGAGTTGAGCCTCTGGCAGTGGGTAGGTACCCGCCTGCTCAATCGGGTTCTGCGTCGCCAGCACGAAGAAGGGGCGTGGCAGCTTGTGGGTCTGCCCAGCGAAGGTCACGGAGCGTTCCTGCATTGCTTCCAGCAAGGCCGACTGGGTTTTGGGCGGTGCGCGGTTAATCTCGTCTGCCAGCAGCACCTGGGTGAATACTGGACCTTGCTGGAAGCGGAAGATGCGCTGGCCGGTGCCGTGGTCTTCTTCCAGGATTTCGGTGCCGACGATATCGGACGGCATCAGGTCAGGCGTGAACTGCACGCGGTTAAACGCCATGTCGGTCGCCTGCGCCAGCGATTTGACCAGCACAGTCTTACCCAAGCCCGGCACGCCCTCCACGAGAGCGTGGCCGCCGGCGAGCAAGCAGATGATGAGGGATTCGATCACATCCTGTTGGCCGATGATCACTTTGCCCATGCTGGCCTTGAGCTTGCCAACTTTGGCGCTCAGGTCCGCGATCTCGCTTTCGCTCCAGTTGATTGCCTCTTGTTCCGACACCGTCATGCTCCCAATGCGTATTGAATGATATTGACCGCGAAGCGGGTATTGTCGATTACCAGCCAGCGCTTGTTGCGGAAGTCGTAGTCCCACTCGCAGCCGTAATCCTTGTTGCTGTATAAAACGCGTACACGACCATTGAATTCGATCGCACGCAAGTAGTCGTGCACCAGGTCGTCACCCCAGCCATTGAGCTCCACGCCCGTGTTGGGCGGACCGTCGAAGTGGAAAAAGCTCGAATACACGGGATGCGTGTTCGGAATCTTGTGCAGGGCCTTGGGACCAAACATGCGGGCCAGTTCCGCCTCGAAGGATTTGGCAAACAGGCCGTCGATGTCATGGTTGCAGTCGTCGACGAACACAAAGCCGCCGCCGCGCACATAACGCTCAAAATTCTTGCGCTCCGCCGGCGTAAGCTGCACCAGCTTATGCCCCGCCATATAGCAGAAGGGCGACTCGAGCATTTTCGGGTCCGACAGGGCAATCACGCGCTCGACCGGGTCAACCCGCAAGGTCGTGTATTCGACCAGGGAGTTGAGCACATTGCTGGGCATGCGGATATCAACATCCCAGTCGCCCGATTCATACATCAGGCGCGTGAAATAAAAGTCACTGCGTGCCATCTACACCGCGTCGGACAAGGACGTGAAGTTGAAGTCGCGGATTTTCATCGCCGGCATGACCATGCGCAGGGGGCCATCGCCCACCACTTCGGCCCGGCCCAATTCCTCGATATTGTTCAACATCGTGACCGGGCTTTCGTTGAAGCGGAAGTTCTTGATGGGGTGCTTGATCTTGCCGTTCTCGATATAGAAAGTGCCGTCGCGGGTCAGGCCCGTCACCAGCAGGGACTGGGCGTCAACGTCGCGGATATACCAGGCGCGCGTGACGAGAATGCCCTTCTTGGTCGAAGCGATCAGTTCAGCCGTCGACTTAGAGCCGCCCGCCATAATGATATTGCCGCTGCGGCCTTTGGCACGCATACCCTGCTTCATGGCCCAATAGGCCGAATAATCAAGCGCTTCGATGCGGCCGCCTTTGATGATGGAGGTGCGTTCGCGCGCCAGCAGGTTATTGCTGTCCCACGGTTGCACTGGCACGTCCTTGTCCCACGGATCGGACCAGACATTGACCTGCTCATCGAACAGCTTTTCACCGAGGCGGTTACCGCCACCCTTTTTGGACAGGAAGCTGCGCCCTTCATCGGCATTGCGTGCGTCCATGCGACCGAACATGCGACCCAGTAGTTCGGCGGCCGGTGCCGGCTCCAGGATCACCGTGTAACGACCCGGCTCGAGCGCTTTGCCGTCCACCGAGCGCAGCGCTTTTTCAATGGCGATCTCGGAAGCTTCGCGCGCATCAAAGCGGCTGACGTCATTGGCGGTGCGCGTTACCCAGCCGGAGCCACGACCGTCTTCGGTACGGGTGCTGCAAGTGAAGCTGGCTGTTGTGTAATCCTGGTGGGCAAACAGGCCCGCCGACGTGGCCACGGCTTCAAAGCCCATCGTATCGAGGAAGAAGCCTGCTGTCTCCAGCTTGTGCTTGCGGCTGGCCGTGATGCTGTGGTGGGCAATCTGGGCGCGGAAATCCGGGTCGATGGCTGCCGTGGTCGCGAAGTAGGTATTGGACGGCTTGAAGTCCTGCTTGCCCGGTGGCGGCATGAATTCCGGATTCTCGGGCGCCAGGCGTGCGACCTCTTCGGCGCGGCGTACCACGCTCTCGAGCGATTTGGCGTCGAACTCGTTGACCGCTGCAGTGCCCTGGCGCTTGCCAAAGGCGACGCTGACGGTCAGGCTGATGTTTTCGTTCAGGCCGGCCGTCGAAACGCTATTGCGCGCATAACGGATATTGCCAGCACGTGAGCCGCTCAAGGCGATGCGGCAGTCGTCCGCCTTGGACAAGGCGAGCACACGGTCGCTTAGTTGTTTGGCTTCGTCTTTGTTCAGCATTTTCATCTTGCGACTACTCCTTATGCGATCTTGCGGGCAGTGTTAATCACATTGATGCCGTTAAAGCGTGTCGTCGGTGAACCGTGCGACACGGCACTGACCTGGGACGGCTGGCCTTTACCATCAAAGAAGGATCCGAACAGGCGGAAGTCGCGGTCGTCACACAGGGCGGCACAGGAATTCCAAAACTCCTGGGTGTTCGACTGGTAGGCCACGTCTTCGATCTGCTGGGTGATCTTGCCGTCTTTGATTTCGAAGAACAGCTGGCCGCCAAACTGGAAGTTATAGCGCTGCTGGTCGATTGAGTAGGAGCCGCGGCCCAGGATATAGATGCCCTTCTTGACGTCGGCCACCATCTGGTCCGGCGTCAGTGATGCTTTGCCTGGCGCCAGCGACACATTGGGCATGCGTTGGAACTGCACACTGCTCCAGCTGTCCGCATACGAGCAGCCGTGCGATTCTTTCTCGCCGATGATGTGGGCCTGGTCGCGCGTGGCCTGGTAATTGACGAGGATACCGTTCTTGATGATGTCCCAGCGTTTGCACTTGACGCCTTCGTCGTCATAGCCGCAGTTGCCCAGGGAGCCTGGCGTGTCCTTGTCGGCGATGATGTTGACGCGTTCGTTGCCGAACTTGAAGGACTTGGACTGCCATTTGTCGAGCGTGGCAAAGCTGGTACCGGCATAGTTGGCCTCGTAGCCCAGCACGCGGTCCAGCTCCGTTGGGTGGCCGACGGATTCGTGGATGGTCAGGCCCAGGTGTTCTGGGCTCAGGACCAGGTCGTATTTGCCTGGCTCGACGGACTTGGCCGCCAGCTTTTCGCGCGCCTGGCGGCCGGCGATGCGGGCATCTTCAATGATGTCGTAGGACTGCGTGTAGACCGTGGCGATGCCGCCGGCGGCCTGGCGCTTGTGCTCAGGGCGTGCGTCCAGGTACTCATAGCCCATGCCTACAGGGGAACACAAGGCGTCGCGCGAGCGGAACCGGTTGGTTGCCTTGTCGACGGCAGTGGCCGTGAACGGGCACCACAGGCGGTGGATGTCCTGGTCAATATACGAGCCGTCAGTCGAGGCAAAATACTTCTGCTGATTGATCTGGAAAAGCTGCGATTGCATAAAGGTCGCACCTGCTTCCATGCCGGCGCGGTTGGCGGCGATCAGCATTTCTGCCTTATCCTTGATCGGCACAGTGCGCCAGTCTTTCTTGAATGGCGTCGCCCAGCTCACTTCGCCCACGCCTTTGGCAGGAGCCAGCTGCACGGGCTCGGATTGGATCTTCGCATTGGCCTTGGCGATGGCAACGGCCTGGCGCGCGGCGCCTGCCACACCATCAGGCGTGATTTCGTTCGTCGAAGCGAAGCCATAGGCGCCGTTGCAGATGACACGCACACCGACACCGGACGATTCCGTGTTGACGATGTTTTCAACCCGCGTGTCGCGGGTAGTGATGAACTGGTTGAGGTAGCGGCCAATGCGCACATCGCAGTAGCTGGCGCCAGCCTTGGTGGCAGCGTTCAGGCCGGCGTCGGCCAGTGCCTTTCGGTGCGCCAGCGCGACCGGATTGGCAAGTTCTTCGGCGGCGATGGCATTGCCAAACACGGGTACCAGCATTGAACCCATGGCGCCAGTGCCAATTTTGAGGAAGGTACGTCTTTCCACTTTTTTGCTCCAGATACAAAATGCCCGCGCAGGTGGCGCGGGCGGTTGGCTTATACGGCGTCGGACAAAGAGGTGAAGTTAAAGTCACGAACCTTCATCGGTGGGATCAGCATCGAGTAAGGTACTTCGTCGCCGCCGATGACGACAGGACGTCCAATTTCTTCAATATTATTGAGCATGGTGACCGGGCTCTCATTGAAGCGGAAGTTCTTGATCGGGTACTTGATCTTGCCATTCTCAATATAGAAGGTGCCATCGCGGGTTAGGCCGGTCAGCAGCACCGACTGCGGATCGACCATGCGGATATACCAGGTGCGGGTCACCAGGATGCCCTTCTTGGTCGAAGCGATCAGCTCTTCCGTCGACTTGTTGGTACCGGCCATGATGATATTGCCGTGACCGCCGATGGCGCGCTGGCCCTGCTTTTGCGCCCAAAAGCGCGTGTAGTTCAGCGAGGCGACCTTACCGTCCTTGATCAGGTCCGTGCGTTCGCGCGCCAGCATCGACTGCGCGTCCCAAGGCAGCACTGCCACTTCCGGATTCCATGGGTCGGCCCATACATTGACCTGCTGGTCGAACAACTTTTCGCCGAGGCGGTTGCCGCCACCTTTCTTGGCCAGGAAGCTGCGCCCTTCGTCGGCCTGGCGCGCATTAAAGCCGCCGATCATCACGCCAATCAGTTCGGACGTCGCGGCCGGCTCAAGAATGACGGTATAACGGCCAGGTTCGAGTGCTTTGGCGTCGACCGAGCGCAGGGCCTTTTCAATGGCGACGTTGGACGCTTCACGCGGATCAAAGCGCGCCACATCAATTGCCGAGCGAGTGACCCAGCCGGAACCGCGGCCGTCTTCCGTGCGCGCGGTACAGGTGAAGTCGAGGCTGGTCGCTTCCTGGTGGCCGAATACGCCGTTCGAATTGGCGATGGCCTGGAAGGCAGTGCTGTCGGTGAAGAAGCCTGCCGTCACCAGTTTGTTCTTTTTGCTGTTTTCAATGCTGTAGGCGGCTACCTGGGCGCGGAAGTCCGGATCAATCTCCGCCGTCTTCTTGCTGAAGGTCTCGGAAGCTTTGTACTGCTGCTTGCTGATGGCAGGCAGGAACTCTGGGTTCTCCGGCGCCAGGCGGGCCAGGTCTTCAGCGCGGCGCACCACTTTTTCGAGCGACTTGTCGTCAAACTCGTTGATGGAGGCGACGCCCTGCTTTTTGCCGAAGGCGACGGCAACAGTCATCGTCGTGTTCTCGACCAGGCCAGCGGTAGAGATGTTATTGCGTGCATAACGCACATTGCCCGTGCGGCTGCCAGTGATGCTGACGGTGCACTGGTCGGCCTTGGAATAGCCCATCACTTTGTCGGTGATGCGGCGGGTCTCTTCTTGACTCAAAATTTTCATGTCTTCGTCCTATGCCTTAGCCGATCTTGCGTGCCGTGTTGATGACGTTGACGCCATTGAAGCGCGTCGTCGCGGAGCCGTGCGATACGGCGCTGCTTTGCGATGGTTGTCCCTTACCGTCGAAGTAAGAACCGGACATGCGCCAATCGCGCTGGTCGCAGATGGCGGCGCAGTTGCCCCAGAATTCCTGGGTGTTGGACTGGTAGGCCACGTCTTCCAGCTCGCCGACGATCTTGCCGTCCTTGATCTCGTAGAAGGACTGACCGCCAAACTGGAAGTTGTAGCGCTGCTGGTCGATTGAGAAGGAACCGGCACCGACGATATAGATGCCCTTCTTGACGTCTTTGATCATCTCGTCCGGCGTCAGCGGATTCTTGCCGGCTTTGAGCGAGATATTGGGCATGCGCTGGAACTGCACGCTGCTCCAGCTATCCGCGTACGAGCAGCCATGCGATTCTTTTTCGCCGATGATGTGGGCCTGGTCGCGCGTAGCCTGGTAGTTGACCAGGATGCCGTCCTTGATCACGTCCCAGCTCTTGCACTTGACGCCTTCGTCGTCGTAGCCGACGGCGCCGAGGGAACCAACGGCCGTTTTGTCGGCGACGATATTGACGCGCTCCGAACCGTATTTGAAGGTCTTGGACTGCCACTTGTCCAGCGTGGCAAAGCTGGTGCCGGCGAAGTTGGCTTCGTAGCCCAGAACCCGGTCCAGTTCCGTCGGGTGGCCGACCGATTCGTGGATCGTCAACCACATGTGTTCCGGCGTGAGGACCATATCGTACTTGCCTGGTTCAACCGACTTGGCCGTCAGCTTGGCTTTGGCACTGGCGCCGCAGGCGCGGGCGTCTTCCACCATGTCGTAGGAGTCCGTGTACAGTGTGGCGACGCCACCGGCCGCCTTGACCTTGTGCTCAGGCCGGCCATCGAGGTATTCAAAGCCCATGCCCACTGGCGATGACAGGCCCTGGCGCGAGCGGAATTTATTGGTGGCCTTATCGACGGCGGTGGCGGCGATGGGCGCCCACATGCGGTGCACGTCCTGGTCGATGTAGGAGCCGTCGGTCGAAGCAAAGTACTTTTGCTGGTTGACCTGGAACAGGTTCGACTGCATGAAGCTGGCGCCTGCGGCCAGGCCGGCACGGTTGGCGGCGATCAGCAGTTCGGCTTTGTCCCTGATTGGCACGGCGCGCCAATCCTTCTTGATCGGGGTGGCCCAGGACACTTCGCCCACGCCTTTGACGGGCGCCAGGCGCACCGCTTCGGTCTGGATCTTGGCATTGGCCTTGGCGATAGCGACAGCCTGGCGCGCGGCGGCGGCGACCGAATCGGGCGACATATCGCTGGTGGCGGCAAAGCCGTAGGCGCCGTTACAAACGACGCGCACGCCGACGCCGGCCGACTCGGTGTTGACGACGTTCTCAACATTCAGGTCGCGGGTGGTGACGAACTGGTTCAGGTAGCGGCCGATGCGCACATCGCAGTAGCTGGCGCCGGCGGCCGTGGCGGCATTGAGGGCAGTGTCGGCCAGGGCCTTCTTGAATTTTGTGTCGACCGGTTTGAGCAGGTCTTCGGCGGCGACTGCATTGCCAAAGACCGGCACCAGCATCGAACCCAATGCCAGGCTACTGATATTGAGAAAAGCACGTCGTTCCATCATGTCTCCTTACACTACACGCCCGGGGGCCAATGGTTTCGGAGCACCGCCATGTATGTACAGGACGGGCAACAAGAAAAACAGCATGCAAAGATTGTGCCACATTTTAAGTGCTTGATTTAATGAAGGCGAACGCTAGGCGGACACTGTCCGCACTGTCCGCAGCACTGTCCGAGGGCGATCGCGGACAAAGCGCTGGCCAACCCAGGCACCACCCTGCACCGGCGCTTGACACACCCCTAGCCTTGGCCGATGATCCCGCGTGGCGGTGGGCCGCCCTTTTTTGCGCGCCCGCGCCCTACCTGGAGAACAAGAATGAAACGATTGATTACCGCTGCCCTGCTGGCAGTTGGCATGCTCGCTGGCGCCGCACAAGCGGACGACGCACTGAAGGCCGTCATCGCTGGCAGCCACCGCGTGGCCGCCAATGCAGCGCGCGATGGCGCCCGCCACCCATACGAAACCCTGGAATTCTTCGGCATCAAGCCAACGATGACGGTGGTGGAATTGCAGCCCTCGGGCGGCTGGTACACCGAGATCCTCGCGCCTTACCTGCGCGAGAAGGGCAAATACATTGGCGCGACGGAGCCAATGATCCCGGCCAATCGCTACTCGATGGCCTTCCAGCGTAAGCTCGACTCGAACAAAGCGGTCTACGACAAGGCCGCCATCAGCGTGTTTGAACCAGGCGTCGGCTACAACATCGCCCCACCAGGTAGCGTCGACATGATCCTGACCTTCCGCGAAGCGCACAACTGGCCGATGAATGACGATGCCAAGCGTGCCGCCCTGCTCAAGGCCATCTACGACACGCTCAAACCAGGCGGCGTATTCGGCGTCGTTGACCATCGCATGCCGGCAGCGCGCAAGGCAGACCCAAATAGCGGCTACCTGCATGAAGCGACGGTCATCAAGTGGATCGAAGCGGCCGGCTTCAAACTGGCGGCCAAATCGGAAATCAATGCCAATCCCAAGGACACGGCCGACCATCCCCAGGGCGTATGGACCCTGCCGCCTTCGTATGCATTGAAAGACGTTGACCGCGCCAAATATACGGCGATCGGCGAGAGCGACCGCATGACGCTCAAATTCGTCAAACCTTAAGGCGCAGCCCTCAAGAGTTGATCGACTGCCGCCTGCGTCTGCGGGTGGTACAAGGGGCGCGCCCTGGTCGTGTACAGGGTGCGCACCCACGCTTTGTCCTGCGGCTGCGCCAGCAGCAGCGCATACAGGGGCCCCACAAACTTCAGGCGCCCCACTCCCAACAGGTATTTGGTCAATGCTGGGCGCACACCGGCATAGCCAGCACGGATCGCAGCACGATAAAAGCGGAAGGCGATTTCGTGGTTGGTGGTGCTGGAAAGACCAAAGTGGCGGTCCAGGTCGGCCAGCTGCGCGGCTAAGGCCTTGCCATCGATATCGTTGAGGAACTTCATCCACTCCAGGGCACTCCAACCGCGATCGGCCAGGCTTGCGGTGGTAACGGTGCTGGCCAGCCAGTCGGCGCGATCACTGTCAATCCTGGCCATACGGGCCGATGCTTGGTGAATGGCCGATGTTGGCAAGGGCTGGCCGGCCAATAGTGTCGCTTGAACGGCGCTGGCGAATTGGGCGGGAGTGGGGTCTTTGTAGGCCTGCTTGTCAAACCAGTTGCGCAGGAAGGGGTCCAGTCTTGTGCGCCCCACGTCCTGCTCCAGGGCATACAACAGCCAGGCTTCGTCGCTTCCCTCTGCATCCGGCTCTTCCTGGTCCAGCTGACGCTGCATGGATGCCGCATCCGCGCCATACACGGCTTCGACGATGCGGTTGGCGACATAGGCCGTCAATGCGTCCTGGCTGCCGGTCCAGCTACGCGCAATCTGGTGGGCCACCAGGCTGACTAGGCTACGATCGCCAGCAAGGACGGTCGCACTGAGGAAGCTCATGCGCCCAATGGCGGCTGCTCCCACGGGGAACAAGGGTGGCGCCAGCACCATATCGAAGCGCTGCCACCGGTACGGGCCGTACAGGGCCGCGGCCGCGTCGATCATCTTCTCCGTGTCGTCCAGTTCAAACACGGCCATATCCATGCGCTGGGCTTCCGCATACACGGCGCTGCGGGGGCCCAATGCACGTTGTTCCAGTTCGCCGATTGCAATGCCCAGCATTGCCGATGGAATCGGATGCGGCATCGCAAAGCGCCAACCGCCAAGCCCATTGGCGGCGGCATCGGTCTCGCCACCCATGACGACGCGCAGCCCCGCCGGCGCGTCGATGCGGGCCGTATAGGTAAACCGCACGGTCCTTGTGTCCTGCAAGGGAACCCAGGAACGTGCATGCGTCGGCTTGGACTGGCTCACCATAAACGACCATTTACCGGACAGGGTCTGGGACGGCGCCAACCACTGCAAGGCGCTGGCATTGGGCGCCGTGCGGTAGGCGATGCGCAGGCGCGCGGCCTGCACGGGCAAGGTGATGCGCAGGGCCTGGCCCAGTTCCGGGTCCGGCTTATCGAGCTTGAAGGGGATGCTGATCCAATGGTCCTGCGCATCAAGGTAGTGGACGCGGGCGATGGCAAGGTCGCGCGTGTCGAGGTCGACGGTCCGGGCAACGGGATCGATCCAGTTCAGCGTCAGTTCGGCAACCCCCACCAGGCTGCGCTGCGCAAAGTCCGCCTTCAGGTCCAGGTGCAGGCCGCGCACGCGCACAGCTTCGTCATTGGCATAGCTCAGCGGGTCCTTGGCAAAGGCACTGCCCTGGCACAGGCAGGCCAGCACCAGGGTGGCAAGGCGCAGCAAGGTTAGCATCGTCATGGTTTTCAGGCCCAAGCTAGTGGCGGCGCAAAGGCCGTGGCCGAAACAATATCACCATCGTCGGGACGGGGCAAAAGGCGTAGACTCCAGCTATGGCGACAACGCTGCGCTCCCTGCTGCTGGTGACAAGCTTACCGTCCTGCGCTTTGGCACAGGCCAGTGAGGACAGCATCGTCTTTATTGCGCCGACCAATAACGCCATGCCGCTGTCACAGTTCACCAACGGCCAACTCAGCGGCGGCATCCTGATGGAACTGGGTAACGCGATCGCGCAGCGGCTAGGTCGCACGGCCCGCTTTGTCAGCGTGCCCAGCAAACGCGTCAGCATCGTGCTCAACAAAGGGGAGGCGGACGGTGTGTGCTACGTCATGCCGCACTGGATCGATGGCGACTTCAACTGGAGCCGCCCCCTGATCCCCAACAACGTACTGTTGGTTGCCCATTCCAAGGCGCCGCCCATCAAGTCGCTCGCCGCCTTGGCGGGACAGTCGATCGGCACGGTGGCCGGCTACCGCTATCCGGAAATGGACGAACTGCTCGGCAAACAGTTTGTCCGTGATGACGCGCCGACCAGCGAACTACAGATGATTAAGCTGGCAGCGGGCCGGGCAAAATATGCGATCATCGGGCAGACCATGTTTGACTACCTGCGCCGCCATGACCCATCTTTCCAGGCCAGGGCGGAGCTGCAGATCACGTCCTTGGTGACGCAGTGCGCGTTTGCACGATCGAGCAAGATCCCGTTTGCGCAGGTTGAAAAGGCCATCAATGCCTTGGCCGATCAAGGCGGCATCGACACCATCCTGTCCCACTACCGATAAAAAAAACGCCTGCGGCTGCAGGCGTTTTGGCTTGGATATCGCGCAGCGGCCGGCTGGCCGCTGCTCCTTTTATTGCGTCGTCAGGCTGACGTCGTCGATGATGAAGGACGTCGTCACCGTCGCCCCTTCGACACCTTCGAAGTAGATCCGTACCGTTTGGCCCTTGTAGGCCGACAGGTCGAAAGTCTTCTGGTTGAAGGTGGTGCCCTTGTTCAGGTTCGAGTAGGTTGCCAGCGTCGCCAGCACGGCGTTGGAGCTGTTACGCACTTGTACCTTGAGGGTGTCATAGGCCTGGGTGGTGGTGGTCTCATCCGAGTCCACACGCAGCCAGAAGCTCAGCGTGGCCGACGTCACCGTCGACGGAATCGTCACCGTCTGGTACATCGTGTCCGTGTGGGCCGCACCATAACCGTCCATCCAGGCCTTGTAGCTGCCGCCGTGCGCAGCCTGCGCCGTGTCATTGGTGATGACGCCCGACGATGCCGTCCACGAGCTGCCGCCCGACTCAAAGCCGCCATTGACGATCAACTGGGTTGCCGCATTGTTGATCGAGAAGTTGACTGCGCTCGAGGTGGCCACATTGCCGGCCGCATCGTAAGCCTTGGCCGTCAGGGCGTGGCTGCCATTGGTGAGCGAGGTCGAGTTCAGCGTTGCCGAGTACGGCGATGTGGTGTCGGTCGACTTCAACACGCCGTCCACATAGAACTCCACCTTGGTCACGCCCACATTGTCGCTTGCGGTCGCCGACATGGTGATAGTGCCACTAGTGCCGCTCTCGCTGGCCGACACGGTTGGTGGTGTCGTATCAGCGACCACATTATTGACGCTGAAGTTGACCGCAGCCGAGGTGGCCGAATTGCCGGCCGCATCGTAAGCCTTGGCCGTCAGGGCGTGGCTACCATTGGCCAGCGTGGTCGAGTCCAGCGTCGTTGCAAACGGCGCTGCCGTGCTGGTGGCTTTGAGCGCGCCATCGACATAGAACTCCACCTTGGTCACGCCCACATTGTCTGTTGCCGTGGCCGACAGGGTGATGGTGCCGGACGTACCCGACTCGCTGGCCGACACGGTCGGTGGCGTCGTATCGGCGATGACGTTATTGACCGAGAAGCCCACCGAGGTCGACGTACCGACATTGCCGGCGGCGTCGTGGGCGCGCGCCACCAGGCTATGGGTGCCGTTGGTGAGCTGGGTCGAATCCAGGCTCATCGAATACGGTGCGCTATTGGTGGTGCCCTTGGTGGCGCCGTCGACCAGGAAGTCGACCGAGGTCACGCCCACATTGTCGCTGGCGGAAGCCGACAGGGTGATGTTGCCGCTCGAGCCCGATTCGCTGGCTGACACGGTCGGTGCCGTGGTGTCGCTGCCGCCGCTGTCTTGCTGGGTGACCCACACTGGCGCCGACCACAGGATATTGCCGTCGTCCTGGGTCACCTTGGCGAAGTAGTAGTGCTCGCCCACCGAAGGGGTGGTCGTCACGTTCGACAGGGTCGACAGTTCGGTGGCGGTGCCGTTGCGGCCTGGGACGCCTTCGACGATGCTGACCGTTGCTGCCACGCGGCCGGTGGTGCTGGCGAAGTTGGCGGCCAGGTTCAGCGGGCCGCTATTGGTGAAGCGTTCGCCCATGATGTGGCCATTGGCCGTCAGCACCAGCTGCGAGTTCTTGTCCATCGTTGCAAACACGCGACGCGCCTTGATAGCGTCGATGAAAGCGGCCGTGGTCAGGGGCGTGCCGGTTGGGATCAGCACGCCAGTGCGGTTGGTGTAGGAAGCACCCCAGTTGGCGCAGTGGTTGTCCTGGTCGGTCGAGAAGGCCACGTGGTAGCCCGCTTCCAGCGCCTTCTTGCAGGCGCCCTCGTAGGAACTGCGGGAGGATTCCGTTTCCGTCGTATTGGTCGAGAAGGCCGAGGTATTGAGCACTTCACACAGGGCCATGGCGGTGTCACCGTCCGGCGTATAGCCCAGGGCCACGCCGTTGACGAGGAACTGGCCCGACGAGGACGGGTGGTTGAACTGGCCGACCCAGCCCCGTTGCACCATCAGCGTATACAGGCCAGCGTAGTCGCCCTTCGGCGTGAGCGTATCGGCGATCAGCTGGTTGCTGGAGTTGTACTCCCAGCCCAACAGCTCAGTGCTGTTGAAGATGTTCATGTGGCCGCCATTGGTGATGACGCCCCACTCCATGCCGTAAATGGCCAGGAAGTTCGGGTGCGCGGCATTGAAGCTCGATGCCGCGGACAGGCCCGACTGGTACAGGGACTTGGCCACCGTCGGCGATGCCGCCGTGTTGGTGGAGTCCGAGCCGTCATACATGTGGTTGTGCTCGGACGTCATCAGGAAATCGAGGCCCTTGTTGGCCGCGAAGGTGTAGGCGTCGGTCGGTCCATACGGCGCGCTTTGCGGATTCTGTGCGCCCGTGCAGGAAGCCAGTACACCACCGCCATCGCTGTGGTTGGTCTGGCTGTGCAGGTTGCCGAAGTAGACCGTGTAAGGCAGCGAAGCAGTGGCCACTTGCGAGCGCGATTCCTTGCTGGTGCCGCCCGTGCCCACTTCCTTGCTGGACTGGCGGCTGAAGCCGCCGCTGCTGCCACGCGAGGTCGGCATCGGCGTAAAGCGCGGCATGGCCTGGGGGGCGACGGGGCCGACGGCGAACTGCCAGGACTGCTCGGCCAGTTCATCGCCAGCGGCGGCAAACAGGGCCGACAGGCCGGTGTCGCTCTTGTCGAGGGCGGTGCTGGCATCGACGGCGGCGGCCGTCATGCGCACCGTGTAAGTGCCGGCCGCGAAAGCGGACTCGTCGTCCAATCGGACCTGCACGCTGATCGGCTTCTTGAACAGCGCCTCGACGCCGCTCCACTGGGCCACCACGGTACCGGTGGTGTCGAGCATTTCAAGGCGCCAGCCCACGTTCTGGGCCGTTTTTACATAGGGGTAGTCAAACTGCAGGGTGAAATTGCGGCCATCGGCGCCGGCCTGGTAAGGCGCGTGCAGGGTGGCTTCAAATTCGTGGTGGTCGAGCTCGGAGGCGAGGCCGGCATTCGAGACTGCAAAGGCCAGCATCAGGGCCAGGCGTGGAACGATGCGGGCTGCACCGATGCGCTTGTGATTCTGTTTTCCGTCCATAAGGTTGTTCTCTCTTTTTTATAGGTGTAATCAAGATCCTCTGAATTGGCGGTGTCTCCCTTGCTGCCCAATTCGCAGGCAACTATGCATGCGCTTTGCAGGCAGGACAAATTCGAAAATGCTTCAGCATTCAGAGGAATTGAGTATAAATTGTTTGCGCCGTAAAACAAATGTCTGTGGAGAAATTCCACAGGGCGCCAACTTTAGTTTGGACGTGCAGTGTGTCCGCTTGATGACGGCGCGCCACCCAGCTGCAGCAGGACGTCGTGGGGTTGTCCGTCGTCGAGGAGGGGAATAGTGCCTTGCTGCAAGATGTTATCGAGCAAAAGCAGGGGCGTGCCCCGCTTGACGGAAATCCGGTAGGAAGTGTTGCGATATCGATACACCAGCGCAAAACCGGGCCAATGTTCGGGCAGCAGGGGATCGAGGTGCAGGCGGTCGTGCTCGCGCCGCAGGCCCAGCAGCGATTCGAGCAGCAGCCGGTACATCCAGCCGCTCGATCCCGTGTACCAGGTCCAGCCGCCGCGGCCCACATGGGGCGGCACCCCATACACATCGGCCGCCATCACATAGGGCTCGACCTTGTAACGCTGGCACTGCTCGGCCGTCGCGCTGTGCTGCAGCGGGTTGATCAGCATTGCCAGCTCCCAGGCGCGCGGCCCGTCGCGCAGGTGGGCAAAGGCCATGGCGCTCCAGATGGCCGCATGGGTGTACTGGCCACCGTTCTCGCGCACCCCCGGCACATAGCCGCGGATATAGCCGGGGTCCAGGCTGCCGTGGTCAAACGGCGGGTCCAGCAGTTGCACCAGGCCAGCCTCGCGTTTGACCAGGCGCTCGTCGAGTTGCTGCATGGCCGTGCGGGCCCGCTCCAGCTCGGCCACGCCGGACAGCACGGCCCAGCTCTGCGAAATGGAATCGATCTGGCATTCCTCATTGGTGTGTGAACCCAGCGGCGTGCCGTCGTCAAACCAGGCGCGCCGGTACCACTGGCCGTCCCAGGCCTCGCGTTCGATATTGGCCGACAACTGGGCCGCCTGGGTCTGGCAGCGCGTGGCAAAGGCCTGGTCCTGGCGGCCGGCGGCGACGGGCGCAAAGCGCTGCAGCAGGTCGACCAGGAAGAAGCCCAGCCACACGCTCTCGCCCTTGCCATGGTAGCCAACCCGGTCCATGCCGTCATTCCAGTCGCAGGTGCCCATCAGGGGCAGGCCGTGTGCGCCCATGCGCAGGCCGTGTTCGATGGCGCGCGTGCAATGCTGGTACAGCGTGGCCCGCTCGGCCGAGTGGCCCGGCAGCTCGTAATAGGAATCTTCGTCGGGCTTGACGGCACGCCCTTCGAGCCAGCCCACCTGCTCGTCCAGCACGCCCGTGTCGCCCGTCACTTCCACATAACGGCACAGGGCCAGCGGCAGCCACAGGTAGTCGTCCGAGCAGCGCGTGCGCACGCCGCGTTCCTGCGGCGGATGCCACCAGTGCATCACGTCGCCCTGCTCATACTGGTGGGCGGCCGCCAGCAGCAGGTGCTCGCGCAGCAGCTGGGGCGCGCAGTGGACCATGGCCATCGCATCTTGCAGCTGGTCGCGGAAGCCAAATGCCCCACCCGACTGGTAATAGCCACTGCGACCCCAGAAGCGGCAGGCGATGGTCTGGTACATCAGCCAGCCATTGGCCAGCACATCGACGGCCGGCTCGGGCGTGCGCACCTGCACGGCGCCCAGGACAACGCTCCAGTGGGCCTGCAGCGCGTCAAACGCAGCGCCAGCGGCGTCGGCACTGCCATAGCTGCGCAGCAGGCCGCCCGCATCGGCCGTGCGGCGCCCACCCACGCCGAGCATAAAGACGAACTTGCGCTCCTGGCCCGGCAGCAGGTCGAACGGCACCATCAGGGCGGCGCAAGGGTCGAGCGCCGCACCGACCTTGCCGGACAGGCGTGCGCGCTCCAGCGCGGCCGGCGCGGCCAGGCTGCCATTGCGGCCGATGAATTCGGTGCGGTCGCCCGTCTGCGTGTGGCTGGGCGCATCGACAAAGAAGAACGCGACGCGCCCGGCGAACTCCGTGTTGTAGGCATTGCGTGCAAACACGGCGCCGCTGGCTGCATCGAGTTCGGTGATGATGTGCATGGCCGACTTGGCGCGCAGGTCGCCCAGCACCCATTCCACATAGCCGGTGGCGGACAAGCGACGCAGCGCGCTGCCCTCATTGCGCACCGTGAGCACGGTGTATTTGAGCGCCGCATCGAGCGGCACGAAGGTGAGCAAGTCACTGGCAATGCTGCCTTCATGGTGCTCGAAGCGGCTATAGCCAAAGCCATGGCGGGCCAGGTAGGCGCCCTCGCCGGGGCAAGGCAGGGCCGTGGGTGACCACACTTGGCCACTCACCTCGTCGCGCAGGTAAAACGCTTCGCCGCTGGCGTCAGTGACGGGGTCGTTGTCCCAGGGACTGAGGCGGAATTCGTGCGCATTCTCGCTCCAGGTATAGGCCTGGCCGCTTTCGCTGACGACGCTGCCGAAGCTGGGATTGGCCAGCACATTGGCCCAGGGCGCCGGCGTGGGCGCAGTGGCGCTGTGGCGCACCACATATTCGCGCCCGTCCTGGGTAAAGCCGCCGATGCCATTGTCGAGCAACAGCGGCGGCGCCTGCAGCGATGCGGGCGGGCGCTGGCGCCCTTCTGCCCCAGCCGGCGCGACGCGCGCGGCCGGCGCGGCCTTGGCGCTGGGCTGCAGGGGCGCCACCTTGGGCGCG
>JACXTT010003582.1_pt1 | contig 23750 bp, 26 predicted proteins | sample 9270951 | NCBI WGS metagenome assembly JACXTT01 (sample SAMN15532306, study PRJNA645909) | rock metagenome | isolation source: weathered quartz diorite | place: Puerto Rico | collected 2017-06-21
GTGCCTCGGCTGCGTGGTGATGGACACGAAGGGCCACCCGCAGCGGGTCTGCCGGGAGGGCCCGGTCTTCGCCTCCGACGAGCTCGACTGGGAGGGCGGCTGGTGAAGGCGAAGCGCCGGGTGGTGACGTCCGGCGGCGGCGCGCCCTCGCGGCGGCGGCCCACTGTCCGGAAGATCAAGCCGGCGATCGTTCCGGCCGCGCGCCCCATCGTCCCGATCCGGCCCGCGACGGCCCCGGGCGCCCCGCCGGTCAACGGCGCCGGTCGAGGCGCCGTCGCCCAACGACGCCCAACCGCCGAGCCGCTGCCGCCAGACCGCGTGGTCGACCTCTCGGTCGACCTGGGGCGTGGGCTGCGGCTCGCGAACCCGATCCTCGTGGCCTCGGGCACGTTTGGCTACGGTGTGGAGTACGGCGACGTCGTCGACGTGCAGCGGCTCGGCGCCATCTGCTGCAAGGGCACCACCCTCCGGCCGCGCGTGGGCAACCCCACGCCCCGGGTCAGCGAGACGCCGGGCGGGATGCTCAACTCGATCGGGCTCCAGAACCCCGGCGTGGACGCGGTCGTCGAGAAGTACGCCGCGACGTGGTCCGGCTGGCGCGTGCCGGTGATCGTCAACGTCGCCGGCGAGTCGATCGCCGACTTCACCGAGGTCGCCCGGCGGCTGGACGGCCAGCCCGGGATCGCTGGCATCGAGCTCAACATCAGCTGCCCGAACGTCGGCAAGGGCGGCATCCAGTTCGCCATCGATGCCGAGGCGGCCGGCGCCGTCACCGCCTCCGTTCGCCGCGCCACCGATCTGCCGCTCCTTGTGAAGCTCTCGCCGAACGTGGCCGACGTGCGCCCGATCGCCCGCGCGATCGCCGACGCCGGTGCGGATGCTCTCACCGCGATCAACACCCTGTCCGGGATCGCGGTCGCGCCGACGCGGGCAAGGCCGTTGCTCGGGAACGTCTACGGCGGCCTGTCGGGCCCGGCGATCAAGCCCGTCGCCCTGCGGATCGTGTACGAGGTCAGCCAGGTCGTGGACATCCCCGTCGTGGCGATCGGGGGCGTGACGGAGCTCGCCGACGTGCTCGATTACCTCGCCGTCGGCGCCGTTGCAGTCCAGGTCGGCACGGCCATCTTCGCCGACCCGACGCTCCCGGCACGGCTCGTCGACGAGCTCGCCGGCGAGTGCCGGCGCCGCGGGCTGGACGGCTACGCGCCCCTCGTCGGCACCGCGCTGCCGAAGCGCGCGGGACCCCCGTCTGCCAAGGGAGTCGAGTACCGGCCCTGAACGACCGGGGAACCGTTGGGCCCAGCGCGTCGTCGGGGGCGCCGTGGCGCCTGCGCGCGCCCACGCACGAGAGGAGCCAGCGCGATGCTGTCCATTCGGCGACGAACCATCGGGCGAGCGCCCCTCACCGTCGCGATCCTGTTCGTCCTTGGCTTCGCGGCCGCATGCTCCTCCGGGGGAGCCCTCGCGCCCGCCGCTCCGGCGGCCGCCACGGCCGCCCCGGCGGGAGCGCAGGAGTCGGCCAGCACGAACTATTCGGCCGACCTCGCTGCCGGCCTCGGGAGCCCGACCAATGGCGGGGACCAGACCGGAGGCAGCGGCACCCCGCCGCAATACGCCCCCGACGAGCCGGGCCTGCTGATCATCAAGAACGGCACGATGAGCCTGCAGGTCGCCGGCCTGGACGACGCGATCACAGCGGCCACAAAGCGGATGACGGCGCTCGGCGGCTACGTCAGCGGCTCCGACCGATCCGGCGACGCGGAGCTCGCCACCGCCTCGATCATCTTCCGGATCCCGGCCACCCGCTGGGACGAGGCCCTCGCCGCGCTACACGGCATCGCGGTCAAGGTCCTCGAGGAGCACTCGACGACCGAGGACGTGACGACCCAGGTCGTCGATCTCGCCGCTCGTATCGCCAATCTCCAGGCGACGGAGCACGCGCTCCAGGGGATCATGGACCGCGCCAAGGAGATCAAGGACGTCCTCGCCGTCCAGGAGCAGCTGACCACGGTCCGCGGCGAGATCGAGCAGATGACGGCCGAGAAGACCCATCTCCAGCAGCAGGCGGCGATGTCCACGTTGAGCGTCACGTTCGAGCTCAAGCCGAACCCCATCCGCACCGAGCAGCAGCAGTTCGACCCGGGCGCCGAGGCCGAGCAGGCATCGGCCAGCCTCGTCAGCGCCCTGCAGGGCCTCGCGAAGGCCGGCATCTGGTTCGCGATCGTGTGGATCCCGGTGCTGCTGTTCCTCGTCTTCGTCGGCGGGATCGCGTGGTTCGTCGTTCGCCGCGTCCGCGGCAGCGGCGGCGGAGATGCTGGACCCGGCGAGCCCACCGAGCCCGGCGCGCCCGTCGCGGAGGGCACTGCCTAGACATGCCCGGCACAGGCCTGCGGGAAATCCGGCAAGGCAGGTCGACGGTCTCGCCGATTCCCAGCGCTCGGCTGCCCCGCCGGGGCATGCGGGGCCCCGCCATACACTCGGGCCCGATGACGACCCTGAAGCCGACCTTCGAGTCATCGGCGCGCGTCGGGATCGCGGCCCGGACAGAGGCGCTCTTCCGGAGCTCCGGCGCACTCAGGGACGGCCACTTCCTGCTCAAGAGCGGCCGCCACTCGAGCGCCTACCTCGAGAAGTTCGCGGTCCTGTCAGATCCTGCCGCGACGAGCGAGCTCTGTGGCTTCTGGGCGGGCCACTTCCGGGCCCGAGGCGAGGTGGGGGATGGCCTCGAGATCGACCTCGTGGCGGGCCCCACCACTGGCGGCGTCATCCTGGCCTTCGAGACCGGCCGCCAGCTCGGGACGCGGGCGTTCTTCGCCGAGGAGGTCCACGCGGGCGGCCATCCGCGGCGGGAGTTCCGGCGCGGTTTTCGCATAGAACCGCGGGAGCGCGTGCTCCTCGTCGACGACATCCTGACCACAGGTGGCTCGCTGCTGGCGATGATCCCCGCAGTCGAGGCCGCGGGTGGCGAGATCGTCGAGTGCGTGGTTCTCGTGGATCGGTCGGGCGGCATGAGCACGCTGACCTCGCCGACCAGCGGTCGGCGCTACGCCCTCAGCGCGCTCTGGATCCTCGACCTGCCCACGTACGAGCCAGGCCCCGCAGCGTGCCCGCAGTGCGCCGACGGCGTCGAGCTGGACGCGCCGGGGAGCAAGGGCGCCGCCGCGGGGTGACCCTTCGCGGATCAGCTTCGCGATGGACGAGCCGCCGACTCGCGACATGCACGGTCGGGCTCCGGCTCCCTAGGGCCTCGGTGGTGGCGACGATCGGCCTCGTGGCGGTGACCACGGCGTGCGCGTGCGAACCGACGCCGCCTCCGAACCTGCCGGCGTCGCCGGTCGTCGGGGTCGTCGTGGCCATCGACCAGGCGAGCCTCACCCAGGTGAACTCGTTCGACGTCCGCACGCCCGACGGCAGGACCGTGACCCTGAAGGTGGGCGATCTGGACAACGCGCCGCAGTTCTCGCTGAGCCACCTCGCGACGCACATGGCCACTGGCGTGCCGATTCGCGCGTTCTACCGGCTCGAGAACGGCGAGCCCCGCGTGTACCACCTGGAGGATGCGGTCCCGGCGAGCGCTTCTCCCGCCGCTACTTGACGGCGTTGAGGGCTGCGGTCAGCTCGGCGTCGGAGAAGATCAAGTCGAACTGCGCGGTGACGACGCCGTCGCGGTTGACCACGTACACGACCGGCTCGGTGAGCAGGTGCCACTGGTTGGTCGCGTCGGTCGCCTGCAGCTGGCCCTGGGCGTCGAGGTCGGCCTCGAGCGTGCCGTCGACGAGCTTGAGCTTGTACGGCTCGACGTTGATGAACGTCACGTTCGGGTACTTCGTCACGTAGGGCTTGATCGAATCGAGCGTGGGGCCGCACTGGGCGCTGGTGCAGAACTTCGGCGTCGCGAAGATCAGCACGAACGGGTCGTGCTTCGCGAGCGCCTGGTCGACCGAGGTCTGGTAGAAGGCCGGATCGGGGTGCGCGTCGGTTGAGATGTGGGACGCGTCGCCCCCGACGTCCGCGAGAGTCGGCGTCTTCGATGCGGGTGCCATATCACCCACGCCGACGACGGGCGAGCTGGGCTGGACGTCGAAGGTGAGCCGGTGCGTCTCAACCGCGCCGCCTGCCTTCGCCGTGGTCACCTCGGCGCCCCAGCGGCCGGCCTCGGAGAACGCGGCGTTGGCGATGTAGATCCCGCGGGCGTCCTTGATCGCCCAGACAAACGTCCCATCTGCGGACGCTGTGGGTTTGGACGGGTCGCGGCCGAGGTCGTAGAAGGCGATCGACGCCGTCCGGTCGGGCGCACCCGCGGGCGTGCCGGAGGCATCGAGCAACGTGAACAGGATCCGGTTCTGGCCGCACACGATCTGACCGGGACCGTTGATGATGTACGGCGTGACAGCCGGCGGCTGTGCCGGCGGGCCCCAGCCGGCGAGGTCGTCCGGCGGTGTCGGCCCGGTCGGGCAGGCAGCCGTGCCGGAGGAACCGGGGCTTGCGGCGCCCGCAGTCGAGGCGGGACCAGGTCCGCAGCCCGCGAGCGCGACGAGCACGAAGAGCGACGCGGCCGCACCCGCCACCGACCGGTGGGGGACCCGGGGGAACATGCGGACAGCGTAACCGTGGTCGGTGGAAGGCGGTGTCGGCCTGCAGGACAGCTAGAATCCGCGGTCGCCAGCCCGGAGGATCCTTGACCCGCTTCCAGCGGCTCGCCGCCGCGACCGTCGCCGCCGCGTTCCTGCTCGTCGTCATCGGCGTCGTCGTTCGCGCGACCGACTCGGGGCTCGCGTGTCCCACCTGGCCCGGCTGCTTCCCCGGCCAGTTCCTGCCCGCGCTCGACAGCGACGGACACGTCTGGATCGAGTGGCTGCACCGGACGGTGGCGGCGGTGATCGGCTTCCTGATCCTCGGTCTGGCCGCCATCGGCTGGCTCGACCACCGCGATCGCCGCTCGATCCTGTGGCCGTCGTTCGCGGCGGTGCTCCTCGTCGGGTTCCAGGCCTGGCTCGGCGGCCGCACGGTCCAGCTCGGCAACACGGGCGAGTCCGTGACGGCGCACCTGGCCGCGGCGATGGCCCTGGTCGGGTTGCTGGTCTATCTGCTGGCCCGGTCCTCCTATCCGGTGCGCCTCGGCGGGAGCGGCAACCAACGGTTCACGCTCTTTGCCGCGTTCGCGGCGGCGGCGGTGTTCGCCGTGCTGCTGTTCGGGGCGAACGTGACAGCCCGCGACGCCGGGCTGGTGTTCCCGGACTGGCCGCTGATGAATGGCGCGCTCGTCCCCCAGGCTCCGGCGGGCAGCGCGAATCTCGCCGACCTGTATGGCGCCCATGCGCTGCACCGGTACGCGGCAGCCGTCGTGTTCCTGATCCTTGCGGCGGTGGCGTGGGTCGCGTGGCGACGGCGCGCCGAGCGGCCGCGCCTGACGCGGCTCGCCGTGGCGATCTTCGCGGTGTACATCACACAGGTCGCCGTGGGCGCGCTGCAGATCGCAACGACGCTCGCTCCCTGGACGCAGACGCTCCACGTCGCGCTCGGCGCGCTGGTGTGGGGCGGCAGCGTCGCGCTCGCAGTGGCCGCCTACTACGAGGCGCGAATCGCCGCTCCCGCGGACGGCCTCACCGAAGGGGCCGCCGCCGGCCCCCGATCCGCCGTGGGCGACCAGATTCGCGCCTACGTGGCGCTGACCAAGCCGCGGATCATCGAGCTGCTGCTCGTGACCACGGTGCCGGCGATGGTCCTCGCCACCCGCGAAGTACCCGGCCTGCCGATCGTCGATTGGGCCCGCCTGACCTTCTGGACCCTCGTCTGCGGCACGCTCGCGGCGGGTGCGGCGAACGCGATCAACCAGTACCTCGAACGTGATATCGACCAGCGCATGGCGCGTACGAGGCGGCGGCCGCTGCCCGCCCAGCAGGTCACGCCCGAGCGCGCGGTCGCGTTCGGGATCGTCCTCGGGGCGCTCTCCGTGAGCCTCATGGCCGTGACCGTCAACGTCCTCGCCGCGTTCCTCACCCTGCTGGCCATCGGCTTCTACGTCGTGATCTACACGATGCTGCTGAAGCGCAACACGCCGCAGAACATCGTCATCGGGGGCGCGGCGGGGGCGCTGCCGCCGGTCATCGGCTGGGCGGCGGTGACCGGCAACGTGGCGCTGCCGGCCCTGCTGCTGTTCCTCATCGTCTTCTACTGGACGCCGCCGCACTTCTGGGCGCTGGCGCTGCGCATGCGCGGCGACTACGCCGCAGCCGGCGTGCCAATGCTCCCAGTCGTCCGCGGCATCGCCGAGACCAGCCGCCAGATCGGGCTGTACACGATTCTGTTGGTCGCGCTGACGGCGGTCTTCGCCGTCGTCGCGGGCATGGGCCCCATCTACGCGGTCGCCGCAGCCGTTCTCGGTTCGCTCTTCCTGTGGCGCGCCTTCGTCCTCTGGCGGCAGGGCACCTCGGCCGAGGCATCGACCGCCCAGGCGATCCGCCTCTACCGCTACTCGATCACCTACCTCGCCCTCCTCTTCGCCGCCGTCGCGCTCGATACCGTCATCCGGGTCTAGAGCGACCTTCTTGCACCTCACGTTTCTCGGTGGCGCGAGCACCGTCACCGGCTCGAAGTTCCTGCTCACCAGCGCGCGGGCGCGGGTGCTGATCGACTGCGGCATGTTCCAGGGGAGCCCGAACGAGACCGTTCGCAACCGCGTCTCGCTCGGTTTCGAGCCATCGACCCTCGACGCGATCCTCGTCACGCACGCCCATCTCGACCACTGCGGCTACCTGCCGGTGGTCGTGAAGGATGGCTACGCCGGCCCGATCTACCTCACCTCGGCCACGGCCGAGCTGGTCGAGATCGTGTTGCTCGACAGCGGCCGGCTCCAGGAGGAGTTCGCCAAGCGACACTCGCGCTGGGAGCGCCGGCACCCGGTCGAAGCGGTCGCGGCGAACAAGGGGAGCGAGCAGGAGCTCCGGGCCGCGCTCGACGAGGCGCGGCGCGCCGACCAGGAGGGGCACGTGCCCACGTCCGTCGAGCCGGATCCGCCGCGCGCCGCGGTCTACGACCCGGAGGTCGAGATTCGCCAGCAGCCGCCACACGTCGAGGCGGACCTCGACGCGCCGCTGTACACGGAGCTCGACGCGCAGGCGGTCATGCCCCACTTCCAGCACGTCCGCTACGGCAACCCGACCCAGGTCGCGCCGGGTGTCACCGCCACGTACCTCGACGCGGGCCACATCCTCGGCTCGGCGATCATCCGACTCGAGATCCGCGACGCCGAGGGGTCGCCGCCGACGACAATCGTGTTCTCGGGCGACCTCGGCCGCCCGGGCACGCCGATCATCAACGACCCGACCGTGGTCAACACCGCCGACTACGTCGTCGTCGAGTCGACCTATGGCGGGCGCGAGCACGAACCCGAGGCCGAGGCCGTGCGGATGCTCGCCGAGGCCGTCCGAGCCACGAAGGAGGCCGGCGGCGTGCTCCTCATCCCGTCGTTCGCGATCGGCCGAACCCAGGAGATCGTGTGGGAGCTCGACCGGATGATCGACCGCGGCGAGATCCCGTTGCTGCCGCTCTACCTCGACTCGCCGATGGCGACTCGCGCCTCGGACATCTACCGCCGCCACCCCGAGGACTTCGACCCGGAGACGAGCGAGCTGCTCAAGAGCGGCGCGTCGCCGCTCGACTACCCGAACCAGACCATTACCCGGGCGGTCGAGGCATCGAAGGCGATCGCGGTGGCGCCGCGGCCGTACATGATCGTGGCCTCGAACGGGATGCTGACCGGCGGCCGCGTCGTCGGACACCTGCGCAACCTGATCGGCGACCCCGCCGCGACGATCCTGTTCGTCGGCTATCAGGGCGAGGGCACGCTGGGCGCCCACCTCCAGGCCGGCGCGCGGACGGTCCGGCTCGATGGCCAGGCCCACGAGGTCAAGTGCCGCATCCGTTCGATCAGCGGCTTCTCGGCCCACGCCGACGAGTCGGAGCTCCTCGACTGGCTGCGCAACTTCGGGGCCGGCAAGAAGGCGGGCGAGCCCGGCTACCCACGCACGGTGTTCCTCGTCCACGGCGACCCGGAGGCACAGCTCGCGATCGCGCCGAAGGTCGAGGCGCTGGGTTTCACCGTCCACATCCCGCGCTGGCGAGAGACGGTCGCGCTCGACTGAGCGGACGGCGCAGACGCCGCGAGCGGCGCGGATCACGGCGGCGCGCTGGCACACTGGCGCCGATGCGCCCCCGCCTGCAGGTCCTGGACCAGCCACTGATCGGCTCGATCGTCGACGAGGCCAAGCGCCTCCTCGACGAGGTCGGCATGGAGATCCGCGGCCCGAAGATGCGCGCGCGGCTCCTTGAGCACGGGCTGCCGACCACGCCCGAGGGCCGCGTCCGCTTCCCGCCGGACGTCGTCGAGCGAGCGATCGAAAGGGCGCCGTCCAGCTTCAGGCTCTACGACCGCGACGGCGTCGAGCAAGCCGACCTCGGCGGCGACCGGGTCCACTACGTGCCCGGGTCGAGCGGCCTGCGTGTGCTCGACCATCGCTCCGGCGAGGCGCGCCTCGCGAACACCGCCGACTTCGTCGAGTACATCCGGCTCGGCGACGGGCTCGACCACCTCGGCTACCTGGCCACGGCGTTCTCGACGAACGACGACATCGAGCCACAGGTCTCGGACGCGTGGCGGCTGTACCTGGTCCTGACGAATACCCGGCGACCGGTGGTCTCGGGTGCGTTCACCGAGCACGGCGTCGAGCGGATGGTTGAGATGATGGCCCTCTTCCGCCGGGACGCCGCCGACCTCATCGCCCGCCCGATGTCGATCTTCACGATCACCGCGACCGGCAACTTCCGGTACAGCGAGGACTCCTGCCAGAACCTCATCGACTGCGTCGAGGCCGGGATCCCGGTCGAGATCGTGCCGGTCACCCTCATGGGCCTGATCGCGCCGGTCACGGTCGTGGGCGCCACGGTCTTCCACACGACGGACGTGCTCGCCGGCATCACCATGGCGCAGATCGTCCGGCCGGGGGCGCCGGTCCTCTTCGGCGGTGCGCCGGCCACGTTCCACATGAAGATCGCGAGCTCGCCGATGGCGGCGATCGAGGCCCAGCTGCTCGACGTTGCCTACGTCGAGGTCGCCAAGTCGCTCGGCCTGCCGACGCAGTCGTACATGGCGCTGTCCGAGGCCAAGGAGGTCGACGCTCAGGCGGGCGCCGAGACGTTCGGCAGTGCGCTGCTGGCGGCGCTCGCGGGCGTCAACTCGGTATCCGGGCCCGGGATGCTCGACTTCCTGCTCGTGTTCAGCCTGCCGAAGCTGGTCCTCGACGACGAGCTGTGCGCCCAGGCCCTCCACTTCGTTCGCGACGTCAAGAACCTCGAGGACATCCCGGCCCGAGGCCTCGTCGACGAGCTCCTCGCAACGCAGCACCTGATCACGTCCGAGCACACGTCGCGCCACTGGCCCGAGGAGCTGTACCTTCCCGGCCGGGTCTTCGACCGCGACAACCGCGAGAACTGGATGAAGGCCGGCGCGAAAGATACGAATCGCCGGGCGGTCGCCGAGGTGGAGCGGCGGCTCAGGGCCTACGAGCAGGTGGAGACCGATCCGGTGGCGGTCGGGGAGCTGCAGCGGATCATCAGGGCAGGGCTGGCCTCGCAGACGGAGCTCCCGTTCGTGGCGCCGGCGGCGGGCGGAGGTGGCGGCGCGGATCTGGTCGCCGCCGGCGATGCCGCGCGCGGCCGCCGCCCGAATCCTCGGCGGGGTCGCCAAGGCTGACGAACTGCCTGGCTGCCGAGCCGCCGAGCTGGCGAGCTGATGAGCTGCCGAACGGGCTAGCTGCCGAGCGCGGCCTCGAGGACGACCGGGCCAGACCGCGTCGCTGGATCGGCGCCCGGCGGTTCGATGCTGACCCGGAACCTCGTGGTCGGGCCGATCTCGAAGGAGGCCCACTCGTCGAGCGAGCCGACCCAGTACGCCGTGCTCCCGGCGAAGTCCATCTTCCCGACGGCCCAGCCCTTGCCGTTGCTGCTCAGCCAGCACCGATAGACCTCGCCCGGCTTGGGCGCCGTCAGCGCGGTCGACAGGACGACGAGGTCGTGCCGCGTCCACGAGATCGAGCCGCCCGCGGCCCCGTCCGGCGTGGTGAGCGCGACGATGCGGTGGGCCGGCTCGGACAGGACGCGGTCGACGGCTGCCACCGCCGCGGCCAGGCCCTGCGCCTCGTCCTGGGCGATCGACAGCTTGCCCGCCTGATCGACGAGGACTCCGGCGCCGACGACCAGCACGACCAGTGCGGCAGCGAGGCCGAGCCATGCGCCGGGTGGCGCCCGGAACAGAGCCCACCGGCGCCGCCCGCCCGCCATCGGAATGGGAGCGAGCGACGCCTCGGCGGACGCAGACCGGACGGAACCGAGGACGCGGGTGCGGAGCGATGGCGGCAGGTCCAGCGGTTGGACAGCCGCCGATGCCGCGGTAGCGGTTCCTGGCAGCGCATCCGAGAGGGCCGACTGGAGCCGGGCCCAGCCATCGAGGTCCGCCTGGCAGGCCGGGCAGCCGGCGAGGTGGCTTCGAAGCGCGACGTCCTCGGGCGCCTCGGAGCGCTCCAGCGCCCCCAGTCGCGCGGGATCCAGAAGCAGGTCTTCGATCCGCTCGTGCGCGGTGCCGTGGTCCATCGCGCTCATCGGTCGACGCCCCGCGCCGGCGCGGGAGCGGGCGACCACGCCGGCTCGGCCAGGTCGGTCTCCGGCCCGAGGCGGGCCCGCAGCTGCGCCATTGCGCGTCTCGTCCGCGACTTTACGGTGCCGAGGGGCCACTCGAGCCGCTCGGCGATCTCCGCCTGGGAGAGGTCCTCGGCGTACCCGAGGAGGATCACCTGGCGCTCGTTGTCGGGCAGCTCGGCGATCCCGGTCCGCACAATCGACTGGGTCCAGCGCCGCGTGGCGATGGTGGTCGGGTCGGTCGAGGCGTCGGACGTGAGCTCGCGGGGGACCTCGGCTCGCGCCTCAGTGCCGCTCGGGCCGCCCTCCAACGTGAATGCCTCGAGGCGGACCGCATCTCGGGTCGGACGGCGGCCATCGGCACGGAGCCGGTCGATCGCGCGATGGCGTGCGATCGCGAGCAGCCACGTGAGTAGCGAGCCGGAGTGCGCATCGAACTGGCGCGCGCGTCGCCACAACGTCACGAAAGCGTCCTGGACGACCTCCGCCGCGGCCTCACGATCGCCGAGGAAGCGGGCGACCGAACCGAACACGAACGCGGCGTGCCGGTCGTATGCGATCACGAACGCCCCCTCCTCACCCGCGGCGATGCGCGCGACGAGTCGTGCGTCGTCGAGCTCGGTCGAATCCCTGTCGATCAACTCCCCACCGTCGTGCGCTCGGGGCGATGGTCACCCTCCCGGGAGCTGCTGTCCACTCCCGGGCGCGGTCCCGATCAGTACCCGTACTTCCCACCAGATGCCTTTGGGCCGGCCTTGATCGGGTTGCCGTCGGCGCCGACGACGTACCACTTGTCGTAGAGCGCCTGGCCGTTCACGTCGCCGGCCGCCTGGTCGGCGCCGTAGTAGTACAGCGGGTGGCCCGCGTAGGTGACCTGCATGCTGCCGTCCTGGCGCTTCATCGTCGCGAATGTCCCCGTGACGCCGTCGCCGCCTTTGACGGTCTCGCCGGCCTCGAGCGTGAACGCCGGCCATGACTCGATGCAGCCCGCGTTGCAGTTGCTCGTGGTGGCCGTGTCCGGGGTGAACAGGTACAGGGTCTTGCCGCCCTCGCCGGTCAGGAACATGCCGAGCTTGGCGTCGTTGGCGAGCTCGACCGCGTAAGGCGCTGCTGCCTGGGAAGCCTCGGGCGAGGCCTCGGTGGTCGCGGGCGGTTGCGTGGCTACCGTCGTCGGCCCGGCGGTCCCGCCGGTGCCGGCGCTGCTGCACGCCGCGACGAGCAGCGCGGTCGCGGCCAGCGTGGCGGGTGCGGCCAAGCGGCCTCGGCGGATCAGGGTCGGGGTCGGTAGGTACACGTTCGGTTATCTCCTCGTGGCCGGCGGCACTCGTGGCCGGTCGTGCGGTGATACGCCCTCGCTATCCGATCGGATCTCGCCGGCCGTCAGCGCGGGCGGATGCCGCCACGCGCGACGATGCGCGCCTCGGCGTCCTCCCAGCCCGGATCGAACGACTTGCCCGGCTCGTCGAGGTCGAGCACGAGGGGGGCGTGGTCGGATGGGATCGGCTTGCCCTTGCGCGCTTCGCGGTCGATCTCGACCGCCACGACCCGCTTCGCGAGGCTGCTCGTGGGCAGGAGGTGGTCGATGCGCATGCCGAAGTTCTTGTGGAAGTTGCCGGCTCGGTAGTCCCACCAGGTGAACCGGCCGCGAACGTCCGGATGAATCTCGCGGAACTCGTCGTGGAGGCCCCACGCCAGCAGCTTCCGGAAGGCGTCGCGCTCGCTGCCGGAGACGTGGGTTCCGCCATGGACCGCGCGGGCGTCCCAGACGTCGTCGTCGGTCGGCGCGATGTTGAGGTCGCCGCCGACCAGAAGCAACTCGTTGGGGTCGCGTGTCTCGTCGAGCCAGGCCCGGGCGCGCGCGAACCAGCGCAGCTTGCCCTCGTAGAACGGCGAATCGACGATGCGACCGTTCGGGCCGTACAGGGTCACGACGCGGAACGGGTCTCCACCCGGGGGCGAGACTCGCAGCGACAGCATCCGCGCCTCTTCGGAGGGATTGAAGTCCTCCTCGTCGAGGCCCGGCGCCGCGCCCGCCCCGGAGTTCCGAACCGGGCCGTCGCCGAAGTTGATGAGCTCCTCGTCGAACGGGATGCCGTCACGGAGCGCGATCGCCACCCCATTCCAGCGACCCTCGCCGTGATGGACGAGCTGGTAGCCGGCCATCTGGAAGGTCAGGTACGGGGCGTCTGCGTCGGAGAGCTTCGTTTCCTGCATGAGCAGGACGTCGGGCGCGGCCCGGTCCAGCCACCACTCGATCTTCTCGAGCCGGGCCTTCATCGAGTTGACGTTCCAGGTCGCGATGCGCATACCGTTCGGCCCCGCTGCGGTCTAGCGGCCGCGGACTCCCGCGATGGTCATGGCGTCCATGTCGTCCGACTCGGCGCCGTGCTCCTGGAAGGGCAGGCGCAGGGCGTCGAACGCCGCGCGAGTCTTCTCCGGGTCGGACGTCGTCAGCATCAGCGCGCCGTCGGTGTCCTCGGCTACGCCGACGATGCCGGTGATGTTCACGCCACGCTCGCCGAGGGCGGTGGCGACTCGCGCCAGCGAGCCCGGCTTGTCCTCGAGCTGGACCGTGAACCAGACCATCATCGGGCAGGCACCTCCTGTTCGGCGATGGTACCCCGGGCTACCCTCCGTCCATGGCCGGCCCGAGTGCCCAGGTCTTCGGCACGCCCGATTCGCAGGCCACCCGCGCCGCCCTGCGCTTCTTCAAGGAGCGCCGGATCGAAACCCACCTCGCCGACGTCAGCCGCAAGCCGATGGCGCCCGCGGAGCTGCGCCGCTTCATCGACAGGCTGGGCGCCCGCGCCGTCGCCGACGAGACCTCGAAGGCCTGGCGCGATTCGGGCCTCGCCTTCCTCCAAATGGACGACGACGAGCTCGCGGACCGCCTCTTCAACGACCAGCGGCTCCTCCGGCTGCCCCTCGTCCGCGTCGGCAATGACGTCGCCGCCGGTCGCGACGAAGCCCGCTGGAAGTCCCTCGTTGGCGCGCTGGTGACGTCGCGGTGAGTGGGAGCCAGTTGGCGCCCTCGAGGTCCGCCGGGTCCGCCAGGTTGCGAGGCGAGGTCGCTTCGGCCTACCGGCGCCATGTCCGGGCGCCTGGGCTCGAGCCGTCCCTTGTCGCGACGATCACCTACCTCATCACGCTGATTGTCATCCGCCTCTACACCACGCTCGTACGTGCCCAGCCCGGAGCGCCGGACATCACGATCGGCGGCACCCACATCCACCACGTGGTCTTCGGCGTGTTCGCGCTGTTGATCTCCGGCGTGCTGAGCCTCGATGAGCTCGCCCGCCTGCCGCGGGCGGCGCTGTTCGGGGCGGGCGCCGCGCTGGTGCTCGACGAGCTGGGGCTGGTCGTCTTCCTGCGGGACGTCTACTGGCTGCCCGAGGGCGTCCTGAGCGTCGTCGCGGTCCTCGTCGGACTGGGAGCACTCGCGGTCAATGCCTGGCGTGGCCGGGCGTTCCTGCTCGCGATGGCCGGAATCCTGGGTCGCCGACCGCGATCACCCGCCTGATCGGAGGCTGACCGACAACGATCGGCCGTCGGCTCAGCGCCGGCGGAGCCTCGGCCAAGCAGCGTAGGCGGCGGCGACGGCGATCAGCCCGAGCCCCAGCCAGGCCCACAGCATGTCGCCGGTCATGAAGCTGCCTGGGAGCGCGCCGACGCCCTGCAGGGTCCAGACGAGACCGACGAGCGCGGCGACCGCAGCGACCACCCGACGGGTCCTGTCGGCGCGCGGCGAGGTCGGACCAGCCACCGTCGTAGCATGCACCGGCGAGCCGCATGGCGCGGCCGACGAGGAGAGCCGGATGCAGCAGCGGGACGTCGATCGGAGACGGGCGACCGACGACGAGCGCGGGGCGCTGTCCCGCCGGGACGAGGACGACCGCTCCGGCGAGCCGATGGGTGAGCACCGCCGATCGGGGCGGCTCCTGATCAGCCGCGACGTGGGCAGGAAGACGGGCGCCGACCCGACGATGACCGAAGACCGCAAGCTCCTCGAGCGGACCGAGCGCCCGGCCTTCCTCAGCTCGGATCCGTGGCGCGCGCTGCGCATCCTCGCCGAGTTCGTCGATGGCTTCGACGCGCTCGCCGAGATCGGCAGAGCGATCACCGTCTTCGGCTCGGCGCGCATTTCGGAGAGCGATCCGGCGTACGCGATGGCGCGCGAGATCGGACGCCTCCTCGCGCTCGAGGGCTACGCGGTCATCACCGGCGGCGGGCCAGGGGTGATGGAAGCGGCGAACCGCGGCTGCCAGGAGGGCGGCGGCCTCTCCGTCGGCTGCAACATCGAGCTGCCGCACGAGCAGGACATCAACCCGTACGTCGATCTCGGCGTCGAGTTCCGCTACTTCTTCGCCCGCAAGACGATGTTCGTGAAGTACGCCGACGGCTTCGTGATCCTGCCCGGCGGCTACGGGACGCTGGACGAGATGATGGAGGCCCTCACCCTCATCCAGACAGGCAAGATCCGGCACTTCCCGGTCGTCCTCGTCGGCAGCGCCTTCTACGCCGGATTCCTCGACTGGATCAAGGCGAAGCTGCTCGCCGAGGGTATGATCTCGCCGGAGGACCTCGACCTCATCCAGGTCACCGACGACCCGAAGGAGGTCGTCGAGATCGTTCGCACGGCGAGTCGCCGGCGAGCCGAGCACGCCGCCGACCACTCGATCTGAGGCCTCAGGCGCGCGGGACGGCGACCTCGAGCATCCCGTCGCGGACCCGAACCGGGTAGTAGCGGATCCTCCGGACGCGCGTCAGGCGGCGCGCCTCGGCCTTGATGCCCGGCGGATCGGGCTTGGGCTCCTTGTCCGGCGGTGACCAGACCGGGTGGTACGTCCCGTCCGCGTCGAGCCCGCCGGTGGTGGGCATGCGCGTCGGTAACCCCGTCGCCAGGTCGAACTGGCCGCTGTGCAGCGGGCAGGCGACGAGGCAGCCGTCGAGCTCGCCGAGGGACAGTGGCGCCGACATGTGCGGGCAGCGATCGTCGATCGCGACGATCCCGTTCGACGTGCGCGCGAACAGCACGTCGAGGTCGCCGAACGTCACCCGGCGCATCTCGCCCGGGCGGAGGTCGCGAAGCGGGAGCGCCGGCTCGAAAGGCGCCGACGTGGCACCGATGGCCGTCAGCCCCCGCGGGATCACCGCGATCCGCGGCTCAACCTGCATTCCCACGTCCCGATCCTAGTCTCGCCGATGTTTCCTGACAGATTCCGGTCAGAGCGTTCCTGGGACGAGTCGCGACGCAACCATGCCGCCGCCGGCCCGGCGTTTGAACGTGGGCCCCGGCCGGGGGCCGGCAGCGGTGCTGCCGGCCCCCGATGCGGCGGCGTGATGGTCAGTCGGCGGCGGGCGTCGGGCGAATGCCACGGCCGGGTTCGCCCGCGGCGCTGGCCGCGTGCGAAGCGGCCGCGCTCTGCTGCGTCCTCCGGAGTGGGATCTCCTTGAGCCCGAAGGCCGCGACCAGCGCGACCGCCGCTGCCGCGACGCCCAGCCAGATGCTGTTGCCGATCGCGATCGTGAACGCCCGGTGGAAGCCGTCGACGAAGATCGGCTGGAACTGCGCCGGGATCTGCGACAGGAAGCTCGTCGCGCCCCCGCCGCTGATGTTCGTGATGGCGCCGGGGTCGAAGCCCGCGGGCGCGGTCGTCGGCACGAAGTTCGCCGGCGCGCCCGCCGCTACAAGCTGGTCATGCAGGAGACCCCAGGAGAAGTTGAGCCGGAAGAGGCTGAACGCGGCGGCGATGCCGACGGTCGTGCCGATCTGCCGGAACAGCGTCAGGTCGCTGGTCGCGGCGCCGAGGTCCTTGAAGTCGACCGCGTTCTGGACGATGATCGTGAAGACCGCGAAGGTCGGGCCGACGCCGAGGCCGGCGACGAACATCCATGCCGCGAGCAGCAGCGGGTCCGTGTCCGCTCGCAGCTGGGTCATGAGGCCCATGCCGGCGATCAGCAGCACCAGGCCGATGAGGATGTACGGCTTGTAGCGGCCGGTTCGCGCGACGAGCTGGCCCGATGCGATCGATGCCGTGATCAGGCCGAACATGAACGGCAGGAGCCGGTAGCCCGAGTCCGTGTAGGACACGCCCTGGACGATCAGGAAGTACAGGGGCAGGAAGATGATCACCGCCCCGAAGCCGAACGTCGCGAAGAAGATCGCGAGCATTGACGAGGAGAACGTGCGGTTGCGGAACAGCCGTAGCGGTATCACCGGTTCCGGGCTCCGCCGCTCGACCCACACGAAGATCGCCAGGAACACGATTCCGACGGCGATCCAGAGCCAGAAGAAGGGATCAGTGAAGCCAAGGCTCGAGTTCTCGGCGACCGTGAAGCCGATGAGCAGCGGCACGAGGCCGAGGGTCAACGTCACCACACCGGCGTAGTCGATGTTGCCCGCTCGCTCAGCGTGCTTGATGTTGGGGAGCAGCCGCCAGATCACCGCGAGGGCAACGAGGCCGATCGGGATGTTGACGTAGAAGATCGCGTGCCAGCTGAAGTTGTCGGTCAAGGTGCCGCCGATGGCCGGGCCGGCGAGGAACGCGACACCGAAGACGAGGCCGAAGAGGCCCTGGTACTTGCCGCGCTCGGCCGGCGTGAAGAGGTCGCCGATGATCGCGAGTGCGATCGGGAACAGCGCCCCGGCCCCAAGTCCCTGGATGCCGCGGAACAGCACCAGCTGCCACATCTCCTGGCTCAGGCCGGACAGGGCCGAGCCGACCAGGAACAGCGTGATGCCGATCATGAGGACTGGCTTCCGGCCGTACAAGTCGGACAGCTTGCCGTAGATCGGGACGGTCACGGTCGAGGTGAGCAGGTAGATCGTTACTGCCCACGTGTAGACGTCCGAGCCATGCAGGTCGGACACGATCTTCGGCAGAACCGGGCCGACGATCGTCTGATCGAGGGCCGACAGGAACATGCCGAGGAGGACCGCGCCGAGGATCTCGAGCTTGGCGCGGATGCTGAGGCCGAGGGCCGGATCCTCCGCCGTCGACGGTGTGTTGATGGCCTGGCTTGGGAACTCTTCCATCAGGGCTGACTTCCTTCGTGCTCTGGGTCCGGGGCTACGTCAGTGCGTCGCGTCGGAGAAGTGGTGTTGGTGAGCCGGGCCAGGCTCCGCTTCGACCTCGGCCGAGAGGCCGCGACGCAGGCTCCGAAGCGCCTGCAGTACGACGACGCGCTCGGCGGCCGACAGGTGACCGATCACGCCGCGCAAGCGCTCTCGCTTGCTCGACTCGGTCTGGGACAGGTGACGGAGGCCGTTCGCGGCGGGTCGAACGAGGACCAGCCGGCGGTCGTCCGGGACTCGGACCCGCTCGACGAACCCGTGCTCCTCCATGCGGTCGATGATCCCGGTCGCGTTCGACAGGGACACGCCGAGCAGCTCGGCCAGTCGGCTCATCGCCATCTCGCCGTGGTGCTGCAGCAGCCACAGGACGTGCATCTGCGCCTGGCTGACCTGGCTCTGCACGAGCTGGCCCATCTGGGCGCACCGGAGCTCGCCGATCCATCGATGGACTTCTGTCACGATGGCGTCGACGGACACCGGGTCGGTGGCGGCTGCCGTTGTCGGTGCTGTACTTCGCATGTCATGAAGCATTCTAGCGACATGAATGATTTCGTCAACATCAACGTTTCGTGAACAGCGGAGGATCGGCGATGCGCTTCGCGCTGATGATCGAGGCCCAGCAGGGGCTGTCCTACGTGGACCAGCTCGCGATCGTCCGCCGGGCCGAGGCGGCCGGCTTCGAGTCGTTCTTCCGGAGCGATCACTACGCGAGCTTCCCCGGCGGCGCCAACCAGGCCACGACCGATGCCTGGGCAGTCCTCGCCGGCCTGGCGCGGGAGACCTCGAGGATCTCGCTCGGCGCCCTCGTCAGCCCGGTCACGTTTCGGCACCCGGGCAACTTCGTGAAGCTCGTCACCACCGTCGACGAGATGAGCGGCGGACGGATCGAGGTCGGGGTTGGCGCCGGCTGGAAAGATGCGGATCACTTCCAGCACGGCCTGGCGTTCCCGGACATGAAGGACCGCGCCGACCTCATGGAGGACGAGCTGGCGCTGCTCCATGGACTGTGGGAGGAGAAGCCAGGCTGGAGGTTCGATGGGCATCACGTCCGGGTTCGCCGGGGCAAGCTGGTCCCGGGGCCGGTCCAGGTCGACGGCCGTCCGGTCGGCAAGAACGGCCGGCGGCGCCCTCGGATCATCACCGGCAGCGAGGGCTCGCCGCGCGGCTTCCGGCTCGCCGCTCGCTACTCCGACGAGTTCAACCTCTCCTCAGCTTCGCCGGAGGTCGCGAGACGGAAGGAGGCGGAGCTCGACGCCGCCTGCGTCGCCGCCGGCCGTGACCCGAAGTCACTCACGCGTTCGGCGATGGTCGGGACGCTGCTGGGGCGGGATCGCGACGAGGTCGGCAGGCGCGCGGAGGCCCTGCTCGCCGAGCTCGGCGAGCGCGGCAAGACCGGAGTCGAGTGGCTGGAGGCGCGCCGCAACCGGTGGATCTTCGGCACGCCCGACGAGGCGCGCGCGATGGTCACGCGGTTCGCGGCTGCCGGGATCGAGCGGATCATGCTCCAGGACTTCCTGCCGCGCGACCTCGAGCACATCGACCTCATGGCGGCGGAGCTGATCGGGAAGGTCTAGCCGGCGACCTCGGCGGCTCGCAGGTAGGCGGGGTCGTCGCGGCGAATCGGGTCGGGATCGACCCCGCGGGCGCGCGCGAGCCGCTCGGTGAGCAGCTGCAACGGGACTGCCGAGCCGACGAGCGAGGCCGTCGCCGCGGGCACGCCACCTGCGGTGGGGACGATGAGCCGGCCGGCCGGCGTGAGCTCCTCCGCGATCGCACCGAGATAGCCGCCGCCGAGGATCGCGCCGGCCTGGATGCCGAGCTCGGCGACCGCGCGCAGGACCTCGGTTGCGCGTGCGGCCCGCTCGTTCGACCGCCCCGGGTCGGTGAGGATGAGCACGAAGCCGGTGCGCGCGTCCATGCCCGCGAGGTGGCCGTGGAGCAGCATCTCGAGGTCGCGCATCGCCGCGGCGAGGTGGGCGCCTTCCTCGACCTTGAGGACGAGCTCACGCGCAGCCGGCCGATCCGCGCCGCTCCCGACGACGATCAGTCGCTCGACACCCGACAGCGCCCTCGCGAGGCCCTCGGTCGTCTGGATCGCCGCCCCGGTCAGGCCGGCGGCGAGCAGCGCCTCCACCCCGCCGATATCGAGCCCGACGCCGGTCAGATGATCGGCGATGGCGGCGGCGGCAAGGATCGGCGAGAGATAGCCGACCGTGTGGCACCAGCTCTGGTCCTGCTCCTCGGTCGCGACGACGATGTCGGCGAGCTCCGCGCCGGGCGAGCGAGCAGAGCAGGTGATGAGCGCCACGCGGGCGCCGGCGTCTCGCGCCCGCTCGAGCGTGAGGTTCGTCGCCCAGGTCCCGCCCTCGTGGCTGATCCCGATGACCAGGCTCTCCTCGGGGGCTATCCGATCCTCGAGCGCCGCCTCGAACGCCTGCGCGGCGACCGGTGCTCCGCCCTGGCCGAGTCGCCACGGCAGGCCCGCCGCGCGCATGGCCTCGCGGAGGATCTCGGTGACGGCGAGCGCGCCGTGCTCGCTGGTCCCGCAGCCGGTGACGACGATCGGCCGGCCATGCTGCGCCGTTTCGCGGATGACCGCCGCGGCTCGCGCCGCCCCCGAGCCCGGGGCGACCAGGTTCCGGAGGACGCGGCCGGCCAGAGCAGGCTGGGCCTCGATCATCTCGGTCATGTGGAACGGCGGCCCGTCGCGGCGCGACGGCATCTCGCTGCCGGCCCACGGGTCCGGTGCCAGTGGGAGCGGCGCGTTCGGATCGGCGCGGAGGTTCATCGGCCGAGGATAGAGAGGTCGGCCGCCGCTGCTCAGGTCGCTGACCTGCGCTTCGGCGGTTCCCATCGGGGCCAGGCAAATCGGTAGGCCGGCCCGTCGAGCGTGTCGACGATCGACCATCCGAAGACGGCGAGGGTGACATCCGTCCGGCGGACGAACTGGTCGAAGAGCTTCGCAAGCCACGCCGGCCCGGCGGCGGCAGCCGGGCCAAGGAGCTCCGCCGGGTCCCGGCCGAGCCGCCTGCTGCAGTCGACGAGCGCTGCGAGGTCGAGCATCTCGTCGCGCGCATCGATCGCGCCCGTCGCCGCGAGATGGGCGACCTGGGCGCGGAATCCCTCGACCAGGACATCCGGCCGGCGTTCCCGAAGCGCCCGCGTGCACAGATCGTCGGTCCGCGGCGTGCCCACCTAGGCGGTGCGCCCACGGATGCGACCGATCCGGCGTGGCGGCCAGTACCGGAAGAGCACTCGGCCCACGAGGTCATCCTCGGCGACCGGACCGAAGCGCCGGGAGTCGACCGGCGCCCCGGAGCCCACGGACGCGGCGGTCTTCTCGTCGGCGTCCGCGCTCAGCCAAGCCTCATCCGCCCCGAGCTCCAGGTAGCCATTTGCGAAGGGCACGCGGTCGCCGGCGAGGGCCTGCACGCGCTTGACCTGGATCGTGGAGCCGAACGGCTCGTTGAAGACCACGATGCTGCCGCGGGACGGCCAGTGACTGACCAGCGGGTTCAGGACGAGCCAGTCACCGGGCAGGATGGCGGGCGCCATCGAGCCCTCGGTGACCGCGGCCCGCCAGGGCCCGCGGAGTCGCGCGCGCAGGGATCGGGCCATGGCGCGGCCTGTCAGCCGCGCGCCGACGAGATCAGCCCGGTCGGCCTGCGACGCGGGTCTTCTCGGGGCCGCCGGTCGCCTTCCACGCCGCGTCGACCTCGTCGATGAGCTCGAGCAGGCGCTTGGCGTCGGCGATGTCGGTCGAGGCCTTGACCTTCGAGGCCTGCTTGTCGGCTCGCCAGAAGAGGTCGTGGAGGTTCGGGACCTTCTCGAGGTGCTCGGGCTTGAAGTAGTCGTGCCAGAGGACGTCGAGGTGGTGCTTCACGAGCTCCGCGCGCTCCTCCTTGATCGCGATGGCCCGCGTTCTGTAGGCAACGTCTTCGTTCGCCGCATACTTCTCGACGATCTTGTAGCAACTTTCCGCTTCGATTCTTGCCTGCTCCGGGTCATAGACACCGCACGGCAGGTCGCAGTGCGCTTGCACGGTGACTCGGGGGGCGAGGAATCGGAGGACAGCGTTGGTCAGCAACACACGATCTCCTTCCGGGGCTGGGGCCCGACACGGCGGGTCTTGGTGTCTAGTGCCTCGGAGTGTCGAGACGCGCCTCCGGACTGTCAAACGATCGTGCCGCGGGACATGAAGCGCGTCCTCCGTCTCCCGCCCCGAGGACGCAGCGGCGCCTGGCTGGTCGCGCTCGGGATCGGGCTCGTCCTCGCCATCCAGCCGATCTGGAAGGACAACTTCGCGATTGGCGTGACGGGCCTGATCGCGTTCACGCTTGTCCTCTGCGCGCGCTGGCAGCTGACCTGGATTCCGGTGATTGCGGTGATCATCAGCGGCGTGGCGCTGCGCTGGTCGGAGAGCAACGTGACCGCCTCCGACGTGTCCGACGTCACGCGCGTCGCGATCATGACCATGCAGGAGGGTGCGAACCCGTACGGCGTCGGCTACCTGATCTCGCGGCCGCCCGGCGCGTCGTTCCCGTATGGCCCGGTCGACCTGTTCTGGTACCTGGCCTTCGTCTCCGACCCGACCCAGCTCGAGGTGCTCGTCAGCTTCGTGCTCCTCGGCTTCTTCGGCATCCGGGCGGCTTCCGGCCGCCCGATCGGGCTGGTGGTCTTCGCGCTCGCCCCGCCGCTGGTGCTCGCCTCCGTCGACGGCTCGAACGACACAAGCGCCGGCCTGATGATCCTCCTCGCCCTGCTCCTCGCCTCGAAGCGACCGGCCCTCGGCGCCGGCGTCCTCGCGATCGCCGTCGCGTTCAAGCCGTATGCGCTCGCCTGGCTCCCGCCGCTCGCGCTGTGGGCCGGGGTCCCGGCGGTATTCGGGTTCGTGGCCGCGTCATTCGTCGCCTGGTCGCCGGTGCTGTTGGTGTGGGGGGTCGAGAGCTACGTGCGGAGCCTGGCGATTGCCCAGCAGACCCACCTTCGCGACGCGTACTGGAGCCTGGCGTCGGTGTGGGATGGCATCGACCCGGGCACCGCGCCGCGCGCGCTCGAGACGATTCGCTATTTCCTGAGCGGCGCGGTGGCGATCTTCGGCGGGCTGCGAGTTCGCTCGATCGATGGCGTGATCGTGGTCGGAACGATCGCGTTCCTGATCGCCCAGTTCATGGGCTACTTCGGCTCGTACGTGTACATCGCGGCCGTGGCGCCGCTGATCTGCTCGCGCGTCGACGACTGGCTGCGCCATCTCCTGCCCGAGCTCACCCACGCCTATGCCGAGGCGCCGGGGCTCGGGCGCCGGCTCCGCCGCGCGACGGTGTCCACGCCCCTGCCGCCCCAGCTGCGCGCGGCCGAGAGCACGGCACCGGCGCGTCTCGCGAGCGCGATTCACGCGGTGCCTCGGGCGCGGAGCTCGCGAACCTCGCGGACACCCACCGGCTGACGCGGCGCTCGGACCGCCTGGACCGTGGCTGGCGGAGCGGCTCGGCGGCGCATCCCGCGGGTATCATCGGGCGGATGACCGATCGAGGGCTCCCGATCGTCGACGGTGCACCCGCATGCCCCTTCGTCGCCTTCGAGGACGACCGCGACGAACGGGCTTCGAGCCCAGACCATCGGCACCGCTGCTACGCCGAGGCGCGACCCGCGCCGCGAGCGCTCGCGCACCAGGAGGCGTACTGCCTCTCGTCCGCATTCCCCGTCTGCCCGACGTTCCAGGACTGGGCGCGACGCGAGGCGGCCCACTCCAGGGCAGACGGCCCGCGCCCGAGCGATAACGACGCCGCCGGCGTCGCCGGCGAAGGTGCAGCTGCGTCGCAGCCGCAACGCAATCCACCGCGGAACTGGTCGGCGCCGCCGCCGTGGTCTGCCGGCGGTCCAGGGCCAGCCGCGGGCGGGCTGTGGGACGCCGACGCCGCCGACGAGGAGATGTCGCCGGGTGGACGCGGGCTGTCGGGCAGCTTCGCCGATCGCGTCGCGG
>JACXTT010003583.1_pt1 | contig 23745 bp, 25 predicted proteins | sample 9270951 | NCBI WGS metagenome assembly JACXTT01 (sample SAMN15532306, study PRJNA645909) | rock metagenome | isolation source: weathered quartz diorite | place: Puerto Rico | collected 2017-06-21
GAGTACAGCCTGTATTCTGCAAATATGGGGAGGTTCGGCACCTGCTCGGCATCGATCGGCTCTTCGCGAAGCATGAGTTGAATGGCGAACCAGCAAGAGGCCTCGCCGTCCGCGAGCTCGAGGGCTGTGAGCGCACGAACCGTTTGAGTACTGTCCATCGAGGGAGCGCCTGTCCGCGCGCCGGCGGACTGCGGAGTGCCCGGCGGCGGGCTCGCGCCGATCGGCTCAGGTGCAGTAAGCTGAGGCGAACCGGCGGGCGGCGCAGCCACGACAGACGCGTTGGCATCGCTCTGGGGCGCGTTTACGCTCTCTTGGTGTGTTTCTGCGGACTCCACGAGCGCGTCGATCTTTGCCACACGGCTTTGCAGTGCTTCCAAATCCGCATCCTCCGCGGATGCGACGGGTAGCTTCCCCGGGGTATCAGCCGCCGGAGCAGGAGCGGCGATTACGGCGTGATGTTCTGGGCGCACGGAGTCGACTGCGGGGAAGTCCGCAATAATGACCGGTTTAGGCTCGGTTGGGGCAGAAGCATCGAGGTTACGAAAGTCCGGTTCCGGTCGCGCAGGCGCGGGCTTGGAAACGTCGAGAAGCTTCTGGTCGAGCCAAAACTCAATGCTGCTCGTGCTAGCCGGCGGCAGCGGTGCTGCCGTAGCGGCACCAATTTGCCGCTCGCTCCTTGGGGTGAGCACCTCTACTTGATCGGTTACGGCATCCGGGTCCGATTCGATTTCCTCGACAACTGCGCTCTTCGGCGCCTCCTCACTGTGCGATACGCCGTGCGAGACCTCCACGGACAGCTGCGCGGTCTTCGCGAGCGGCGGTGCTGGATTGACACGTTCGCGCGGCTCGGTCGGAACTTGCGTGGGTGCGACCGATGGTAGTTCCCGCCGTTCAGCAGGAGATGTATTGCTGACGCGTTGAGAAGTCTGAGACGGTCGCGCCTTCTGCAGCGGAGGAGTCGCGCCAGACCGTGCGCTCACTTTCGTGCTTGGCGCCGCCGCGAAGGATGGCGGCATCTGCGCTTTTGCGGAGCCGCGCGAGGCGCTCAGCTTGAGTGGCTTGCGCTCGCCTTTGGACGCCGTATAAAGCGGCAACGTCGGCTCGGGCGCCGATGACGGCGGCCAAGCTGCGGCAAGCTCCGGCAACAGCTCGTCGATGTCCCACCGAAAATGCTCTGCTGATTCCACTGCGGCGTGTCGTGCTGCCGGCTGGGCGCCCTGTCGCGCTGCAGGCGGGGCGGTCTGTCGCGCAGCGGGCGGGGTGGGCTTCCGCCGCTTTTGAGCAACAGGTGCCTTCGCGTCCGCGACCGCGCTCGCCGGTTTCGCCGGCCCAGCAGCGCGGGCTGCACGCGTGATCACGGCCTTGTCGTCGTCGCGCGCAGTCTCCTTGATAGCGGCCGGGTAGTGCTCACGCACCATCGAAAGGAGCGCGTTGGCTTCCAGCTCGGATTCGATGATACCCAGGCGGAGCTGAAACTGCGGCCGCCCGTCGTGAGTTCGCTCGAGTTGGTATACATGCAGTCGATCGATCGGCAGCAGTCCTTTTGGCGGCGAGCCGACCGTGGCCGAGGACGTCCTCAGGTTGATGACGAAGGGACCCGCAACCGCAGCTCGCGCCGGTTCCCTCGAAGGAGCCAATAAGTCCTCGATGCTGAGATGCCAGATGTCGTCGGACGCCTGGTCCTTGACTACGCGAGCCACGCCTTCATTCCACTCATGCGCCGGAACGGTCCGAATATCCTGTCGCACCTAGCGCTCGGGAACGACGGCCCGCATCTCTCTATCGACGACAACTATGTCGCAGATTTCGCGATAGGTAATCGAGGGCACGGATTATGTAAGGTGATCGGCTAACGATCGCAGCGAGTCCAATAGCGCGGCTTACGCCACCGGCCCGCTGCGTCAGCATCCTCCCTTCCGCCCCCTCGAGCGGGTGAATCTTCCCGGTTCTGCACAGCACTGGGGCACGACCGAACCGGAACTAACCCATTGCAGCCTCGAGCTTCGCACGCTCCCCGCGCTTGAGCGCGCCAGCAGCGCAGCCGGCCCGGCCTATTCTGCAGTTGTCGGATCGATGATCCCGGTGACCCGCGAGATCTTCTTGGCGGGGAACCCACCCAAGTCGGCATGACACTGAATCGGCGACTCGTCGACCGCATTGTAGATGCAGTAGATCCTCCGCTGTGTAATGGTCCAATATTGATCCCGCTCGGATCAGCTGGGTCAGTGGCAAGTGAGCCCGCCATCGTTCAGTTCGCGACCATCCGGCGGACCGTATCTGCATGAAACCAATCGCCTTGCAAAGGCTGGGAAGCGAGAATCCTTCCGGCGTCCCGTCGCGGGATGAGCAGCTGCTCATCGGCAAGACTTGTAGCAGTGGCCTTGCGACATTCAAGGGTCCCTGCGTTCTAGGCAGGACGGTGCCGCCCAACTGCGTGCCCGTCGGTTACGGCGGAGAGCAGGTCTGGAACGAACCTGTGTTCGGCTCAGCCACCGTCGGCGCACCGAGTTTGCTGTTCGGTGTGCCCAGCTACCAGAACGGGTTGGGATTGACAGTCAGGGGCACGCCCGACGTGTCTTACAACGCGGCAATCAACGGCGGAGTGCTCGTTTACACCACCTTTCTGGGCTCTCCGGCGGTGTTCCTTGTTGGAGGAACCAGCGCCGGCTCGCCTCAGTGGGCCTCTATTTTTGCATTGGTCAATCAGTGCCGCGCCAACCACGGCCTCGGACCGCGCGGGTTGGCTAACCCAACGATTTACTCGCTCGCAGGGGCGGGGTTCCACGACATCACGACGGGCAACAACCAGTTAGTAGGCACGCCGGTCGGCTTCAATGCGACCACGGGCTGGGATGATGCGACGGGGTGGGGCACGCCCGATGTGGCAAACTTGGTGTCGGGCCTGGCGGGCACCAGTTGTCCCTAAACTAGCCGCGCAGAAGAACCACAGCACAGGAGCGAGAACCGGCAAAGCCGCCCGATTCGATTCGGGCGGCTTTTTTTGGTCGCGCATTTTCTAGCGCGGCCACGGGACTTGGCTGTATTCATGTTTGCACCCGGTCATCGCGGAAATTCGCGACCTCGAGACGACCTCATCGAGACGGATGCCGAGATCGCTCCACGCAGGGCTTAAGGACCAGGGTTATACGATCGACTGACCGGATCCGGTTTAGCTGCTCGCCGGATATCACGCCAGCGACACCGTGCCGGCCAGGCGCTCAGCGATCGCCACCACCAGGCTTGCGACCTGACGCTCGAGCGTCGCGATCTGAGCGCGATTGTCCAGCCGCTGGCGGCTAGCGGCGAGCCCCCCCGTAGCATCGTTGATCCAGCTCAAGGCCGCCATGACGCTCGGGAAACCGATGGTGCTGGTCGCCGCTATGACCGCGTGCTGTAGCCTGCAATTCGTTTCGCCTCCAAGCGCGACAACGTGACTGGCCGATAACTCGTTGATTCTAGGGCGCCAGCGAGAGCCTCAAGACAGTAGGCCACTGAGTAATCACGCCCCCGCTACCACTCCTTGATGGGTCCCTTTCCTTCTAGTCGGTGCAGCGCGGCCGATCAGTGCCTTCGCGATAAGTTGACCGTCACGGGTGCTCGTCTTTACATCGCCCATGACCCCGCGCAGGCTGTCTTTCGCGCGCTCAACGTCGACGAGTAACGCGCGCTCTCGCTGACCACACGTTTACAACGATCTACGCTCCCAGCCATAACATAAGAGGAGAGGGCCATGCGATCGACTCACGTTATTCTACCGCTGGCCATCTTCGGCGCGGCCGGGATGCTTGCAGGCTGCGCCACGACGGTGCCGACGGCTGCCCCCGCACCGTCGGCACCGCGCATCACGGTACTCTACGACGCTTTCGGCAAAGATGCCTCAATGACCAAGGACTGGGGTTACGCCGCCTTGGTCGAGGTCAACGGCAAGCGCATTCTTTTTGATACCGGCGACGACCCGGGGATTCTTGGAAAGAACGTAAAGGCCAAGGAAATTGACCTCAGGAGAGTTGACTTCGTGGTCTTGTCACACCGCCACAGCGATCACGTCGGCGGGCTCTCATTTCTGCTTAGCGTGAACCCGCGGGCGCGGATTTACGCACCCAAGGAAAACTTTGGAGTTTTTGGTTCCGACTTACCGAGCAAGTTTTACCGCAAGGACGCCTCACTGCCCCCCGAGATGCGCTACTACGACGGCACGCCGCCGGAGATCATGAAATTCGGCACCGTCTTCCCCGGCGCCAACATTCAGTTGATCGACAAGACCACTGAAGTGGCGCCCGGAATTACACTGATCGCGTTGGTATCCGATGCGCCAGGAACCAAGGAATTGAAGGAGCTGTCCCTGGCCATCAACACGCCGGACGGGATAGTACTGGTAGTTGCCTGTTCGCATCCTGGAGTTGAGACTATCGTTGCCGAGGCAGCGAAGATCAATCCGCACATCCACCTCATTGCCGGCGGATTCCATCTGCTTGTAGCGCAGGACCCGGCCATCGAAAAAGTTGCCGCTACCCTCCATGACAACTACGCAGTTGATTACATTGCTCCCGGCCACTGCACCGGCGAGCCGACTTTTGCCGCCCTGCAAAAGGTGTTCGGGGATCGTTATTTGTATGCCGGATTGGGGACGACGTTGGGCGTGGGTGCGAATCCGCGTCCCGAATCGGATCGGAACGCCGCGAATGTCCTGGATGAAGGCGATTTACTCAATTATCGAACGCTGCTCGCCAAGAGCGACGACCTCTAGGACGGCGGCGCCGAGGCGGTGTGGCTCGCGCAGATTCAGTAACGGCCCGGTCAACGGGCGTGCTTGCAGCGGTCCGCGTGCACCGCAGACGCGACTTTGCCTCCGCGACGCCCGGGGGCGGATGCCAATCGCTCGATGACCGCTCTGACCCAAGGCAGTCAGTGGCGAATGACCGCTTCACGCTTGGGCATTGCAAAGGTGCGCTGGGTAGGACATCGGCGAGCCGGGCAATTGGCCGCGCTCCGAGCGACAAACGTGCTCAACTGGTAGGGCTGGTTGCAGGTCCTTGACGAACTATTACGCTGAATCGCTGACCCTGCGGATGTCTGGCTACGGTGTTCACCGCGAGCTCACCGGTCGCAGGATTCCAGCGAAATGGTTTGGCGTCAATTGGATGAGTGGACCATTCCGGGTGCTGCGTGAGAAATGACGCGACGTCGGTTGTACGTATGCGTTGCACTCTTAACTGAAAGGCGAGACAGACGAGTCTCTGAAACGCTGCGACGTCCAAGACGCGCATCGGGAAGTCTTCCCAGGTCGCGGCTGCAGTTCCCACAAGGATCTTTCCTATCGGGTTGTACACAATGGTCGGCGAAAAGAGCGTCTCATTCCGCTCGAGCCAGTCACGGTATGCCTCTCGCGTTCGAGAAAACCGAGCGGGATCGGAATCCGCTAGAGCGGCCAATTGCATCATCTGCGCGGCGCTCAGATTCATAGTCGCGTTCACCTTGAAGAAATGCAGCGTAAAAGCATTCCACAGCCTTCCCCACCACGTGGATGACCGTACATGAGTGTCAGAAACAAGCGTAGCGGCCGAAGGAATGATTTCGAACGGCTGTAAGGCCATGAAATGAGAGGCCCTCATGCGAAATTCCGCGCCGAAAACGCTTCCGATCTTCCAGTCCGCCAGATCAAACTGGGAGATTGCTGCTCCTTGATGCCCTTCCAAGAGAGCCGGATCGCTGCTGGGATCGGCAATCATGTCAGCGAGCAGCAGAAAATCGGCGTGGAGCGATGCGACCGCAACCATCTTCGATGCCAGATCGCCATTACCCTTCAGGACCAGTTGCCACATCCGAACATCCTGCAAAAGGTCATCGAGGGCGGCCCGTCGCTCTTGCAACGCCCCCGCTTGAATCCTATTAGCGACATCGGCCAAGAAAAGAGCACGCACCGGTTGCGGGACATACGCGGACGGCATCAAATAGCTGGGCCGTGCTGTTTCGTAGTACCCATGCAACTCGTGCAGGGCTAGGTAGCGCCGATAGAACTCCTGGTTAGAGGCCACAAGATTAGCGATGTCGGCGCGGTGATTTTTTGCGACCGTCCAGATAGATGATGTAAGAGGTTGCCAAGATGTGAGGTTTCCATTGAACGTGAGCTGCCTGGAATCCGACTTCTGGCTCGACGCCAAAGCGGCGGGGTCCAACAACATTGAATCAAGCGCTTGATTGTAGGCTTCAATTCGTGTTTTACCGGTCTCGATGACGGACTGTTGGCTCGGGCCGTCGAACCCGACCAGGGCGACGTAAATGTTGTCGCCCGACTGGTACGGATTTGGCGGCGCTGCCAGGAGAGTTTTCGCTTCCGCCTCTAAAGGTACGTCAGATGAATTGAGGGCGAAGCACACAAGGAGTATCAGAAGGACGAACGTAGCAACTCCCACCGCGAGTGTCTTTGATATTCGCGCACGTCTTGCGAATGCAAACGGGGTAGTCCTCGACACCCTGCAAAAGTTACTTTGGTGCCGCGAAAGGCGTCAATCGAAAACCACTTGGCGCCGGGACCGGCAGCGAGCTGGCCTTGGCGGCGGATGCGAAATGCCCAGATCTCCTTCAGCCGCAACGGCGCCTTTTGGCCGACGAGCTTGCCCTTGTTCCAAGGCTCCCGATGATGCGAAGCGATGCAAATGGACCGGTTCAGAGAGCTCCCCGCGTTGGTGAATCCCGGACCAGTCTGCGCCTGATGCAATCTGGCGCAGACTGCGCCGTTGCAGTCTGTCGCGCCACCCCTCCGCGGGGCCGTGGTGCAGTCGGGGCTACTCGAGCACTTAAGCCGCAGCCGTCCGCCTGCGCCGCCAGGCGGCGGCGCGCTCAGCGCCGCATCGCCGACAGCGCCAGCGGGTGCCGCGCTCGGCGGGCGCAAGGTTGTCGGGCGTAAGTTTGTGGCCGTTGCCGCAGCTGTTTGGCGGCAAAACGGTCCCGGGGATGCGCTTCGGGCCGAAAAGCGGAAATATTGAACAACTCCATAGCACGCCCGCGTTACCACCTGCAACAACCGCATTACCACCGGCAAGGAGTTGATGGTTGGCAGGCTTTGAGCGAGCCCGGCGCTCAATCTCGTCGGCGCCGGTCGCAGTAGAATCAAAGATCTGTTCCTTGAGCCAGGCGGACACGCGTGGGGAAACGGCTCATTAGCTAAGTCCGAGAGAATGGAGCGCTTGAACCATAAGGCGAAGAGGTTGCGCACCTTATCGCGTTCCAGGCTGACGAGATGGTGCGGCAGTGTCGTGGTGTGCACCGGCCGGCTCGGCAACGGACAAAGTTCGCACGCGCCTAGGGTCGGTTCGAGTTTGCCGCGTGCGATCTGGACTTGGATCTTCGTGCTTGCCGCAGTGCTAACGGGTCCACTGTCGCGCGCGCAACGTGCGGGCGAGAATGCGGTGACTGCCGCGAGTGACGCGTTCGGAACAGCGGTGGGCGCGCAGACTATCGGCCTCTACAGCCCCACGAACGCGCGTGGGTTCAGTCCAGAGCAGGCCGAAAACATACGTATCGAGGGTCTTTACTTCGATCTGCAGCCCATGTCGACCGATCCCTACCTGTTCAGTGGGACCGACATGCGCGTTGGCATTGCCGCCCAGTCGTATGCTTTCCCCTCGCCCAGCGGCATCGCTGATCTGAGTCTACGCATTCCCGCAGACCGCCTGGGCGGCAGCGTTGTGCTTGTCCGTGGCCCTCTCAGCGGGCTGTCGGCCGAGATCGACACTCACTACCCTCTGGTGGAACACTCGCTCAACGTTGGTTTGAATGTCGCCGCAGCTCAGGATTTCGACTACAACTACGCACTAACCAGCACTCGTGAGGCGATTTCGCTCGTGATTCGGTGGCGGCCGACTGCCGGAACGGAAATCATCCCGTTCTATGCGTATATCTATAACACTGAGCACCAAGAAACACCGTATGTATTCGCCGACGGGACACATCCGCTTCCGCTCTTCAACGAGCAGCGGCTACCGACACAAAGCTGGACCAATTGGCGCTGGAATCAGATCACCGGCGGTATCATCGCAAACGTTGCGATAGTGGAACCCTGGAGCTTGCGTGCCGGCCTATTCCGGTCCGAGAACCAGACTGCACAAAACTTCAATGACCTGCTGCTCGGACTGATGCCCGATGGCACTGCCCATCATGTTATGGACGTCGCCCGCCCGCTCACCGGTAGTTCGTATTCGGGTGACTTGCGCGTGATGCGTTCCGTGACAAACGGTACGCATCAAAGCGAACTGACATTCGCCCTGCGCGGACGACACGTGGAACGCGATTACGGAGGAGACTCTATCAGCGATCTCGGGTCGATTTCGATTTATCAAGATGTCAGGCTCCCGGAACCGGCGCTTTTGTTTTCCGACAAGAGCCAGGATGAGGTGCGACAGACCGGCCTAGGCGTGAATTTCATCGAGCGCTGGAAGCAGTGCGCGACGCTGAGTCTGGGAATGCTGGTGACCGACTACAGTCGCAAGGTTACGACCCCAAACTTGCCGGCCGTGAGTCAACGCACGGCCGTCGCCTTACCGACGCTGAGCTTCGCCGCGGCTCCTTCGAGGGACGTCGCGATTTACGGAAGCTACACGCGGGGTCTCGAGGATTCGATGATCGCTCCGCCCGCCGCCGTGAATCGCGGTGAACCCCCGCCCGCTACGCCAACGTGGCAAGTCGACGGCGGCGTCCGCATCACTCTGCCGCCACGCCTTCAACTGCTCGTGGGCGGGTTCAAGGTGCACAAGACCTATTTCAACCTGGATGCGGCCGATCACTACACACAGATTGGCGACATCAGCAGTCGAGGTGTCGAGAGCTCCGCTACGTTCACCGGGCTGGAGGGACTGACGGTTGTGGCCGGTGCGGTCTGGTTACGCCCTCAGGTTCAGAGACAGGTTCCAGAACTGGGAGGTAACGGCGCTGTGCCGATCGGCCCCGTGCCGAGGACGATCAGCGTCAACGTCGATTACGCACCCCGCAACTGGCGAGGTTGGGGAACCTCATTGCAATGGACTTCATTGTCATCTCGTGTCGAAACAAGTGACGATCGCCACAGGCTCCCTCCCCTGCGTACATTCAACGTCGGGATGCGCTACCTATTCAAGCCTAATAATCGTGCGTTCTCCGCACGGCTCGACGTGGGGAATGTCACGAACGCCACGGGACTGACGCTTTCGTCTTTCTACCTCGCGGTCCCGCAGCTGCCCCGAAACTACATGGTGACCCTCGCAGCGGACCTTTAGCGTCGCGCCGAGTCAAAACCTGGACATCCCGAAGCTGCACCTGTGCCATCGAGCGCGCGAATGCGCCGAAGCGTTAGTCAGGAGCCACGCATTCAGTGACTGCCGTAGCTCGGTGCCGTATCCGCATCCGCTATTGGCCGCCTCCTGCCGCTGCCCGAGAACCCGCGATACCCGCGAGCCCTGGGTCATGCCGCCCCGTCCGCCTGCGCCGCCAGGCAGCGGCACGATCGGCCCCGCATTGGCGGCAGCGCCAGCGGGTGCCGCGTTCAACGGGCACAAAGTTGTCGGGTGTGAGTTCGTGGCCGTTGTATTCCGGCAGGTTCATCTTGCGTAGAAAGGCCGCATAGCGAGGCTGTCCGCGTCCGGTAGCTATAATCCAGCGCCATGGCCGGGCTGTTTGCCAACCTGAAAGAAGCTGTTTTTTCCCTGATCGTTTGGGCAATCGTAGCGGCCGGGGGCTTGCTGTATTTCAATGTCGGACACAAGCCCCCGAGTACCCCGCCGAGTCCCTCGAGTACCGACATCGACTTCCCCGGCTACTTCGCCATGTTTGATCAGCTGGCCGGCCGGTTCAGCGAGGAGGAAGAGTTCCTGAAGAGCATTAAGGGCAAGAAGGTTCGATGGCGCGGATACGTGTCGTACGTGCGCAGTTCCGACGTGTTTCCGTCGAAAATTGCGCTCGCCATCACTCCGACACCCAGTGACGAGCTCCGAATGGCTTTGGTGTATTTCGGCGAGGATATGCGCGTCCGGCTGTTCGCGTTACGGGAGAAGGACTCTGTCGAGATTACTGGCACGTTCGATTCCGAGTCTTGGCACACCCCGTACATTCAGGGCGACACGATGCAGCCTCTTACCGCTGTCTCGACTACGCCGTGACAAGTCCACAGGAGCGAATCTCATGGCCGCTATACCGGTAGGAGCCAACGGTTCTTTCACGCTGGTGGTAACCGTTGAACACCTTGCGAATCGTTTCAAGGATGCTATTTTGCCGCCGGTTTTGGCGACGCCTGTCATGATCATGGCGATGGAGAACGCTGCTCTCAACGCGATCAAGCCCTTCCTTGGAGCGGGGGAGAGTGCCGTGGGAACGCGCGTCGACGTGCTTCATTTGGCGGCAACGCCGGTCGGCAGGCAGGTCGTCGCGAGAGCGCAGGTAACCAAGGTCGATGGTCGCCACATCGAGTTCAAGATCGAAGCGACAGATGGTGTCACGCCCATTGGCTCCGGCACCCATGAGCGAATGGTCATTGACATGATGCGTTTCCTCGACCGGCTGAACCAGAAACCCGTCTAGCACCTCCTTCGTACGACGGCGTACCGGCGATGCATAGCAGTTCGGCATGGCTTGTGGGGATACGAGACTTGTCTGCGATCATTGACGCGTTAGGCCGGTACAACTGCCGGTCGCGAACGGCCGCTTTCAAAGTGACGCCGCCCGGGTAGATCAGAGCGATTCGGGGGCGCCGGGTGCCCGTGAGACATCAATGGACCGGTGCCCTGGTGGTTACGCTTCATGTGATACCCCGTGCCAATACACTATCGCCATATAAGCAAGGAACGTAGCGAGAGCGCCGATATCAATGAGAAGGACTTCCATAGGTCACCTTTACCGGGTCATGCCGCGGCAATTTGGTGACGGCCAGCATAGGCAAGAGCCGCAACATCCACCCGTTACAGATGCATTGCTAGCTCGCAAACTGTTCAGGGAATTCGCCAGAACAGTTTCCAAGGAGGAGCTACTTACGAACGCCTCGGCCGCGTTGCCATCTATGGATGTGCCGATAGCGGATCCCCGCGCTTGGTCGCCCGCAGTAAGTGAGCAAACTCGCCGCTACCGGGGCACGACGGGCCATTAGCGTATGCGAATATCTCTGTTTGTCAGAGACTTCCAATGCAGTAGCGGACCCCGGCTACCACGTTCTCCGGCGCGGAAGCCGCAGCAAACAACGCCACAAGCGGGTGCCCGCTACCACTTGATAACCCGCGGCTTTGAGGCACTGCCCGCTCAGTACCGGGTGCATCGGAAGCACGACAGCGGCCTGCCGAAAACCGGCCCCTAGGTCGCTTCCCTCGAACGTCCCTGCCCTGATCCCGTTCCCGTCGAGCGTGTCATGCCGTGCCAGCGCGCGCCGCGTGCGGCGCTCCGCATGCGGTCTCGGTACGGCTCCGCCGAGGAGTTGCCGTAATGTCTCCCCCAGCCTGCGACATGTCTGCTCCACGGTAAAACATAACTAGCTGTCCGAACGGGACGAGACCAGCACCGATGTGCCGACAGCGGTCACGGCTTCGGTAATAACTCAGCCAGCCTACACTTATTCCCTACCCTCTTGGAAAATCACCCTGATTGGAACAGCCATCCGAGGCGAGTAGCTTGCTAACAAAAATGACTCGAATCTCCTGCCACCCCTGCCAGCACACTGCCTCTCTGCGGCTCAGGGAGGAGTTTCGCCGCACTGCAGGCGGCCATACGGAAGCAGACGGAAAGACTGTCGTTTGCGGCGCGTGCGGAGATAGTTGGCACTTCCGCGACCGGATGCAGCTGCCGGAGTGGCTGCGGCAGGAGCTGACAGACAGAGGGCTCTGATCTAGTTGGCCCCAGCAAGCGACTGGCAGCGCGTCACGCCCGCCGTCTCGGTTTTATCCAAAGTTCGCTTGCAGGTAGCAGTGAGCGCCACATCCAGACAGGGCGCTGCAAAACCTCGGGTAGACCGTTCGCGGTCACGCCCCCACTACCACTCCTGACTGGGTCTCGGCTTGTCGGGCCCATCGTGTGTCGCCCGCCTCGCGCTTGCCTTGGACGTTCATCGGTCCGGCAAGTCGCGGCGTCCACTATATATCTACCCGCCGATGCGTTCATTATCCGAGTCCTCAATAACCCCGCTTGTGTTCAAGTAAATCATCCATTCCGATCTTCCATGCTCTTGGCGGACGTCGTACGGAGCAGCCGCCTCGCGATCAAGAAGATCTCCAGTGAAGGAACCTTGGTCTGCGGACAGGGCCTCGCCGCGGCGGAACGGGTAGAGAAAAACGTATCCGTGTTTGCCAAAGACCGGACCGAGCAACCGGGCCGCTTCGGTGATCGTCAGATCTTGAGTGTGTTGCGGCGGACGGTTGCGGGCAATATGGATGACGAGGCCTGGCAAACGACTGCCGCGCTTACGATCAGCACGCCGAAGAAGACGCAACGTTTGTACAAGGTTTGAGGAGCCAGCCCAGGGCGGCTCTGGAGGCACCCTCCGGATCCGCGGCCGCATCGACGATCGCGCGCCCGAGTCGTGAAATGGCTTGATACAGCACCACACGCGAGGTAGCGCGTCGCGACGCTCGTTCTGTACCTGTGAGCACGGCGGCTACGAAACGCAAGCAGCGCACCGTACGTCGTGCTACCGTTGGCGCCGGCTTGTGATACTTCGCCTTGGCGATTCTCGCGTTTACGCCCTCCCGGCGCACGCTTCTGCCGGGTCGCCACCCCAGGAGCATCGCAGAACCGGAAAGAAACGGGCTTCCGCTCAATCTCCAGCTTTGTCCGGTGGCGCCTCGCAGCGACGAACCGGACGCCTGCAGCGGCAGCCGGGCATCTGCAGACTGCTTCAGGAGACAGAGGCGCAGACATGCTTACCACGCGCAAGTGCGAAGTCGGTGCTGATGCTGGCAAATGGTACACAGTCGTGATCGAGCGGCAGGGTACCAGACGTGTCGGCTACTGCGCGCTCGAGTGCCCTGGCCACGACTCATCGGCGGAAGCGCTCGCTCATCACCTGCAGTATCAACTCGATCGGGAGGCGGACCTGTGGCTCGAGCGCCGCGCCGCACCGCGCGACTGTGAAATCTGCGGTGAGCCAACCACATTGCGCGCAAGGCTCGGCCGCGACACGAAACTCTTTATTCTGTGCCGCGCGCACCAGTCGACAACCAGCTTGCAAAAACTGTTTCGACAGCGCCTCGCCCAGCAGCCAGAGTCGGCTGCACCCTAGCGGCCCCGGAGACCTGCATGGGACACCTGCGTGTCACGCAGCATCCAAACCGCTGGGCCGATCAATGATCAGCATCCACCGGCCGTTCTGTGCTCATCGGAATGCTGCGTGCATACGCCGGCAAGCTCACGGGGCCGGATCGACAGTCTCGCCCCCCTGACGGCGATGGGCCACGGCAAGTACCTCGGGGTTAATGCATGCTGATCGGAATGCTCGGGTTTCTCATGGTCGTTTCCTGCTACCTCGCCAAGCGACTGAGCGATGAGAAAACCGCGAACGCTGCGCTTCGCGATCGGATCGCCTCCCTCAAACGGCAGCGAGGCGTCGTACCACCGTGGGCGCCTGAGAGCGCGCCGCGGGACGGCGCCGATGATTGCCAGCGTTTCGGCGCGCAAGAGCCCGCACTTCGTGCCGCCAACTGTCCAATTGTGGAGTAGAGTGCGGGTGAGGTGCTCACCGCCCAGGAAACCTTCGTGGCCAAGCCGAACTACCATCACGCAAGAAAACAGAAGGAACTGGCCCGAAAAGCGCGTCAGCAGGATAAGCAGCAACGGCGGTCAGCTCGCCCAAGCGCGCGCAGCGAGAAGCGGGAGACGCCCCAGTTGGACGCGTCGGCCGCTCCGTCCGATCAAACTTCTGGGGGCACTTCCGGGAGCGGTGCATGAACCTCACGCGTTCCAGCGCCGCCGCGCGCCAGGAGCGCATAGACCGGCTGCGTCGCGATCGGGCAGCCGCGGTGGCACTACGTGTCGCGTTTCCAGCCGTCCAGCATCTGCGCCTTGAGCTAAAGTTCGAGAGTTCAAGCGCGAAGGCACCCACACTCCAGTCGCACGTACTGCATCCGCCGGCACAGGCGTTTTTCGAGTTCCCGTGTCCTTATGCCGACTGCGACGGACACTTCGATCTCACAGGCGCCGTCAACGCGGCTCTGGCGGACCCCGCACATCACTCCGCAGGAGTGCTGGAGTGCTGCGGCCTGCGCCCGCGGGATTGCGCCTCAAACGGGCCTTGTCAATTGCATCTGATCTATAAAGTCACGGCAACGTATCACCGAGATACCTGACCGCGTTTAGGCAGCGGTCTCATCTTGTGCTCATGCACGCTGTCACGGCACGTCTTGTCCAAGACGTGCGTGAATTCACGCCCGCCAGCGCATGACCGGACTCCAGAATACGAAACATGAGCAGGGTGTCAGGAAATCCCGTAATCTGCGCTCGGCTCGTAACCTTTCGGCTGGTCTGTCTTGGTCTGCATGCGCCAACCGGCGCGCCTCCGGCCAATCTCTCACCCTCGCAGAAGGTCTCCCTGATCACCGATCGCGACACCGGTCGCCCGCGCGGCTTCGGCTTCGTGGAGATGTCGAATGCCGCCGCATCCCACGCCATGCAGGCGCTGAACGGCACCGACTTCGACGGCCGGCCACTGAGGGTCAGCGAAGCGCAGGATCGTCAGCGGCCGGGCGGTAGCAACCGCGGCGCGCCGCATCGACACTGAGACCACGGAGGATCGACGGCACGAACAGACGCCATCGGCGCGGGGGGGGGCAGTTAAGCCAGCAGCCAATCGCCGCCGTATCGGCCTCACGTCGAGATCCAGAATTGACAGGCTCATCTTTCGTCCGCTGCACAACGAATCAGCGGTGCTGGTACGCGGTACATGCTTCAGAATCTGTGCGAGCGGAACGCTCCAAGGGCCGGACAAAAAGCCGGCGATGCACGACGCAGTTCCTGTCGAAAGTGTCCTGCTGCAGACGCTCTCGTCCTATCCGGAGAACCTTGAGTCGGCTCTCCGCCGCTTCAATGATTGGATGCAACCGCTTTCCAACTATTTTCAGGAGAACGCCGTTGCGCACATTGAGTCGCTGCTAACACTGAATCCCGTTCGGTTGCACTTGCGAGACTGGATGATGTGCTTGCTGCCGCAGTCCATCGGTCCGTCGTTGCACGATCCTTCACAAAACAGTTCACGACCGAGTCCGCGCTCGTGCATGAGATCATGGTCGGATAGCCCCGAGTGCCAGCGGTTGAGCATCGGAGTCCGTGCGCTGGCCGGCGACTAGATTCGGCCACTACTGAAACGTGGCAGCAATTAGATTTGTGAGCCCGATACGGTCTATCAAGGTGTCATTGGCGAGAACCACGACCACCATTTTCTGTGCGGCGAATATGGCCAGCTGCGCACCGAAACCCGGTCCGTCGCCGCCGTGACCCTTGAAGGGAATGGGCGCCTCGTTCCACCAATGCCATCCCAGGCCCATGCGATCTTTGTCCGGCCCCGTGTTAGCACCGTAGCCGTCGTCCAGCATCATTTTGACCGTATCCACCCGCAGAATCCGGCGGCCGTCTAACTCACCACCGGCCAGGAAGGCCTGGCCAAATCGCGCGAGATCAACCCCCGTCCCGAGAAGCCCTGTCGGACCGGTGTGATCGGTATAGAGAGGGGCCAGCCACATTCGTTGCCTGGCAGTCTTGCTGACCCAGTGCGAAAACCAATTGCGATGAATCACCCAAAGCAGCGGGGTGAATATATGAAACAACGGGTGCGAGCCGGAGACCGCGCGTGCACGAAACTCTTCTCGATAAACGAAATCGGTATTGGTCATGCCGAGTGGTCCCAATATGCGTTCACGAACAAAGTCCTCATACGGTTGCCCCGCCGCAGATTCGATCACCGCTCCAAGGACAATGTAACCTGCATTGCTGTACGCGCCGGTCTTCCCGGGCTCCTTGTTAAGCGTTTGATATGACTCCATTCGCTGCGCCACCAACGCTCTCTGATTGACTGGAGGGTCGTCGAGATGGTGAATCCAGCCAACGAGATGCGTTGGTGCGAGATTCTTCATTCCCGACGTATGATCTAACAGCTGTCGTACCGTGATGCTAACTGTCCCGCCGGACTTGCTGACAGTCGAAAAAGCCGGAACGTACTGTGTGACCGGATCGTCGAGTCCCAACTTACCGTCCTCGACGAGTTGCATGATGGCGGTAGCCGTGAACAGCTTCGTCACCGACCAGTAGTGATAGATACCCTCCGGCGTGGCGGGCCTGTGCGACGGGCCGTCCGCGATACCGAAGGCTCTCGAATAGGTGATCGCTCCGTTCTTGATGACCACGACATCCAATGCCGGTGGGGTCTCGTGGGCAGTGAGTGTGTCCAAATAGGCTTCGAGCTTACCGACACTGTCCATTCTGGGTGGCGCCTTCGCTGCTCGCGGCGTGAAAAGCACAAACGGCAACACCATGAGAATGATGAGACTTACGATTGCTGCAAGTGCGACCAGCATGGCAGCCTTACCCACGAGCGTGCCCACTCTCTGGCCCACGTGCCAGTATGTTAAAGGCGAGGCAAATGAGAGCAAGAGGCGCAGGGCGCCGGTTTTGCTTCCAATCGTGCGCACACTTAGGCGGTATGCTTCGCATCCGATAATCCGCTCAGATACGAAAACGCTGGTTCGCCGCGCTACTCGTCCACTTCGAGAACAACTGAATCCCCGTCGAACAATCCTAAGGTGTCCCTCAAGCGGGCCTCTGCGAACGCTTCCAGGCGGTTCTTTGATGGATTGCATGCCCGGCGGAACAGCACTACAGCAGACGTGTCTCCCTTCGTGATTCGCCCGGTGAAGTAAAGATACCCGACTCGTAGTTTCGGGACGTGGCTGTACGCATCCGGATACACCACCTCTTCGCCACGTTCTCGTATTATTGGAATGCACAGAAGGAGTCGATGGACACAATCCTCTGTTACGCGCAGATTCAAGCTACCGGGAAACAGCGTCGTCCAACCAGTAGCTTGGAGAAGCCTGTCGCGCCGCTGTGGATTCAGTGATAGCACCTCTGCTTCCCCCGGAGGACCATCTACTGTCGCAGTAGCGCTGCTTCGCAATTCAACGATGCCCTGGAATGTGATCATCTCTCTTACTTTCTCCCCGGGGTTTGCACTGCAGCGCCATTGCGCGATTGCCTGACCCAGACGATAGCCGACATGTAAGGCATCCAGCAGGCGATCGCCGCCATGGCAGCACTGACCCTGCAGCTCGACCGCATCAAGCTCCGGCCTCCTCACCCAACCCCACGAGTAGGAATTGGATGGCGAAGCCACCGGCCTGCCAGTTCGACCATTGCGAGCAGCCGGGTGACGCTGCGCCGAGTAACGCCTTGAGTGCCAACGCCAAGAGGCCAAACAGCACGGGCAGCACGAGTGCTACCAAGTACCAGCGTATTCCTAAGCGCATCCGCACGATTCGCAGCGGCAGCTCCTTGGTGCCGCTCCATCCCCACAGACGCCAGCCATGATCAGAGCGACGACGAGCACACCCAAGGGATTCATGTCCGCTGCCTATGCCTGAGGTGCTGCGCTTTCCAAGCTCCCCAATCACGGAGGTGCTGAAGCCAGCACCCCGGAATCCGCTGTACTCCAGTCGATCGGTTCAATCCGCCGCACGATGAGCCCGTAGGCAATTATCCCGATCACGGCAAGTGCCGCGGCGATCACGAAGCCGAGCGAGAAGGCGCCGGTTCGATCCACCACCACGCCGGTGACCGCCGGCGCCGCAATCCCGGCGAGGTTGCCCACGAAGTTCTGCACGCCCATCCACCTGCCGGTCGCCGCCGGACCCGCGAGCGTCTGCACGGTCGCGTAGAGCGCCGCCATCACTGTGCCAATGCAGGCGCCGCAGCCGGCCATCGCCAGCAACGCACCGAGCGGGCCGGCCAGTGCGCAGGCACTCATGCACACGGCGATACCAGCGAATCCGGCGAGCAGTGCGGTCTTGCGCACCCGATTGGTGCTCGCGCCGGCCCTCAGCCACTGGTCCAACGCCCAGCCGCTGAGCACGGATGCAATGCCGGACAGTGCATAGACGCCCGCGCCGAGCTGCGCCATTTCTGCCATCGAGAAACCGTGCACCTTCACGAGATAAAAGGGAAGCCAGCTCAGCACGAGATAGAACGCGTACGCTTCGCAGAAATGCCCCAGGCACGAGCCGAGCAGCTCGCGCCGACGGAAAATCATCAGAGCCGATGGGCCATTCTGCACTACACGCGCTGACCGCTGGGCTACTCGGCGGGGCGTCGCAAGCCATGGCCATAGCCACAGGAGCGATGCGGAACCGAAAAGAACGAAGACGACGCGCCACCCGAGCCACGCCATGAGCAGCCCGCCAACCAGCGTTCCGATCGCCGACCCGAATGCCAGGCCTGCGGCGAGAAAGCCGTTGGCGCGCCCGCGCTCGCCCTCACCCGCTTCGCACGCCAGGATTTTGAAGCTCGCGGGGTACATGACGCTCTCACCGGCACCGAGCAGCAGGCGCAGCGCGAACAACATGACGAAACTGCTTGCGAAACCCGTGAGCGCCGTCGCAGCGCTCCAAACCGCGAGCCCTACGGCCAGGACCCGCCGCGCGTCCAGCCGTTCGGCGAGCCACCCGGCGGGCAATTGTCCGGGCGCGTAGCTCCAGAAGAACGCCGACAGGAGCAAGCCGAGCTGAGTATTGGACAGGCCGAGTTGATCGCGGATAAGCGGTCCGGCGGTCGCGAGGTTGCCGCGATCGATGTAGTTAATGAGTGCCGCCAGCGTCAGCAATGCAACGACTCGCGCGCTGACGCCACCGCCGATCGCTCCCCCTGGTGCAACCCTCACGCGCGGGAGGTTGAACCTGTACGTCGCCAGGGGTCAAGCGGGCACGTTGGCATTCTGTCCCGCTGCCGCCAAAATGCGCCAGGCTAGCTGTCACGGGCACCCCTCTCGTCGAAGCCTGCGCTCGTCTGCCCACCTCCACTGGAGACCCTATGACAATCACAAGGCGAGACCTGTTGACCCAGATGGCTGCGAGCCCGCTTGCGGTGGTGACGGCCGCGAATGCCGGCCCAGGGCCTTCGGGCAGTCACACTGCAACGGCGTCTCCCAAAGAAGCCGCGCATCCATATGCAAACCTGCTGATCTGGGACAACCATTCGGGCTTCGATCCCCGGCCGGACTACGATCTCGAGCATCTGGTGGAGTGGCGTAAGGCGGGCGTCGATTTTCTGTCCATTAACGTGGGCTATGACGTGCTCGACTGGCAGATGGCCATCAAGAATCTCGCGAGCTTCGTCACTTGGCTCGAGAAGAGACCGGAGCGGTACCTGCTGGTGCGCGAGGCCGATGACATCACGCGGGCAAAGCGCGTAGGGCAGATGGCGATCACCTTCGACCTCGAGGGCATGAGCGCATTGAACGGTGCGGCAGCCATGGTGTCCCTCTACTATCGCCTCGGCGTGCGTCAAATGCTGATTGCCTACAACCGCAACAATCTGGCGGGCGGCGGGTGCCACGACGAAGACCACGGCCTCACGGAATTCGGTCGAGCCGTCATCGCGGAAATGAATCGCGTCGGCATGCTGGTCGATTGCTCCCACACAGGCTTGCGGACAACGATGGACGTGATGGCCATGGCCAATCAGCCCGTTATCTTCTCGCACTCAAACCCAAGGGCGCTTCGCGCGCATCGCCGCAACATCACGGACGAGCAGATTCGCGCATGCGCCCGCACCGGCGGCGTAGCCGGCATCAACGGCATCGGGCTGTTTCTGCCAGCTCGAACCTCAGAGTCAGAGGCCATGATCGACTGCATCGAATACGTGCGCAATCTCGTCGGTGTGGATCATGTGGGAATTGGGCTCGACTACGCTCCGCCAAACATCGATCCGCCGCTGAGCGATCATCCCGAGTACTGGCCACCGGCTGAGTACGATGAGAAAAAATGGCCGATGAAAGACGCCACACCGGAGGTGATCCCACAGATCGTTGAGGGCCTCGCAAAACGCGGCTGGCCGACGTCCGAGATCGAAAAGGTCATGGGCGGAAACTTCTTTCGGGTGGCCCGAGCGGTGTGGAAGTAGCTTGCACGAACGTCGGCTTTTGACCCTGAATGGAAATACACACATCCGAGAGCAATGGGATGGACGCCCCCATCCTCCTAATCGGCCATTGAGACGAACGAAGGCGGACATCAGGGACGGACTAGTGAAATTACCGGCCTGAGACCCGCAGCCTGCTCCGCGCCAGTTTTGCAGTTACCAGAATGGGTGGCGCCCACGCTGATCTGTGATGAGCGTCTCAATCTGTGTGCAAGGGGTAATTACTCTGAGCTGGTACCCTGAAAGCAAAAGGGGAGACGCTATGAAGAAGTATAAGAACGTCGTTGCAGCGTCGTTTTTTAGCTCGCTACCCGCATTTATTGTGGTTGCGCCTTTGCTGGCATCTTGTGCCAGTTCAGGCCTGTATAACATGTCCGACGAATGGTGCGCGAGGCACCTCGATGCGACCGCCGCGCGGTGTCCTGAGAATCAAGAGCTCGCGCATCGGACCGCCGAGATTGATATTCACGCCAGACGGTCCAGCCTCGCAAGCCAGTAAGGGTGAAGCCAGGCAGCTTTTGACCAAACCTGCCACTGCCTTCCGCGCATTCCTGGAGTCCTCACCCGCGCCGAGTCTGCCGAGCCCGGCGCCGCTGCTTGGCCCGATGACCCGGGAGTCGCGTAACACCTCTGTCACCCAAAGCTAGGGTACCGCCAGCAGAGCGCGTTCGCGACGCAAAGTTAGCTCATCCCGGAGAAAGCGATGTCCACGCCCCAGGTACTCGAGCCGATGCGGGCAATCTGACCCCTTGCGTCGTTTCATGTAAGTCCGGCAAGCCCGGGATCAGCTGGAGCGGGGGCATTATCGGCACCAGCCTCGGGACGAATCCGGGACAGTGTTGCGGCGCAGCGCCTGTGTGAAGACCAAGCGTCGCGGCGCTTCCGAATTCACTTCACCCGAACGTAAGATCGAGTAGCTAGAACGAAGACCGAAGACCAAGTTCATGCGGCACGACGAAATTGGCCTGACTGAGCCCACTAGCCGACGCAACTTCATCGGCGGCGTCGCAACGAGCCTAACGCTGCTGGGACCCATGAGGGTCGAGATGGCCGAGTCCACTGAGGCAGCGGCCGCGACTGATGCGCACCTGCCATATCGCGTGGGCCAATGGCTCCCATCCGATCATGCTCATCTCGCCGGGTGGCTTGAAGGCATGATCCACAAGACGCACGCCGAGCCGAAGGCTTTGCACCCGGTCATCGCGGAATTTCAAGACCTCATCGAGTCGAATGCCGAGATCTTCATGCTGTTTAACCAGATGTTCGAGCAGGTGCCACGGCGCCCACCGTACAACAAGGATCCGACCGGCAAGCCGCAGGTGAGGGACTACCCGCACGTGCTGCAGTTGCTCAATACGATCATGACTCATGCCCCGGAGTTTGACCAAACGGGTCTGGTCGGATGCCCCATCAACGCAATTTTCGACTGGTCGATGGGCACGTCGGCCGGTATGGCCGCGTTCCTGAATGAGCGAGTGAATGCGCAGCTCAAGAAGGTCCTGAACACGTGGGCCGGCTTTCTCCGCTCGAGCGAATCTGCCTACGTACTGAATGAAGATCCTCGCCAGGGCTGGCTCGGCGCCGATGCGTTACAGGCTATGCCGAACTTCGATCGCGAGTTCATTTGCGATCCGCACCTGCCGCACTGGGGCTTTCGCTCTTGGGACGATTTCTTCACGCGGGAATTCCGCGCTGGCGCCCGCCCCGTTGCAGATCCCGGTGACGACGCGGTCATTGTCAACGCCTGCGAGTCGGCTCCCTACCGCCTCGCGCGACAGGTCAATTACCGCGACCGCTTCTGGATTAAGTCGCAGCCGTACTCGATCTTCCACATGCTCGCCAACGACAGCGTGGCCTCGTTATTCGCCGGAGGAACGGTCTATCAGGCCTACTTGAGCCCATTGAGCTATCACCGCTGGCACAGCCCGGTGAGCGGCACCGTGACGAAGGCATACGTGAAGGACGGAACCTACTACGCAGAGGCGGGTTCGCAGGGGTTCGACCCGGCGGGCCCGAATGACTCCCAAGCCTACATTACAGAAGTTGCGACGCGTGCCGTGATCTTCATTGAGGCCGACAGCCCGGACATAGGGCTGATGTGCGTGCTCGCCGTCGGCATGGCCGAGGTCTCCACCTGCCAGATCACTGCCCACGAGGGACAGCGCCTCCGAAAAGGCGACCCGCTCGGCATGTTTCACTACGGCGGCTCTACCCATTGTCTGATCTTCCGGCCCGGTGTGAAGCTCGAGTTCGACCATCACGGTCAGAAGCCCGGCCTGCACGCAAAGAACATCCCTGTCAACGCGCGGATTGCGACAATAGTCAAGTAGCGCTGAGTAAGCCTGCATGTGGATCACTGACCGCTTGCGTGGACTGCCGTGCTTGTGTCGCGGGCCACGGGTGCTCGGATTTGTCGTTGAAGATCGCGTCCCACTCGACACGCTCAAGGACACTGTTCCTGGTGACCGAGGGCACCGCGCCCCGGCCCGGCCCGACAAGGGATCTCGCACCGGTGGCAAATGCGCATTGGGCGCTGCACTCTCAACAAACCAGGGTTGACAGTATGCTCATCAACGCCGATTTCTCAACGCGGGTCGTGTTACGACCCGATGAACTCAGCTGGACCCCATCGCCTATGCCCGGCGTCGAGCGCAAGATGCTCGATCGCGTCGGCGACGAGGTGGCGCGAGCGACTTCGATCGTCCGCTATGCACCGAACTCCCGTTTCTCCGCGCATACCCATGGCGGCGGTGAGGAGTTCCTAGTGCTGGAAGGCGTGTTTTCGGATGAGCATGGCGACTATCCGCCAGGGACGTATGTGCGTAATCCAGTCGGCAGCTGCCACACGCCGCGCAGCGACGGCGGCTGCACCCTGTTCGTAAAGCTGCACCAGTTCCAGGAAGGCGATGCGGTGCACAAGGTCATCGACACCCACGCAGCGCGCTACCAAGCGGGATCGGCTCCGGGCATATGGGTTCTGCCTCTGCACGAGTTTGGAGCCGAGCGGGTAGCGCTGGTCCGCTGGGCGCCGGGCAGCAGCAGCCCCCGGCATCGCCACCCGGGCGGTGTGGAGGTTTTCGTGCTCGAAGGTGTGTTCCAGGACGAACACGGCCACTATCCGTCGGGCAGCTGGATCCGTGGGCCCGACGGCTGGGAACACACACCGTTCAGCAGTACCGGGTGTCTTTGCTACGTCAAGAGCGGCCACCTGGCCAGGTAGTACAGCAACGCGGAGCGCTGAGTTAAGCTTCTCTGGTCGGCGTTCACGGGAGGAAGAAAGAATGAAAACACCTATGGTTGCTCTTATTCTCGCGGGAACACTTACTGCAGGCGCCGGGCTGGCGGCTCCGCTTCAGACTCTTCACGTTACCGAGACAGTAGAGATCAAGGCACCCCTGGACAAAGTCTGGGCCACCGTCAAGGACTTCGACGGCCTGGCCAAATGGCACCCAGGCTTTGCGAGGGATGAACTCGTCTCCGGTAGCAACGGCAAGGCCGGAGCCATGAGAAAGCTGACGATTAAGGACGGTCCCGTAGTCACCGAGCGTCTGCTCGCGTACGACGAGGTTAAGCATTCCTTTCGGTACACCATCACCGAGTCCCCGTTGCCGATCACGCACT
>JACXTT010003584.1_pt1 | contig 23742 bp, 17 predicted proteins | sample 9270951 | NCBI WGS metagenome assembly JACXTT01 (sample SAMN15532306, study PRJNA645909) | rock metagenome | isolation source: weathered quartz diorite | place: Puerto Rico | collected 2017-06-21
GCCCGCGTTGCCCGTGCCGCCGCCGAGCAGCGGAACGGTGCCCTGGTTGTTGGGATCGAGGCTCGGCGGCGTATCGCTGTCCGCCCGCCGGCACGCCTCCGCGCACACCATCAACGCCGCCGCCATCAGCACCATGCGTCGCATCGCTACCTCGCAATCACCCGCGCTCGCGGGCGCATTCGACGATCAGCCAGTCGCGGTGCGCGCCGGACGGGTAGCGCGAGGCCGCCCGTTTCGACACGACCCCGCTGCAGCCCAGACGGCAGTTCCGCTGGTAGAAACGCGGCCCGCCGCCGACCACGTGCTCGACGTAGCGGACGCCGCCGCCGCCGCGCAGCACCACCTCGCGGAGCAGGCCCTTGCGATCGACCAGCGTCGCCTCGCGCAGGTCCCAGCCGTCGAGGTACAAGAGATCGAAGGCGACGAGCTCGAAGCCGCGGCCGGCGCCGGCGAGCTCGCGGCGCAGGGCCTCGCGCTGCCTCCCGCCGCCGGGAGTGACCACCTCGCCGTCGAGGATCACCTCGTCGGCGTGAACGCCGAGGAGCGCCGGTGTCAGGCCGGCGAGATCCGCGGTCCAATCGTCGGCGCGCGCGCCGATGAAGCACACCTCGCGGCCGCGCTTGTGCGCCATGATCCGCAGGCCCGCCCGCTCGACCTCGTGCAGCCACTCCGGGCCGTCGGGCACCGCGTCGGCGCGGCGGGCGAGCGCGGGGCGCAGATCGGCCGCCCGCGGGATCGGCGCCGGCCTGGCCGCGACGATGAGGCCCGCGAGGTGTGCGTTCTTCCGCTTCTCCGCGCGGATGTCGACCGGCAGCGAGTAGTCCACACGCGCTCCTCGCTGGAAATGGAGCAAGGCGCGTGCCTCAGCTCTGCCTCAGCTCTGCCTCAATTCCGCGGGCGCACCAGGACCTTGATCGCCCTCGCGCCGACGCCGAACGTGCTCCCGGCCAAGAGCCGCTCGCCGCCGCCGAACGCGCCGCGGCCGCCCTGCGCGGTGTCGATCGCCGGCCGCCACTCGCCCCCGAGCGGCGCGGGCAAGGTGAACTCGAGCGGCTCGTGATGCGCGTTGAACGCCAGGAAAAAGGCGTCGTCGACGACCTTGCGGCCCTGCGCGTCGGGCGCGGCGATGCCGTCGCCGGCGAGGAAGATCGCCACCGCGCGGGCGAAGCCGGCGTTCCAGTCGTCCGAGGTCATCTCGACGCCGTCGGGTCGGAACCAGCCGATGGCGCTCGAGGCCGAGCCGCGAAACGACTTGCCGCCGAACCAGTCGCGGCGGCGAAACACGGGGTGCGCGGCGCGGAACGCCACGAGCTCGCGCGTGAACGCGGCGAGCTCACCGTCGGCGTGATCCCAGTCCAGCCACGAGAGCTCGCCGTCCTGGCAATAGGCGTTGTTGTTGCCCCGCTGCGTGCGGCCGATCTCGTCGCCGTGGAGCAACATGGGCACGCCCTGCGACAAGAGCAGGGTGGCGAGGAAGTTCCGCCGCTGCCGCGCGCGCAGCTCGATCACCGCCGGGTCGTCGCTCTCGCCCTCGACGCCGCAATTCCACGAGCGGTTCTCCGACTCGCCGTCGCGGTTCTCTTCCAGGTTCGCCTCGTTGTGCTTGCCGTCGTAGCTCACCAGATCGCGCAGGGTGAAGCCGTCGTGGCAGGTCACGAAGTTGATGCTCGCGTGAGGCCGGCGCCCGCTCGCCTGGTACAGGTCCGAGCTGCCGCTGAAGCGGCCGGCGAACTCGCCGAGGGCCTGCGAGTGGCCGCGCCAGAAGTCGCGCAGCGAGTCGCGGTACTTGCCGTTCCACTCCGACCACGGCGGCGGAAAGTTCCCCAGCTGATAGCCGCCCTCGCCCACGTCCCACGGCTCGGCGATGAGCTTGGTCTGGCCGACGATCGGATCCTGCTGGACGAGATCGAAGAACGCGCTCGACCGATCGAACGCCGGATCGCCGCGCGCGAGCGCCGCCGCCAGATCGAAGCGAAAACCGTCGACGTGCATCTCGACTACCCAATAGCGGAGCGAGTCCATGACGAGCTGCAGCACGTGCGGCCGGCGCGTGTCGAGGCTGTTGCCGCAGCCGGTGAAGTCCACGTAGCGCTGCGGGTCCTCCGGCGAGAGGCGGTAGTACGCGGCGTTGTCGCAGCCGCGGAAGCACAGCGTGGGGCCGAGCTCGTTGCCCTCGGCGGTGTGATTGTACACCACGTCGAGGATCACCTCGATGCCCGCGGCGTGGAGCGCCCGCACCATGTGCTTGAACTCGGCCACCTGCTCGCCGCGGCGGCCCCAGGCGGCGTACTCGTCGTGCGGCGCGAAGTAGCCGATCGAGTTGTAGCCCCAGTAATTGCGCAGCCCCGCGTTCACCAGGCGGTGGTCGTGCACGAACTGGTGCACCGGCATGAGCTCGATCGCCGTGACGCCCAGGCGCACGAGCCAGTCGATCACCGCCGGGTGCGCGAGGCCGGCGTAGCTCCCGCGCTCCGGCTCGGGCACCTCCGGGTGGCGCGCGGTCATGCCCTTGACGTGCGCCTCGTAGATCACCGTATCGTGCCAGGCGCGGCGCGGCGATCGATCGCCCTGCCAGTCGAAATACGGCGCGACGACGATGCTGCGCGGCGCGTAGGGCGCGCTGTTCTTGCGGTTGACCAGCGCCGGCGAGTCGAAGCGATAGGCGTAGAGCGCCTCGTCCCAGCGCACCGGTCCCTCGATCGCGCGGGCGTACGGATCGACGAGCAGCTTCTTGCCGCTGTAGCGCCGACCCGCGCGCGGCGCGTAGTCGCCGTGGACGCGGTAGCCGTAGCGCTGCCCGGGGCGGACGCCGGGGAGGTAGCCGTGCCAGACGTGGCCGGTGACCTCGCAGAGCCCGACGCGCTCCTCCCGGCCCGTCGGCCCGAACAGGCACAGCTCGACGCGCTCCGCCGCCTCGGAGAAAATCGCGAAATTGCTGCCGCCGCCGTCGTAATGCGCGCCGAGGGGGTAAGGCTTCCCCGGCAGCAGCACTCAGCCCTCCACGGCGAGGTACAGCGCGCCGAGCGGCGGCAGCGTGAGGTTCAGCGAGTAGGGCCGGCCGTGGAACGGCACCGGCGTCGCCTCCTTGCCGCCGAAGTTGCCCGCGCCGCTGCCGCCGTACTCCTCCGCGTCGGTGTTGACGAGCTCGCGCCAGAAGCCGTCCTCGTCGACGCCGAGGCGCCAATTGTGGCGCGGCGCCGGCGTGAAGTTGAGCACCACCACGACGCGCCGGCCGCGGGCGTCGCGGCGCGCGAACACGTACACGCTCTGCTCGGCGTCGCTCGTGACCCACTCGTAGCCGCGCGGATCGCAGTCGAGCTCGTGGAGCGCGGGCACGGCGCGGTAGACCTCGTTGAGCCGGCCGAGCAGGATCATCACGCCGCGGTGGCGCGGGATCTCCGCCAGGTGCCAGTCGAGGCTGCCGTCGTGGTTCCACTCGTTCCACTGGGCGATCTCGCCGCCCATGAACAGCATCTTCTTGCCGGGGAGCGCCCATTGATAGGCATAGAGCAGGCGCAGGTTGGCGAGCTTTTGCCAGTTGTCGCCCGCCATCTTGCCGGCGAGCGAGCCTTTGCCGTGAACCACCTCGTCGTGGGAGAGCGGCAAGACGAAGTTCTCGTGGAACTGGTAGAGCGAGCGGAAGGTGATCTCGTTCAGGTGCCATTTGCGATGAATCGGATCGCGGCCCAGGAACTGCAGCGTGTCGTGCATCCAGCCCATGTCCCACTTGAGGCCGAAGCCGAGCCCGCCGAGGTAGGTCGGCCGCGACACCATCGGCCAGGCGGTCGACTCCTCGGCGATCGTCTGGCTGCCGGGCGCCTCGCCGTAGACGACCTCGTTCATCTGGCGCAGGAAGCGCAGCGCGCCGAGGTTCTCGCGCCCGCCGTGGGGGTTCGGGATCCACTCGCCCTCGGCGCGCGAATAATCGAGGTAGAGCATCGAGGCGACGCCGTCCACGCGCAGGCCGTCGGCGTGGTAGACGTCGAGCCAGAACACCGCGCTCGACACGAGGAAGCTCCTGACCTCGTCGCGGTCGTAGTTGAAGATCCAGCTGTTCCAGTCGGGGTGGAACCCGGAGCGCGGATCGGCGTGCTCGAAGAGGTGCGTCCCGTCGAAGAAACCGAGGCCGTGCTCGTCGGTGGGGAAATGCGCCGGCACCCAGTCGAGGATCACGCCGATGCCGTGCTGATGCAGGTAATCGACCAGGTACATGAAGTCCTGCGGCGTGCCGTAACGGCTCGACGGCGCGAAATAGCCCGTCACCTGGTAGCCCCACGATCCGAAGAACGGGTGCTCCATGACCGGGAGCAGCTCCACGTGGGTGAAGCCCATGCGCTGCACGTGATCGACGAGCCGCGAGGCGATCTCGCGGTAGCCGAGCGAGCGGTTGCGCTCCTCGGGCACGCGCATCCACGAGCCGAGGTGGACCTCGTAGATCGACATCGGCGCGCCGAGCCCCTGACGCGCGCCGCGCTCGCGCAGCCAGTCGCGGTCGTTCCACGAGTAGGCGAGGTCCCAGACGATCGACGCGGTGTCGGGCGCGACCTCGCCGTGGAAGGCGAACGGATCGGCCTTGGCCACGGTGTAGCCGCCGTGACGGGAGGCGATATGGAACTTGTATTTGGCGCCTTTTCCCACGCCGGCGACGAAGCCCTCCCAGATCCCCGAGCTGCCGCGCTGCCCGAGGGGGTTCTCGCCGGGGCGCCACGAGTTGAAGTCGCCGATGACGCTCACCTCCGCGGCGTTCGGCGCCCACACCGCGAACGACGCGCCGCGGCGCCCGCCGCCCTCGACCAGGTGCGCGCCGAGCTTCTCGTAGGCGCGGCGGTGCGTCCCTTCGTTGAAGAGGTGGAGATCGTGATCGCCGATGCGCGAGGAGCTCACGCGGCCTCTCCGAGCAGCGCGGCGAGCCCGTGGAGCGGCGTGGCGAGCCACTCGGGCCGGTGCGAGAGCTCGTAGCCGAGCTCGAAGATGGTCTTCTCGATGAGGTGGAACTCGAGCAGGGTCGACAGGCCCGGGCCGCGCGGCAGGAGCTCGGCCGGCTCGATCACTTCGAAGTAACTGGCGAGGAACCGCTCGCACACGGACTCGGTCCACATGGCAGCCCAGGGCCGTAGCACCTCGACGTCGGCGCGTCGCTGGGCTCCTTGGCGCAAGGCCGCCATGGCCGCGTAATGAAACGAGCGGATCATCCCGGCGACGTCGCGCAGCGGCGAGCGCTTGAGGCGCCGCTCGCCGATCGATCGGCCCGGCTCGCCCTCGAAGTCGATGATGATGAAATCCTTTCCCGTGTAGAGGATCTGTCCCAGATGGTAATCCCCGTGCACGCGAATGCGCATGGCGCCGAGCTTCGGCCCGACGATGGCGTGCAGGCGATCGTCGAGATCGCCGCGGCGGGCGAGCACGCGGTCGCCGAGCTCGCGCACGTCGTCGCCGAGGTGACGGCGCTCGCGCGCCAGCGCCGCGAAATTGCGGCGCAACAGGGTGCGCGCCGACTGGTAGAGCGAGCGCTGGTGCAGCTGCGAGAACGGCTCGGGGCGGAAGGCCGGATCCTCGCGATCGCTGGCGAGCGCCAGGTGCAGCTCGGCGGTGCGCTGGCCGAGGAGGCGGGCGATCTCGCCGTACGAGCCGACCAGCTCGTCGACCACCGCGCGGCCGGCGCGCGCCTCGCGCAGGTGATCCTCGCCGACCGCGGCCGGCATGGTCGAGACGATGAGCGCCTCTTCGAAATAGCGGCGGAGCGCGTCGATGGTGAGGCTCCAGGCGTCTCCCTGATTGGGGATCCACCGCTGCGCCAACGACACGAGGATGTCCTCCCCGTCGGTGCGGTAGTTGATGGTGCCGAGGACCTCCGAGCAATGCTGGTAATTGGCGCGCTCGCGCAAGAAGCGGCAGAGCTCGACGTCGGGGTGAATGCCGCTCTCGAGCTTGCGGAAGATCTTCAGCATCACCACATCGCCGAATGCCAGGTTGGTGTTGCTCTGATCGACTCCGAGGTAGTGCGGCGACGCGTCGGTTGGGAAATCGCGGCGCCGGCGCGGCTGCCATTTGAGCTGGCCGCGCTGGCCGCGCACGCCGCGGCGCGCGGCGAAACCGCTGTAATAGGCCTCGGCCTGCTCGCCGGCGGCGAGCGGATCGTAGAGGACTGCCTCCTCGCCGTCGGGCGCGCGCAGGTGGGCGATGAGCGCCTCGGGGTGCTGCTGCTCGACGCGGCGGGCGCGCTCGCCCCGGGCGATGGTCACGGTGAGGAGATAGGTCTCCGACTCGCCGTGGTGGATGTAGTCGACCGTCAACAGGAGTAGGAGCGCGTCGAGCGGGCACTCGACGGCGTCGCGCACCCTGAGCGAGGCGATGGCGTCGGCGCGGCCGCGGAACCAGCGCCGTTCGCCGAGATACTGGATGAGCGCCTCGGCCAGCGGCGCGCGCGTGCGCCCGTGGAACAGCCGCTGCCAGTCGCCGGGCGTCTCGATCAGCGGTAGGCGCGCGAGGCCCGCCTCGGCCGAGACCTCGCGCTCCTCGACGAGGAACCAGAAGAACTCGTGCGGCCCGAGGGTGAGGAGATACGGCTCGGCGCCGATGCGCGGGAACTCGGTGCGGCCCATGAGCTCGAGCGGCGCGGCGCCCTCGAAGCGCGCGAGATCGAGCGATACGTGCTGGGCGAAGCGCGACAGGTTGAACACCGCCAAGAGGCGCTGGCTGTCGTGGCTGCGGATGAACGCCAGCACCTTGTGGTTCTCGGGGTGGAGGAACTCGACGTCGCCGCGGCTGAAGACGCGGTGATCCTTGCGCAAGGCGATTGCCCGCTTCATCCACCACAGGAGCGAATCGGGGTTGTGCTGCTGCGCCTCGACGTTGACTGCCTGGTAGTGGTGCTCGGGATCGATGATCACGGGCAAATAAAGGCGCTGGGGATTCGCGCGCGAGAAGCCAGCGTTGAGATCCGCGCTCCACTGCATCGGCGTGCGCACGCCGTCGCGATCGCCGAGGTAGATGTTGTCGCCCATGCCGATCTCGTCGCCGTAGTAGATGACCGGCGTGCCCGGCAGCGACAGGAGCAGGCCGTTCATCAGCTCGACCTTGCGGCGGTCGCGCATCAGCGGCGCGAGGCGGCGGCGGATGCCGAGGTTGATGCGCGCCTTCGGCTCCGACGCGTACATCCGGTACATGTAGTCGCGGTCCTCGTCGGTCACCATCTCGAGCGTCAGCTCGTCGTGGTTGCGCAGGAAGACCGCCCACTGGCAATTACCGGGTATCGCCGGCGTCTGATCGAGGATGTCGAGGATGGGAAAGGCGCTCTCGAGCTGCAGCGCCATGAACATCCGCGGCATCACCGGGAAGTGGAAGCTCATGTGGCATTCGTCGCCTTCGCCGAAATAGGCCGCCGCGTCCTCGGGCCATTGGTTCGCCTCGGCGAGGATCATCCGGCGCTCGTGGCGCGCGTCGAGGTGGGCGCGCAGCTTGCGCAGGAACGCGTGCGTCTCGGGCAGGTTCTCGCAATTGGTGCCTTCGCGCTCGAACAGGTAGGGCACCGCGTCGAGCCGCACGCCGTCGACGCCCATCTCCATCCAGAAATCCAGCGTGCGCAGCACCGCGCGCACCACCGCCGGGTTGTCGAAGTTGAGGTCCGGCTGATGCTGATAAAAGCGGTGCCAGTAATAGGCGCCGGCGAGCGAATCCCACGCCCAATTGGAGGTCTCGAAGTCCTGGAAGATGATGCGCGCCTCGCGGTAGCGCGAGTCGGTGTCGCTCCACACGTAGAAGTCGCGCCAGCGGCTGCCCGGCGGCGAGCGGCGGGCGCGCTGGAACCACGGGTGCTCGTCGGAGGTGTGGTTGATGACGAGCTCGGTGATGACGCGGATGCCGCGGCGGTGCGCTTCGCGCAGGAAGCGCCGGAAATCCGCCATCGTGCCGTAGGACGAGTTGATGCCGGTGTAGTCGGCGATGTCGTAGCCGTCGTCGCGCAGCGGCGAGGGGTAGAACGGCAAGAGCCAGATCGCCGTGACGCCCAGGTCTTGCAGGTAGTCGAGCTTCTCGATCAGCCCGTTGAAGTCGCCGACGCCGTCGCCGTTCGCGTCGCGAAAGGCGCGCACGTGGACCTCGTAGACGATCGCGTCCTTGTACCAGAGCGGATCGGCGGGCAGGTTGTCGTCGCGATCGTTCATGGGGCTCGCGCGATCCGGAACACGTGAACGGGCATGACGTGGGGATCGAGCTCGACGTAGTTCCGCGCGCCCTGCCAGGAGAACTCGCCGTCGCCGACGAGGTCGTGGACCGTGAAGGCGGCGCCGCGGTCGAGCCCGAGCGCGCCGAGATCGAGCGCGAGGTGGCCGCCCTGACGGTGGTGGAAGTCGAGGTTCACCACCACCAACACGACGTTGTCGCGCCAGCGCTTGCTGAACGCGAAGAGCGCGCCGTTGTCGCTCGGGTGCCAGGCGTAGCCGTCGTTGCGCTGCAGCGCGGGGTTCTGCCGGCGGATGCGGTTGATGCGGCGGACGACCGGCCGCAGGCTCCTCGGATCGTCGAGCCTCCACGCCTTGAGCTCGTACTTCTCGTTGTCGAGGTATTCCTCGCTGCCTGGGCGCGCGACGTGCTCCATGAGCTCGAACGCCGGGCCGTAGATGCCGTAATTGGCCGATAGCCCGGCGGCGAGCACCAGGCGCGCGATGAACGCGGCGCGGCCGCCGTGCTGCAGGTGCGGCGGCAGGATGTCGGGCGTGTTGGGCCAGAAGCTCGGCCGGAAGAACTCGGCGACCGGCGTGTGCACCAGCTCGTGCATGTAGTCGCGGAGCTCCCAGTCCCAGTTGCGCCAGGTGAAATAGGTATAGGACTGGCTGAACCCGACCTTGGCGAGCGCGTACATCAGCTTGGGCCGGGTGAACGCCTCGGATAGGAACACCGCGTCCGGGTGGCGCTCGAGCACCGCGGCGATGCACCACTCCCAGAAGGCGAGGCTCTTCGTGTGCGGGTTGTCGACGCGGAAGACGCGAATGCCGCGTTCGCACCAGAACTCGAATACCTGGTAGAGGGCCCGCCACAACGACGGCCAGTCGGCCGACTCGAAGTCGAGGGGATAGATGTCTTCGTATTTCTTGGGCGGGTTCTCGGCGAATTGGATGGTGCCGTCGGGCCGCATGCGGAACCACTCGGGGTGCTCCTTCACCCACGGGTGATCGGGCGAGGCCTGCAGGGCGACGTCGATCGCGAGCTCGAGGCCGTGCGCCTCGGCTTCGCGGCGGAAGTGCTCGAGCTCGGCGAAGGTGCCGAGCTCGGGGTGAATGGCGGTGTGCCCGCCCTCCTCGGCGCCGACGGCCCACGGGCTGCCGGGATCGCCGGGGTTGCAGATCAAGCCGTTGTTGCGGCCCTTGCGGCGGGTGCGGCCGATCGGGTGGATCGGCGGCAGGTACACCACGTCGAAGCCGAGATCGGCGACGTACGGCAGCATCGCCTCGGCGTCGCGGAAAGTGCCGTGTTTGCCGTTCTTGCCGCACGAGCGGGGAAAGAGCTCGTACCAGGCGCCGAAGCGGGCGAGCCCGCGTTCGACGCGCACGGCGTACTCGGCGCTCTGCGTGGCGGCGGAGCGGTCGGGGTGTTTCGCCATGAGCGCGGCGAGCTCGGCGCCGAGGGCGACGTCGATCCTCTCGGCCGGGCTGCGTTCGGGCGAGGCGAGCGCATTCGCGGCGCGGACGAGCGCGGCGGCATCGGCACCGGCTCGCGCCGCGGCGGCGCGCACGAGGTCGGCTCCGACGAGCAGCTCGACGCGCACGTCGAGGGCGGCCTCGACCTTCTTGCCGAGGGCCGCGGACCAGCCGGCGAAGGCGTCGATCCACGCCTCGAGCTGGAAGCGGTAGAGGCCGAGCGCGGCGGCGGCAAAGCTGGCGCCGTAGCGATCGTTCGCGCCGGCGACGAGCGCGATTTCGCGCCAGACGGGCTCCCGCTCGTGACGAAAGCGCACGACCCCGGCCACCGCGTCGTGGCCGTCGGCGACGAGATCGCCGGCCACCGCCACCTCGTCGCCGATCACCCGCTTCACCGGATAGCGGCCGCCGTCGACCGCGGGCGCGACCGACTCGATCCGCACGCGCCGCGGCTCCTCGGGCGGCCGCGGCGGATTGCTTCTTGCAGCGCTGATCACCGCCATGAGCATTCCGGCCACGTTGGCGCGTTCCGTCTCGGATTGAGGGGCGACGAGCGATGAGCCGCCATCGTCACGCCATGCCCTTCGGCGCCGAGCTCGTGCCCGGCGGGGCGCGGTTTCGCCTGTGGGCTCCGAGCGCACCCGATCTGGCCCTGCACGTCGAGGGCCGCGCGCCAATCCTGCTCGAGCGCGACGCGCGCGGTTGGGCCGAGGCGATCGTCCCCCGCGTCGCGGCGGGCGCGCGTTATCGCTATCGCGCCGGCTCGCTCGACGTGCCCGACCCGGCCTCGCGCCATCAACCCGACGGCCCGCATGGCGCGAGCGTGGTGGTCGATCCGCGGAGCTACGAGTGGCGCGATGACGGCTGGCAGCCGCGGCCGTGGCGGGAAGCGGTGATCTACGAGCTTCACGTGGGTGCCTTCACGGACGAAGGCAGTTACCGCGCCGCCAGCGCCAGGCTCGATGACCTGCGTCAGCTCGGCGTGACGGCGATCGAGCTCATGCCGCTATCGACCACGCCGGGGTGGTGGAACTGGGGCTACGACGGCGTGGGGCATTTCGCGCCCTCGGCGCGCTACGGCGCGCCCGACGAGCTCAAGGCGTTCGTCGACGAGGCCCACCGGCGCGGCCTGATGGTGCTGCTCGACGTGGTCTACAACCACTTCGGCGCCGAGGGGAACTACCTCCACGGCTACGCGCGCGAGTTCTTCGACGCGGCGGTGCGCACGCCGTGGGGCGACGGGCTCGACTTCGCCGCCGCCGCGGTGCGCGAGTTCGTCATCCACAACGCGCTCTACTGGCTCGAGGAGTTCCGCTTCGACGGGCTGCGGCTCGACGCGGTGGATCGCATCGTCGACGCGAGCGAGCTCCACGTGCTCCGCGAGCTGGCGGAGCGCGCGCCCGAGGGCCGCCACCTGACGCTGGAGAACGACGACAACGCCGCCGCGCTGCTCACGAGCGATTACCGCGCCCAGTGGAACGACGACGTGCACCACGCCTTGCACGTGCTCGTCACCGGCGAGACCGGCGGCTATTACCGCGACTACGCCGAAGAGCCGCTCGCGCACCTCGGCCGCGCCCTCGCCGAGGGCTTCGCCTACCAGGGCGAGCCGTCGATCCATCGCGGGCGGCGCCGCGGCGAGGTCTCGACCGACCTGCCGAGCAGCGCGTTCGTGTCGTTCCTGCAGAACCACGATCAAGTCGGGAACCGCGCCTTCGGCGATCGCATCCACGCGCTGGCGAGCGCGGAGGCGGTGCGCGCGGCCACCGCCGTCGTGCTGCTCGCGCCGCAGATCCCGCTTTTGTTCATGGGCCAGGAATGGGCCGCGTCGAGCCCATTTCCGTTCTTCTGCGACCTCGGCGCGGATCTGCACGCGCTGGTGCGCGCCGGCCGGCGGCGCGAGGTCGCGGCCATGCACGGCGGCGGCGAGGCGGCGATCCCCGATCCGTTCGACGAGGCCACCTTCGCCGCGAGCAAGCTCCGCTGGCACGAGCGCGAGCGGCCGGAGCACCGCCCGTGGCTCGACTTCCACCGCGAGCTCCTGGCCGTGCGCGCGCGCGAGATCGTGCCGCTCTTGCCGCTCGCGGCAGGCACGTTCGAGACGCGCGGCACCGTGCTCGCCGTCGGCTGGGCCATCCCCGGCGGGCGCCTGGTGCTCACCGCGAACCTCTCGCCGGAGATCGCCGGCGCGCCGCCGCTCGGCCGGATCGTCTACGCCACCCACTCGGTGGAGCGCGCCCTGCCGCCGTGGTTCGTGGCGCTCGCGCGGGAGAGCGGATGAGACGCGTCCCGCGCGCGACCTACCGCGTCCAGCTCACGCCGGCGTTCGGCCTGGCCGCCGCGGCGGGGGTCGTCGACTACCTCGCGGCGCTCGGGGTGAGCCATCTCTACGCCTCGCCGTTCTTGCGCGCGCGCAGCGGCAGCAACCACGGCTACGACATCATCGATCACCAGGCGGTGAGCGAGGAGCTCGGCGGCGAGGCCGGCCTCGCGACGCTGTCGCACCGGCTCGCGCGCGCCGGCATGCGCCTGGTCATGGACATCGTGCCGAACCACATGGGCGTGGGTTTCGCCGACAACGCCTGGTGGCTCGACCTCTTGCGCTGGGGGCGCCATTCGCGCCACGCCGCCTTCTTCGACGTCGACTGGAGCCCGGCCAAGCCCGAGCTCCGCGACAAGCTGCTCGTCCCGCTGCTCGGCGATCACTACGGCCGGGTGCTCGAGCGCGGCGAGCTGGTGCTCGAGCTCGACGAGCGCGGCGCGTTCAGCGTGAACTACTTCGATCACCGCTTCCCGCTGGCGCCGCACACCTATCCGGCGATCTTCGGCGCGCGCGCCACCGCGTCGCCCGCGCTCGACCGGCTCCTCGCGCGCTTTCGCGATCTCGCCACCGCCGCGTCCGACGCCGTCCACCACGAGCACCTCGACGCCGAGGCCGCCGCGCTCGAGCGCGAGCTCGCCGCGCTGGTGAGGGACGACCCGGTGATCGCAAGGGCCGTCCGCGCCTCGCTCGCCGATCTCGCCGCGCCCGAGCGCCGCGGCTGGGCGGCCTTCCACGAGCTGCTCGAGGCGCAGCATTACCGCCTCGCCTTCTGGCGCGTCGCCGCCGACGAGATCAACTACCGCCGCTTCTTCGACATCAACACGCTCGCGGCCGTGCGCATGGAGCTCGACGCGCTGTTCGACGTCGCCCACCGCCGCGTGCTCGAGCTGTTCGAGCGCGGCGTGATCCACGGCGTGCGCGTCGATCACGTCGACGGGCTGTACGATCCGCTGCGCTACTGCCGGCGGCTCCGCGACGAGATCGCCGCGCGCGGGCGCGAGGCGTACTTCGTGGTCGAGAAGATCCTCGCGCCCGACGAACGGCTGCGGCCGGAGTGGCCCGTCGACGGCACCACCGGTTACGACTTCATGGCCGACGCCGTGGCCGTGCTGGTCGACGCCGGCGCCGAGCGCGCGATCGATCGCGTCTACCGCCGCCAGCTCGGCCAGAGCGAGCCTTTCGCCGAGGTGCTGTACCGCGCCAAGCACGACATCATGGACGCGTCGCTCGGCGGCGAGCTGCAGGTGCTCGCCAACCTGCTCGATCGCGTGTCGGAGCGGAGCTGGCGCACGCGCGACTTCACCCTGCTCAGCCTGCGGAGCGCCATCAAGGAGGTGGTCGCGGCCTTTCCCGTCTACCGCACCTACGTCAGCGAGAGCGGCGTCGGCGAGCTCGATCGCCGCGACATCGACCGCGCGGTGTCGGGGGCCCGCTGGCGGGCGCGCGGGGTCGACCCGTCGCTGTTCGACTTCGTGCGCGACGCGCTCACGCTCGATCTCGAGTGCTCGATCTCGACCGGCTACGAGCGGATCGAGGTGGTCGAGTTCGCGATGAAGTTCCAGGAGTACACCAGCCCGGTGATGGCGAAGGCGCTGGAGGACACCGGCCTGTACCGCTACCCGCGCCTGCTCTGCCTCAACGAGGTCGGCAGCCGGCCCGATCGCTTCGGCATCGGCGTGGCCGAGTTCCACCGCCGCCAGCGGGCGCGCGCCGAGACGCACCCGAACGCGCTCCTCGCCACCGCCACGCACGATCACAAGCGCGGCGAGGACGCGCGCCTGCGCATCGCCGCGCTGTCGGAAATGCCCGAGCGGTTCGGCCACGAGCTCGCCAAGTTCGGCCGGCTCTACCGCGCGCGCGAAGGCGGCCCGGCCCCGGCGGACGCGATGCTGCTCTACCAGTCGCTCGTCGGCGTGTGGCCGGCCGAGCTCACCGGCGTGATCGATCCGCCGCGCGCCGCGCTCGCGCCGCTGTGCGAGCGCATGGCCGGCTACCTGGTCAAGGCGCTGCGCGAGGGCAAGCAGCGCTCGAGCTGGGCCGACCCCGATCTCGCCTACGAGGAGTCGTGCCTCGCGCTCTTGCGCCAGATCCTCGAGCCGCAGAACCGCTTCCTGCGCGAGTTCGTGCCGTTCCACGAGCGGGCCGCCAAGCTCGGCATGCTCGCGAGCCTGGCGCAGACGGCGCTGAAGCTCACCGTCCCGGGCGTGCCCGACATCTACCAGGGCGCCGAGCTGTGGGACCTGAGCCTGGTCGATCCCGACAACCGCAGGCCGGTCGACTTCGCCGCGAGGCGCGCGCTCCTCGACGCCGTGGCCGAGCTGCCGCGGACCGCCGCGACCTTCGCCGAGCTCCTCGCCGGCTGGCCGGACGGGCGCGTCAAGCTGTGGCTCGTCCGCCGCCTGCTCGCGCTCCGCGGCGAGCGCCCCGAGCTGTTCGAGCGCGGCGAGTACCTGCCGCTCGCGACCTCCGGCCGCTTCGCCGACAACGTCATCGCCTTCGCGCGCCGGCTCGACGGACGCATCGCGGTGGTGGCGGTGGCGCGCCTCACCAGCCGCGTGACCGGCGACGATCCGCGGGCGTTCCCGCTCGCCGGGCTGTGGGCCGACACCGCCGTGAGCGGGCCGCTGCCGCGCCTGCTCCGCGACGCGCTCACCGGCGAGATCGTGGAAACGCGGCCATCTTCGGGCGATCGCGCGATCCCCGCCCCGCTCGCCTTTCTCCACCTTCCGGTCGCGGTGCTGGTGGAGTAATGCTGCGGGCATGTCGACTGGACTCCTTTTCAGCCTGTACATCTTCGTGCTGGCCGGGTTCCTGGGACACCACGTCATCTCCAAGGTGCCGCCGCTGCTCCACACGCCGCTCATGGCCGGCACCAACGCGATCAGCGGCATCTCGCTGGTCGGCTCGCTCGTGGCCGCGGGGGGCCACTACGGCACGCTGAGCACCACGCTCGGCGCGATCGCGGTGGGGTGCGCGACGATCAACACCGTCGGCGGCTTCCTCATCACCGATCGCATGCTGCGCATGTTCAAGCGGCGCGGCGGCGACGATAAGCCCAAAGGCCATCGTTGATGGATCATCAGCTCGTCACCGGCACGAGTTACCTCGTCGCGTCGGTCTGCTTCATCTTGACGCTTCAAGCGCTTAGCTCGCCGGCGCACGCGCGCACCGGCGTGCTGCTCGGCAGCATCGGCATGGCCCTGGCGGTCGCCGGCACGCTCGCCGGCATGGCCCTCCGCCACGAGGTCGACACGCTGCTGTGGATCGTCATCCCCGGGCTCGCCGGCGCGACCATCGGCGCGGCGATGTCGATCTGGATCCCGATGACCAAGATGCCGGAGCGCATCGCGCTGTCGCACTCGTTCGGCGGCTTGGCGGCGGCGCTGGTCGGCGTGTCGGAGTACCACCGCCACGGGGCGGAGATGGCGCGCTTCACCATGGGCGCGATCGGCCTCGAGGTGTACTTCGGCTTCCTCACCTTCACCGGCAGCTTGATGGCCTTCGGCAAGCTCCAGGGCTTCATCACCGGCGCGCCGGTCACCTACAAGGGACAGAACTTCACCAACCTGACGTTCTTCTTCGGCGCGTTCGCGCTCTTGGTGCTGCTCATCGCCAGCCCCGGCACGACCTGGGCGTTCTACGCCATGTGCGGCATCGGCACGGTGCTCGGCGTGCTGTTCGTGCTGCCGATCGGCGGCGCCGACATGCCGGTGGTCGTCTCGCTGCTCAACTCGTACGCCGGCCTCGCCGCGGCGGCGACCGGCTTCGCGCTCGACAACAACGTGCTCATCATCGCCGGCTCGCTCGACGGCACCTCGGGCTTCCTCCTGTCGCTGATGATGAGCAAGGCGATGAACCGCTCGTTCGGCAACGTGCTGTTCGGCGCGTTCGGCACCGGCGAGATCGCCCCGAGCGCGGCGCCGGCCGGCCAGGTGGTGGCGGTGAACCAGGCCTCGCCGGAAGAGGCGGCCGAGGTGCTGAAGGCGGCGCAGAGCGTGATCGTCGTGCCCGGCTACGGCATGGCCGTGTCGCAGGCGCAGCACGCCTTGCGCGATCTCGCCACGCTGCTGGAGAAGGACGGCGTGACGGTGAAGTACGCGATCCACCCGGTCGCCGGGCGCATGCCGGGCCACATGAACGTGCTGCTCGCCGAGGCCAACGTGCCCTACGACCAGCTCTACGACCTCGACGACATCAACGACGAGTTCGCCCGCACCGACGTGGCGATCATCGTCGGCGCGAACGACACCGTGAACCCCGCGGCCAAGAACAACCCGCAGAGCCCGATCTACGGCATGCCGGTGTTCGACGTCGACAAGGCCAAGACGGTGATGGTGCTCAAGCGCAGCTTCAACCCCGGCTTCTCGGGCATCGACAACGACCTCTTCCTGTTGTCGAACACCATGATGGTGCTCGGCGACGCGCGGAAGACGCTCGTGTCGATGTCGCACGCGCTGAAGGCTTGACGCCCTCAGCGGGCTTCGCGCGTGTGCGCCTTCACGTCGCCGCGGCGGATGTCGGCGTAGGTGTCGAGCTGCTGCTCCATCAGGTCGAAGGCCGCCTCGATGACCTCGGCGGCGCTGCCGTGCAGGTCGAGCGGGTGGTGGGTGACGACGAGCTCTTTGTTGGGCGGGACCGTCAAGCGGATGAGCACGCGGTAGTCGTTCTTGTTCTCCGGCCCGAGCTGCGGGCGGTCCACGGTGACGTGGCATCCCACCACGCCGTCGTCGAAATGCTCCAGCCGCGCGGCGCGGTCGCGGATGACGTCTTCCAGCTCGTCGTGATTTTCGTTTCGCAGGTGTCGCAAGCAGAACTCGAGGGGTTTCTTCATGACGCCATGAGGTTACGCAAAGGGTGTGCCTTCTTGCCCCCCCGCTTTCGCAGCGCAAGCGAGGCGCGAGTGGGAACGCCGCGTGCTTTCCTTGAATGACGCGTGAACCGTTGGCCGCCGAAAGACCGCCCGCCCTGGGGCCCCCGACGCGCCGGACGTCCGAGCGCGCCGCGCGGCGCCCAATCCCGCGCCCGCAAGCTCAAGGCCATCCCGGGCATGGCGGAGGGCGCCGGGGCGCTCGTCGCCCCGCTGATTACGGTGGAGGTGTCGGGTGTGCGCAAACTGCGCCCTGTGCGCCGCGCCGAGGCGCGCTCGTGGATCGTGGCCTTCGCCATCTTGTTCGCGGTCATCGCCGGGGCCCTGCATTTGCTGCGCGTCGGACGCAGCTCCGTCGTCCCGGCCGCCGTTCCCGCGTCGACCCGGATCGGCGACTGACGGCTGGCGCAGGCGTTGCAGTTTCCCTTCGTGGACGCGAGGTCACTCGCGAGGGAGGAGCCGGTCATGCTGAGGTGGGCCATCATTTTTTTCGTCGTCGCGTTGATCGCGGCGGTGTTCGGCTTCGGCGGCGTGGCCGCGGGGGCCGCGACGATCGGGAAGATCCTCTTCGTCGGCTTCGTCATCCTCGCGGTGGCGGCGCTGTTGTCGAGCGGGATCTCCGGACGACGCTCCGCGATCTGAGCGATCCGACGGCTACCGCGCCTTGTCGACGAGGTAGTCGCCGATCGCCAGCGTATCGATGTCGGTCGACAGGAAGCAGTGGACGGCGTCCCGCGGCGACTCGACGATCGGCTCGCCCATCACGTTGAAGCTGGTGTTGAGCACGACCGGGAAGCCGCTCCGTTCGCCGAGCTCGGCGAGCAGCTGGTGGTAGCGCGGGTGGGTGTCGCGGTGCACCGTTTGCAGCCGCGCCGAGCCGTCGACGTGCGTGATGGCGGGGAGGTGCGAGCGATACTCGGGCCGCACCTGGCAGACCTTGAGCATGAACGGGTCGTCGACGGCGGTCGCGAAGAACTCGCTCTTCCTCTCCGCCATCACGCTGGGGGCGAACGGCCGGAACGGCTCGCGGTGCTTCACGCGCGCGTTCAAGGTCGCCTTCATCTGCGGCGACACCGGCGTGGCCAGGATGCTGCGGGCGCCGAGCGCGCGCGGCCCGAACTCCATGCGCCCCTGGAACCAGCCGACGATGCGACCGTCGTGGATCCGCTGCGCCACGGCCGGCACCAGGTCGTCGCGCCGCGACGCGCGCAGGTGGAAGGCGTCGAGCGCGCGGCCGATCGCGTCGTTGGAGTAGCCCTCGCCGAGGTAAGGGTTGTCGTGGACGAAGCGCCGTGGATGGCCGAGCAGGTGGTGATGGACCCACAGCGCCGCGCCGATGCTGGTGCCGTCGTCGCCGGCGCCCGGCATCACGTAGATGTCGTCGAAGCCCGACTCGCGCACGATGCGGCCGTTCATCACGCTGTTGAGCGCGACGCCGCCGGAGAGCACCAGCCGGCGGCAGCCGCTGCGCCTGCGCAGCATGCGGCAGACGGTGAGGACGCGCTCCTCGAGCACGCGCTGGAACGCGGCCGCGGCGTCGCGGTGGCGCTCCTCGAGCTCGGCGCCGGGCGCGCGGGCCGGACCGAGGGCGTCGAGCAGCCTCTTGCCACAGCGGCTCTCGCCGCCGTTCGGGTAGTCGAACCAGTCGAGATCGATGTGGATGCCGCCGTCGTCGTCGACGCGCACGATCGGCTCGACGACGCCGCCGAAGCGCGCCGGATCGCCGTAGGGCGCGAGGCCCATGGTCTTGCCCTCGTCGTAGTTGGGGCGGAAGCCGCAATACTCCGTCACCGCCTCGTAGAACGAGCCGAGCGACATCGGGAAGTAGCTCTGGTTGTAGCGCTGGATCGTGCCGCCGCGCGCCGCGCCGAGGAACGAGCTCGCCCACTCGCCCGAGCCGTCGAGCGCGAGGAGCGCCGCCTCCTCGTAGGGCGAGGCGTAGAAGCTGCCGCCGGCGTGGGCGAGGTGGTGCGGCACGAAGTGGACCTTCGGCAGCTGCGTCAGCGGCCAGTGATCGCGCAGCCAACCGAAGAGCGCGCGCTGGCGGCGCTGCAGTCGGTCGAGCTCGTGGCGGAAGACGTCGAAGCCGCCGCGGCGCGGATGGCAGAGCGCGTAGGCGAGCTTGCGCTGCCAGTCGCGGCCCGGGCTCACGCCCACGGCGACGTGCTCGACGTCGCCGTAGTCGAGCCCGCCGAGGCGCAAGACCTGCTCGGCGGCGCGCTCGGGGAAGCGGCTCGTGTGCTTCTCGCGGATGAGCCGCTCTTCCTCGACCGCGGCGACGAGCTGCCCGTCGCGGACGAGGCAAGCGGAAGAATCGTGGAAGTAGTAGTTGATGCCCAGGACGTTGACGGTCATTCCTTGCCCCTCGCCTGCTGCAGGCGCGCGATGAGGGGACGCACGTGGGTGTGGGCCATCGAATAGATGCGCGCCGGCACGTCGCGGACGAGCAGCTCGTAGACGCAGAAATTCCGGCCCTCGGTGGCCATTTCGCGCTTCCAGCGCGAGTCGCGGCCGAGCAGCTCGATGCAGTCGACGCCGCCCTCCGCGGCGAACTGGGCGATGAGCTTGCAGAACAGCACCAGACCCGGCGCGAGCTCGGCCCACGGCTGGCGGAACGAGGTCTTGAGCGCGTAGAAGCGGCGGTGATGGCGCACGCCGAAGACGAAGGCGATGGGATCGCCTTGTTGGCGCAGGGCGTAGAGCTGCGGCGTGCCGCCCAGGGTGTCGAGCTCGAGGATGCCCTGGTAGAAGGCGAGGTCGCGCGCGTCGCTGGCGATCGCCGTGCCGGCCTCGTGCTTCCACGACTCGCGCTCGACCGCGTCGATCACCGCCAGCGCCTCGCCGCGGCGGTCGGTGCCGAAGCACACCATCTCGGCCGCGGGCGCGCGCTCGGCGAAGCGGCGGAGCTTGCGGCGCAGCTCGCCGCGGGTCTTGCCGTCGCGCGTGCCGAGGTAGGCGTCGAGGCTCGCGCCGACGGCGATGCAGCGCGTCACCCACGGGTTCTTCGCCAGCACCACGAACTTGCCCGACGCCGCGCGCATCAGGCGCTCGCGGTACCACTCGACCTCGGGGCCGTGGATCTCCATGCGCTGGGCCTTCTGCCGCGCGCAGTGATCGAGCAAGAGCGCGAGCGACTCCTCGCCGTCGTCGAGCACCTCCGACCAGTAGGTGTGAGCCTCGATGGCGGAGAAGCCGCTGCCGGCCTGGCGCGCCACCATCGCGCCCTTGAGCTCGCTCCCGCTGCGCGACAGGAGCGCGACGTGTTTCTCGCCGCCGAACGCCGCCAGCCAGTTGGCGAGCCAACCGTGCGTGAGGAATGGATTGTCGGATCCCGAGCGTCGATACAGCTCGTTCCATTCCTGCCGGATCGCCGCGAAACCCTCCGAACCACGAACGAGCTCGATCATTTTCACGTGCTCGGTGCAAGCCAGATGCCCGGGCGCGCGGCGCCGTTTGCGAGCCCCCGGCCCGCTACTTCGCCACGATCGTGGCGCGCGCGCGGCATCGGTCGGCCGGTCTTGCTCCGCGGACACGCGCGCGCACGTGGGAGCTGAGGATCTCATGTGCGGCATCGTTGGTTACGTGGGTAAGGAAACGGCCGTGCCAATCGTGGTCGATGGCCTGCGACGGCTGGAGTACCGCGGCTACGACTCGTCGGGCGTGGCGGTCCACGACGGCAGCAAGATCCAGGTGGTGCGCGCGGTGGGGAAATTGCGCGCCCTCGGCGAGGCGCTCGGGTCGCGGCCGCTCCCCGGAACGACCGGCATCGGCCACACCCGCTGGGCCACCCACGGCCGGCCGAACGAGCAGAACGCCCACCCGCACGTGGCCGGCGGGGTAGCGGTGGTTCACAACGGCATCATCGAGAACCACGCCGAGCTGCGCCGCGAGCTCGAGGCCTCCGGCGCGGTGTTTCGTTCCGAGACCGACACCGAGATCGTCGCGCAGCTGACGAATCTGGCGCTGAAACAGGGCGCGCCGACCCTGTTCGAGGCGGTGCGGCGCGCGCTCGGCCGGGTTCAGGGCGCCTACGCCGTGGCGATCATCAGCGAGGACGAGCCGCGCACGATCGTCGCGGCGCGCCACGGATCGCCGCTCGTGCTCGGCGCCGCCGAGGGCGCGTCGCTGTGCGGCTCCGACATCGCCGCGCTCCTGGCTCACACGCGCGACATGGTGTTCCTCGAGGACGGCGACATCGCCGAGCTCGCGCCGGGGCAGCTCCGGATCGAGTCGCTCGCCGGCGGGCGGGTCGAGCGGCCGGTCAAGCGCATCGACTGGAGCCCGGCGATGGCCGAGCGCGGCGGCTACAAGCATTTCATGCTGAAGGAGATCCACGAGCAGCCCGAGGCGATCGCCGCCACGCTGCGCGGGCGGATCGATCCGGCGCGCGGCGATCTCGACGACGGCGAGCTCGGCATCGGCGCGGCCTTCGCGGCGAGCGTGCGGCGCGTGTACATCGTGGCGTGCGGCACGAGCCACCACGCCGCGCTGGTGGGCCGCTACTGGATCGAGCGCTTCGCGCGCCTGCCGGCGGTGGTCGAGCTCGCCAGCGAGGTGAGCCTGCGCGAGCCGGTGTTCTTCCCCGACGATCTGGTGATCGCCGTCAGCCAGTCGGGCGAGACGTTCGACACCATCCTGGCGGTGAAGGCGGCCAAAGCCCGCGGCGCGCGCGTCCTGGCGGTGAGCAACGTGCTCGACAGCCAGATCCCGCGCCTCGCCGACGGCCGGCTCTACACCCGCGCCGGCCCGGAGATCGGCGTGGCGTCGACCAAGTGCTTCACCGCGCAGCTGTGCGTGCTCTACCTGGTGGCGCTGTACCTCGGGCGGCGGCGCGGCGTCATCTCCGCCGAGGAGGCCGCACGCGAGCTCCACGCGCTCGCCGAGGTGCCCGGGCAGATGAACGAGCTCCTCGGCGACGCCGACTACGTCCGCGGCGTGGCGACGTCGCTGGCGCACGCCGCCAACGTGCTGTTCCTCGGCCGCGGCTACCACTACCCGATCGCGCTCGAGGGCGCGCTCAAGCTCAAAGAGGTGAGCTACGCCCACGCCGAGGGTTACGCCGCCGGCGAGATGAAGCACGGGCCGATCGCGCTCATCGACGAGCGCATGCCGGTGGTGGTGCTGGCGCCGCAGGGCAGCTGCTACCCAAAGACGCTCGGCAACATCCAGGAGGTGCGCGCGCGCGAGGGCAAGGTGATCGCCATCGCCACCCGCGGCGACGAGGCGCTCACCGATCTCGCCGAGCAGACCATCTGGGTGCCGCCGGCGAGCGAGCTGGTGCAGCCGCTCCTCACCGTCGTGCCGCTGCAGCTCCTCGCCTATTACGTGGCCACGCGCCGCGGCTACGACGTCGATCAGCCGCGCAACCTGGCCAAGACCGTGACGGTGGAGTGATGCGTCACTCGCCGAGCTTCTTCAACATCACCAGCGGCGTGCGCAGGAGCACGCCGAGCTCGGTCGCGAGGTACGTGGACATGCGCTCGAGCGACGCCGCGTACGCCAAATCATAGAGCAGCTTGGCGCGCAAGTCGTCGGCGAGCGCGCCCTCCGCCTCTTTCAAGCCGAATGGGTTCTGCAGCGTATGGCGAAGCCCCCAGAGTTTGTTGGTCGCGGGAATCGCCCCGGTGTAACCGAGGTGGACCTGGGCCAGGCCGGTGAGCCCGGGCTTCACGCCGCGGAGCCGCTCTTCGAAGAACGGGATGGCGGCGGCGAGGTCGCCGAGCAGCTCCGGGCGCTCGGGGCGCGGGCCGACCAGGCTCATGTCGCCGCGCAGCACGTTCCACAGCTGCGGCAACTCGTCGAGCCGGCTCTTGCGCAGGAAGCGGCCGACCCGCGTGACGCGCGGATCGTCCTTGGCGGCGAGGACGGCGCCGGTGCCGCGCTCGGCGCCGTCGCACATGGTGCGGAACTTGTAGAGGGTGAAGGTCCGGTAGCCGAGCGGCTCGCCGCCGCGGCGCGGCAGCATGCCGTTGGCGCGGCGCTGGGGATAGAAGGTGGGCCCGGGCGATTCCAGGCGGATGGCCAGGGCGATGAACGGAAACAACGGCAAGGTGAGCGCGAGACCGATGCCGGCACCGGCGACGTCTACGCAACGCTTCGCGATGGCGACAGTGGTGGAAGGCATGTCGCCGAGCGCTGCTGCAAGGAGAGTGCCTTGATACGCCTGCGCGTGCCGGCGGTGCTCGCGCGGCGCGATCTGGTGCTCCTGGCGGTTACGGAGGCGTGCGCGATCGCCGCGGCGCGGGGATTCGCCTGCGATCGGCGATTTGCCAGCGAGCTGGTGTCGGCGGTGAGCGAGGCATTCAACAACATCGTGCTGCACGGCCACGACGGCGGCGCGGCGGCGTGGATCGATCTGAGCGTCGAGCTCGACGCCGAAGCGATGCGCGTGGTGTTCCGCGACGGCGGCAAGAGCTTCGACATCCGCGACGTGCCGGCGCGCGACGTGACCGAGCTCAGCGAGTCCGGCATGGGCGTGTTCATCATCCGTTCGTTCGTCGACGAGGTCCGTTACTTCGCGGGAGCACCCAATTGTCTCGTGCTGAGCAAGCGTTTCACGGGTTGAAGAGGCGGCCGGGCGTGCTCTTGGCCACGGCGGCGCTCGCGGGCGTCGGCTTCGCGGTCGGGCGGCCGGGGGTGAAGCCGATCCGCGCGGAGGGCGCGGTGTGGGCGGTCGACGACGGGCATCGCGTCGCCGCGAGCGACGGCGAGGTCGCGGCGATGGCCGGAAGGCGGCCCGGCGCGTGGGCGCCCGGCAGGCCGATCGAGCTCTTCGGGCTGCCGGGCGAAACGCTCGCGTTTCAGATCGTGGTCAGCGCGGGCAATCGGCCGGTCGACGAGGCGACCGTGACGGTTACGCCGGTGGCGGGGCCGGCGCTCGCGGTGGACCGCTTCGTGGTGCTGGAGCTCGCGATGGA
>JACXTT010003585.1_pt1 | contig 23735 bp, 15 predicted proteins | sample 9270951 | NCBI WGS metagenome assembly JACXTT01 (sample SAMN15532306, study PRJNA645909) | rock metagenome | isolation source: weathered quartz diorite | place: Puerto Rico | collected 2017-06-21
GGCACTATGACCGCAGGCGTTGTACATCTGGTTGCGCCCCAGGCAAAGATTATGCCTCTAAAGTCATTCAAGGCGGATGGGACGGGCTACGACTCCGACATTCTGCGAGCTATTTACTACGCAGTGAAAAATGGCGCAAAGGTCCTGAACATGAGCTTCGACTATCCGACTTACTCGCCGGAGCTTGCGAACGCCGTCAAGTATGCGAACAGCAAGGGAGTGATCTCAGTGGCATCGGCCGGAAATGACGGCCAGAAGGTATCAGTGTATCCCAGCGCACTGCCGTCCGTGATCGACGTTGCCTCTACCTCGAATTCGGATATCCAATCCGTATTCACCAATTACGGCGCGCCTCCGGTCTGGATGGCGGCTCCAGGCGAAGGCGTAATGACGACTTATCCGTGGGGTACTTATGCCGCAGGGTGGGGAACCTCGTTCAGCGCGCCCTTCGTCAGTGGAACCGCGGCCCTGATGCTGGGCACCAACGGAAACTGCACCAGTTCTAAAGTCGCGTCGGGATTAGCGCATGCGGTGTCTATTTCCAATCCCCAATTGGGATACGGGCGCCTGGACACGTATCGAGCCGTGCAAGCATGCCACTCATACTGAGCGGCTGGGCTCAAGACCCGGTGCCGACTAAATAGCACGGAGCCAACATGAGCAGCGCCTTTATCGCCGACACGGAGAAGTCGCTGTTGCTGCTCCGAATCAAGGAACTGGAAGAGCACCACGCCACGTTTCGCGACTCGGTCATCTGCGCCTTCAATCAGTTGCTCGACTTGAAGGACATCAGCACCGGCGTCCACAGCACACGGCTGGCGGAGTGGGCGCTGCGCGTGGCCCGGAAGCTGGACATCCCCGAGAAGCTTTTGTATCAGGTGGAAGTCGCAGCCCTGTTGCACGATGTTGGCAAGATTGGTGTTCCCGACGCCATTCTCAAGAAAGCCGCGCCGCTCACGGCTGAAGAGCGTGCCGTCATCAACCGGCATCCGGAATATAGCTGGTCCATCCTGCGCCTGTTTTCCGGGCTTGAAGAAGCGAGTCTGTATGCCCTGCATCACCACGAGAATGTGGACGGCAGCGGCTATCCCGCGGGACTGCAAGGGCAAGACATTCCACTGGCTTCACGGATCGTCGCAGTGATCGATGCCTACGACGCCATGGTGTCCAACCGGTGCTACCGGAAAGGGCTGCCCCATGAAGAAGCTATCCGGCGGCTACTCGCCAGCAGCGGAACTCAATTTGACAGCGAAGTCGTCCAGACGTTCATCCCCATCGCCGAGCAAGAAGCCAACGAAGTGTTTGCGGCTGCCGGAACCAGCGTAAGTGCCGCTCTGTAGAGACGTGGAACGCTGGCGGCACGAGGCATCGCGGCGCGATGATACGGCACACACGTTCGGCCAACTCTTCACCTTCGTTTGGGAACCCCAAGAATCATTTAACGAACGTCAGTCCGTGAGGAATGGCGTTCGAGAAGACATAGGCATACAGCAGGACGATGGTGGCGACGATGGCGCCAAGGGCAATCGAGTGCCACACCACGAAGCGGAAGATGATCCCTTCATTGCCAACTTGCGCGGTGGCTGCGGTGGCGATGGTGATCGATTGCGCGTCGACCATTTTACCCATCACGCCGCCGGCGCTGTTGGCCGCGCACATGAGCACCGGATCGATTCCGAGTTGCTGGGACGTGATCCTCTGCAAGCTTCCGAACAACGCATTAGAAGAAGTATCGCTGCCCGTCAGCGCAACGCCGAGCCACCCAAGGAACGTACCAAAGAATGGGTAGAGCCAGCCCGTGCGAGTGAAGGCGAGGCCGAGCACGGCGTCCAGGCCAGAGTAGCGGGTCACATAACCCAAGCCCAACATGAAAGAGATCGCAACCATCGCCAGCCGCATGCGTACCAGCGTGCGCCAGAAGATTTTCATCAACCGAGTTGGGGAGAGTCCCAACAGTAATCCCGAGACAATTGCCGCCAGGAAGCAGCTAGTGCCCGTGGCTGAGAGCCAGTTGAAATCGTATCTTGCGGGTTCGGGAGTTGGCTTGCTCACCACCGGCTCTGAGCGATAGACGGCATTGTGCAGGTAGGGAACATCCCAGCCCGGCGGTCCGGGACGAATTTTGCCATCCGGAAGATAGACTTTGAAGGCCGGCGTGGTGGCCAGGTTGATGGCCAGCTTGATCGGCGGAAGCCCGAAAACCAGCACGAATACTGACAAAACTGCGAACGGCATCCACGCTTTCAAGACTTGCGCGGGAGAGTACGTGCGCGCGGTGCCGTGCACATCAAATTTGTCGGCGACCCATTCGCCTCCGAACTGGTCCTTGATCTCCGCGGCGGGGTGCAGCGGATTTACTGCATCTCTGTCGTAGTCGAAGCGCCAAATACTGCGAGGCTTCCAGAAGCGGAGAAAGGCCAAAGTGGCAACAATCGAGACAACGCCAGCCACAATGTCGACGAGATTGCTGTCCACATGGTTCGACCAGAAGAATTGTGTGAGGCCAAAGCAGACACCGACGACCAGAATCGCAGGCAGCACTTCCAATGTCTGCTTCCAACCCACCACAGTGCGCACGAGCCAGAACGGGACAATGACCGCGGTAAAAGGCAGGATGCGGCCGATCATGGCGTTGAGATCCGATTCCGGAAGAGCGCATACCGCAGCGAGCGTGTGGACGGGAGTGCCGATGGCACCCCATGCCACGGGGGCAGTGTTTGCGATTAGATTCAAAGCGGCCGCGTGGAATGGCCGGAAGCCGAGTCCAATCATGAAAGCGCCCGCGATCGCCACCGGGGCACCGAATCCAGCAGCGCCCTCGATGAATGCTCCGAAACAAAATGCCACCAGCAGAACTTGCAGCCGACGGTCGGGGGTGATGGCGGCGACTGATTCCTTCATGATTTCAAACTGGCCAGTTTCGACCGAGATGTCGTAGAGAAAAACCGCGGCCAGGACGATCCATGCGATCTTCAGGAGTCCAAAGGCGACACCATACCCAAAGCTTGTGACGGCAAGAATGACTGGCATCTTGAAAATGAGAATCGCCACGGTGATCGCGGTCAGAGCGCCGGCAATGGCACACCAGTGGGGCTTGACCTTGAAGCCCGCGAGCAGTCCGAGCAGTACGATGATGGGAAGTGCGGCAACCAGTGTCGAGGCCCACCAATGGCCGAGCGGATCGTAGATCTGGGTCCATTGCATGCGATGTCCTCTGAAAGAATTCCCGAAGCAACAATCGTTTCAGGCCTGCCAGCTCGCGGGAACATTCACATACTTCTTATCGAGTGCCGCAACGGATGGGCAACCAAGTAGCTTGAGAGTACGCTCGAGATCAACCCGCAGAATCTCCAGTGCTCTACTGACGCCAGCCTCTCCTGCAGCAGCCAGGCCGTAAGCGTAGGCGCGGCCGCACAGCACCGCGCGAGCTCCCAGGCAGATGGCCTTGACAATGTCGGCGCCGCGACGAATGCCTCCATCCATCAGCACTTCAATCCGGCCATTTACTGCGGCCACGATTTCTGGCAAGGCGCGCAACGAGGCGGGAACGCAGTCGAGCTGCCGCCCTCCGTGATTGGACACGACGACGGCTACGGCTCCTTCGTCGATGGCCCGGCGAGCATCGTCTCCGGTAAGGACTCCCTTGATCACCACAGGTCCCCGCCAAAGCTCGCGGATCCACCGCAGATCCTCCCAGGCAACTGTCGAGCTGGCCAAAGCGGCATTGACATCCACGAGAGGCATCGCGCCTTCGCCTGGGATCACAACGTTTGGCAGCGGCGGCAAGCCGCCATCGAGCAGGAAACTGAGCAGCCAGCCCGGACGCGCCAACACTTGTGGCAGAAACGGGATCTTTTGCAGCAGTCCGCCGCTGATCAGTTCTTTCATACCGTTTCGGAAGTCGCGCTCGCGCATTCCGGATACGGCTGTATCGATGGTGACGAAGAGCGCAGAAAATCCAGCGGTCCGGGCGCGTTCAATTGCAGCTTCGGCCGCTGCGCGGCCGCCCATCAGATAAAGTTGATAAAAAACGTGGCCCGACGACGCGGCCTTCACATCCTCAAGCCGGTGTCCGGAAATCGTAGAGAGAATGTACCCTGTCCCCGACGCGCCGGCAGCTCGGGCAGCCGCCACTTCGCCACCGGGATGCATCAGCCGGCTGTAGCCCACGGGAGCAAGCAGAGCGGGCAATGCAAAGTCCAAGCCCAGTATCCGCGTACCCAAATCACAATGAGGTACCGCGACTGCATGACGAGGCCGGAAGGTTACCTCTTCAAATACGCGACAGTTCTCTCGGAGCGTCACTTCGCCTTCCGCGCCCCCGTCCAGGTAGTCGAAAACGGCCCTTGGTACCCTGTGGCGGGCCAAGAGGCGGAAGTCCTCGATGCTGACGACACGTGGAGACGCCACTCGACGGTTTGCCCTGTTCATCGGTCGGGTGAATTATAGCCTCGCTGTTTCGTGTTCAAGTGAAAAGCAACTCGCCAACGGTCAAACAGCGAAGCCGCGCGGGGTATTTCATATCGCCACGGCACAGAAACAGACGCGTAGCCTTGTCCTCTTCCGCGTAAGCTGAGCCGAACAATGGCCGAGTGTCGGGAACGGCTACATTGCACGCAAAGGACGGCGCGCGCCACCACGCTCAGACAATCTACTGCACATGGGCATGACTGGCCGAGATCGCACGTCAGTATTCATCTACGGGGCAGACGTACCGTCTGACCACTTGCCGACCGGAATCAGAAACACAGTCACTCGCTCCGGAGTGTCCTTGAATGCTATAAGGGGAGAACCCGGCGAGTCTGCGCCCCAAGCTGCGGGGTCCGTTAGTGGAGCGAAAAACATCAGGTGGGGACGCCAGTGTCAGTCACGGTCGCTCAAGTACCCTTGCTTTGACATCATGTAGCCCATCTCAAGAACCCGATCGACAGATTGTTCGGGTTGCACTCTACGCTCGCGTGCCCCTTTCCGAGTAGATTCAGTGGGTTATCCACCTTGAAATATCATGGTTTTTGGGCATCAGTTCGTGAAGTTTTCCTTCACATGGGCTCGGGCCCGCACGCGATCTCAGCCGCGACACCGGCGTCCTGCTGAAGGAGCTGTTCGCTTGTGGGTAGCCTGCGGGGTTCGAGAAGCAAACAAACGACGTTAGACGTTCCTCTACGCTTTGCGCGCTAACCCAAGTGGGCATTTTTGTCTCGTCGTGATCGCAGGGCCCAGATGTGCCGGGTCCGCTCCGGTGGACTCCCTGCAACTACTGTGGGTCACGAGCAATTGTCTTTAGTTCTTATTGTATTTCTGCCACGGGTAACGCGGGAAGGCCGTGGCCATCTGCGAAGGTAGACCTTTTAGCTGCGTCGCGAGTGCAAAAGATTCATGTTGCACCCGGTTTGCGTGTGTGCTAGGTTTCGCTCCACCACCCGCTGCCAGCGCAGAATATGGGGTTGTTGCTGCAACGAGTTGGCCGCCGTCGCTGCCCAATGGTTGGGCGGAATATCGCGGCGGGGACCGGGGGACACACCATGTCACAGCTGTTCTCAACAGATCTGCTGCCGGCGTCAGACCGTATTGACGCGTGGCAATGGAATGCGCAACAGATCTGCGGAGACTGCCGCATTCAACTCCCCAAGTCCTCGTTTCACGGTTCCATCGAAATCCGGCACATTGGTGGCCTGCGGCTGACGCGGTTTTCTTCCAGCCCACTGTCTTTCTGGAAATGGCCTCCCGACAGCGCTAATCCTGACAACCGCGCCTGCGTTGTGATCACTCAGATCGCCGGTGTCAGACGTTACCTGCAGAATGGGACCAGCGTATTGCTCAACCCCGGAGACACCACCCTGATTGATGCCGGGCGTCCGTGGTCTTCCAATTGCGGAACTGACTGTGCACGTCTCTATCTGCGGGTGCCACGCTGGATGATGGAGAACCGATTGCGGCTCCGCGAAATCCCGATTGCACAGCGCATCTGTGGGATGGGAGGCTTGGGTGCGACACTCTCCCTGTTCACGCAATCTTTATACGAAGAGGCAGAGCGGTTGAAGGAGGAAGAAGCCGCGGCCGCACTGGAGGCTTATTTCCAGATTCTGTCGGCTTGCGTCGGTGGCGCGGAATCCTCCGAGCCGCGCAACCCGGAACTGCACTCGCGGATCCAGAGATTCGTCGATGACCACCTGTCAGACCCGGCACTGGGCCCCGCAGAGATCGCGGCGTCGGCCCACATTTCAGTCCGCCACCTGCATCGTCTTTTTTCGGTCACCGGCAGTACGCTGGGAGATTGCATTCGGACGCGGCGTCTGGAGCAGTGTAGAAACGATCTGGCGAACCCGCGGCTCCGCGGCAAGACGATCACGGAGATCGCCTTCTTTTGGGGGTTCAGCGATTCCGCTCACTTCAGCCGGTCTTTCCGCAAGCAGTTTGGCATCTGTCCTCGTATCTTCCGTGCACAAACCGGCCTCAAAGCGTGGAATGATGAGAATGATCAGGGAGTGCACGATCTCTTGCGCACGGAGATAGCGGAGCTGAGATATTCGAAACCCAATTGACCGGGATCGGTCAGCGGTTAGCACTTAGCATTTAGCACTTAGCAATTGGCCATTAGCTCGGAGGGTTTGGATAGCGGCTAAATGCTAAGTCCTGACGCCTCCACGCTTTTCCACACCCGCCACCTCCATCTCCGGTTCCTGCAGATGATCGCGTTGCCGTGACGCTCGAATGGCAAGGCCCAGCACTCCCCAGATCGCGAGCGCGATCCATTCGTGCGCGGTGAAGTGGCCGGGAACCAGGGGAACCAGCTTCACCAGAATCATAACGGATGTCACGATCAGGCCGAAGACCGCTGCAACACGCCGCGGCCACGGCGGCCTCATCCGGTAGTAGGAAGCACAAGCGGCCATCCAGGCCACTGCTGCCGAGATGGCTCCGACTTCCAGGATGGGAACCAGTAAGGCTTCCCCAAGGAAAATTACCAGCGCAGTCGCAACTCCAATTGAGATGATCGCCGCGGAGGGAGTCTGGTTCACGGGATGAACGCGGCTCATCTTCGGATTGATCAAATTGCGCCGCGACATGGCAAAGAGCAGACGGGAGGATGCCACCATATTGGCGTTGAACGCCTGTACCAGGGCCACCAACGCTGATCCCAGAATGAGAATGACAATCCAGTGGGCCTGCAGAGCCCGTTCGAAGGCGACGGCCGTGGGGAACTGCTGATTGCTGTTCAGACTTTGCCAGGGTGCGACATATGAAACCGCGCCGATCACCACCCAGAAAAACGCGAGCCCCGCAAAGATCGTTAAGAGTATCGCGACGGAGAAATCACGTCCCTGAAAATTCGGGTTGGCTTCTTCCGCGCACTTGCCCACCGACTCAAAGCCCGACACCAGCCAGGGCACGACCTGCCAGACCAACAGGATGGAAAGCAGTGGCGTGTGGCTGAACAGCGGATAAAAGTTCGAGACCGATCCATGTTTTGCTCCTGCCAACGCAAAGATGATGACGAGAGTGAGAAACGTGAATGTGGTCGCCTTGCTCAATCGAGCGCTGGCTTGAATGCCCCGGTAGTTGAGCCACGTCAAGAGGACCGTGATGGTCAGACCCAACACCATGTGCGGCAGGTACAAGGGATATCCGCCAAGGCGATAGAGTTCGTGTGTATTCAGTGACGGAAACAGGTAACCGCTGATTCGGCCGCCCGCCAGGGCCTCAAATGGGCAGGTGAGAAAGTAGCTGAGAAACATCATCCAGCCGGTAGCGAAACTCACTCCGGGAGGAAAGAACCGGGCTACGTAGGCAGCCTCGCCGGCAGCGTCGGGGATTTCTTTGACCAACTGGCCGTAAACGTATCCGATGGGTAGCAGAATCAGCGCGCCGAGGGTGAAGCCTAGGATCGCGCCAAGCGGGCCGCCACGCTTCAGGATGTCGTCCATGACGACCAGCCACGCCGTGCCGACCATCACGCCGAAAGCGAGCGTGAAGTAATCCACCAGGCGGAGCTTGCGGGCGAGGGTCGTCATAGGACTGCAAGAGTCTATACGGAAGTCCTCTGAACGCAGGTCCCGGCTCGACATCCGGCCGCGATACTCAGAACTCGTACCTCAGTGCAAACTGCATCACACGCGGCTGCGTCAGGAGGCCGGTGTAATTGCCGAAGGACTGCGGCAGCTGTTGCAGTGAGGCGATGCAGGCACAGGCGGTTCCTGTCTGGAGACCGGACGCGACATTGAATCGCTTGAGATTCGGCACGTTATAAACTTCCCAGCGGAACAGCAGGCTCTGGCCTTCGAAGGGCATCTTCCAGAGCTTGCTCAGGGACATATCCAAACCGGCGTCGCCATCGCCACGAATCACATTTCGCGAACCGCTTTGGCCGGGGAAGGGATGCTGGAAGTCAGCCCAGGCAGCCGCGGGATCAGAGAAAACGCTGACGGCGCCCTTGGCGTCGCGATGATGCCCAAGCCTGGGTCTAGCTATCATTTGCGCGATACCTTGCTCGTCCCAGTTGGTGGCCCAATAGTTACCGTTATCCACGGTGAAGGGGAAGCCGCTGGTCCACCGAGCCAAGCCAGAGAGCTGCCAACCTCCGATCAAAGCATTGGTAACTCCGGTGGCGTCGCCGGCGAAGTGTTTGCCCTTTCCGAACGGCAGGTCAGCAATCCAATTGAGGTTGATCTGGTGAGCGGTGTCGAAGTCGGACACTCCGCGACGGCCGTTCGGATCGAATGCGTTCGACAGACGGGTTCCAGGAGAGCCTACGTTGCAACAAGATTCCCATGACAGACGAGTGGCGGAAGAAGTGATATCAATCGATTTGGAATAAGTGTAGTTGAGATCGAACTGCAAGCCGCCGATGAACTGTTTTCTCAGAGTGGCCTGGAGCGCGTTGTAGTTCGATTTGCCGATGGAGCTCCAGGCGAACATGCTGGTGGCTTGGTTGTTCAAGTAGTTGCCCACACCTCCCCCGAATACAGGTCCCGGTCCAGAGCCAGCGCATCCCGGCTGGGCGCAAAAGGTATAGAAATTGCCCGCGGTATCCCCGAGACCCTCGTAGAGGTCAAGGTTCCCAATCCCAACCACCTCGTTGCCGGCGTAGGAGAGGAATGGATCGTAGTAAAGATCGTAAACGGCCTGAATCAGGCCGGCGTTGCCGGGAGCAATGGTCGCTCCACCAAAACTCGTGTAGCCCGATGCGTTGCTGTTCAGAGTCGGCAACATGTGGTGCCAATAGGCGGCAGTTGCAGCGAGTGTGGGGTCGGAATCGCTAACTGCGGAAAGCGTCTCCTGATAGGTCTTGGTGCCATTCGCGATCAGGATGGCATTCGCGCGGGCCAGCTTGGACAAAGCCGAGGCTGCTGAGAAGTAATCGATCCCGGTCATTGGGTCCACCACGTCCAGCGGCTGCCGCAGGTCGCGCTGCGTGAGCAAGTTGCGGCCCAGGCGCCCAACATACGAGAGTTGCACCGACAGCCGGTTGGGCAGTTCGCGGCCAATGGAAAAGTCAAAGGCGTAAGCATAGGGCGTCTTCATCGACTGATCGATTCCCCAAGTGATTGCCTGACCGCCTGGCAGAGGATGCAGTGCGGGTGGCGGTGGCTGAAAGAACACCTGGTTCGCGGGGTCATTGCAAACGCCGGTGTTGGGATCACATCCGTAAGTCGGAATCGTGTTGATATCTAGGATGCGAGGCGCATGGGCGGCATCATCATAACCAAAGGTACAGCAGGCATTTTGAATCGTTGCCCCTAATCCCCCAGGAGGATTTGCGTCGAAGGTGCTGAGCAACTGCAGCCCGGCGCGATCGTAGACTTTGCTGAAACCGCCGCGAATTACGGTCTTATCGCCCTCACCGAAGATGCTTCTCAGCCAGCCGCTTTGAGGACGGGGCGAGTAAGCCACGGAGATGCGCGGCGAGAAATCCGACTTTTCAAAGTTGTACCAACCCGGCCCGTTGTTGGCCGGGCCTCCCAGAACAAAAGACAAGAGCGGAGTCACCTGATAGCCTACGCCTTGCTTCGCATTCTTGACGATCTGGTCAAACTGCTGGCCGAGGTTGACATCCGGCGACGCCTGGAAGCCGTTCACCTCCCAGGGTGGCGGGAACAGCGACCAGCGCAAACCGTAAGTAATCGTGAGATTCGGTTTTACGCGCCATGAATCCTGACCATAAAATTCGTACCATTCGAGCCCATAATTCCGCTTGATCGGGGTGCCCTTATCCAACACGTTACCCTGCTTGTCATAGTTGTAGTTGGCAACAATGTCGGAAACCATGCCCAGCAAGCCGAGAACTGGGTAATCGTATGCGAAAGTTGAGCTTGGCTCAGGGAAGTAGGGTTGACCCGTCGCCGGATCGATCTGCCCGGGATCGAGGTAGCCGCCGCCGGTATTGGCAAAACCAGTTGGGGACATCCAGTTGGTGGCCCCCTTTCCGGTGCTGAAAGAATGTTCCAGGCTGACGCGTGGATCCCGGACGAACCCGATGTTGCCGCCGAATTGAAGGCTGTGCTTCCCTTTGGTCCAGGAAACATCATCGAGGAGATTGTGGACCGGGATCTGCGCATTGTGGCTGTAGACGATCCCCTGATCCAGGCCATAGAAGACATTCCACTCCTTGTTCACGTTCGGGTTCCCCACGATGCCGGTGCTCTCGCGGGTGAATCCCCAGTGGAGCGTGTTGACCAGGGTGGGGCTGAGGACCGCCGTGTATCCAACGGCAAACCCCTTACTGTGGTCCAGCACGGTGAATTCGGGCGGAGATCCCGGCAGGAACGGGCCCTGTGGATTGAATTCGTTTTGCAGATTGCCGCGCCAAAACAAGGTGTGCTTGCCGTTCGCGGTGAGATGGTAATCGAGCTTAGCGATGAAGATATTGTTGTCGTCGCGGATGGGCGCGCGGAAACGAAATCCGGAGTAATTATAGAGATCGCCCACGGAAGTGTCATTGGTCACAAATTGGCCGGTGCAGAATGTCGTATCGAAGTATCCGGTGTGAGCTGAGTTCTCGATGGCAGGATTGATGCCTCCGGCCATGCCCAGGGGATCGAGCTTGGTCTGGAGATCGTTATTTGTGATGGTGGTGATGCCGCCGTTTACATCCTGGTACTTGATAAGACCCTGGCAGAGGGTGGGCGTCGGGATTGCACGCACCGTGCTTTCCTCTTCGCGGCGGCGCTTTCCCTCATAGTTAGCGAAGAAGAACGAACGGTTTTTCTGAATCGGACCTCCCACCTTCACGCCGAAAACGTTACGGATCAGTTTGTTCGCCACATTGGGCTGGCCACTGTTCAATTCCGCAGTCTTGGTGAAGTAGTCGTTGGCGCTGGTGAGAGTGTTGCGATGGTATTCGTAGAGCGCTCCGTGGAAGCTGTTGGTACCGCTCTTGGTGACCAACGAAACCTGCGCGCCTGAGCCGGTCCCCTGGTCGGCGTTGTAGTTCGATGTGGTAACGCGGAATTCCTCGACGGAATCCGGCGTAATCGGGAGCACAGAAGTGAAGGCGTAACCGCTTGACTGGTCGTTCACGTCCACGCCATCCAGGGTAATGTTGCTTTGGTCGCTGCGCGCGCCATTGACCGCGCCGTTGCGCGTGTCCTGATCCTTGACCGTGCGGTCGTCCAGATGGGCGCCATTGCCGATGTAGGTGACGCCGGGTTGCAAGCTCAGCAAATCCGGAACGTTGCGACCATCCAGCGGAAGCGCCTTTATTTGCGTTTCGTTGAAAGGGTTGCCGATCGAGGAATCGACCAGGTTCAAGATAGGAGCTTCGCTGGTAACAGTGATGGTCTCGCTGGTCGTTCCTACTTTGAGCCGGACATTGGCCGTGGACGGGGTATTCACCAGCAACTGAACATTGGTTTGCTGGTAGCGGGCGAATCCGACGGCGGTGACGGTCAAGGTGTATGTGCCGGGCGGCAGGGCGGGGAAGGTGTAGTCTCCCACATCGCCGGTGATGGCGGTTCGCGTCGTTTTCGATTCGGCGTTGTCGATGACAACGGTAGCGCCGGGGATCGCGCTGCCACTGGGATCGGTCACCGTTCCCCGCAGGGAACTGGAGGAAGCTTGAGGAAAAGCAACGTTGCTCAAGATCAGACACACTGCAACCAGGGACATCCACCACTCAAAACGCTTCATGGCTCCTCCTACCGGGAAGAGTGCCCCCGCGACGCGACCTCAGCCGCCGGGAATCCCCCTCAGCCCAGAACCTCCGGGCGTTTTCGTGAGACAGGGTACTCCCCCGCAGGTTTTCACACTTGACTGGTAGTGACATCCGCTTGTCTTGGAGTGACAAATGAGATTGACTGGACGGAGAGCGAATCCGTTTTCTTTCGAGAGAGTTTGCCCAGGGACCTGTCTTGGACCTCAGTACGCCATTGCCTAATCCCATGTAGGTCTGCATCATACGGCCGACCGAGACCCGAGTGTAGATCTGCGCAGTCGAAAGTTTGCCGTGACCTAGTGCCCTCACCCCTTGGGTTCCGAGGTCGCGGTAGAGCTGCTCCGCTTCCTCCCGGTGCGCGAGTCGTCGTTCGTTCCACTCCCCAGTGTCGGTATCAAGGAACGCAATTTGTTGGAAGCCCGGGTGGTAGTCACAACCTATAATAATCATCTTCGGCTCCTTTCTCCCGGGCCCTTTGGTTGGTTGGCGCCACCAAAGTCTACTCGGTCCTGGGAGCCGACATTGTTATGGAATCATTACACTCAGAACCCACCTCCGGGACTGCCGGGATCGTAGTTGCCGGTGCGGAGCCGAGGACTGCTCCGCTTCGGTTCTCCAAGAGCGCGCCGTGTCCGACGATTCTGGACGTGTGGTCGCCAAACCGGAAGCTATCGAGCCGCCACTCGTCAGGGGGATCGTCTCAATTGGCGAAAAATCGCGACTACACTCATTGACCGGGGTGTGAGTGTAAACCCCTGGGTTCGACACGTGTCTCACGGACGAGACAGATAATGCCGGGTTGAAGACGGATACCGGTGGTTTGACTTGCGCGTGGGGCCGATCTAACATCTGCCGGATTGTCGGGCGATGCACATGAACCGGGCAGGGCCTTCGGCCGTTACCAACTCCGGGAGTTGGTGGCAGTCAGCGGCATGGGCGTAGTCTATCGCGCTTGGGACCCCACCCTTGAATGCGTGGTCGCCATCAAGCTGGTTAGCGAAGACATGATCCCTGACGAATCCGCTCGCCGTCAACTCTATACCGAAGCCCGCATCGCCTCTTCTCTCCATCATCCAAATATCTGCGTTATTAAAGATGTCGCGGAAGAATCAGGCCAGGCCGGCATCATCATGGAGTTTGTCGAAGGGCAGGTTCTCACCAATATCATTCCCGCCTTCGCCGGCCTTCCCTTTGATCATGTCGTCGCCTACGGCATCGAAGTCGCTGATGCGATTTCCCATGCGCATGAACACCATGTCATCCATCGCGATCTCAAGAGCGGCAATGTCATCGTCACCCCGGAAGGCCACATTAAACTGTTGGATTTCGGCCTTTCCAAAGTTCAGCAACGCGTCGCAGTACCCAGTTCGCTTGGCGCTCCAGACGTATCCAGCAGTTCGAACGCAATTGTAGGAACGCCTCCTTACTGGGCTCCCGAAGTTCTGAAGCAGCACCCCGCCGATGCCCGTAGCGACATCTGGAGCCTGGGGGTGCTGCTCTACGAAATGGCAAGTGGGCGGATGCCGTTCGAAGGCAAAACCGTTCGAGAGCTGGGTTCCGCGATCCTTCACGCGGCTCCGGCGCCGCTCCCCGAGCGTGTGCCGGAAGCGCTCTCGGATATCATCCACCACTGCTTACGCAAGCCCGTCGGGCAGCGTTACCAGCAAGCCAGCGAAATTCGCGCCGCGCTAGAGGCCATCGAACCGAGCAACGACGGCCGACCACGGCACCGGCTGGCGAGGACCAGTCTGCCGCCCACCGCCATTCGTTCGGTCGCAGTGCTGCCCTTGGAGAATCGTTCGAACGCGCCGGAACAGGAATATTTTGCCGATGGTCTGACCGAATCGCTGATCACCACTCTCGCCAAGATCGGTGGTTTACGAGTCATTTCCCGAACCTCCATCATGCAGTACAAGCGCGTGCCGAAAACCGTCCCCCAGATTGCCCGCGAGCTGGGCGTGGAGTGCATCGTCGAGGGTTCGGTTCTTCGCATCGACGATCGGATCCGCATCACCGCCGAACTGATCCACGCACGTACCGATCAACTTCTCTGGGCTGAGAGTTACGAGCGCGACCTGCGCGACATCCTCACCTTGCACTCGGAGGTAGCGTCAGCCATCGCGAACGAAATTCGCGCGAAGCTAAGCCCTGGCGAAGGGACATCCCTGGATGGGTCGGCACCGCTGCGCCACCCAACCGATGATCCTTCGCTTTCCGAAACGTGGGACCTGACCACCGAAAATCCCAAACCGTCCACTTCCGTAAATCCCAAGGCTTACGATCTGTACCTCAAGGGCCGATATTTCTGGAATAACCAGGTCACGGATGAGGACTTTCGCAAAGCGGTTGAGTACTACCAGCAAGCCATCGAAATCGATCCCCAGTCCGCGCTGACCTATGCTGGCTTGGCCCACTGCCTGATTCTGGTGGGCGCAGGTGAATATGCCCTCCGCGCGCCGACCGAGATCATGCCGAAAGCCCGGTCGGCTGCCTTGAAGGCTCTGAGCATTGACGATTCCATCGCGGAAGCGCACCTCGCACTCGCCATGGTCAAGTTTCGCTTCGAGGGCGACTGGGAAGGTGCGGAAAAAGAGTTTCGGCGTGCTCTTGAACTCAATCACGGTTATGCGGGCGCCCACTACTGGTATGCCGTCTACCTGATGGTCTCGTCGCGCTTCGATGATGCCCTGAAGGAAGTAAAGCTCGCACGGCAACTTAGCCCTTTCTCGCCGGTCATGCACTTTAGCCTCGGCCTATTGCTTTATACCTCATGCCAGCACGAGGAGGCGATCGAACAACTCCGCGAAACGATAGCGATGGACCCGAGCTTTCCCCTTGCTCACCTCATTCTTGGGCTGACATTCGGGCGCAAGGGCAAGTTTGAAGAGGCAATTGAGGAGCTCAACCAGGCGTTGGCGGTTGGGGGTCCGAAACCGCTTTGGCAAGGCTTCCTCGCTCAGGCGTGCGCTTTTGCCGGTCGAACTGCCCAAGCAGTCAAGATGTTGCATGAACTTCTCGCCGTGTCACAGAAGCGTTACGTGCCGCCCGTCGCCATTGCCGTCGTATATGCCGGTTTGGGTCAGATCGACGATGCCTTTCAGTGGCTGGACAAAGCCGCTCAGGAACGGGATGGGCTGCTGGTGTACCTGAAGGTTGGATCGGTCTTCGACTGCTTGCACTCCGATCAGCGCTTCTCAAAGTTACTGGCCCAAGTAGGTTTGCACGAGGATCCGGAAGTGGCCGTTTCTCATCCCCGTGATGGCGATCAACATGAGGCCGGGCAGGCCAGCGAAGAGGATGCTAAACGCGAGTTGAAACGGAATAAGCACTCCGGGAGTGGAACTGGACGGCGCCTTCGAATGCCAGCGTTGCTCACTTGCCTTGCAATCGCGGTCATCGCTGCGATCTACTCCTTCCCTTCGAAGCCTCGGAAGCTGACGTTGGCTGTTCAGCCCTTCAGGACCCTCGGTGGCGACACGGGTGCGCATGAACTTGCCGCCATTTTGAGTGAAGAGATCTTTACTCGCTTCAGCGAACTTCATCCACAAAAACTGGGCGTGGTGGAGGTAAGAACGGAAGACTCCGGACTCAGCTTTCAGCAAATCTGTGAACGGCGTAAACCAACCTACGTTCTGGCAGGGGCGGTTCACCGTGATGGCAATCAAATGGCAGTCACGGATCAACTGGTGTCGTGCAAAGACCAGACTGGCATTGCAGGCCTTCGACATAATACCGATCCCGACGGGTCCGGCTTGGGCTCGGTTGTCGACGATGTCGTGCAGAAGGTGCTGGCCGCACTGCCCAAGGATGTGCAACCTGAGCACCAGGTGGATCCCAAAGCGTACGCCGCTTATGTCAATGGACGCGTTCAGTGGAACCTGCGAACCACACAAAGTCTCAAAGACGCTATTTCTTCCTTTCAGAAAGCACTCGAATATGACGGGAGTTACGCACCCTCATACGCTGGTTTGGCCGACTGTTACGCACTGTTGGGGACAGCACCCTATACTGTTCTGCCACCAAGCGAAGCCTTTCCAAAAGCGAAGGCCAATGCAAGAAAAGCGCTTGCATTGGATCCAAACCTGGCAGAGGCCCATGTGTCGCTGGGATTCTCTGCGCTGGCCTACGACTGGAACTACGCAGGCGCTGAACGGGAATTCCTGAAGGCCATAGAACTAAGGCCAGATTACGCCACGGCGCATCAGTACTACGCCTATTATCTGACTGCCATGGGGGACATGGACCAGGCTATTGCCGAACGGAAGCGTGCCGTTTCGATCGAACCAAAGTCGCCCTTGCTCAACACTGCTCTCGGAGAGGCGTACTATCAGGCGCGACGGTTCAGTGACAGTATCGGGCCCAACCAACAGGCTCTCTCGATTGACCCTCACTACGCCGACGCGATAATCAACATCGGCCGTGCCTACGAGCAAATGGGGATGTACGCGCAAGCGCAGCAGGCTTACCATTCAATCCTGGCCTTCGCACCGCGCGACCCTGCTCTCCTCGCACTCCTTGGGCACCTCGAGGCTGTCTCTGGGCAGCAGGAGGCCGCGCGCGGGATCATTTCCCAATTGCGGAAGATGAGCACCGACAAAGACAGATACGTCCCGAGTCTCTACGTTGCCTTGATCTACATCGGTCTTGGAAACAATGATCAGGCCTTTGCATGGCTCAACAAAGCCTACGAAGAACGTAGCGAATACCTTGTTTACCTACCCACGGAACCGATGGCGGACCCCTTGCGGCACGATCCCAGATTCGACGCCCTGCTGCAACGTCTGGGGTTGAAGAAATGAGAGGGGCTGCTTGCCGACCTCTGTAGTCTTCCGCACGGTGCGGCTCGTTCAAACCGACGGATCGCTGGTCCTGATCTACAACGCATTTGTCGGCGGAGGGGCGTCAGCGACTGCTGGCTATCGAGGTTTCTAAAAGTATGCTGCCAATCGGACTTACCAGGTCCAGCCCCACCGTCAGTCTCCGACCTTCAACTTTTTCGATCTTCGGCGCCACTGCAGTGCTAATCTTCTTCATTGCCGGTCTCCTTTATCTCTTGCGCTTCAAGCGCGTCGATAACTTGGGAGCGTACAGCATCCCGCCGGGAGACCGGCCTTCTCATCCCATCTGATTGCGACAGTTTACGAACCATTCCCTGAGCATGACGCAACCCACTGCCCTAACGACAGGAGGCCGCCAGAAGATCCGACTATAATTACAGGAACTGATGAAAAGATTAATAAAGCGATCTGTGCCAACGAAGGAGCGACGCCACTGGGCGCGACTCTCTCTGGCCATACCGGTCTTCGTACGTGGCATAAATGGACAAGGCAGAGAATTCCTGGAATTCAGCACCTTGCTCAACGAGAGTGCCGGTGGAGTGCTGCTCGCAATGCGCAAGCCTTTGCGGCTCTGGTCACGGGTATCGCTAGAAATACCTTCTTCACAGATACTAAAGAGTGAGAAGTTGCGACGAGTGGTGCGAAGGCTGCGGGCGCGCGTGATTCGCATCACGTATGTGGAAGGCTGGAATCTCTGTGGTTTGCAATTTGCCCGTCCTCTTGTCTAGGCAGCCAAAACGCGAACGGGCCTCCGCGTACCATTTCGTCAATTCCCGACGCGATCGTTGTCTAAGTCGGGTGTTCGGCTGCTCGGAAACCGCGCCGAGACCATTGCTTGGCGAAACGTCGCCTCTCTAACAATGTCGGCGGTGTCAAGCACTTTTGGGACGCACTAGCCCGTGCACTCCGAAAGGCGGCCATTTCGCTCTCGTCGAAGAATTGCTCCTGTGATGGCGACGTGGCATCAGGGCTGCGCCACCGTCCTTATTCTCGGCCATCTGCCCCGCGACCCACACTGACTGCTCCGCCCCCTCGAGCAACCGCCGTACGTTTTGACGTATTGCTATTGACGGTAGATTGGATCGATGGGAAACTGCGGTTAGCGGTCTCAGCGCTGGTTCTGACCGCTCGCCCACCGGAGCCCACCACCCAGCAGTGCAGCCGCAAAATCGGAGCGCGACGGCTTTGACTGCCCACAACCTCGATCCCGAATCCTTCCAGATGCTTTTGTCCAAGGCATTTGCAGTGCAGGACAGTGGGATGGATACTAAGGCGCTCGCTGCCATTGTCGAACTCCAAGGGGCGATTGCGACGGGCGAGCTCGACGTGGATGGCGCCATGGATCTGATCGCCGTGCGTGCGCGAAGAATTGCCAACGCCACTGGAATCATTATCGGTCTTTTGCAAGGAGATCAACTGGTTTACCGGGCTGGAAGCGGCAGTGGCGTGACATATGTAGGGCAGCATGTGATGGCCACACTGAGTGTCTCTGGGCATAGTGCGGCGAGCGGCGAGATTCTTCGTGTCGAGAATGCCCAGATGGATAGGCGGCTTGAAGCGGCAATTTGCCGTCAGTTCGGAGCACACTCCCTGCTCATCTTGCCGATTTATCACGACGGCACGATGGCGGGAGTGTTGGATGTGCTCTTTGATGACGCGCACGCCTTCCAGCATCGAGAGGTGCTCACCTATCGATTGATGGCGGCCCTAGTCGGGGAGGCGATGTCCTATGCCGCACGGCCTGACCAGAACAGAGCCCTGGCGGATCTGTCGACCATGCGGCAAAGTATTCGGCTGACTAGACCTCAAAGAGAAGAGGCTCTCAACGACCGTGGATCTGTGCCGGCTTCAGCAACCACAAACCGTGCGATATATCAGGCTTGCGCAACCTTCCTTGCACGGGCCGGGAAGTTGCTGGCGCTCACGCAATCGGCCTGGGCAGCGTCAAATCGAGTAAAGCGCGTTCCGTGGTACCAGGCCCGATGGGAAGCGGCTGTGGGTGCGGTCGCAGTGCTGGCAATAGCTTGCTGGATTGGCTTCACAGATCGCCGCCCCGCGTCGCCCCATGTGGTTTCAGGGCCACAAGGAAATGCTGTCGAGCCGCAAATGCCCTTCGCACCTGCCAAACGAGTTTTGGCGGGGGGTACCTCCAAGCCGCAAACCGCGCTGGGTCTAGAGCCGGGGGAGAGAAGGACTTCCAGAACCATGCCGCAGCGGGTGCTGGACAGGGATATCCGAGTCCGGTACATCTCAGACGACGTGACGGTGCGCTATTTCGCTCCCAAACCCCCACCGCGGCGGTCCCTGGACAGGAATATCCGAGTCCGGTACATCTCAGACGACGTAACGGTGCGCTATTTCACTCCCAAGCCCGCAATGGCGCCGCCACCGAGTCCAGCTCGAAGCCCCGCACAGCCTGTGAACCGCTAGTTTCCAGTGCGGGGAGGCCGGTTCAGAGTTCCCGCGCAGTGTCGCCCTAAGCATGACTGCGTTGCAAGTTCATAGTTCACTTCAATGCCGTCCTTCACCCGGTAGTTGGTGTAAAGGCCTGATTACGAACTCGTCCGAGCTTGTCATCCAACAGTTGCGACGTTGGAGTGGGTCGAAAAGCCAAGTGACTCCGCACTGAAGGTCAGGCCTAAGCGCCTGAAAACAGTCATTGTTGGGCCTCTCTTGCCCGGCAACCTTACGAATGCCGCACAAGTTCCAGGATGTTCGAGTTAGGAACAAATCTGCCGCGCCCTGCATCTACATCTTTAAGCAGCTGTAAGTGCCTGCGGTGTTGCCTGCTCCCAGTCAAGCCAACGTACCGGCCCTGGCCAGGGGAGGAGGTGCGGGCAATGGATGGCGCAAAAGCCCCGGAGTCTCGTCCCTATTGGATCCGATATCTTGTCACGTTCTGGGCGGGATCAGAACTCAAATGGGCAAGGGACAACGTCCTCGTGGCCTTGGTGTGTTCCCTCGCGCCTGGCCTGATTGTCGGCGGGATTAGTGCAGCTCTGAGGTACCAAAAATGGCGCGCAGCGGCGCATGCAACCATCCTCACCTACTGCGGATTGTTTGCCTTGTTCCTGATTTGGCGGCTGGTTGCCACACCTTTGGAACTGGATCGCGAGAGGCAGAGATTCATCAGCGGATTAACCACGAAGCTCGCTTTTGCCACCTTCAACTTGGCCGAGCTGCGAGGGTCGCCGCCGGCCGTCAAATTAGAAATACTGGAGATTCACGTTCAAGGAGCATACGCTCCACTCACTCGCCACGCTTTCGACGTTCCCATGGATTGCGACATTTTTCTGCGGGTGAAACTAACCCTCCGCGAAACACGGCCGATTGAAGTCCTGGCATACGAATTAGGCTGTGTTTTGCATGGCAATTCCCAACGCGCGGTTTATGCGGACGATATTCAGGACTGGGGGCTGGTCACCGAGAAAAGGCCAGTTGGAATAGGATCATTTCACTACACCGTAGCCAGGCTAACGAAGCTTGTGCTCCGAGTAGAACAAAGAGGAGTACCAACGGAGGGGTGGCTTCATTTCTGTGTCAAAAGTGTGCATGCGAAGGAAATCGGAGCAACGGTGTACCGACTTACTGCTTTGACCGCGAACGACGGAATCAGCACAGACATCGCGGGTGCGAAAAATGTAGTTGGGCTGGAAGGCAGGCAGTTTCTGAGAATTCCGCATGCCTCCGGCGCCCTGTCTCATTGAAGTCCATGGTCCCGTCGGCAGATGGTTCGGGGGGAATTGAGCTACGCCGCATCCAGAACCTCAGGCACTTGCTGACTCACCGGGAGCTCGCCAGCCGTCGGCGATCGGTTCGCGCAGCTTGGTGGGGTCAACTTCGGCTATCGCAATTGTGAACGGAGTGCAGCGCGAGTGCATAAGTGAGTAAGGGAAGTTTCACGCCCCAAAAACCTCGAGGAGTCTCAGGCTGCTAAACGACTCAGCTGCAACGAGTAAAAGATCGCATCGGCGTGTTCCAAAAACTCATGACCATCTACATCCCGGAAGTGCGCTGCCCAGTTTTTTGGCGTGACTTGGCGCGGTTCGGCGACAAACGAAACCCCCTGAGAGGTCAAGACTCGGTGGGCCGTTCTTACGTCTTCAACCGGAAAGACTACTTCTGTCGCCCCAGCGAGGTGCGGTGCAGCCTCCGCGTGTCCGCGGGTTAGCCCGAGCAATACTGTTCCGCATTGCAGCAGTACCAGTTGGGGTTCCTGCGTAATCACGTTAAGACCAAGTTTTTCTGTGTAAAGTGTCAACGCTTTGGGCAGGCCGCGTACGCCCAGCATAATGGCGCTGATCTGAGACAGCCGGAAATCATTCTGCATGAGAGCCTCCCGCTTTGACCTGTGCGGTTTCCTTCACTCCAAGTCTGCCAGCGAAGCTTGGGTGCTCATCATATGCTTCTTTGGTTTCGTTCTGGGAGGTTTGTTGCTACTCGTTATGGAGGGTCGGAGGGGTGGCTTCATTTCTGTGTCAAACGTTCAAGCAATATGTCCGCGGGAATCACAAGCGAGACAGGTAGAATAAGTCAGCGCAATTAGACCTCCTTAACAATGATCGTGAACTTCGCCGAACGCGCGCATAACCACAACTGGGAACTGGATCCAGTCATCCGATCCTTGTTGGATACGGATTTCTATAAGCTCCTGATGTTGCAGTTCATCTGGAAGCACTACCCGAAAACGCAGGTGTCGTTCGCGCTGTTCAATCGGACCTCTTCGGTGCGTCTGGCCGACATGTTCACCACCAGGGAGATTGCCGAGCAGTTGGAGCACGTCCGGAGACTGCGGTTTCGAAAATCGGAACTGGTTTGGCTGGCCGGTAATACGTTTTATGGACGACGTGGAATTTTTGAGCCGGCATTCTTGGAATGGCTGGAACAGGGTTTCAAACTTTCAGACTATGCGTTATCCGTCCGCGACGGCCAATTCCATTTGTCCTTCGAAGGCTACTGGCCTGAAACCACTATGTGGGAACTCTATGCGCTCTCTGCCTTGAGCGAGCTCAGGACGAGAGCCAATATGAAAAAGCTGAGCGAGTTCTATCTCGATATTTTGTATGCCCGAGCGAAAACGAAACTCTGGAGTAAAATAGAGCGCCTGCACGGCGTGCCTTGTCTGAGTGTGGCGGATTTCGGAACCCGACGACGGCACAGCTTTCTGTGGCAGGAGTATGCGGTCAAGGCGATGGCTTCCAATCTCGGTGGCGGCTTTATTGGAACTTCGAACGCTTTTCTCGCCCATAAGCACGACCTGGAAGCGATTGGAACGAATGCGCATGAAATCCCGATGGTGCTCGCCGCGCTGGCGAACGACGACCAAGCCCTGAAAACTTCTCAATACCGTGTACTCGACCTGTGGCAGAGCACGTACGACGGAGCGCTGCGGATCATGCTCCCCGACACCTTTGGAACAACTCAATTCTTGAGTAACGCGCCAGACTGGGTGGCAGATTGGACCGGTCAGCGTATGGACAGCAAAAATCCCTATGTGGCCGGCGACGAATACATCGAATGGCTGAAGGGACGCGGCCGGGACCCACATGACAAGATCATCATCGCCTCGGACGCTCTCGACATCGATGAAATTATTGGTCTGCACGCTTATTTCGGTGGAAGTATGCAGAGCGGCGCGACTGTCCAGGAATTCCATAGCGCCGCAGACTTCCAGGATCGGCAAAAGTGGATCCCGGCCCGGCGCATTAGATTCAGCGCCGGTTGGGGAACTTTACTGACCAATGATTTCCGTGGCTGCGATCCCAACGGCAGCCGCGAATTTGATCCGATCAGTTTGATCTGCAAAGTGTCCGACGTCGAAGGACGGCCGGCGGTGAAGCTCTCCGACAATTATGCGAAGGCACTCGGCCCAGTATCGGAGGTCGAACGCTATCGGCGCGTGTTCGGCGTACCGGGTACGATCAACGCTGCGTTGGTTGCGTGAGGGCAGTGGGGTACGGCGGAGGTCAACCGTTCCCGCTTAGCAGGTTTCATTGCGGGCGGGGGACGCTAAAGCATGAATGTGCCGGGAACTGAGGGTCTAAGTGTATGCTTGTCGCACTTAGGATGGCGAAATAGAAATCCGGTTGAGCCATTTCCGGGGTAAGATACAGGCCTCCACTAGAGCCTGTCTAGCGCGGCGGGAAGCCTCCTGGATTGCAGTTGGCCCAATATTGTCAAACTCGATCGAGGGCCGCAGTCACATCTGACCACTGAGGCATGGCGGCTCTCGGCCTTCGCTGGAGATTACGCTATGAGGCAGACCTTCGCTATCGGTATCGGAGGCGCCGCCGGTCAAGGTGTTGCCACCCCTGGCGACATTTTCGCGAAGATATTCAGTCGCCGCGGCCTGCACCTGAATGCCTACAACGCCTATCAATCAATCATTCGCGGTGGCCACACCTTTCTCACCATTCGTGCCGGTCCGGAAAGAGTCACGAACATGGGTGACCGCGTCGATTTGCTGATCCCGCTTAACCAAGATGCGATGAATCGCCACCTCGGACTGCTCACCGAAGGGGCCGCATGTATTTATAACGCCGACGCGATCAAGCCAGGAACCACCGCGGAGAGCGTACAGCTCTGCCCGCTTCCAGTTTCGAAATTGGCCGACATCACCCGGAACAAGGTGGCTCAGAACACGCTGGCGCTGGGCTCCGCTCTCAGCATGATGGGTATCGGCTTTCAGGCATTAGAGAGCGTTCTGACAGAGCAGTTCAAGAAGAAAGGCGAAGCAGTGGTATCCG
>JACXTT010003586.1_pt1 | contig 23733 bp, 24 predicted proteins | sample 9270951 | NCBI WGS metagenome assembly JACXTT01 (sample SAMN15532306, study PRJNA645909) | rock metagenome | isolation source: weathered quartz diorite | place: Puerto Rico | collected 2017-06-21
AGGAACGCACGGACCTCTTCGGGAGTCTCGAGCGCAGCGAGCGCGACGCAGAGGTTGCGCTCGACGAGCGCCTCCTGGCGGGCCGTGACGGTGCGGTGGCTCTTCATGTCGTTCTGCTGTATTAACCTGTTAATACATTAACACAGCAGAAGGACGGGCGACAACCGTAATCAGACACTGAGTCGGCGGTTGGCATAAGCCACCGATTTCGTTGGCTCCCAACTAAGCGCTCGCGGTCATCTTTGGCCGCGGGTCAGGCGGCTGTATTGCTGGAAGACCTTCCACGGCGTCCGAGACGGGAGTCCTACGGACCGACCGACAAACCCGCTAGACCGAAGACCGGGTGAGCAGAGAGCGTAGGTTTCACAGCGAGTCACCGCAAAATCCGCGCCTGATAGAGCGTCGCGATGACCTGCACCGTGCCCATGGTGACAAACAGCGCGCTAAATGAGCATTGATTTACGATGTAACCGCCCAAAAGTATCGCTATGGCCAAGATAAGTCGCTGCTCGCCGGCAACCAGACCCCATGTATACCCCGCTTGTTTCTCACCGGGAGAGTAGCGCGCGTAGAGCGCCGACCATGTGGGGCTTGAAAGGGCCAACGCGACTCCAAGCCCTGCCTGCACAAGAAAAAGGCCCATAGGTGTATGTACGAAGAGATATCCAAACGTGCACAGTGCATTGAGCGCATAGCCCGCAACAAGCAACCTCTCCCGCCCGCACCATTGCCAGATGCGGTCGGAGACGCTCCCGACAACAATTGTGAGTAGGCCGGTCATTCCGAGATAGATCGCCCAGGCCGAGGTGATATCAAGAATATTGCCGCCCAGGCGCTGCGCGAATACAGCAAATAATGGGCCGAGCATACCCTCGCCAAGCGACCAGAGATTGCTGCTCCACAAGAGAAGCCGTTCTTTTCTATGCATAGTTAAAGCATAATTTTTCGCGTTCGGTCGCGTCCCGACCGTTGGTCATCGGCCCGATCGACGCCAATCCACGATCGCCGACCTCGATCACTGGCTTGCGGCCGAGAGCCAGATTGACGCCGCCCTCGCCCCGCGCGAAACGCCGACACTTGCGTGCCGTTGAGTCGCACACGAATCAGGATATGAATGTCGTTGGTGCACGGGCTGACAACTGACCTGCTGCGCCCCGACAAGCGGCGGGCCCGTCGATCCGAAGGCAGGAGGCAGGAAAAGCGTGATGGTCGGCGACGATTTCATTGGGACGCTCCGGATACGACACACGACGGCAGCTGCGCCCCGCAGGCACTGTGAGATTCAATTGCCACGGCTTGGACGTGCACGCTAGCCATGGCGATCGATCGGTCCTGCGCCGCGGCCAACGGTTCACTGTGCGTGAGTCCTCCCTCCTCGAGCCAGCGCTCTGTGCTGCGCGCTGCCATGTCAATCAGCTCGCCGGCGTGTGAGAAGTCGTAGGGCGAGGCGACCTGTGGACACAGTGGGGGCACCGTGATGATCTGCGCGCGCCTCGAGTACAGCTCGGTGTCCTGCGCAAGCTGCTGCATCACGAATAGGTCCATTGCGTGGAATGCGCTCGCAAAGATTCCGCGGGGCGGGGCGGCGTGCGGACAGGCAAAGGCCGTCGGCAGCAGGATAAGCCGCGTCGCTCCGAGCTCGACGGCGATGCGGATCGGCGTATTGCAGGCGACCGCGCCGTCAATGAGCTGCCGATCGCCGATGGGTACGGGTGGATAGATCGCCGGAATGGCACAGCTTGCGAGAACCGCTTCAACGGCTGCACCTGCGGACACGCGCACGGGCGCCCCGGTCAACAGATCCGTTGCCACGACGTGCATTGGGATCGCGCTCTCTTCGAGCAACGAGTACGGCAAGTGCGCCGCAAGGAGTTTGCGCAGGCCGCAGGGCGCAAATAGAGCATCCGAGGTGGCAAGTGCGCCGAACAGGCGCTTGATCGCGACTGGGAAGATGTCGCGTCGCCTGAGCCCCCGCCAGAGCGCCGCAAGCTTCTCGATTCCGCTCGCGCTCGGCTCTCCAGCGTAGAACGCCCCGTTGATCGCGCCCACGGAAGAGCCCGCAACCAGATCGGGCCGAATGCCGTGTCCACACAAAGCACGCAGCATGCCTACCTGCACGGCGCCATAACTGCCGCCGCCTGCGAGTACCAACGCAGTCTTTGGCCGCGCGCTCATTGGTTCGTCCTGCTGTGGGCCTTCGCGTGGCTAGTAACCGTAAAACTCCTCGCTGCGGATGTCGTCGTCATTGATGCCGGCGTGATTCAGCGTCTCTCTCAGCGCAGCAACCATCGACGGGGGTCCGGCGATGTAATAGATGGGCGCCGCCAGCTCGCTGCTGACTCTTTTCACGAGATCCTGATCAATCAATCCGGTTGCTCCCGACCAGGGGCAACTCGACTCTTTCATCTGGGTCATCGTCGCCACCAGACGGAAGTTCTTGTTGTACTGCTCGAGTTCGTGCAGCTCGGCGAGAAATGCGGCGTCCTCAGGGCGGCGGTTGGCATAGAGGAGGATCAGGTGTTGCGGCAACTGGTCCCGTGCCGCCTGTCTCAAGGTGCTCATGAAAGGCGTAATGCCAATGCCACCCGCGATGAAGACTGCGGGCCGTGCGTGATTGTTGTGCAGGGTGAGCGATCCAAACGGTCCTTCGAACTTTGCAGGCGACCCGATTGGCAGCGCTTTCAAGGCGCGCTTGAAGGCACTGTCACGCAGGCGCGTGGCAACGGTCAGTACGCTCTGAAACGGTGCACTGACCAGAGAAAAGGTGTGGCGGGCACTCTGAGCCTCGGCCGATGGCGGATCTATGAGGATGACGTCGATCGCCTGGCCGGGCTTGAACCTGAAACCGGCGGGCTTCTCAAAATGGAAGGCCATCGTGCGCGCGGCAATCTCTTCGCGTCCGACGAGTCGCACTTGGTAAGTGGTCACCCGATCTCTCCGACCAGTAGCAGATTCAGGTGCGGACCGCGCGTCCCGCCCGAACGCGCTGACTCCTGCGGTACGATCGGCCGCGCCAGGCGCGCGAAGGCAGAGTGGTTGTGGATCGACTCGAAGTTCTCCGCTTCGACCACATAGGCGCGCACGCGCCGCTCGTGATTCAGCTCCAGCGCCACATCGCGTACCAGGTCTTCGACGAACTTGGGGTTGTCGTAGGCGCGCTCCGTCACGTATTTCTCGTCGGCGCGTTTGAGGAGGCCGTACACCTCACAGGAAGCACTGCGCTCGGCGATCGCGATCAATTCTTCGATTCCCATCTCGCCCATCAGCTCGACCTGGACGCTGATCTGCGAACGCTGGTTATGGGCGCCATACGCAGAAATCTCCTTCGAACATGGACACAGACTTGTCGCCGGCACGGTGACCTGCATCCAGAACGAGTAGCGGCGCTCATCGGAGACGCGACCTCGCCAGCAGACTTCGTAATCGAGCTGGCTTTGCACGCCGGATACGGGTGCGCTCTTCCTGATGAAGTACGGAAACCGCATCTCGATTGTCCCGCTACGCGCATCAAGCCTTTCCAGCATGTCGAGCACGAGCGATCTGAATCCTTGCTGGTCCAACGCCCGGGTCTTCAGCTCCAGTAGTTCGATGAAGCGGGACATATGCGTGCCCCTGCTGACGGCCGGCAAGCCCACCGTCATGGAGAACGTCACGATCGTCGGCAGGAGCCTCTCGCCAGAGCGGATCGTGATCGGGCTGCGGACGCTCTTGATGCCGACGGCATCAATGCGCAAATCGCGGCTGTCCGCTCGTGACTGAACGTCGGGAAGTATCGCGCTTCGCTCTGGGGCGCTCATGCTGGTTCCTTGGTGGGCGTCGGGACCCGCACGCCGCAGGGGCGCTGCGCGCGGGCGGCCAATCGCTGTTCAGCAGAACTTGTCGGGGAACTGCGCGGCGATTCCAGCTGCGAGTGCATCAGCGATCACGTACATGTGAGCCGTCATCGCAGCCCAGGTCTTCGCTTCCCGGTCGTATTGCTTTACCTGGAACTCCTGGATCTGCTGCACGTGATGCGCGCCATGTGTGGTCAGGAGTCCGCGCAGCGTATCGGCCGGCAGATGCGGATTCGCCCCACTCAGGAACGTGGCGATTTGATCGGCATTGTCGACGAGCTGCTTGAACGCGGCCTCCTGTTGCGTCTTGCTGCCGGCGCGGGTGGCGTCGAGGTAGTTGCTGATGGCGCCCCAATGACCGGCGAGCAACTTGAAGAGCTGATCGGACGCGGCTTTGCCGTAGTAGGGCTCGATCGCTGCAGCGATCGCGTGCGCATTCGCGACGACCTGCTGCTCTGCGGCCTTTGCTTCGCTCGCATTCCCTGCGAACCGCGCCTCGACGACGTTGCGAACCCAGAAAATGTGTCCGAGCCACAGGTCGCGCATTGCAGCCTTGGTATCGGCCAATTTCGTCGGTACGCACCCGTCTGCTGCGGACGGTGTGGCGGCCGGAGCGAGACCAGGCAGGGCGAGCGCAAGTGCGGCAGCGAGAAGTACGGATATTCGAAGTTTCATCGGTAATCTCCAGCAGATTTGACAGTCACACGCTTGTACATCGACAAGAACATTAAAAGAAGGCTAATATGCCAAAAGGGTCAGGCTCGTGGTCGCCCCGCGCGCCAAGGCGCGCCTCGCAGCTCTCATGGGGAGAGGTGACATGGCAGAAATGTTCGGTGCGCGCCGCAAGCAACTCCTGCGGCACCTTCTCAGGAACAAATCGGGCGCGACGATCGATGAGCTGTCGCGAGCGCTCGGCGTAACACGCACCGCCGTGCGTCAGCACCTGGCTGCCCTGATGCGCGATGCCCTCGTCACCCCCGGTGCTGCGCGTCCCACGGGTGGGCGCCCGGAGCAACTCTTTGTGCTCACGGACGCGGGCAAGGAAGCGTTTCCGCGGCATTACTCCTGGTTTGCGCAGCTCCTGATCGAGGCTATGACGAAGGAGCACGGGGTAGCGGGTCTGCGTACGCGGCTGGGGCGCATCGCTTCCGCGGTCGTGGCGCAGTTTCGCGACCGCATGCCGGGCACGGAGAGTCGCCGGCAGAAGGTGCAGCAGCTCTCCGCGCTGATGGACGAGCTGGGCTACGACGCCCGCACGACCAAGGATGTCGGCGGGGCGCCGACTATCGAGGCCGACAACTGTGTCTTTCATGAGCTCGCCATGAAGAACCCTGAGATCTGTCACTTCGACCTGGCACTGCTGTCGGGCTTGACCGCCAGCAAAGTCGACCTTCATGAGTGCATGGCGCGCGGCGGACACGTCTGCCGCTTTCGGTTCACACCTCGGGGATGACGTGATGTCCACGTCGTCGGCGTGCGGCGTTTCGTCGCGCGCACGACGCTTGGATGCGCATGTCTCGGGGCCAGAGCGGCTCGGCCGGATCCTCCGCCTCGGCGCGGGTGGCAGGATCATACGTACACTTGCGGCGAAGCGTGATGACGGCTCTTCGATGGCGGCGGACGACGGTGATGTGCATCAACCTCCCTGTGTGTTAGCCAGCCGGTAAATCGTATCGAGGGCAAGGGCCGAATGCGTGTATGCGCCGCCCGCGCGCATCTCTGCCGCGACCCAGATGGCTTCCATGATCTCTTGCGCCGTCGCCCCGTGCCGTAGCGCCGCCTTGGTGTGGCCACGAATGCAGTAGGGACATTGCGTAACGTGTGCCGCAGCGACGGCGATCAGCTGCTTGAACTTGACCGGCAGCGCGCCCGCGGCGAAGACGCGCTCGCTGAAGCTCGTAAAGGCATCGTGAATGTCAGGCGCAAGCTGTCTGCGCTGGGCGGCGATCTCGGGCGTCGTCTGTGGGAAGATGTCTTTCGACATGGCGAATGACTCCTGTTGAATTAAGACCCGCCGCAAGTTGCAAATCTCAATGGCCCAAGAGACCAGGCGCTGCAGCGAGCTTGCAGGCCAAATTCTCATTGGCAGAATCCCAATCGATGAGGTGGCCGAGAAACGCGGCGATATAGTCGAGACGTCGGTGCTGATAGTCCAGGTAGTAGGCGTGCTCCCACAGATCGATCGTCAACAGCGGTACTTGTGTCGTGACGAACGGTGTCTGCGCATTGGACGTCGCGGTGATGCGCAGCCGCCGGTCCTCAAGCACGAGCCATGCCCAGCCGCTGCCGAACTGATCTCCGGCGACCGTGACGAACTGCTGGCTAAAAGCCCTCTGACCGCCAAACGATTCTTCGATCAGCTGTCCGATGGCCCCGCGCGCTACCCCGCCGCCGCCCGGACGCATGCTCCGCCAATAGAACTCGTGGTTCCATGCCTGCGCGGACGGGTTGAAGAAGGCTTTGTCCTGCTGGGCGCTGGAGAGCACGACGTCCTCGAGCGACGAGAATTCGAGTGCGGTGCCCCGAATGAGCGCACGCGTTTTGGCCACATACGCGGCATGGTGGTGTCCATAGTGGGCAGCCAACGTGCGCCGCGAAAGATGCGGCTCGAGGGCCTCGGGCGCGTAGGGCAGTGGCGGCAGCGTGATGCTCATCGGTCCTCCAAAGGAGAGGCCTCTGAGCGTAGGCTCGACCTACTATTTTACAAGCGATAAAAATCGGCGTTATATATCGATCACGTCGATGGATACCGAGCTCGCCCGTACATTTCTCGTCGTGATCGCCACGGGCAGCTTCGTTGAGGCGTCCCAGCGACTGCACGTCACCCAATCGACCGTGAGCACACGAATCCAACGCCTGGAGGAAACGCTCGGGGCCGAGCTGTTCGTTCGGAACAAGGCGGGAACGACTCTGACACCGGCCGGGCGGCAATTTCAACGGCACGCTGCGCTGTTGACGCGCACGGTCGAGCAGGCACGGCAGGAGATCGGCATCGTCAGCGGGTTTCGCGCGACGCTCGTAGTCGGCGGCCGGATCGGGCTGTGGGAGGATTTGTTGCTGCGCTGGTTGCCGATCTTCGCATCGCTCGCGCCAGACGTTGCGGTGCGGGCGCTGGTTGGTTTCGAGGACGACCTGATGCAGTCCTTGATTGATGGCCGCTCCAGTATTGGTGTGATGTATACGCCTCAGGCTCGGCCGGGGCTGACCGTCGAACCCCTGCTCGAGGAGCAGCTGGTGATGGTGTCCACGCAGGCGGATCCGCCGCGCGAACCAGCGGGCGACTACATTTATGTTGACTGGGGCGCAGAGTTCTTTGCCCAGCACTGCCTTGCATTCCCCAACTTCGTGGGCGCCGGGCTCACGGTCAACATCGGTTGGCTCGGGCTGCAGCGCCTGCTCGCATACGGTGGAACCGGCTACTTCCCCGCGCGGATGCTGCGCGAGCACGAACTGAATGGCCGGGTGCATCGCGTTGCCGGCGCACCCGAGTTCCGGCTGCCCGCGTATTTGTGCTTTCCGAACAAGGTGGATTCAGAACCGCTCTCGCTTGCACTGGACACGATCCGACGGGTCGCGACGGAGGCGGCGTGAGCATCGAGTTCAAGGTCGGCGATCACGTTCGCTGGAATTCCGAGGCCGGTCACGTGAGCGGTCGAATCATCAAGATCCACACGCGCGACACGCTGTACAAGGGACACCCACGCCGGGCCAGCAAAGATGAGCCACAGTACGAGATCAAGAGTGACAAGAGCGATCACATCGCCATGCATAAGGGCGCGGCGCTGCACAAGATTGACTGAGCAACGCGCGTTCAGACGCTGGCCGCATGATCGCAGGACGAAATGAGGATGGACTCGAAGGTCTGGACCATAGGCCATTCGACGCGGTCGCTGAAGACGTTTCTGCAGTTACTCGCGCACTACCAGCTCGAGGCGGTCGCGGATGTGCGGCGTTTTCCAGGTTCGCGACGCCAGCCCCAGTACGCGCAGGCGCCGCTGCGCAGTGCGCTTGCCGAGCATCACATCGCCTATCATTGGATTGTCGCGCTCGGCGGCCGTCGCCGGCCACGGGTCGACTCCCCGAACATTACCTGGCGCAATGCCTCGTTTCGCGGTTATGCCGACCATATCGCCAGCGCGGAGTTTGCCGAAGGCCTCAACGAACTGCTGGAAGTCGCCGGTCACCTTCGGACTGCGATGATGTGCGCGGAAGCGGTCTGGTGGCGCTGTCATCGGGCGCTGATTGCGGATGTGTTGTGCGTGCGGGGCATCGAGGTAGTCCATATCCTCGATGAGACGCACAGCGTCGTGCATCCCTACACCTCGCCAGCCCGTATCGTTCAGGGCCGACTCAGCTACGTGCCCGCAGAAGGTGAGGCGCAATAGCGCGACCTAGCGAGCCAGGATGCTGACGTTTCCGTCATCGCCAGTCGCGGGATCGCCGGAGTTGGCGGCGGCCAAATCGGGCTTTCCGTCGCCGTTGAAATCCCCCACCGCAACAGCCGAGGGAGCCGTTCCCACCGGATAGCTCACGGCCGACTTGAATCCCACCGCGGCTTGCGCGGAATGACTGAATGTGCATGCCAGGAGCAAGATCCCGACGAGACGTGCAAGACACCTTTGTTGGCGTACATAGCGAACTTCCCTTGCAAGCTGTAGCTACTTGGTTAAGTGCCCATCACGTCTGTGACGTTCGTCCATGAAGTTTCAATTCGCGTTGTCGGCTTGGGCCTGCGTACTCATTTCGCTTCGGCCGTTTAGTTTTCCCCACCGATCCGGCGGGCAACGTAGACACTTATGAGCGCAGCGGGATCGGTGTTGATCAGGGTATAGGTTGATGGTGACTGGACCACCAGGTCGAAGTGAAAAGGGAGCCGTCGAATCCCGCTGAGCTGATATCGGGACTCACTTCCCCGAAGCCTTGACCGGAATAGGCGTACGTTCCATTCAGGGATGCGTTCGAGCAATGGGCGACACGACGCTACGCCGCCCTAATCAGGGACTCCCCACCGCGGACGGGCGCTTGAGGGTTCTCGGGTGAGCGTGGAAGGAGTCGGAAACTTACCCGGAAGTTACCCGGAGATGATTTAAAGCCTCTGAAGTCGCACGTAACATACTGATTTATTGGCGTCCCCAAGGGATTCGAACCCCTGTTACCGCCGTGAAAGTCCGGTATCGTCCGCGCCGTTGGCGCGTTGATAATGTAGCTTCATGAGGCTACAATGTTCCGCATGAAAACCGTCGGCATCCGTGAACTTAAGAACCGGCTCAGCGAATACCTTCGCCGCGTGCGTGCTGGCGAAACCGTACTGGTCACAGATCGAGGCGAGGTGGTCGCTGAATTCACACCTCCCGGCGAGGGATTGAACGACGCTTCTGTTCCGGCGGGCATGCGCGCCCTAGCGCGGCGGGGGCTTGTTACGATTGGCGCGCCCGTGGACGCGAGTCTTTACAAAGCCCTGCCGCGAACGCAGCCCAGCAAGCGACGTGCCGGCGAACTCCTGGACGAGGAGCGCGGTGCCCGGTGAGCCTGTACGCGGAATCCAGTGCGGTACTCGCCTGGTTGCTCGATGAAGAGCCTGCTCCTGGGATTCGTCGCTTGCTCGCAGGCGCAGGCCTCGTTGTCGCCTCGGACCTGACGCTGATCGAATGCGACCGCGTACTGCATCGCGCCGTCAACATTGGTGATTTGACTGAGGCCGAGGCTGCAGACCGTCACGCGCATCTGGTCACAGTGGCGACCCACTGGTACGTTCTGCGCATCGGCGCGGAGATTGTCGACCGCGCCCGGCAGCCGTTTCCCGGGGAACCGATCCGCACGCTTGACGCGATTCATCTCGCTTCCGCACTCGTGGCTCGCGCCGCGACGGCGGGGCTACAGCTCTTGAGTCTCGATGATCGCGTTCGCAGGGTCGGCTCACGGCTGGGGTTGCAGGTAGTGCCGACGTAACCCAGCGCGGCTCACCGGGAATCGCAACGGGGTCTGAGCGCAACGCCTCATTCGCACAACACTTGGACGAAACTCAGGCGACGTGCCTGCGTGATCGCTCATCGAGGAGGCCCGCAAGCTGAGTGACCAGCGCACCAAGCGTGCCGCTGTCACCAAGGCCCTTGAGGAATTCGTCGCGCGACGGCGTCAGAAGGAACTCCTTGAGCTATTCGGCAAGCTTACCTTGGATCACTCCTTCGACTACAAGCGGGAGCGCTCCCGCGGCTGAGCCTGTTTGTCGATACGAGCGTCTGGTCGCTCGCCCTGAGACGCGATGCGCCGGACACGAGCGCTCGCGAGCGCGCGCTCAGTGCCGCTTTGACGAGCGGTGAGTCGATCCTAACCACTGGACTGGTCTTGCAGGAGCTGCTGCAGGGCTTCCCAGGACCGAAGGCGCATGGGCGGATTCTGCAACGATTCTCCTCGCTGCCCCTACTGCTTCTCGACCGCGCGGATCATGTTGAGGCCGCGGCGCTACGCAACGACTGCCGCCGCAGGAATCCAGATCGGGACCATTGACGCGCTGATCGCACGGCTGTGCATCCGTCACGGTCTGACCCTCCTAAGCACAGACCACGACTTCGAAAACATCGCCGCCCACACGCCGCTCAAACTATTGCGTCTGCCGTCACCGTGACACCGCGGGCGCGAGGGGATTTTCTCGCCTCCCAATGTGATGACTACCCGCGTGATAAGGAGGTAACAATGAACGTCTCAATCAAGTGGGGTCTCACCGCAAGAGCTGTGCTCACGGCATTGATGATCTGCGGCGCGCCGCTGGCCTATGATGACGCTGAATCCATTGAAGCTGTTCGTTGGGACATCCTCAGCCTAAACACGACGACAACACCGTTCACGCTCGCCCCGGGTGGCGTCGCGTTCGCGGCAGCACGTAACCCCAGTTCACTCACCATCAGACTGACGGGCTCCGGGACTTTCGTCGCGCCAGAGGACGGGGGCACGTCCGCAGCCGTTACCGGCGGCGGCACATGGGCCACCTTTGCGGGCGGCACGATGACCGCGAGTGGCACCTATAAGGTGAGGCGAGTTGTCAGTTGGCAATTCGCCAATCTTCAATCGCCAAGTTTCATTGATTTGATTGACAACGGTACGAGAGCCAACGGGAATGCGGTCTTACGTATTGAGTACTCCGATGGCAGCGCAGGCACTCTGGGCGTCGGCTGTCATGGTCCGGGGGCACCGGACGGGATCTTAGAGGGTGTGATCGTGCGCACATCAGCGTTGCACCCGCATCATCTCATCGAGCGACAGCATGTTGTTGCCCTGCGCATGCATCGTTCCGGAGAAATGCAGCAGATGGTTGCAGAAAGCCACGTCGGATGAGCCTCACCATGCCGGCTCGCAGCCGAGCTCAATCGTCGTACCGCATCGTTGAGTGACCACTGTCGAAGCGCTACGACCGAGCAGAATGCAGGACTTTCACCCGCGAGCCCTCACAGATTCCGTACGCGACACTCTCGTGTCATACGGCTCGTGCCAGCGGTACGAAGGCTGCCCCGCGCTTCGCCGGTCGCACGGCTCTCGTCACAGGTAGCTCGCGCGGCATCGGTGCCGGAGTGGCTGCCCGATTGGCGGCCGAGGGCGCCCGGGTGGTCATCAGGGCGCGCGACCCAGCGCGCATCGGGAGCATCGTCGACTCGATCCAACACTCAGGAGGTATCGTCCTGGGGTGCCGGCCGAGCTCAGGGATGAAGCGGACGTCCCGAGGCTTCGGGGGGCAAGCCGAGCGAGCGTTTGGCCCCGTCACTCTGCTTGTGTGCTGCGCCGGCAGCGGGGGTGAGCCCAAGCCCGTCGTCGAGGAGAGCCTCGACCGCTCATCGTGGTGATGGGATCATCCGCCGGTAGGCGGCGAAATACTTCGGCTCGCAAAGCCTAGACCATGCCGGGGTGCCGGTTGCCTTCGAGAGCGTGCTAGCTGCATCCCATGCGAACTAAACGGAAACGGCTTTCGCAGTGGCGTCGCGACGTGACCCCGCAGGAAGTCGCGGAGACTGTGCGCATGCTGCGCGAGTGGGTGGCGTGGCGAACGCAGCGGAAGCAGAGCAAGAGGTGAAAGCCGCCGGCCCTTTGCATCCGAAGTAGACCGAACTAGACCGATAGCGGTTTAAGACCGAGCTTCCTGCTCATAAGCTCTTGATTGTATGGCGTCCCCAAGGGGATTCGAACCCCTGTTACCGCCGTGAAAGGGCGATGTCCTGGGCCTCTAGACGATGGGGACGCAGCTAAGCCTCGCCGGGCGGGGGCGCGGAAGATTACACGGCCGACGTTCGGCCGACAAACGAAGCCCGCAGGCACCCCGCCGAAGCACCCGCCGCGGACCTCATGGTCCGCGGCGGGCATTCGTCAACGACTAGAACTTATAGATCGCCCTGACGTTCCAGAACGCGCCCGGGAGATCATAGGTGCCGGCGTCATAGCCGTTCAGCGTGCAGGTGAAGCAAATCGGCGGATTGGTGCCGAAAACATTGTTCACCCCGGCCTCCACCTTCAGGCCCGTAACGCTGAACGGGTCCGCCCACGAGACCTGCACGTCGTGATAGAGCGTCGATTGCAGGTCGTGGGTAGCGCCGGGCGCGTCGCTGCAGCCTGGCACCGGCGTTAAGGCCGCATTGCCGCACGACTCGGTCACGGATGAGAGGAAGCGCATGTTCCAGCTGACGTCCCAGCCGCCAGCTCCCCAGCCCAGCTGCGCATTGGCCCGCCACCGCGGGATCGCGCTGTTGTCCACCTCGATGCCGACAGTACGCTGCGCAACCAGACCGAGGTTGTCCACCGCCTTGTAGTCATTCACCCGCGTCGCCTGCAGCGCCGCCGACAGGTGGCCGAAGCTCAGGGGTTGGGACAGCCAGGTCACCTTGAGGTCCACGCCGCTCGTAGTGATCTGCGCGAGGTTCTCCAGTAAGTTCCTCGGAGGACTCAGGTCGCCGCTTGATATGCGCTTGAACGGCCCGCACAGGGTGAGATCCGTTCCACCTGCCGCGAGACACGCGTTCAGCAGTGCCTGGATATCCTCAGCCTGGATAGCGCCCTTGATCTTGTGGTTATAGTAGGTGGCTTCGAAGTTCAGGTGATCAGTTGCGGCGCGTCCGGCCAGCCAACCCGGGCGGTACACGAAGCCGGCGGTGTAGCTATCAGATTTCTCAGGTCGCAGGGTGGAGTTGCCACCCGTGAAAGTGGTGATCTGCGTGTTCGCCTGCTGGAAGCCGTTGGGCACACCCTGGGCCCGACAGGCGTTGGCGAGCGCTGAGTTGTTGCCCGGGGTCACGACGACTGTGCCGGTCGGTCCACAGGGGTCGACTAGCGTCGCGCCGAACTGCGTGAGCCCGTACAGCTCGCCCAGGTTCGGGGCGCGGAAACCGGTCGAGTAGGTGCCCCGCACGGCGAAGTCTTCGACAGGTTGCCAGCGTAAGCCACCCTTGTACGTGGTCGTGTTGCCGAAGGTTGAGTAATCCGAGTACCGCACCGCCGCACTCGCACCGAGACTCTTGAGAACCGGCACGCTGAACTCGGCATACGCCTCGTTCACGTGATAGCTCGCCGAGACCGGAAACGCGAGAGAATCCTGAGACTCGCCCGACTGCCGCAGCGGATCCGGACTGAATACGCCGTCGTAGAGACGGTGCTCGACGCCGACCGCAACGCCTGCGGCACGATCCTGGATGTGGAATATGGTGCCGGTGATGTTTGCCGAGACCAACTTCAGTTTCTGGTCGCTCGCATCGAGCTGCACCGCCTCCACGTACCTCAGCATATCCGCCGTGATCGGACGGCTTTGCCCCCCGAACAGATCGAGCGGCGTGCAACCAGGGACCTTGGCGCAAATGGCCGGATCGCCAAGCGCAATGCTGAGCTTGCCCAGGTTATAGCCACCCAGGAATTGCTGGCTGGCCTTGTTGTCGGTGTTGACGTAACTGATGTCCCAGCTGAAGCCATCGAGCAAGTGCAGTGTGCCCTTCAGTCCAACACTGAAGTACCACGTGTCGACGTCCTGGTTAAAGATGCGCGGTCCGCCTTCGAGCGGCCGGCGCGTGACGCCAAAAAGATTGGCCGTCCCGTTGCCACACGTCGGGGAGGCAACCGCGCACAGATCAATACCAAAGGGGTTGAATGGGTTGAGGTGCGACACGCTGATGGAGTCGGCGATGCCGCCGGTTGCTGCTACCGGACCGATGAAGATCGGTTCCGGTGCCGCCTGGTTGGTCGAGGTACGGGTATTAAAGAGTCCCTTCGCGTATAACTGGACATCGTCGCTGGCGTCGTACGCAAGACTCGTCCACAGCGCCTTGCGTTGCGATGGCGTCAGCAGCAGGTTGAGGGGCGCGAAGTTGAAGCGGTCTGCGTTGGTGAACTTATGGTACGTGCCGTTGCTCGTCGCGCTCGCGGGCCATGTATTGCTCCATACCGGGGTCGTGGTCCCGTTGTCCAAGGTCACATTGAAGCGGTTGCCCGGGGTGCACGAGCCGTAATTTCCCGCCGGCACCGAGGGGTCGCAAAACCGGAAGCGTCCCTGTGGCGTCCCCGAGCTGCCCGACGCGATGCCCGCGTTGGGCTCCGGGAAGGACGACTGCCCCCACTTCGACGAGCTGATCTGGTCCTGGTTGTAGAAGCCCGCGACGAACAAGCCCGAGAACTTGCCGCTCGAGCCGCCGGCGGTCAGGCTCGCCTCGGTAGTGCGGCCGCCCTTGCTGAAGTCGCCCGTATAGACATTCGCCTCGATGCCTTCGAATTTCTTGCGGGTGATGATGTTGACCACACCGGCGATGGCATCGGAGCCGTAAATGGATGAAGCGCCGTCCTCGAGCACTTCGATGTGATCGATGATGGACAGGGGAATCGTGTTGAGGTCGGCGCTGCCGCTGACACCGGAGGCCGAAGATTCATTGACCCAGCGCAGCCCATCCACCATTACGAGCGTGCGCTTGGAGTCGAGGCTGCGCAGATCGACTTGCGTCGAGCCTGCGCCGATGCCACCACCGTCCGGCGGGTAGCCGAAGTTACCGGAGGAGTTGAATTTCTGGTTGAGCGCCTTGCCGCCGGTCGTTAGCTGTTGCAGCAGGTCGCCCACGCTCGCGAGGCCCGTCTTCTCGATTTGGTCCGCGCTGATGACCGAAAGCGGCTGCGTGGTCTGCGCGACGTTCTGGAGGATGCGCGAACCGGTGACGACGACTTCCTGTACCTGCTGGGGCTGTGCGGGCTGGGCAGGCGGTGCCTGTTGTGCGAGCGCCGGTGTCGCCGCGGCGCAGGCCGCGACCGCCCACTTAACCGCCAGCGTGATCTGATTTGACCGGGCCGATGGACCTGATGGCATGGATGTCTCCCCTTAAATTTGGTCTTCTCTGAGTCGGCGCTGACGCGCAGCGCGCCCCGACCCAGCGCGCCCCTAGGTGGGGCCGAATGCAATACGCCGGGACTTGCTTGCGCTTACTTTGGATTCAGCCTAGCACCGTGGGAACGGGGCAAGCAAATTCTGTATCAATTACGCACCAAAGTCGCTCGGGCTTTGGCGCGACAAAAATCTGGTTTGTTGTAAATTATCAACAGATGGCGGGAGGCGCCTCACGCCCTTAGCGCCAGGGATTAACGCCCGTCGGGGCGCTGCCCGTCGGGGCGCTGGCGCCAAGTGCCGTTGGGCGCAGGGCTGGTGGAGCCAGGCGGGATCGAACCGCCGACCTCTTGCATGCCATGCAAGCGCTCTCCCAGCTGAGCTATGGCCCCACGCGAAGCCGGCGCAACCTACGCACGCCCCCAAGGGTTGTCAAGCGTCGCCGGCACCCGGCCCTGCGGAGGCAGCGCCTGTGCGAGTGGAGTGCGCTTGCCGCGCGCCCGCTCCCGTAAAGTCGGCCGCGCTAGAATCCCAGCGCGCGAACCGAGAGGCGAGGAATCTCTGAGCAACGTCAAAGCGGTAGCCCCGGAGCACGCCACCGTCCTCAGGATGATCCAGGCGGCAAAGGCCGCGGGCGCCGCAGGACGCAGCGGTGAAGCCGATGAGCTCCTTGTCCGTGCGGCGCAGCTCGCCCCCGACCACCCCGCCGTCCTGAATGAGCTGGGCCTGCGCATGATGGAGCGAGGGGAAGCCCTCAAGGCGCGCGAGCTCTTCCAGCGCGCGACCTCGGCGGACCCGAACCATCCAGCGTTGTGGTCAAACCTCGCCTCGAGCCTGCACGCGCTGCGCCTCCCGCAAGAAGAGATCAAGGCGATCGAGCGGGCGCTCGCGCTCGAGCCCCGGCACCTCACGGCTCTCCTTCAGAAGGGCACCCTGATCGAGGAACGCGGCGATGCGCGCAGCGCCGCGCGGCTCTATCGCCAGGTTCTGGCGACCGTGCCGCCGGAGGTAACGCCTCCGGATGCCCTCGCCGCAGCGCTCGCGCACGCGCGCGAGGCCGTGGGTCGCGATGATGCCGCGCTCGCCGGCGCCATCGAGGAACGGCTCGCCGCCCTGCGCGAAAGCGCGGGCGGCCGCTGCCGGCGCGTCGACCGGTGCATCGACCTCCTGACCGGCAAGCGCAGCCGCTACGCGCCGCAGCCAACCTTCCTCTACGTTCCGGAGCTGCCGGCGCTGGAGTTCTTCGAGCGCGCGGAGTTCCCGTGGCTCGATGCGATCGAGGCCGCGACCGAAGAGATCCGCGCGGACCTCGCACAGGTGCTGGCCTCTGATCAGTCCGGACTGCAGCCGTACGTCGCCTACGGCGAGGGTGTGCCCCTCGATCAATGGCGGGACCTCAACAAGTCACGCCGCTGGAGCGCGTACTTTCTGTGGAACGAGGGGGTGGCACAGTCGGAGCATGTCGCACGCTGCCCGCGCACCGCCGAAGTGCTCACCAAGGCGCCGCTCTGTGACGTGGCGGACCACGGCCCGAACGTGTTCTTCTCGATTCTGGATGCGCGCACGCGCATTCCGCCTCACACCGGCGTCACGAACGCTCGACTCACCGTGCACCTGCCGCTCATCGTGCCGCCGGGCTGCGGTTTCCGAGTCGGGAGCGACACACGTGAGTGGATTCCCGGCAAGGCGTGGGTGTTCGACGACACGATCGAGCACGAGGCGTGGAACGAGTCGAACACTCCGCGCGCGATCCTGATCTTCGACATTTGGCACCCTCACCTGAGTGAGGATGAGCGCTCTCAGGTGCGAGCCACGATCGAGGCCGTCGCGAGTTACTACCGCCCTAGCCCGCGGGCGTAAGCCCGGCTCGCGTGGTCCGTGATCCGGCCAGTGCCGCATCCACGCGCGCCAGCGTGCGCTCGCGCCCGAGCAGCGCCAGCGTCACATCGATCGGCGGCGACACGGCGCTGCCGCTCACCGCGACGCGCAGCGGCTGTGCGATCTTCCCGAGCCCGCTGCCGAGCTCGCCCGCGAGCGCCTCGAGCGCCGCATGAATGCTTGCGGCGTTCCATTCGGACAAGCTGCCGAGCCGCGCGCGCACCTTGCCGAGAGCGACGAGGGCGTCGCCGCTGAGATGCTTGGCTACCGCCTTGGGATCCAAGGTGATCTCATCCACGAAAAAGAAGCGGCTGTTCAGCGCCATCTCCTTCAGGGTCTTGGTGCGCTCGCGCTGCGCGAGGATCACGCCCTCGAGCAGCTGCTGGTCGCTGTTGTCCAGGCCTAGGCGGCGCAGCTGGGCGCGCAGGTAGGGCACGAGGGTCGCCGCGCTGGCGCGCACCATGTGCTGCTGGTTGAGCCACAGCAGCTTCTCGGGGTTGAAGGTCGAGGCCGCCTTGTTGACATCATGGATGTCGAACGCGGCGATCATCTCCTCGCGCGTGAAGATTTCCTGATCGCCGTGCGACCAGCCGAGCCGCACCAGATAGTTGAGGAGCGCATCCGGCAGATAGCCCTCTTGATCGTACTGCAGCACGCTTACGGCGCCGTGGCGCTTGGAGAGCTTGGTGCCGTCTGGGCCCAGGATCATGGGCACGTGCGCATAAACCGGCAGGGGGGCACCGAGCGCCTGCAGCATGTTCATCTGCCGCGGCGTGTTGTTGAGGTGATCGTCGCCGCGAATGACATGCGTGACGCCCATGTCCATGTCGTCGACCACCACGCAGAAGTTGTAGGTCGGCGTGCCGTCCGAGCGCGCGATGATCAGGTCATCGAGCTCCGCGTTCTGGAACGTCACACTCCCGTGTACCAGGTCCTGCACCACGACCGCGCCATCGAGTGGGTTGCGAAAGCGTACGACCGGATTCACCCCGGGGCGCGGCTCGCGGCGGTCGCGGCAGATCCCGGTATAGCGCGGCTTCTGCTTACGGGCGATCTGCCGCTCGCGCAGCGCGTCGAGCTCCTCCTTCGTGCAGTAGCAGTGGTAGGCGCTGCCCGCCTCGAGCATGCCGCGCAGCACCTCGCAGTAACGATCAAAGCGCTGGCTCTGGTAGTACGGGCCCTCGTCGGCATCGAGCCCGAGCCACGCCATGCCATCGAGGATCACGCGCACCGCCTCGTCCGTCGAGCGCTCGCGGTCGGTGTCCTCGATGCGCAGGATGAACTTGCCGCTGCTGCGCCGCGCGTACAGCCAGCTGAAGAGCGCCGTGCGCACGCCGCCGACGTGCAGCAGCCCAGTGGGACTCGGTGCAAAGCGCGTGACGACGGTCATGGGACGGTCAGGGCACTTCAGGGTCGATGGAGGGCGCGCATGTTACCAAAGCGCAGTGGCGACGCGCTTCGCCCACCTAGGGGAGCGCCCCGCGCCCTGGCGCGGGAAGCGCCTGATTTGCCTTGGGTCCGGAGCGTCTATAGACTTCCCGGTCCTCAAAAAACGGGCGGTTAGCTCAGCGGTAGAGCACTGCTTTCACACGGCAGGGGCCACTGGTTCGATCCCAGTACCGCCCACCAATTTAGAACAAGAACTTTGGACGATTCTCTGTGCTTCCCGTCTCGAATTTGGACAGTGCTCGCGTTCTACGCGACAGGTTCTGCGTCGCTCATCCTCTTGGCACAGTCGCGCGCCGAGGGATGTGAAACGCGGTCATGCAGGGACAATGGAGCGTCCATTTCCTACCGTCCGCAGCTTCGCTTCGAGTGCTCGAACTCTCGCTTTGAGCGGCTCGACCACGATCTCGGTCTGGGCTGCAGTGTAACGGGGCGTAATGTGCTGCGAGCAGTTCCAGTCGAACGCCGCAACCTGAATGACAAAACCTCGCTCAACGAGGGCACGGTAGTCGGGGACTTTGAGCGGCTCCAAATCGCGGTCGCCCCGGCGCAGCACTCGAATATGCCCGAGGAGTTTCAGTCGGGTGCGGCTCGGGTAGTCCATGAGCATTAACGCGACGCGATCATCGTGGTGAAAGTTGCCCAAGGAGATGTACTGGCGATTGCCGCGAAAATCGGCAAAACCCAGTGTCTTCTCATCGAGAACCTTCAAGAACCCCTGAGGTCCACCGCGGTGTTGCACATAGGGCCATCCGGTCTCACCGACTGAAGCCATGTAGAAACTGTCGCGCGTTTGGATGAACTCGATCTCGCGCGGCGTGAGCTCCGCATGAGATGTCGGGCCACCTGCGGCCCGCGCATAGTGGGGTCGGCTCCCGGCGACCTCTTGGGCTGCGCGGACGTTGTCGGTGAACGTGAGTTCGGCGAATCGGTGGCCCATTAGTCAGTGCTTTCGCATCTAGGAGTATCGAGAATGCGGCAGCGTGCGGCGGCTTGCACCGACGCACGCGCGTTCACTACCTTCCGACCTTGACGTAATCGAACTTGCCGTTTTGGCTGATGAAGAAGATGCACTCGTTCGGCGAAAGGCACTTCGTGACATGGGCCTCGCCGCCTTTCTGGAGCCCGTACGATCCGACAGGCAGAGGGATGTCCTTAGATCCAGGGAGCCCATTGGCGGCGACTCCCGAAATCACGACACCCCAGTAGTCCTCGGTGTGTGTGTGTACGGGGCTCACGAACCCCGCCGGCATCTTGATGAACGTCCCGTGCGCCCCGTGCGCGAGATCGCCGTAGGCGACGGCGGCGTTCAGTTCGCCGTGCACGCCGTCGGAGACGCCCGTGGGACCATACTTCAACTCCGTCACTGGCATGCTGACCGAGGACTGACCGGATGGACCGGCGAGCGCCAAGATCGAGACTCCCAGGGAAGCGGCGAGAATCACTGCAGATTTCGTATTCACGATGGACTCCTAGTCTGGTTGATCAACACATTCTGTCGGGTCGGGTTTACGGGAGGACTCCTGCGTGAGGCCCGGCTTAGGCGGCGGCTCGCCTGGCTGCGACTAGGGGGAAGTCGATGTCGGTCTGGGCCACTTCATTCACGTAATTCGTGAATGTGTTGAGGGCCACCGTAAGCACGATCTCGATGATTTCGGCGTCGCTGTAGCCTGCTGCGCGCACCGAAGCGACCTCGCGATCCGAGACGTGGCCCCGGCTCATAACAATGGCGGCCGCAAAACGTACTGCAGCATTCGCCTTTGGATCGTTCGACGCGCCGTTACGATTTGCCGTGATCTCGGCATCATCGAGCTTCGCGACATTGCGCCCGAGGTAGGTGTGTGCCGAGAGGCAATAGTCACAGGCGTTGATCTCGGCAACCGCGAGTGCAATGCGCTCTTGCGTCTTGGCATCGAGGTGAGCGCTCGCGAGCGCGGCACCGATTCCTAAGTAACCCTTCAGCGCAGCGGGGCTGTTGCCGACTAGGCGAAACAGGTTAGGGACGACGCCCAGGCTTTTGCCGACGGCGACGAGGGAGGCGCGTGAGCCTTCGGGCGAGGTTTCGGCGGAAGCGGGGGTGTTGAGACGGGACATGGGGACTCCTTCAAGCTGTGTGCGGGGGCAGTCACGGTCATTCGACCGTGAGTGCACTCTGCAGAGTCCCGAATCAAAAGATAATTGGTTATGATCGAGAATCACTCTCTCGTAGGGCAAGATAATGGATCGCTTCGCCGCCATTTCCGCATTCGCCGCAGTGGCCAAAGTCGGGGGTTTCTCGGCCGCAAGCCGCGAACTTGGCATCCCGTTGCCGACCATCAGTCGGCGCGTTGCGGAACTCGAAGCCGCCCTCGGCGCCAGGCTCTTTCATCGCTCCACAAGGCGCGTTGCACTGACCGAGCCCGGACAGAACTTCCTCGCGGCCTGCCAGCGGCTGCTCGACGACCTGAAAGACGCCGAGGAAGCTGTGACGGGGGAGTACCGGGTACCGAAGGGCGATCTTTCTGTGACCGCGCCCGTGGGATTCGGGCGGCTGCATCTGCAACCGGTGGTGTGGGAATTTCTCGCCGCATTCCCGGACATCAATCTCCGGCTCTTGCTTGTCGATCGGGTGGTGAGTCTCGTGGAGGAGCACGTGGATGCGGCGCTGCGGATCGCGACACTCGCCGACAGCTCGCTCATTGCGCGCCCCTTGGGCGCGATTCGCATGGTGGTGTGCGCGAGCCCGAGGTATTTACGCGAACACGGCGTACCGCGGCATCCGCGCGAGCTCACCGACCACGATTGCATCGCCTGGTCGACGCTCTTGCCGGTGAACGCCTGGTGGTTTCGAGTGGAAGGCGCGGATGTCACCTTTCCGATTCGGGCACGCCTGTGTGCGACGTTGGCGGAATCCGCGGTGGCCGCTGCGGTCGCAGGCTTGGGGCTCGTGCAGGCGACGAGCTATCAAGTGGAGGAAGCCGTCCGAACCAGTGAGCTGGCCGTCGTGCTGGAGGCGTTCGAGTGTGCCGCGACCCCGGTCACCCTCGTTTATCCCACGAACCGCCTGATTCCCCTCAAGCTCCGCACGTTTCTCGATTTTGCCGCCCCGAGACTCACGAAGCGTTTGCGCGGCATTGGAGAATCGCTGAGCGCGGCGCGCTGCGGAATCCCTCAACGCAAGCCGCGCCGGGTTCCGCCGCGCCCTCGACGGTAGCCTCACCGCGACATGGGTGAGTGCCTCGCATCGCGGCCGCAATCGCTGGGGCGATACCAACGCCCTTTCCGATGAACCTGAGGCGTGCCCACCACCCGGCAGGCTCAGCGGCCCAGAGATTCAGCCAAGAGTTCGGCGGCTGCAAACACGCCGGACAGAGAAAGAGCGATGATCGCGGTGACTGACTGCCTGACGTGCACGCGCCTCTCCAAGTCTTGACGGGGCGGACAGGCTACGACTTGAAGTCAGCTTGAAGTAAAGTACCTGGACGTTCCCGAAAACGACCGCACATCGGTTTCCGTTTTCACAAAGTAGATATTCCCTGAGCGCAGCCGGCAGGGGTTCGGGAGGAACGGTCGTCACGAGCATCAGGAACCGGTCTGCTGCGCGGCGGCATTGTTCGGGGGGCAGAGGTTACGTTCTCTCGTCCGCCGCACGCTGCTTCATCGGCATGACAAGCGGAAAATCGATTTCCGTTCCGATTACCAAGTTTATGTAATTGGCGAAGGTGAATAAGGCAACGTTCGCCACGATCTCCTGTATTTCCTCATCGGAGCACCCTGCGGATTTCACCTTTTGGAAGTCTTCGAGCGTAACAGCGCCACGCGCCCGCACGATAGCCGCGGCAAACTTCAGCATCGCGTCGATTTTCGGATCGGTCGATCCAGCCATCCGGCACATCGCGAGTGTTTCATCCTTCATACCTGCGCCCTTGCCGATCGCTGTAAAAGCGGACAGGCAGTACGGGCAGCCATTGATCTCCGAGACCGCTATCGCAATTTGGTATCGAGTCTCGAACGGCAATACGCCGCCTTCAAGCGTCCCGGACAGACCGAGAAAGCCCTGAAGCCCGGCTGGCGAGTGGGCCATCGTTTTGAAAGAGTTCGGAGCGCCACCGTATTTCTTCACCACTGCATCGAGCAGTTCTCGCGCTTTTCCCTTGGCCATTCCCGGCTCGATGGCCTTTATTCTCTGCGTGCTGCTCATCTGACTGCTATTCATGTCTTGTGCTCCTGTAGTGGACCGTGTAGTCCAATGCAGTACACATGACTCTAATTGGACTGTCAAGTCCAATTAAGGTAACCTATCAGTTATGCCGACAAACGAGGACTCCGGCTCACGTCCATTGACCCCGCGTGGAGCGGTTACGCGCTCGCGCATCGTCAACGCAGCGGCCGACCTGATCTATGCGCGCGGTGTGGATCGAACGAGCCTGGACGACGTGATGGCAGAGAGTGGTGTGAGCAAGTCGCAGCTCTACCATTACTTTGCCGACAAGGACGCGCTGGTGCTGGAGGTGATCGCTCTTCAGACCGAGCGTGTTCTGAACGCCCAGCAGCCGCATCTGGGCGCCATTGATTCGCTGAAGGCTCTACGGCTGTGGGGGGACGTCATTATCAAGCTCAATGTGAGGGCGCATACGAAAGGATGCCCGCTTGGATCTTTGGCGAGCGAACTCGCGAATGATTCCGAAGCGGCGCGAAAGAGCCTCGCGGCGAGCTTTGCGATATGGAATGAGGCTATCGAACGCGGGCTTACGAAGATGCGCCAGAGCGGCGCGCTTTTGCCATCCGCGAACCCGCATGAATTGGCTGTAGCCCTTCTTAGTGCGGTTGAGGGCGGTCTTCTCCTGTCGAAGACAACGCAAACGGGCCGCCCTTTGGAAATCGCGATTGACATGGCCATCGGCCATATCGCCCGGCATATGAAGAGGAAGGCTGGCCGGGATCGCTAGGGTCACGATCGGACGGTCTGGGACAATTTTGGGACAATGCGACAATGCGGTCGTGATATTGCGTGATATCAAATTACATCGCGTGACACTAAGTCCCTGTTGCAACTGGGGACCCGGCTCGCATATCGTTGATTCGTAAGCACCCTACTCCCGTTTCACACGGCAGGGGCCACTGGTTCGATCCCAGTACCGCCCACCATTTCTAAGAGGTCTTGAGAAAGTACCCAATTCGGGTAGGATCCTACCCAATATGGGTAGGCCCCAGCCCCAATCCCGGCGCGATCCCCATCGGGCCAGCTTGGCAGACGCGCTCTTC
>JACXTT010003587.1_pt1 | contig 23729 bp, 18 predicted proteins | sample 9270951 | NCBI WGS metagenome assembly JACXTT01 (sample SAMN15532306, study PRJNA645909) | rock metagenome | isolation source: weathered quartz diorite | place: Puerto Rico | collected 2017-06-21
TGTTTTGCCTTCAGACGTTTCAAATGCTTTGGCAATGATATGCTGTTGCTGTGCCTGGTGTTGTTTAGCAAAACCGGTAGCGGTACTGCTGCCTTCGTTGCGTGAAATCACGTCCAGTTGAAGTTCGCTTTTGCGGAATTTGCGGCACATATAAGGCCATGCCCCCATGTTTTCGGGCTCTTCCTGTGTCCAGATAAAGTCGGTAGCCTTGTTGTACTTCGCTTTAATCTTCATCAGCTGCTGGTCAGGAGTAGGGTATAGTTGTTCCACACGAACGATCGCTACATCCTTGCGCTGATCAGCTTGTTGTTTATCCAGCAATTCGTAATAGAGTTTGCCTGAGCAGAACAATACCCGTTTTACTTTTTTAGCATCTGCGTAAGTATCGTCAATCACTTTCTGGAATTTACCTTCAGTGAAATCCTCCAATGGCGATACACATTTAGGTGCACGCAGTAAGCTCTTTGGCGTAAACACGATCAATGGCTTACGAAAATCGCGGTGCAACTGACGGCGTAATACGTGGAAGAAGTTTGCCGGAGTGGTACAATTAACTACCTGTATATTGTCATCGGCGCAGAGCTCCATAAAACGCTCAATACGTGCTGATGAGTGTTCAGGGCCCTGACCTTCGTAACCATGAGGCAATAACATTACCAAACCATTACCACGCTGCCACTTAGTTTCGGCACTGGCAACGTATTGGTCAACGATGATCTGCGCTCCGTTGAAGAAGTCGCCGAACTGTGCTTCCCAGATGGTCAGCGCATTAGGGTTTGCCAGGGCATAGCCATATTCAAAGCCTAAAACGCCATATTCTGACAACAATGAGTTATATATGCTGAACTTGGCTTCGGTATCTAAAGTATCAAGCGGTGTATATTCATCTTCCGAATCCACCAGGGTTAAAACTGCATGACGGTGCGAGAACGTACCGCGCTTTACATCTTCGCCGCTTAGGCGTACAGGATGGCCTTCTTTTAATAAAGTACCATATGCCAGCAACTCACCCATAGCCCAGTCGAACATATGGGTATCGTTTACCATTTTGCCGCGCTCCTCAAATAGCTTTTCTATCTTTTTGAAGAACTCTTTTCCTTTTGGCAGTTCAGTTATTTTTTTACCTATACTTAAAAGCTCATCTTTTGGAACGCTTGTATTTACAGGTGCCGAAAAATCGTTATCGGTAGCCAGGTGCAATCCTTCCCAGGCTCCAGCAAACATCTGGATGGTGTCGGTAAACCTGTCTTCGGCTTTTGACTCGTTCAATTTTTCCTGAAGTATATCGCGGAAACTTTTTTCCATTGCGATGCCTTGTTTGGCATCGATGGTACCCTGAGCCAGTAAATGTTGATAATAAATATCACGTGGGTTCGGGTGCGCTTCTATCGCCTTATATAATAACGGCTGGGTAAATTTAGGCTCGTCCGACTCATTATGCCCGTAACGACGGTAGCATAAGATATCGATAAACACGTCGTCGTGGAAAGTTTGCCTGAACTCCATCGCCAGGTTGATCACATATACCAGTGCTTCTACATCATCACCATTCACATGGAATACCGGTGACAACACCGTTTTTGCAATATCCGTACAGTAAGTGCTTGACCTGGCATCCTTAAAGTTGGTGGTAAAGCCGATCTGGTTATTGATCACCAAATGAATGGTACCACCTGTGCGGTAACCTTCCAATTTTTCCATTTGCAGCACCTCGTATACAATACCCTGGCCTGCTATGGAAGCATCTCCATGTATTAATATCGGGGCTATTTTGGTATGGTCGTTATCGTATTTGAATTCTATTTTTGAACGGGTAAGACCCTCCACTACCGGGTCAACTGCCTCCAGGTGGGATGGATTAGGACAAAGGCTTAAATGCACGTTTTTACCGCTATTGGTAGTTACGTCGGTAGAGTAACCCAGGTGATATTTTACGTCGCCACCAAAGCCTGCTTCTTCATCATAGTTTTTACCTTCAAACTCTGAAAAAATCTCTTTGTAGGTTTTTTCCATGATATTAGCCAGCACATTCAAACGGCCGCGGTGCGCCATACCGATCACGAACTCCTGTATGCCCAGATCAGCACCTTTTTGTATAACCGAATCCATGGCAGGGATCAGTGCTTCCGCACCTTCCAGTGAAAATCGTTTTTGTCCGAGGAACTTCGTACCTAAAAAACTTTCGAAAATTACGGCTTGGTTCAGCTTGTCCAGCATTTTCAGCTTTTCCTCTTTAGTAAAAGAAGGCGTGTTGCGCCTGCTTTCCATGCGGTCCTCAAACCATTTTACTTTTATCGGGTTGCGGATGTATTTATATTCGGCACCTATCGACTGGCAATAGGTTTGCTCCAGCATATCGCGGATATCACTCAGTTTGGCCGGACCAAGGCCGAGTTCTACGCCGGCATTGAAAACGGTGTCCAGGTCGGCGTCACTCAATCCAAAAGTTTCCAGCTCTTTACCAGGGTAATATTTGCGGCGTTCGCGAACAGGATTAGTTTTTGTAAACAGGTGCCCGCGGTTGCGATAGCCGTTGATCATGTTCAGCACATTGATCTCTTTTAAAAAGTGCTCTGGAGTTTCTTCTCCCAAAGCTGCCTGAGCAGGCGTTTCGCGACCAAAATCGAACCCTTCAAAAAACTTTTGCCAACCGAAATCTATCGATTCAGGGTCTTGTTTGTATGCTTCGTATAGAGAATTAATGTAGGCAGCGTTGCCGCTGTTAATATAATTTAGGCGATCCATTTGAATACCAATCTTAAAGATGGTACAAATCTAAGCATATCGCTTTAGAAACTTTGTAATTTATTTATAAAACTTAACTATTAGTACGTAAAAAAGACCGTTTTTTATTAAAAAGCACATTCCAGGCGTCAAAACGCACTTTTGTAATATACCGATTGGTATTAAACAACTCATTTTAAACGAGTTCTTCACCATTTTGCCAATAAAATTTTAGACTTGTACCGCAAATACTTCGGGGAGCCAGGTACTGATATACCTGGTTTGCAAATCGAGCTCACTGATTTGTTTGGGCGATAAGAAATAGCGGGTGTCCTTGGGATCGTGTTCGACTCCGGCCACAAAAGCCCAGTTGCCCAAATTACTGGCAGGTGAGTAATCGATCAGTTTTTCTTCAAAGTAAGCGGCCCCCATTCTCCAATCTACTTTCAGTTCATGGGCGAGATAGACAGCTACGGCCTGCCGGTTATCATTAGGTATATAACCCGTCGCATTTAGTTGGCGTATGCTGGCATCCACGAAAGGAACGCCTGTATTACCTGTTTTCCATCTCTCAAAAAGTTCTTCCTGGTTCGAAGCCAGATCATCAGCGGTATCTTTAAATCTTTCGGCGCTATAAAATTGCTTGCCATGCTTCTTAAACATAAACCGGAAATAATCGCGCCAAAGCAATTCGAGTATTAACGGGGAGTTGGAATTATGGCTTCCGTGAGTAACTTCGCGATAGATCCAGCGCATGGAAAGGCAGCCTAATGATATCCACGCCGATAAGCGTGACGGATGATCACCGTGCTTAGTCCCCTTTGCAACAGCATTTAATGGCTGACTTAATACGTATTGCTCAAGATGCTGCAGACCTGTCGATTCACCGCCTTTGTAATAAAAATCGCTGCGCGGGTCTTCAATCGACTCATTTAACCCCAAATCAACGAGCGTTGGAATACTTCCCGCATCAGTGATTTCAGGTATATGAATATGTTCAGGCGTTTCGATACAGGGGCGAACCTGGCTATCACGCTCTACTTTCTTTTTAAATATCGAAAAGCTATCAGGAATATCCTTTATCGGGAAAGGAAGGTCCTCCTTATGATATAAAGTGTGGCCGATGAAATGCTTCAGATTGAGCTTTATCTTCCACAAAGCAGCTTCTACCTCTTCGGATATTTGCGTTTCCTCAAATGCGACTTCGCGGTGATGGTAAACTTCGCATACCTCATATTGCTGTGCCAGTTGTGGGACGATCTCAGCCGGGTTTCCTATTTTAATGATCAGGTCACCGCCCAACCTTTGGAGATTGCTGCGTAAATCAGCTACCGATTCAAGCAAAAACTTAGCCCTTATGTTTCCCGTCTTTAATAAACTTAACTCGGTGGTTTTAAAATAAAAGGGATCAAAAATGTATACCGGGAGCACTTTATCGGCCTTGCGGCTAGCCTCAAACAATATTTCGTTATCGTGAACACGTAGATCGTTTCTAAACCAAACTAGTATTGTTTTTTCACTCATTGTACTTTCCCTGTCGGTCAGGGGGACTAACTAACCAACAAATTTGCAATAATTTACGATTTTAACCTAATGACCACAAATTATTTGACCTCAGCCAAACATTTATCCAGTAAAAACTATCTGGTCGAAATCATCGTTATTATAGATAACTATGACATTTTATCAAATCGGATGTCCTAATTTTATCAGGTAATTCATTCATAATAAATTCATCATGGGCACCACTGAAAGTATCAAAAAATCGTACATTGATTATGTACTCACCCAGGGAGAAGAGCCTAAATCGGTATATGTTTTCGCCAAAAAAAATAAAATGACTGAAGCTGAATTCTATTCACACTTCGGATCATTTAAAGCACTGGAACAAAATATATGGGCCGGTATAGCCGGAAAAACACTGACTGAAATCAAAGGCCAGGAAGTTTGGGCGCAGTATTCAGCACGCGAAAAAGCACTAAGCTTCTTTTATGCATTTTTCGAACTGCTGAAACAGCAACGAAGCTTTGCGGTGTATTGTTTGGAAAAACAACCGAAGGGAATAACTACGCCGGTCGTGTTTGCTGAGTTGCGAACAGTTTTTGAAAATTTCTGCATTGAGATATTAAATGAAGGCCTTGAATCAGGAGAGTTATCTGACCGCAAATTCTTCAGCAAACGATACAAAGACGCACTTTGGGTGCAACTGGGTTTTATACTGCATTTCTGGATAAACGACAGTTCAGCCGGATTTGAAAAAACCGATGAAGCTATTGAAAAAGGCATTAACGTCACTTTCGACCTGTTTCAGCGTTCACCAATCGATAACCTGTTTGAGTATGGCAAGTTTTTAGCCAAAAATGGGGGTATCGCAGAAAAGATGGGCTTTGGGATATAATCAATCACTCCTGGCAGAACCTTCTCCAAGGGAGAAGCCTGTTGAAACCACGTTTGCCGCCATTTTTGACATGGATGGCACGCTGATCGACAATACGCCATTTCACTTTATATCGTGGCAGGCACTTTTCAGGAAATACAATAAAGGCGAGTTAAGCAGGCATACTTATTATACCGAAATAAGCGGCGTGCCCATCATGGAAACAATGAAAAGGATTTTCGGTGCCGATCATGATGAAGCTTACTTGAAAGAATTGCTTCGGGAGAAGGAAGAATTTTACCGCCAGGAATATGCCCCGCATCTGGTTGCTATAAAAGGCCTTGAAAATTTCCTGGCTGAATTGAAAAGCGATGGCGTAAAAATGGCTATGGCAACATCGGCGACAGTGGAAGACGTCGATTTTGTTTTAAACAAGATCCCTATCCGTGATGATTTTAACGAGATAGTTAACGCATCAATGGTCAATAAACCTAAGCCCGATCCGCAGATATTTTTAAAAGCCGCCGAATTACTGCAGGTGCCGCCTGAAAGATGCGTGGTATTCGAGGATTCACTAGCCGGTATTGCAGCAGCGAATGCTGCAGGCATGAAGGTTGTTGGGATCACTACAGGGCATCCTGCTGAAGAGCTACATGCCCTGGTAGACCTGGTTATTGAAGACTACACCACCCTGACACCCCAAAACCTTACCGCGCTATTTAACAAAAAGGAAGAAGATGAACGGGAATCAGCCTAAAGAGCAAAAAAGCATACCGACCAGCAAGGCCGGGCGGTCGGCCAAATTTGTAAAAACAGGATTTAAAATAGGCGGTAATTATATCAAGCATTATTCCAAAAAGTTGTTCAATCCTGATCTGGATAAAACAGAGCTTAACGAGGATAATGCAGCTGATATTTATGAATCGCTCAGTGAACTGAAGGGCAGCGCGCTTAAAGTTGCGCAGATGCTCAGCATGGATAAAAACCTCCTGCCGCAGGCGTATGTAGATAAGTTCAGCCAGTCGCAGTACAACGCGCCACCTTTATCAGGGCCGCTCATCGTACAGACTTTCAGAAAATACTTCGGCAAAGCGCCTGATAAGATATTTGATAAGTTCAACATCCACTCGTCTAATGCCGCTTCCATTGGTCAGGTACACCAGGCTGAGTTGAATGGAAAAAAGCTGGCCATTAAAATCCAGTATCCTGGCGTTGGCGACTCTATTTCGTCCGATCTGAAAATGGTAAAGCCCATTGCCTTCCGCATGCTGGGCATGAGCGAAAAGGAACTGGACGTCTATATGAAAGAGGTGGAAGAGCGCTTGCTGGAGGAAACTGATTATGAACTGGAAGTTCGCCGTTCAATTGAATTTTCAAAAGCATGTGCGGCACTGGACAACGTGGTATTCCCTCAATATTATCCCGAGCTGTCCAGCAAACGCATCATCACAATGGACTGGCTGGAAGGAAAACATTTGCGCGAGTTCCTAAAGACGAACCCACCGCAGCAGCTGCGCGACCGTATCGGTCAGGCGCTGTGGGATTTTTATAATTTCCAGCAGCACGAATTGCGTGCCGTACATGCCGATCCACACCCGGGCAATTTTATGATCACCCCGGATGGCAAGCTGGGCATTATCGATTTTGGCTGTATCAAAGAAATGCCCGAAGATTTTTATTATCCCTTCTTCTCGCTTACTTCAACAGGTTTAATGGACAATAAGGAAGAAACGATCAAGGCTTTCCGGCAACTCGATATGATTCATGATGACGATACTCCTGCGCAGATAGGGTTCTATTATAAAATGTACAAGCAGATGATCGGTCTGTTTGCTGGGCCTTATATCAGCGATCATTTTGATTTTGGCGAGATTGCCTTTTTCGATGAACTCTACGGCTTTGGCGAAAAAGTATCCAAAATGCCAGAGTTTAAGCAGGCCCGTGGCGTGAAGCATTTTATTTATGTAAACCGGACTAATTTCGGTCTGTATAATATCCTGCATGAGTTAAAGGCCCGGGTTAGAACAGACACCTATAAGCCACATGTGGTTGAAAACTTTGCATAAATATGTCATTGGCTCTTTGTGACTTTGCTTTTTATTCTCATCTTTCAGCGTTAAAACCAATACTTATGTTTCTTCACAACACCTTCGTTCATCACGTACATTTCTGGCTAAAAAATAAAGAAGATAAAGCAAGGCTCATCGAAGGACTTGAAACCCTTATTCCTATTACTCATATTCGCGACATGCACATTGGTGTACCTGCCAATACCAATCGTGATGTGATCGACCGTTCTTATGACGTTTCCCTGTTGTTGTTATTTGATGATCTGGAAGCAGAAGAAGCTTATCAGCACGACCCCGTACACGTGATTTTCGCCGAGCAATATGCTAAACCCCTCTGCTCAAAAGTGGTAGTGTCGGATAGTATAAATATGTGATCGTGGTTTTTGCGTACAATCTGAATCTGAACAAAAACAGCTTTAGCATTTTGTTGTTGCATTTGTATGAAAGTGTTGCTTGCAGGTGCTAATAGTTACATCGGCACACATTTGATCCCTATACTGCTCGAAAAGGGGCATCATGTGGTTTGCCTTGTCCGTGACAAGAACCATTTCGTCAATAACCATCCTCATGCCTATGACGTAACTGTATTGAGGGGGGATTTGCTGCGCCGTCAAAGCATTGATCCTTTGCCTGATGATATTGATGCAGCCTGCTATCTTTCCGGCAGCTATACACAAACCTCTGAATTCAGCGCATTAGCTGCACTATCCGCTCAAAATTTTATGGAAGTGATCGCCCAAACTGGCTGCAAACAAATAGTCACCTTAAGCGATATCAACGACAAGGCCAACGGTAATTCACGATTAAACGTGGAGGATATTTTACACAGCGGCAAATCAGCATTGACTGTTCTGAATGCATCAATGATTGTAGGGCAAAGCAGCGCTGCTTTGGAAATGTTTAGCACGCTGATTTCCAAAACGCCCGTTGTGATCCCTCGTACGTGGATCAAAACGCGCATTCAGCCGATAGCTGCCAGTGATATGTCGCGTTATATTGAAAGCTGCCTGCTGAACGAGAAAACGTTTAACCATAAGTTTGATATTGGCGGGCCGGAGATACTTACCTTCAAACAAATGATGCTTACTTATATGGCTATACATGCCAAGTCCAAACCGAATATTGTCATTTTACCTTTTCTGACCACTCACCTGTCGTCAAATCTGCGTAACACATTGACCCCGTTGAGCTTCCTGGAAGCTCAGCGACTGATAGAAAACCTGAAACACGACAGCGTCTGCCGCGAAAACGCTATCAGAGAAATAATAAGGGTCCCCTGCCTTACTTTTAAACAAGTCGTGAGAACCAGCTACGAAGCACCCGGCGTAGGAAATCTGCAAAGTATCCCACTAGTAAGATCTAACTAAACAATAATTTAAATAAGTCTTTTTAAAAATAGCTTTACTTAATTCACTTTCTTCATTCTTTCGTTTCAAGCTCCGTTAAAGGCAACAGACATATTTTCTTGTTCACGGCGGGATAATTTATATTTGACCGCCAATTCTGACCAGCCGGCTACCGCTTTACGGATAGTATTTAGTATTAACTCAGCTTCCTTATTTTTTAAACGAAAGTGCTTTGCCACAGAAAGAGCAAGCTCAACATAGAGGGAATTGCGGGCCATCAAACAGTTGCAAGTCCCGATCAAGCAGTGGTGCAAAACCTGATTGAAGCCATTGGCGTGTATAGGCGAAAGAAAAAGTTTCCCTGCCGCGTACAAGTTCGGCGGTTAAGGTCCCTATTTGAATAGTTGCAGGCAATCCGTGCCGATCGGCATAAACCAATATCCTTTGTGCCATAGCTTATTTTTTTTGGGGCATATCCTTTGACAGGAGTTTAGCGTCCTGTAATTTTCTCCCTAATTGGTCATCGGCTGCTAACTTCAAAAAATCCTTTTCCAGGCCCAGAACAAACAAGACCTGGAAGTAGGCCCCCATTGCTACGGAAGGAGTCCCCTTCTCGATTTTCCATAAATTAGATCGGCTGATGCCCGCTCGTTCCGCCACCTGTATTGTGCTTAATTTGCGGCGCAACCGGGCCAACTTGATATTTTCGCCAAATTCATTCAGCACCTTCTGCGCTTTAGGAAGTAGAACCAGCTGCTGCTTCATTTAATTGTTTTATATAATAAACAAAGTTATTAATATTGTCTAATATATAAAACAATTAAATTGGATTTATAACAACTTACCATATTTAAAAAAAACAGTATTGAAACGAAATAAAGTAATAATTGCCAAGATAATTTAGGCTATTTTGGATAGCGCATAAAGTTCCCGTCTGCACTGATATTGATTTAAAAGTAGATTTGGTAATGTTCAAAGTCAGATAGAAATCACTTGAAAAGCTGTGCATAAACAAGCATTTAACTGGAGTTAAATGTTCTTTAATATATTTGTTATCAATACAATAAATGACTTTTTCTTTCACTTTTACCTCATTTTTCAATCGCGCACCACGTAATAATTAAGTATTTTGCGGGGAGCAATTATGAATGGGCGAGCAATAAATAACAAGAACATTCTTATCACAGGCGGCACGGGTCTGGTCGGCAGGATAGTTACTGAAGAGCTGTTAAACCGTGGTTATTCAGTAAGCCATCTTAGCCGCCGGCCCGGCAATAATCCAAAAGTAAAGACCTGGTTGTGGGATGTATATAAAGGATATATAGATGAAAATTGTCTTGACGGAGTAGCTACTATACTACATCTGGCAGGTGAAAATATTGCGTCGGGACGCTGGACGGATAAACGCAAAAAAGAAATCATCGATAGCCGGACCAAATCCATTGCGCTTATCTATCAACTGATAAAAAGCACCCCAAACCACGTAAATACCATTATTTCGGCATCGGCAATAGGTTATTATAGCGACCGCGGCGATGAACTGCTGACTGAAGATAGCCTGCCGAACAATGATTTTATGGCCGAGTGCTGCACCAAATGGGAAAAAGCAGTAGATAAAGGCAAGGAGCTGGGCTTAAGGATAGTGAAATTCCGTACCGGTGTGGTGTTAAACAAAGATGAAGGGGCGCTCCCCCGAATGGCTAAACCGATAAAGTTTGGATTCGGTGCACCATTGGGCAGCGGCAAACAATGGATACCCTGGATCCACCGGCAGGATGTAGCGGATATGTATGTATATGCGATTGAAAAGATCAATCTTTCAGGCATCTATAACATGGTATCGCCGAACCCTGTTACCAACAAACAGCTTACTAAGGCATTGGCGAAGCAATTACACCGGCTGGTGTGGCCAATAAACATTCCGGCCTTTGTCTTTAAGCTACTGATGGGCGAAATGAGCACCATTGTATTGGGAAGCACCCAGGCGTCGGCTGAGAAAATCCAAAAGGACGGATTTATTTTTAAATACCCTGAGTTAGGGGGGGCGCTAAAAGAGCTCTATGGATAAATCCACCATTAATATTTTTTGGTTCAGACGCGATTTGCGCCTGCGTGATAATGCTGGGTTATATCACGCATTGAAAGGTAAAAACCCTGTACTATGCCTCTTTATTTTCGACCGTGTTATACTGGATAAATTGCAGGATAGGGATGATGCCCGCGTAACTTTTATTTACCAGACAATTGAGCAACTTGATAAGGACTTAAGAAAAAGGAACAGCGCGCTACTGGTAAAATATGATAACGCCGAAAAAGCCTGGGACGAAATTTTAAAGGAATATCAAATTGAAACCGTTTATACCAATCATGATTATGAACCTTATGCCCGGCAGCGGGATGAAGCCGCCAGCGAGAAATTAAAAAAGCACCATATAGATTTTAAAACTTATAAGGACCAGGTAATTTTTGAAGAGAACGAAATTGTCAAGGGCAACGGTGAGCCTTATACGGTTTACACACCTTATAAAAACAAATGGCATGGGAAGCTGAATGATTTCTACCTGAAACCTTATCCAACTGAAAAGTCTCTGAACAACCTTTATAAGTACTCCGGCATCACTATTCCATCATTAAAATCTATTGGATTTGAAAAGAGCAACAAGAGGTTTCCGGATAAGAACTACGAAAAGGTAATAAAAGATTACGCCCGAACCCGTGACTTCCCTGCAATAGAAAAAGGTACAACCCATATTGGTTTGCACTTAAGATTTGGCACCGTAAGCATCCGGGAATTGGCAGGAAAAGCAAACACACAACAGGATAAAACATGGCTCCATGAACTGATATGGCGGGAGTTTTATATGATGATCCTGTATCATTTCCCTCATACGATAGACCATGCTTTCCGGCCAGAATACGATCGTATCAAATGGGAGATTGATGAACAGAAGTTTAAAGCCTGGTGCAGCGGCCAAACCGGCTACCCTTTAGTAGATGCCGGCATGCGGGAGTTAAATAGCACCGGGTATATGCACAACCGCGTTCGAATGGTTGTCGCCAGTTTCTTAAGTAAAGATCTGCTGACCGACTGGCGCTGGGGCGAGCACTACTTTGCCCAAAAGTTGCTGGACTATGAAATGGCCAGCAATGTTGGCGGATGGCAGTGGGCGGCGGGATGCGGGACCGACGCGGCACCTTATTTCCGTATATTTAATCCTGATTCGCAACTAAAAAAATTCGACCCGGAATTGCAATACATAAAAAAATGGACCCCGGATTATGCTGATCCAAGCAAATATCCCAAGCCCATTATTGATCATGCTTTTGCCCGCGAGCGCTGTTTGAAAGCGTTCAAAAAGGCATTAGCGAAATAGCTTATTGGTTGGTTACAGACACATTGGTCATGTCCCACCTCAGGCATTCGTTTGGTGGTATGCTGCTACTGTTCCCGGCGGTGCCATATGCAAGCCCCGATGGCACAATGATCGAGATACCACCTGCGCCTCTCCCTAATATCTTCAGCCCTTCCTCAAAACCCGCAACGTACGTGCCTACGCCAAAATCTGTAAACGTAGCTAGTGTGGTCGCGTAACTATTTTGCGGGTCGGGATTCGTATTATTCATCAGGTATATCGAGTAATTCATCGTGACGGTTGAAGTATTATTAATATAATTAGCCCCGGTCGGTACCGTAGTTATTTTATACCATAAACCGTCTGCTGTTTTAGTATAACCGGTAAGGTTATTGGCTGCCATATAATTTTTAATCACCAACTGGTCATATGCTGCCTGGTCGACGATCAGGTTAACTGTAATATCCAGGCATTGGTTACCACCTATGCGCGTATTGGTAAGCGTATTACTTCCAGAACCTTTACCACTTTTACCATAGGCCAGATGCGACGGTACTAATACCCGCATTTTGCCACCATTATATTTCAGGTTATTCACAATCGCTAACATCAGGCCATTGGGTACGACATGACCCAATATGCCATAAGAGTGGTTGACAGCGGTGTCACTTGCTATGTATTTGCCATCAAATGAACGAAGAGTGTATACATAGGAGACGGTACTCGGATAGTTTAGCTGCTCCCCCTTTCCCGGACTAAGTATTTGATAATAAGTGCCCGTAGTATCACCCATGGTAGTATCCCTCACCATTCCGGTTAACCCGTTGGCAGCAATATAACTCTGAATTTGTTGCTGATCGTATTGCTTGATATCAGGATCATTAGTGACTTTGCGGCACGATACAAAACACGCGGCTGACAGTAACAAAAGAGTAAAGAATTTCAGTTTCATCTATATTTTAGTTCGTTATATTATAAACCCGGATGTTGAAATCGAGTATGGCATTGGCTGACAATTTGTAATTCGGCTGCGGATACGGCCCGTAAGCATAGCGCGAAGGTACAAGCAATCGTATAAGCCCGCCCCTGTGTACTTTAGGTATACCTAACCGCCAGCCCAATATCACCTGACTCAACTGATAAGAAGGATGAAAATTGTCGGTCTGGTAAAATGGCGTTGCTTGCCCAAGCACCTTGGCCGTATCTGCTACTGTTACGTAGGTTGACGACGTATAAAGGTCATTCCCTTGTCCGGGTTCTATCAAAATATAATATACGCCGCAGGTGTCGGAAACTCTTTTTGCACTGTCCAAACCATTTGCCTTTATATAATCAGCTACAATCTTATCGTCAATAGCAGCCTGTTGCTTGTAGTGCTCCAAACCCGTTTGGTCTTTAGAACATCCCGCCATTACACAGCAAATACATATTATCGGTAACAGCCACTTACTCATTTGATTTCAATCGGCAAATTTATTGTTTTATTATTCAAAAACGACAGCTTAACACTTTTTAACAATTAGTGTATCCTCTTTTTTTCGGCCGGTATTAATTAACGCTGCTTTTTGAATTTAATTTTAAGCAATCAGGCGCTCTTTACAGGTTTATTCAGGCTTATAATTAATGGTGAGTTGATTGATCTTTTTTAGCAACTGGCTAAGATATTCCCTATCGTGCTCGTTAATATGCTTGTTCAGATAGTTATTAAACTGTTTTACTACCACACGTGCCAGATGGCGCTTTTCCTTCCCCAAATCGGTTAGATAGATCTTTACGGAACGTTTATCTCCCTGGTTTGATTCGCGATAGATCAACCCTGATTGTTCCAGCTGGTTCAGCATACGGGACAAGCTGGTTGACTTTAACCCTAACAAAGCCGCCGCCTGTGAAACGGTGGTTCCGTCCTTTTCATCAATATTGATCAGCAGGTAACCTATAGATTGTGTAATACCAAACTCAGTAACCAATTGGTTATAACGGTTGGCCATGGTTTGCCAAACTATCTTTAAAAAATAGTCTATCGTTTCCTGGTGTTTTATATGTTGGGGCATGACTGGCAAACATACTCTAAGGGCGTCTATTATGCAAATTTAGTTGACGGCGTGCGGTTTACAATAGGCAGTTTGCAGTTGGATTTGCTATTCGAGAATACTTATGCCAGCGGCAATCTGCGAACTGAACTCACCACCCCAGCTTCGTATCATCCCCCCTCGGATCAGCGCCTCCTTCATAATAGTTCCATTTGGTCTTAAGGATGGCGTCCACCCGTCCAATCGGGCCGCGGTCGATTATTTTATAACCTTTCTGTCCCAATTTAACACGGCTTGCACCATCGACAGCATCTTTTTCTATGTCAACCTCATCGGGCAGCCATTGGTGATGAAAACGTTTCGAGCTCACTGCCTGCTGCATACTCTGATTAAACTCGATCACATTCAGAATTGTCTGAAAAACAGAAGTTATAATAGTTGATCCACCCGGCGTGCCTACTACCATAAATAATTTGCCGTCTTTTTCAATAATCGTGGGCGTCATGGACGATAACATCCTTTTATTAGGCTGAATGCTGTTTGCTTTCCCCCCTACCAAACCAAACATATTGGGGACTCCTGGTTTTGAGCTGAAATCATCCATCTCATCATTTAGCAGAAAGCCCGCCCCTTTTACAAATATTTTTGACCCGAATGAGTTGTTGAGCGTGGTAGTAATCGATACGGCATTTCCCTGCCTATCGACTATGGAATAATGGGTGGTTTGATCGCTTTCATAGCCGGTTACCTTTCCGGGCCCGATGGCGGAGCTCAGCGTAGCTTTGTCCCAGGAGAAATTGCTCATCCGAGCGGTGTTATACTCAGGCCTTAGCAGACTATCCACGGGCACTTTATAAAAATCAGGGTCGCCGAGGTATTTAGAACGATCGGCATACACCCTGCGCTCCGCCTCCACCATTAACTGCACAGTCGAATCGCGGTTAAAACCCCATCTGCTCAAAGGATATTTTTCTGTTATTTGCAACAATTGCAATAAAGCCACTCCCCCGCTTGACGGCGGCGGCATGGTAATCACTTTATATCCTTTATAAGTTCCTATCAGCGGATTGCGCCAAACCGAATGATAATTATGAAGATCGGCTTTGGTGATCAGCCCTTTACCATTTTTCATCTCATCTACAATTTGATCAGCTACTACGCCGTCATAAAAGCCTTCCCTGCCTTTATCACGTATCTGCTCAAGCGTTCCCGCCAGATCTTCCTGTACCAGCACATCACCTTCGTTCCAACCGTCATTTTTTAGCAGATAATGTACCCCCGGATTTAGTTTTTTAAATTCGTTACCCGCACTATTCAAATCATTTGCCAGGCGTTTGGTTATTTTAAATCCACTGCGGGCCAGATCAATTGCCGGCTGAACCAAATCGGCCCATTTCAAATGACCATATTTGCGATGCGCCTCTACCATTCCATCAACTGATCCCGGAACGCCGGAAGATGCATGCGTTGAAATGCTCATTCCAGGAATGACATTACCGGCTGAGTCGAGGTACATATTCTGGCCGGCGCCCATCGGGGCTTTTTCCCTGAAGTCCAATGTATTTGCTTCACCTTTAGCCGATCTGAATACCATAAAACCACCGCCGCCTATATTACCTGCTTCGGGGTGGGTAACCTCCAGTGCGAATTGAACGGCTACGGCTGCATCGGCGGCGTTTCCTCCCTTTTTCAAGATATTCAATCCCACCTGGGCGGCGTCCGGATAAGCACATACGACCATACCGTTGTGATACTCATCGCTTATGTTCCCGCCGAGTGTACCCCGTGCACAATTTGAAAAAACAAAGAAAAACAGTATCAGTGTAAGCAAAAGCAAAGACCGTCTGTTGCTGCGGAGGAGGTGATCCATAGTTTTTATTGAGCCCCTAATTTACCCGAATTAAAATAAAAACCAACCAGATAAAACCAGGGCAAAAGAAGTTGCAAGCAAGCCCATTGTAGCAACAAAGTTACACAAGTGAGGGTGGACCATAATTTTTATGATTGATACTCAAACAAATACGAGCCGGTTCGTGTTGAGGCAAAAAATAAACACTCAAAACTCGCGTTCTTTGCAAAAACTTCCATGAAAAAATCGATCTACTTTTTATTTGCTCTTGCTCTTGTGCTTGTTAGCAGCCAATCTCAAGCGCAACAATACAAACCCAATTACGAATTTGCATTAGGACTAAAGTTTGGCGGATATGAAAATGGCATCGCCGGAAAATACTTCCTGGATAATACGACTTCACTGGAAGGTATTCTCGGCTTCCGTTCTCATGGAGCTGTTGTTACCGGTTTGTATGAACTGAATGTAAATGCGTTCAATACTCCCGGGCTTCAGTTTTATTACGGCGCCGGAGCACATATTGGTGCAGTGGGCGCCGGTGTTTACAAAAGATTCGGCGGCACTAACGAATATTATAACCGCGGCCAGGTACTCTTAGGTATCGATGGTGTGGTTGGTTTGGAATATGTTATTCCAAATTCACCAATAGCCATTAGCCTTGATCTGGATCCAAGAATTGAACTTACCGGGGGGCCGTTTGTTGACCTTGCTCCTGGACTAGGGATAAAATATACATTCTAATAAAACTAACAGCTACTAATTACTAATTGATTTAACTGCAGAAGGCCGGCCTCAGAAACCGGTCTTTCTGTTTTATCTGACGATAACGATCTTCCGGGTGTATAATTTAGAATTGTAGAATAACCTTAATACATAATTACCCGGTGCGAACTTACTTACATCGATCAGCGTGCTGAAGTTTCCGCCGGTCAGCACCTCTTTATCCGCATACTGATTTTTACCGGCCGCGTTGATCAAAGTCAGGTTGACATTAACAGCAGATTTTGCCGCGAATAACACATTTAGCTGCGTATTTGCCGGATTAGGGAACACGGTAAGGCCGATATCATTTGCGCCGGGGTTTTCGGGCAATATCACGTAGGCAAAATTGTCCGACTGTGCCACGCAGCCGTTAGCCAGGGAAACAGCAACCTGGTAATTACCACTTCGCATAGGCAAATAATTTTGGCCGGTAGCCCCCGCTATAGCCGTCCCGTTTAGATACCATTGATTATTGGACGCTGCGCTAGAGCTGAGCGTGGTACCATTTTGAGTGATGACGGGCTTGGTAACCGGCACTGCTTGCCGCGAGGCCGACGCACAACCCGGACTTTTTAATTGAACATCATAAAAATAATAGTAAAAGCTTTTATAGTAAGCCGTGTCCGCTGCCGAAGTAGCCGTATTGCCGGTTATACCAAATACATCGCCCACTTTAAACGGGTAACCGGTAACGCCGCCATTACTGCGATAGATCGTGGCCGTATTGTCATAAGTGGTGCTGATGCTATAATTCCCTGCAGCGGGCAATAACAAATTAAGGTTGTATACCTGGCCCTGGTCGTTAGGATCGTCATCCTTAGCCCCGGGCGACGGGCTAGTCGCCGTAGCTACCGCGTTAATAGTAGTTGTTGAGACAATCTCACCACTTGAATCGGACACATTGAAAGTTATCCTTCCCGAATTGCCGATATACAGGCGGGCGCTTTCAATCACTATCGGTATACGCGTAAACACGTTTACCTCTGGCGTAAACTGGTTATATCCCCCTGCGGTAAATACATTTTTGGTGGCGGGTCCCACCGCAGCGCTAAAGTCATTGAGGCCCACATAATAAGTGTTATTTACCGGAGCATTGGATGTAAGCACAGTTGAACCATAGGCAAAGGGATAAGCATCGCTAGTGTTTTTATACCACAAAAGCTCGCCATCGCCGGCTCCGGTCAGCAGATAAGCGTTGGCCGCATTACAATAGTTTGCTGACAAATCAGTCCCCGTCGGCGGACTATCGATGACCACAGTATCCGTTATGGCATTATTAGAAGGAACAAGGTCGCCTGCCAGGTTGCTCGTTGCCGTGATAATATATATTGAGCCCGAAGAAATGTTAAATACATTATTAAATGTAAAATTGTCCTGCGCGAGTGGGGCAAGGGAAGCAGTATACACCTGGTTAAAGGTTGTTACCGTGTTATCCGGCGCTTTAATGGTTACCGTAATGGGTATATTGCTGATCGTCTGGCTGCCGAAGTTTTTTATGGTCACCGTTACTGGCGTTGACCCAGAACAATTTCCGCCGGAAGAAGGGTTCACTACGGCAATTATACCGGCATCAAGACTGGTTGGTAAAAATTGGACCCGATAGTCCTGCGTCTCGCCTTTAGCGTAGCTGCCGCAGGGCCCGATGATTGATGCATCGGACGTTTCTGCGAGCACCACACGCATCAAACTAAAGTTTCCCGCCACCACAGTAGCAGGCACGGTAATATTGGTTGTAAAAGTACCTGTTCCGCTCATGACATTGGTTGTAACCACCAGTTCATTTGCGTCGAAAACCCCGTTGCTGTTCCAGTCAATATAAACCTTAGCCGCTTTACTAAAATTAGCACCACACGTGCCAAGCGTCAGGCTCAACGGATACGTTTTATTTTTTTCAAGCTGGACTGTCAAATTGGTATAATCTGAATAAGTAGTGCAACCTGCTGGTGGGGTATTATTAACATTAGATAGCGTCACATTATCAATACGCGAATCGGCGCTGGATAGGGGCGCTGATGCGCAATACGCGCTGCCGCCTATGCCTGTAACAATAAGTGAATAAGCTTGTGAGCCAGACTTCAGTGTACCCTTGTGGGATATTTTAATGGTATACGTTCTTCCGGGAATTGCTCCGGCCAGGTACACCTGCTCGACATTATCCCTTATATTATCACCCAGCGTTGCTGCCGCAGATGGGTTATTAGGATCGAGCACCCAGGGCATATATGTTTTTGTCCCGTCACTTATCCTTACGTCCAGGTCGTTCACTAATTTTGGCGTCCGGTCATTTATCGTTCCGTCAGGCGTTATACTGCCTGCCGGGTCTGTCCAGGATATCGTAGCAACAAGCGGCCCGTTACCCGAGGCAGTTACAGTAAACGTTTGCGTTGCACCTTGCATCAAAGTATTCTCTTTAATCAAGCTTTTGGTGCCATTATCTGTGATCGCCTGCGCCGCGGCTTTCATATCCAGTAAACCCCACCCGAAAATATAATCAGGGCCAGCATTGCCCGCATCAAAGGCCGTATGGCAAGCCAGTCCTTTTAGGGTAGCGGCCCGCATAAAGGTTCCTGGATTTTTCTGGGCATAATATTCCTGCAATAAGTACAGCGACCCGGTAATATTTGGTGCAGATTGCGACGTACCGGATAGCGTAATATAACTTGTGGCGCTGCCGGCACCTGTTGACAATACGTTGAGGCCATTTCCGACCAAATCAGGTTTTACACGTCCGTCATCGGTGGGCCCCCAACTGCTGAAATAGGCAGTGGTAATACTTTGCGCGTTGGCCGGCCCGTAAGGCAGCGGATTTACCGCGCCCACCGTCAATATATTCTTGGCATTTGCTGTGCTGGAAATGCAATCATAGCCGTTATTACTGCTAATGCCATTTGGCCGGGGTCCTTTATCTACAAACGTTTGGTCGCTCGCGCTTTTATAACCATAGTAATCCTGACCCACTGCCGGACCGGTACTGCCGTGCGCATTCCCGGCAGCCTCAACGATGAGGTAATAAGGCGCGCTATAAGCCACCTGGTCAAACGCCTGGGTGTGGTCGCCATAAAAGCCAAAAGTGTAGTCAACCGTATCCCCCGGTATGCCATACCATTCCCAGCGGTTAAAGCCATCATCAAAAACCCATCCTCCGAGCTCGCCGTAGGAGTGGTTCGAAAGTAGCAGGCCGGGTGCTGCCGCAGCCATTTCGGCCACATCATTATTAAAGTCGTACGACAAAAGCGTATTGGCATTAAAGGCCATCCCTTTTACCGGGGGGTATACGCCTTTTGCCATCATGGTTCCGGCAACGTGGGTTGCATGATCGATAACGGAAGAGGTATCGCTGTTGGTGATCGTTTTACCCGCAAACTCCTGGTGAAACCTGTACACTGCTCCGCCGTCCCATATCGCAATCTTATTATTCAGTAGCGCGCTTGAGCCGGATAGATTGAGGCCCAGGCTGCCGCCAGGCTGCACGGTATTGGTGCCGGTGGTTGCAGCAGAAATCACGTTATCGTCGGTGGTAAAATAAATAGGGAAGCCGCGTTTACTGATGCCTTGTAAAACCTGGATCCCGCCTTTTTTTGTTTTACGGCGAATTACCCAGTTATGACTTTTGGCAAAAGTAATCGCCTGCTGCTGGTTTTTTATAAATGCGGAACCTGACTTTGCCGAAAGGGCGTCCAACTCCTTTTTTTTATCGGCAGGCACTAGTGGCTGCTGGCAAAGAGCCGGGTGAGCAAAAAAAACTAAAAGCACACACGTAACAAAAAACGAGTAAAGTTTTCTCATCTGCCTCCTGTGATAGACAATGCCATAACGAGTAAAAATATGTTTTTAAACCTAATATTTGAGAATAGATTTATACAGATTACGTATATTTTTATGCCAGAGCTGTGTAGTTCTTGCTCTATCTATCTGTATAAACAAAATTTAGTCCTGCTGCAGCATACTTCTTTTCCATTTTTCTTTGTATCACTTTGTAAGTCCTCGGTTCCGGGTAAACCGATGCACCTGTTTCGATAAATGCCCAGGTTTGGATATCAATTTTTGCGAGCCCGCTACAGGTGTTTTTAATGTCCTTCCTACTGCAAAATCTTTGCAACTCTTTACATTTGCTGGTATCAGATATGCAGATAATCAGTTTTGGGATATTAGCCGAAAATAAGTTCGATGATAAATTCCTGTCCCAGTAACCAAAAAAACTGCCGGCGGGCAAAATGGCCCAACATAATACGACCAATTTATTCCAACCTTTTCCTAAGGATAAAAAATTCACCGAGGGATTTTTACCGTCAAGAAATATAAAATATAGGAAAAGCGCCATTGATATATTCCAAGGCCAGAGCACTCTATATCCGCTAAATCCCAGGGGACTAAATAACAAAAGAATAAACACGTGCATTGCGATTAAGCCGACTGCAGATCTGGATTGCGTTTTTTTAAATAGCAAACCTATGCCCCCAATTATTTCAGCAGCGGCCAACAAGTATCCGCAGTAATAAGTCCATTTGTTTGCAATGATGCCAGCCGGTACTTTTAAAAAGTTCTTTAATATCATTCTGGACCATACAACATCCAAAAAACCCTGATTAAACTTGCAAAGTCCCCCGTAAAAATAAGTCGATATCAATATCAGGGCGATGGATGTAGATATAATCGGAGAAGTATCGTTATTAATCAGAAAAACGAAAATGACGAATGCATAAAAGTACTCCCACGGCGTCAATCTATTTTGATCGAGCACGCACAATAAAACCTCTGTAACCAGTAATGCGAATAGCAGCCACCTGTTACTTTCCACAAGCAATGCGATCATTAACAAACCAGAAAGCACGAACAAGCCCATGTGTATTGCACTAGGCGTGTTATCAAGAAACTCAAAGACGGGAGCGGTAGGCAGTACCCGGTTAATGGTCCATATACGCCAGGTTAGCAGTTTCGCGAAGAGCCAGTATATACAGGTTATTTTTAGCAGCAGTGCATTTTTATCCTCCCTTAAAAAAAAATCACTAATACGCCCGTGCATTACTTTAGCCAAATTGTATCTAAATCAAAAGGAATTGCGTATAAAAGTATAAAAAGAATAGATACCCGTTAAAATTAGAACAAAAAAGAATAAATCTGTATATTTGAACGTATCAGAATACTCCATGAAATTAAAAATCGGTTTTGGCATATTCGTATTATTACTGATCAATGCAGCTAGCGCATATGCAGATACCGTTCCGTGTGATTCTGATGATCCCTCATGCCCATTAGATTCCTGGGTACTTGTTTTGTTTTTTGCGGCCCTCGTTTTGGGCGTATATCATTTGTACCGCCGGCAAAAAGCACGTCCCATTTAAACAGATTTCGTTTGCAAGGATTTAATTGCACATTCTGACGGGTAACAACCCTTCCGAAGCGTAATTAATTAATCAATAATTAATTCCCTGTGGCTTTAATTACGAGCAGGCGGGCATTAATTAGCAATTTTTAAGATTGCTCCGGATGTGGCCGGACTTTTACAATACCAATTGATTTAAACTATATAACTCGACCCTCACAATTTGAAGACAAATTTACGCAAGACCAACTTTGCGCGCGTGTTAAAATCCGAAAAAGGTCTCAGGCGACTCGCGTCAGCTGCGGCTCAGCCAGGAAAAGGCTTTGATCCATTTTTGCTGAAATTTTTTGCGCTGGCTTTAATGGCTGGCATATCCGGATTATTTTTTTGTTATTCAGGGTTTACCGCTATCTATAAAGTAAACAGAATAGCTGCCAAACATATCTTTGTTCTGTTAATGTTGGTAACTTTTACAGGCATTTGCTCAGCGCAGACAACTTATGACTGGACCGGAGCAGTGAGTACCGATTGGAGCAACCCGGCTAACTGGGAATCAACCACCAATTCTGTTACTACTAACCCTGCGGTAAGCTGTCCGGGAGCGAGTGATCAGGCTCAAATTGGAGTTTTGCTGATGACGAATACTTCTAACTGGCCTGTCGTTTCAACTCCTACCTCCGTCGGCGGCATCGTTTGGGGAACGGAAAATTATCTGAACGTTTATTTGACTGTCAATACTACTTTTACGGTTAACGGCAGTATAAACAATACCTCGGCTGTACCAGGGAATGGCGCTTCCAGCGCGTATACATTTAATATATCGGGCACCGGAACTATGAATGTTGCAGGAAATCTTAATGTGGGCTACGATGACGGCTTTTCCACTGCAAGCCCGGGTAATAATAACAGCTTTGCTTTCAACAGCACCCTGAACAAACTAAATATTCAAGGAAGTATTTATCTAAACGTATTCCAGGGCACTACCAAGCGCCGCGGATTCACTCCGACATTAAATGTTAACGGAGGCACACTTTCCACCAGTTCCATCCAATCGGTGTTAACTAACTCTACCACGTATAATTCAGCGCTTAGCGCAACGCTTACCGTTGGAAACTCGTCCGGCACGCCCACGGCAACGCTTCAACTGACGGGCGCCAGCTCTTTACCCTCATTTTCACCTTATGTAATCAATACCATTACATTTAATAACCCGGGCTCCACAGTTGAATATTCCGGCGGATCGCAAACCGTTTATACAGACAATGCGGTAGCAAACCTAAGCAACACCATCTCCTATAATAGTATTAAATTTTCAGGCACCGGGGTAAAGACTGCATTATCGGGGAACTTGAATGTCGCCGGTGATTTTACCAATACACTAGCAAATGATGCCAGCAATTACGTTTCATTAAGCGCGCCTAAAGTGAATTTTAACGGCACCAGCCAAAACCTGTATGGCGGCGGTGGCAATGGCACTACTTTTTATACTGTCAATTGTAGCAACTCGGGAACAAAAACCATGCAAAGCGGCACCTTTAAACTGGCGAGTACGGGCGTTTTAACCATAAGTGGCAGTAGTACCCAGCTCGCTGCCGGGTCGGGGATATTTACATTATTATCTGATGCCTCTGGGACAGCCACTGTGGCGGCTATACCTTCAGGATGCAGTCTTACTGGTATCGTCAATGTGCAACGATTTGTGAAAGGAAGCTCAAGCGGCATTAGTAAACGAGGGTACCGGCTGATGTCTTCTACCGTATATACAGGCAATGATGGTACATCCAAAGTGTACGATTTTCAATATTTATTAAATAGTATTTATGTTTCGGGCCTCGGTAATGCAACCAATGGATTTAATGTACCAGCCACTCAAAACCCTTCACTCTATTTATTCCG
>JACXTT010003588.1_pt1 | contig 23726 bp, 24 predicted proteins | sample 9270951 | NCBI WGS metagenome assembly JACXTT01 (sample SAMN15532306, study PRJNA645909) | rock metagenome | isolation source: weathered quartz diorite | place: Puerto Rico | collected 2017-06-21
GGTAGTGACCATTGACGGTCATCGCCGGCGCGCTGGCGCAGGCGGCGATGCATTCTTCTTCGCGCTTGAGGTACACGCGGCCATCGGCGGTGCTTTCACCGAGCTTGATGCCCAGCTTCTGCTCGCAATGTTTCACCAGATCGTCGGCGCCGTTGAGCCAGCACGACACGTTGGTGCAGATGGCGACGTTGTTGCGGCCCACCGGCTTGGTCTCGAGCATCGAGTAGAAGCTGGCGACCTCGTACGCCCACACGGCAGGCAGCTCGAGGTACTTGGCGACGGCCGTGATCAGCTCATCGGTGAGGAAGCCGTGGTTCTGCTCCTGCGCGGCGAACAGCGACTGGATCAGCGCCGAACGCTTGCGGTCCGCAGGAAAACGGGCAACCCACTCCTCGATGTGATGACGAGTGTGTTCGTTGAGTACGACAAGCGGGTCGACGTTCTTGACCTGCTCGTAATTTCCGGTGGCTTTCATGTATGCGTTCCTCCGGGCTCAGCGATCGACTTCGCCGAACACGAGGTCATAGGTACCGATCATCGCCACCACGTCAGCCAGCATGTGGCCACGCACGAAGGCGTCCATCGAGGACAGGTGGGCGAAGCCCGGTGCGCGCAGGTGCACGCGGAACGGCTTGTTGGCGCCGTCGGACACCAGGTAGCAGCCGAACTCGCCCTTCGGCGCTTCGACGGCGGCATAGGTCTCGCCCGCGGGCACGCCATAGCCTTCCGTGAAGAGCTTGAAGTGGTGGATCAGCGCTTCCATGTCCTCCTTCATCTCTTCGCGCTTGGGCGGCGCGATCTTGAAGTTCTGGACCATGACCGGGCCGGGGTTGGCCTTCAGCCACTTCACGCACTGCTGGATGATGCGGTTGGACTGGCGCATCTCTTCGACGCGGACCAGGTAACGGTCGTAGCAGTCGCCGCCCGAGGCCACCGGGATGTCGAAATCCACTTCGGCGTACTTGGCGTACGGCTGCTTCTTGCGCAGGTCCCACTCGATGCCCGAACCGCGCAGCATCACGCCGGTCAGGCCCCAGGCCTGCGCCATCTCGGGCGAGATCACGCCGATGCCGACGGTGCGCTGCTTCCAGATGCGGTTGTTGGTGAGCAGTTCTTCGTACTCGTCCACCTTCGACGGGAAATCGTTGGCGAACGCCTCGATGAAGTCGAGCATGGAACCTTCGCGCCAGCTGTTGAGGCGCTTAAGGTCCTTGCCCTTGTGCCAGGGCGACTCGCGGTACTGCGACATGCGCTCGGGCAGGTCGCGGTAGACGCCGCCCGGGCGGTAGTAGGTCGCGTGCATGCGCGCGCCCGACACCGCCTCGTAGACGTCCATCAGTTCCTCGCGCTCGCGGAACGCGTACAGGAACACGGCCATCGCGCCCAGGTCGAGCGCGTTGGAGCCGATCCACATCAGGTGGTTCAGGATGCGGGTGATTTCGTCGAACATCGTGCGGATGTACTGCGCGCGCTCCGGCGCCTCGATGCCCAGCAGGGTCTCGATCGCGCGCACGTAGGCGTGCTCGTTGCACATCATCGACACGTAGTCGAGGCGATCCATGTAGCCGATCGACTGGTTGAACGGCTTGGACTCGGCCAGCTTCTCGGTGCCGCGGTGGAGCAGGCCCACGTGCGGATCGGCGCGGACGATGGTCTCGCCGTCCATCTCCAGCACCAGGCGCAGCACGCCGTGCGCAGCGGGATGCTGCGGGCCGAAGTTCATCGTGTAGTTGCGGATCTCTTGCATGATCAGTTGTTCCGCCAGTTGTCGGCCGCTTCGGCCTTGGCCTGCAGCAGGTCGGCGTCGTCACGGATGACGCGCGGCACCAGCACGCGCGGCTCGATCGACACGGGTTCGTACACCACGCGCTTCTGCTCGGGGTCGTAGCGCACTTCGACGTTGCCGATCAGCGGGAAGTCCTTGCGGAACGGATGACCCACGAAGCCGTAGTCGGTGAGGATGCGGCGCAGGTCCGGATGGCCTGCGTAGACGATGCCGAACAGGTCGAACGACTCGCGCTCGAACCAGTTCACGCCCGGCCAGATGCCGGTCAGCGACGGCACCACCGGCAGCGTGTCGTCTTCGCAGAACACGCGCAGGCGCAGGCGCTGGTTGTTCTCGAGCGACAGCAGGTGCACCACCGAGGCGAAGCGACGCTGCTGCATCTCGGGGCGCGGGCGGTCGGCCCACTTGAAGCGACCCATGGCCTCGCCTTCCACGCCACGCGAGAAGCCGGTGCCGGACACGGTTTCCGTGTCCCACTCGGTCTGGCCGTAGCCCAGGTAGTCGATGCCGCAGACGTCGATCGGCACGCCGAAACGGAACGGCGCTTCGTCGCGCAGCGCCGTGGCCACCGTGAGCAGGTCGGCGGCGGCCACTTCGGCGGTGACTTCGTTGCGCGCGATGCTGACCTTCAGCGTGTCGCCGAATCGCGCAGAGAGACGCTCGGCCAGCGAGTTCGTTGGTGTATCAGTCATGGCTCAGCTGCGCCTTTGTCAGGAACGCGCGATGGTGTTGGTGCGGCGGATCTTCTTCTGCAACTGCAGGATGCCGTGGATCAGCGCTTCGGCCGTCGGCGGGCAACCCGGCACGTAGATGTCCACCGGCACGATGCGGTCGCAACCGCGCACCACGGAGTACGAGTAGTGGTAGTAACCTCCGCCATTGGCGCAGCTACCCATGGAGATGACCCACTTGGGATCCGGCATCTGGTCGTAGACCTTGCGCAGCGCCGGGGCCATCTTGTTGACCAGGGTGCCGGCCACGATCATCACGTCGGACTGGCGCGGACTCGGGCGGAAGATCACGCCGTAACGGTCCAGGTCCAGGCGCGCGGCGCCGGCATGCATCATTTCCACGGCGCAGCAGGCGAGACCGAAGGTCATCGGCCACATCGAGCCGGTGCGCGCCCAGTTCATCAGCGCGTCGACGCTGGTGGTGGCGAAACCGCGCTGGACGATCGGGTTGTCCTCGGCCGGACGCAGGATGTCGTCCACCAGGTTCAACGGCTGCGGGTTGTGCATCACCCGATCAAGGGACGAGATCACTCCCATTCCAGTGCTCCCTTCTTCCACACGTAAGCGAAACCGATGACCAAGAGCAGCAGGAACGTCGCCATTTCAATCAGCGCGATGATGCCGATCTTCTGGAACACGACTGCCCACGGGAACAGGAAGGCGATTTCCAGGTCGAAAATGATGAAGAGGATCGCCAGCAGGTAGTAGCGCACGTCGAAGCGCATGCGGGCGTCCTCGAAGGCTTCGAAGCCGCACTCGTAGGGAGCGAGCTTCTCCGCATCGGGGCGGCGCGGACCTGCCAGCAGGCCAATGGCCAACAGGACAACGCCCAGGCCGGCGGCGACGCCGATGAACAGCAGAATGGGCCAATATTCGGCAAGCACGGTGGAACGTACCTCCGCGCCTCCATCGGCGCATCAGTGACCGTTGGGGGAAACGGTCCGGAACCGGATTCGGCAGGCCCCAAAGGGCCATGGGCTATGCGCCACGTTCACATGCCCTGGAGCCGCAAACGTCCGACTTTCCACGATCAGAGTCGGGAATCGCGACATTGTATCAGCGCGCTTAACAACAACAAGCCTTGACGGGTATCTGCAAGGCGATTCGCACGCACCGTCCGAACGCCTCACGGCGAACCGGTGCAGGCCTTTACGACCAAGGTCTTACATGGTGAGCGTGGGACGCTCGGACGAGGTCATGCCCACCAGCAGGTTTTCGATGCGGGTGCGGGCCGCTTCGCCGTCGGCCGATTCGTTGAAATGGACGCCGATGCCGGCGGTACGGTTGCCCTGGGCGCCGACCGGCGTGACCCAGACCACCTTGCCGGCCACCGACAGGCGCTCGCCTTCATCGGTGAGGTTGATCAGGAGCACCACTTCGTCGCCCAGTGCGTAGCGCTGGGCGGTGGGGGCGAACAGGCCACCGTTCTTCAGATAGGGCATGTAGGCGTTGTACAGCGCCGCCGTGTCCTTGATCTTCAACGAAATAATGCCCTGGCGGGCGGCAATGGCCGGATTCATGACAGCTCCTGCGGACCACGTCCGGCCCGACACCCCTCATGCGATGCATCGTAGCGACCGGTACGCCCCACCGACAAGCGATGCGTCGAAGGAATGTGACGGAGGGTGCGGGTCAGAGCTCACACCAGCCCCAGCGATCGAAGATCCAGGGCGACGGCAGGTTCATGTAGAGCTTGGCGAAGGCCGGCCCCGGCGTTTCCCCGTCGAGGTCATGTAGCACGTACCGTCCCTGCCCGTCGCGGGCCAGCGGTGCCTGGCGCCAGGGCCAGCTGCGGGCGCCCCGGCTGTCCACCACCATCAGGTGCAACCAGGGTTGCAGGGCGACGGCGGGTTGCCATGGCAGGGCCGCCGCCGAGCTGTCCGCTCCGGCGCCCCGTACCTGCAGGTAACGCTCCGGTCGATCCGCCATGCGCCGCATGCGCTTGCCGCTCAGCGCCATCTGGCTGCGGTGGCAGGCCAGGGCCGCCAGCTTGTTGGCGTGCACCCCGACCGAAGAGTCCAGCTTCACCCGGCCTGTCACATGGCCTTCACGGCCGTGAACCAGGTAGGCCAGCAGTTCCGGCGCCGGCCCGCGCCACTGCGCCAGGGCCAGCCGGCTCATCACGTGGGCCGCACTGTGATCCGGGTGATGGTCTCCCAGCGCCGGGATCGCCACGAGATTGGGCTGGGCGGCATCGAGACTGGCCAGGATGGTGGCCACGCTGGGCTCGAGGTCGCTGCGCAGGCGCGCGGTGACCCCCATGTCCAGCCAGTTCGCGGTCCGCAGCGCGGTGCCCTCCACCCCCAGCTGGTTCAGGGCCTGCCCGACCTCGCTGCGCCGGCGCTCGCCCCAGCGTCGGCGATCGTCGGCGCCGATGCGCAGGCGGCGCTCCACCCAGCGCTGCGGCCAGGGATTGTTGTCGCCATTGGTGAGCAGCAGGATGCGCACCTCGCCGCCGGCCTGCCTGACCTGCTGGATCAGCTCGCCGGTGGCGATCGATTCGTCATCGGGGTGCGGCGCGATCACCAGCAGGCGCGTCCCTGCGCTGAGACTGAACGCCATGTCAGCCCCCCTGCCTCGGCGGGACCGCGGGTCGCCAACCCCGATCGAAGGCCTGGCTCCACACCAGGGCCACGGGGATGCCACCCGTCGCCTTCAGCCGATGAACCCCGCGATCCAGGTGCCAGTGGTCGGCCTCCGGCGCACCGTCCAGGCTTCCACTGAGGCGCCGGAACCCGTCGGTCAGCACATAGTCGCCCGGCACGGCCACGTCGACCACCTGCTCGGCATCCGCCGTGGGAAACATGCGCCCGGCGATCCAGACCTCACGCGCGGCAGGCACGTAGTTCTCCGCCACGAACCGGGCGCTGGCATAGGGCAGCCGACGCGGTACCACCAGCATGGTGCCGTGGCTCTCGAGCTCGTCGACGATGGTGTCCGCCATCAAGCCCCTGCGCAGCCGGCGCACGGCGAGGCTTTCCAGCACGGGGTAATAGGGGCGCATGCGGAAAATGGTATCGCCCTTGGGATCCATGACGGTGTCGGTCTTGTCCGTATAGTGAAGCACCAGCGCCAACTCGGCGCGCTGGGCGGCCAGCCTGTCCTGCCAGGGTGGCGCGTAAGCGATCACCGTCACCAGTTCGCTGCCCAGCATCAGCAGCAGGAGACCACCACGCAGTCGCGGCCTGGCGCCCAGCCACGTCGAATGCGAAACCCAGCCGGCGAACGCCAGCACCAGGGTCGGAAGTACCGGCAGGAAATCCTGCTTGGTGATCAGGGGCCAGATGAACCAGATCAGCAGCAGGTACACGCCGCCCTGCATGGCGAAGAACACGGTCCAGTCGAACTCGCCCAGCGAGCGTCGCCGCACCTCGCGCACGGCCAGCACCAGTGCAGCCGAGCCCAGCAACAGGAACCACAGCAACTGCTGGGCCGCATGCCGCTTGGCCGCTCCCCCCATGTTGTAGAGCACCAGCCCGTACCATGCGTCGCCCAACACGCCATGCGCGACCAGCCAGGCGCCGAAGGCCACCGGCACGACCAGCAAGCCGATCGCCGCGGCGGCCCAGCATCGCAGGTTGGCCCGGGGTGCCCCTTCCGGCAGCAACAGACGGAGCACGACGACGGTCATCAGCGTGGTGGCGATCAGCACGACCGTCTTCTGCGACACGGACAGCGCACAACCGACCAGCAGTCCCGTCATGAAGAAGCGCCATGCGCGCGGCGGCACCCCGACCACGAAGGCGAGCGCGGCCAGCCACAAGGCCATCCACATGTCGTCGGTGCGGAACTGCCCGCTCACGATGAAGAAGCGCGGAAACAGGCCCGCCACCAGCACCACCACCAGCGCCACGCGCCAGCCGTACAGGCGTCGCGCCATCCAGCCGGCGGAGCCGAGAGCGACCACGTACCAGAACTGCATGGCCAGGCGCAGCCAGGTGAGCACGTCGGGGCGATCGTCCAGCCACTTCAGCAGGGGCGAATGCAGCCAGCCAAACAGCGGACCGTGGTTGTCGAAGACATCGCGATAGGGAAGCAAACCCTGCGTCCACGCCCATGCGACGTGCGCATGTTGCGCTTCGTCGGAATTGAGCGTGTACGCGTTCAGCCACGCCAGCCGCAGGACCAACAGCAGCAGCAGGGAAATCCAGGGCCAGATGGGGAAGCGTTGCTGAAGCGGGGACTTCATCGCGCAAGACTAGGGAGACGGCCTGTCACCGGGCTTTCCCTTGCGTGGCGGCCCGTTGTCGCGGCCACGCCCTGCCGGCTCAACGCCAGCCGGCGAGCAGCTCCAGCAGCAACAGGTCCCCGCGCAGGGGGCCTCGCAGCGATTCACGCGTGCGGTTGGCGGACATGTACCAGCGATCCAGCGCCTCGCTGTCCAACTGGCTGGACAGCGGTCCGGCGGCGCCGGAGGTCGCGCGCGCCTTCATCTCGTCCGCCACCGCCTGCGCGGCGAACCAGAGGCGCTGCTCGGGTTCGTTGTCGAGCCAGCGTCGGGCCACTTCCATCGCTTCGCCACGGCCGGCCGCCAGCGCGCCCAGATCCTTGCGCACTTCCTGCCGCCGGGCCAGCGCGCCCTCCTCCGCCCAGACGCGCGCCATGCCGGGATTGCCCCCGGCGGCATCGAGCGCCGAAGCCGCGTCCTTGACGCCAGCCTGCTGCAGCCAGGCGAGCGCCGTCTCGCGGGACGGCAAATGGAACTCGATGCGCTGGCAGCGGCTGCGGATGGTCTGCGGCAGGCGCCAGGGTGCATCGGCCACCAGCAACAGCAGGGTCTGCGGCGACGGTTCTTCCAGCGTTTTCAGCAACGCGTTCGCCGCCGCCGCATTCATGGCGTCGGCCGGGTCGATGCAGACGATCTGCCAGCCACCGAACTGGCTGGCCAGGGCCAGGCGAGCGGACAGGTCACGGATCTGGTCGACCACGATCTCGCTGCGCTGCACCCCGTCCTTGCGCAGGCCGAAGCTCAGCACCGCGTAGTCAGGATGCGTGCCCGCCTCGAACAGCAGGCAGCTGCGGCACTCGCCACAGGGATCGCCATCGCGCGACTGCTGGCAGAGCAGGCCCTGGGCGAAACGATGCATGAATTCGCGCTTGCCCAGTCCCGCCGGACCGCACAGCAGCAGCGCATGCGGCATGGCATCGCGTGCGCGCCGGGCCTGCAGCCGGGTCCAGTGTTCCTCGTGCCAGGGCATCACGCTCACGCGACGGCTCCGAACAGGTGTTGCGTGGCCTCGATGGCCGCCTCCAGCACCTGCGCCGGGGTGAGGCTCGCATCGATGACGCGGAACCGCTGCGGCTGCGCGGCGGCGCGCGCACGATAGGTCGCACGCACGCGCTCGAAGAACGCGTCGGCCTCGGTTTCGATGCGATCGGCCTCGCCCCGGCCAGCGGCACGCGCGCGACCGGTCGCCACCGGCAGGTCGAGCAGCAACGTGAGATCGGGAACCAGACCTTCGGTCGCCCATTGCTCGAGCAAGGCAATGCGATCCTGCGGCACGCCGCGACCACCGCCCTGGTAGGCATAGCTGGCATCGGTGAACCGGTCGCACAGCACCCACTGGCCGGACGCGAGCGCCGGCTCGATGCACTCACGCACGAGCTGAGCGCGCGAGGCGAACATCAACAGCAGCTCCGCCTCGGCGGACATGCCGCGATGCGCGGGATCGAGCACGATCGCGCGCACCGCCTCGCCCAGCGGCGTACCGCCCGGTTCGCGCGTCTGCACCAGCGACACGCCCTGCCCGACCAGGTGCTTCTGCAGGCCCGCCAGCAAGGTGCTCTTGCCGGCGCCTTCGCCGCCTTCGAGCGAGATGAGTTTGCCTCGTACGGTCATTGGCAGCGCTTCAACTGGTAGCAGGCGACGTTGTGGTTGTGCTCGTCCAGCGTCGAGGAGAACACATGGGTCCCATCGCCACGGGCCACGAAATAGAGTTCCGTGCCCTGGGCCGGATGCAACGCCGCCTCGATGGCCGGCTTGCCGGGCATCGCGATCGGTGTCGGCGGCAGCCCCGGGCGCGTATACGTATTGTAGGGCGTGTCGGTGGTGAGGTCCGACTTGTGGATGTTTCCGGCGTAGCTCTCGCCCATGCCGTAGATCACCGTGGGGTCGGTCTGCAGCAGCATGCGGCCCTGCAGGCGACGCACGAACACACCGGCGATGCGCGGGCGCTCGTCGGCGCGACCGGTTTCCTTTTCCACGATGGAAGCCAGGATCAGGGCGTCATACGGCGTCGCCAGCGGCAGGTCCTTGTCGCGCTGCGCCCAGAGCGTGTCGAGCATCCTTGCCATGGCCACATGGGCACGGCGGAGGATATCGATGTCGCTGTCGCCCTTCACGTAGGCGTAGGTCTCCGGCAGGAAGCGGCCCTCGGGCATTTCGCCAGGCGCACCCAGCTTTGCCATCAGCTGGGCGTCGTCCAGGCCGGCGCCGTCCTGGCGCAGCTTGTCGGCCTTGGCCAGCGCCTGGCGCAGGTCACGGAAGTTCCAGCCGTCGACGATGGTGAAATTGCGCTGCAAGACCCGGCCCGCCGCCATGTTGAGCAGCAGGTCGCGCGGGGTCATGCCGGCGGTGAGCGCGTATTCGCCGGCGTGCAGGCGGCCCGCCACGCGCAACTGCTCCGCCAGCACCCGCCAATACAACGGACCGGTCGAGGTGACATGCTGCTCGCGCAACATGCCGACCACGTCGCGCAGGTTGCTGCCCTTGCCCACGTCGACGCTGGGCGTCTGCGCGGACACGGCCAAGGGGGCACGCACGAAGCGCTGGTAATCGATCCAGCCGTAAGCCACCGCGCCGGCCACGGCCAACAGCAGCAGCACGGCGAGCACGCGCCAGAACGCCCGCCCATGCATCTTCATTCGATTCATGCCTGCTCCATCGGGAAACCAAGCCCGCGCCAATGCTGCTGCAAGGCACGGGTAACCGGGCCGGGAACATACACCGTATCGCCCACGGCCTGAACCGGCAGGATGCCCCGGACGCTGGAACTGAGGAAGAGCTCGCTCGCGCGAACCAGGTCGTCCGGGCGCAGCCGCTTGATCCGCGTGCCCGGGCGGTGCGCGAGCACCTCGGCGCGGGCGACGCCCGCCACGCCGCAACGCTCGACGGACGGAGTAACCAGCGCCCCATCGATCACCGCGAACAGGTTGGCCATGGTCGCCGAGATGACGTTGCCCTCGAGATCGAGCAGCAGCCCTTCCGGGATGGCGGCATCGCTCCATTCGGCCCGCGCCAAAACCTGCTCCAGTCGGTTGAGGTGCTTCAGGCCCGCCAGCAGCGGCTGCAGGCCCAGGCGCGTTTCGCACCAGCGCACGCGGATGCCGCTCACATAGGCGTCGCCGTGCATGTCCGGTGCGTCGAAGCCGGCCACGATGCGCGTCGGGTTCGGCGACGCCGGCGGCGCATAACCACGGGTACCCGCGCCCCGCGTCAGGGTGATGCGCACCACGGCGTGGTCCAGCCCCTGCGTCACCGCCAGTGTCTCGCGCAGCAATCGCTCGACGTCGGGCACAGGCATCGCCAGCCTGCGACATCCGTCCCGCAGGCGCGCCATGTGGCGCGCCCACAACGGGGCCAGGCCATGCACGAGACGGATGGTTTCGAACAGGCCATCACCGTAGGAAAGCCCACGGTCCAGCACGGAAACGGAATCGGCCGGCGCACCATCGACGAGGACGCGCGCGACGGTCATCAGCCCTGCACTCCCAGTGCCCGCAGCAGGCCGCGCGCCTTGGCGCGGGTTTCATCGAGTTCCTTCTCCGCGATCGAATCGGCCACGATGCCCGCGCCGGCACGCAGGGTGACCTGGGCGCCGGACAGCGTGAAGGTGCGGATGAGGATATTCAGATCCAGGTCGCCATTGCGGTCGAGGTAGCCGAGCGCGCCGGTATAGGCGCCGCGTGGCGCATCCTCGAGCGCCGCGATGATCTCCATGCAGCGCACCTTCGGGCAGCCGGTGATGGTGCCGCCCGGGAACGTCGCCGCGATCACCTGCCCGGGCGTCACCTCCGCCCGCAGCCGGCCACGCACGTTGGAGACGATGTGGTGCACGTGCGCATAGCTCTCCACCACCATCAACTCGTTCACCTCGACCGTACCCGGTACGCAGACGCGCCCCAGGTCGTTGCGCTCCAGGTCGATCAGCATCACGTGCTCGGCGCGCTCCTTTGGATGCGTGCTGAGTTCGCGGATGCGTGCACCCTCGTCATCGCCGGGCGTACGTGGTCGCGTGCCCGCGATGGGACGGGTTTGCGCGAGACCATGGCGGACCTCCACCAAGCGCTCCGGCGAGGAACTCACCACCGCCCAGTCGGGCTGCTGCAGCAAACCGGCAAACGGCGCCGGGTTCGCCTGCCTCAACGCCGCGTACAACGACGCGGGGGAAGGTGGCGTCGTGTAGCGTGCATGCCAGGCGCGCGAAAGATTGACCTGGAAAATATCGCCGGCGTGCAGGTGTTCGTGGATGCGCTCGACCCCACGCAGAAAGTTCGAGGGCTCGTCTTCGCCGCACGATTCAGGTGCCGCCAGTGCTGGCGGTGCAAGCCCCGCCGCCAGATCCGCTTCCATCGCATCGAGCAGCGTTTCGTGGCCAGGCTCGGCGATAAGCACGGTACGGTGACGCTCGTGGTCGACCACGATGGCTGCGGGGCAACGCAGAGCCAGCGCCACCGGAATCGCTTCGGGCATGCGCAACCGCAGCCGCGGCTCGATATCGCCCGCCAGCTCGTAGGCGAGCAGCAACAGCCAGCCACCGTGGAACGGAAGATCGTCTGCGTCGTCACGCGGGAGTCTCTCGGCCTTCCACGCTTCGTCGAGCACGTCCAGGAATCTACCTGGACGCTCGTCGCCATGCTCATCGCGTAGCCGGCCATCCGCATGCAGCGTCAGGCTGCCCTGCGGAAACGCGAACAGGATGTCGTAGCGTGCCTGCGCCGTACCCTGCGTCACGCTCTGCAGCAGGCCGGGATAGCGCTCCGGAAATGCAGCGGCCGGCGCGAGGAGATCGCGCCGGCCGTGCAAGGTCCTTCGATGGAACGTGGTCACGTCGCTCAAACGCGACGGAACGCCAGCGTGCCGTTGGTGCCGCCAAAGCCGAACGAGTTGGAGATGGCCACGTCGAGCTTGGCCTCGCGCGCGGTGTGCGCCACGAAGTCGAGGTCGCAGCCTTCGCTCGGCTCGTCCAGGTTGATGGTCGGCGGAAGCACCTGGTCGCGCAGCGCCAGGATGGTGAAGATCGCCTCCACGCCACCGGCCGCACCGAGCAGGTGGCCCGTGACCGACTTGGTCGAGCTCATCGCCAGCTTGTAGGCGTGATCGCCGAACACGCGCTTGGCGGCCAGCACTTCGCCGAGGTCGCCCAGCGGCGTCGAGGTGCCGTGCGCATTGATGTACTGCACCTCGGCCGGGTTGAGGCCGGCATCCTTCAGCGCGCTCTCCATGCAGCGCGCCGCACCTTCACCGCCTTCGCTGGGCGCGGTGATGTGGAAAGCGTCGCCGCTCATGCCGAAGCCCACCAGCTCGGCGTAGATCTTCGCGCCGCGCGCCTTGGCGTGCTCGTACTCTTCCAGCACCAGTACGCCGGCGCCGTCGGACAGCACGAAACCGTCGCGGTCCTTGTCCCACGGACGGCTGGCCTTGGTCGGCTCGTCGTTGCGGGTGGACATGGCCTTGGCCGAGCAGAAGCCCGCCATCGCCGTGCCGGTGGTGGCGAACTCGGCGCCGCCGGCGATCATCACGTCGGCATCGCCGTACTGGATCATGCGCGCGGCCAGCCCGATGTTGTGGGTGCCGGTGGTGCACGCGGTCACGCACGCGATGTTCGGGCCCTTCAGGCCGTTCATGATCGACAGGTGACCCGAGACCATGTTGATGATCGAGCTGGGCACGAAGAACGGGGACACGCGGCGCGGGCCCTTGTCGTGCAGTTCGATCGAGGTGTGCTCGATGGTGTGCAGGCCGCCGATGCCGGCTGCCACGGCCACGCCGATGCGCGGCGCGTTCGCTTCCGTCACTTCCAGGCCGGAGTCGCGCAGGGCTTGCGTGCCCGCGGCGATGCCGTAGTGGATGAACGGATCCATCTTCTTGATTTCTTTCGGGGCGATCCATTGCGCGGGATCGAAATCACGTACCTGACCAGCGATGCGCGTGGCATACGTGGTGGCGTCGAAATGGGTAACCGCGCCGATACCGCTGACGCCCTTGAGGATGTTGTCCCAGGCGGTAGCGATATCGTTGCCGACCGGCGAGATGATGCCGAGGCCGGTTACAACCACACGTCGTTTGCTCATACTGATCTTCCCTCGAGTTTCCGTGGTCCCGTCGCATCGGACGGACTCTCCGCGCTATCGCGGCCACGTCATCCGGGCCCTTCGGTGCGCGGCGCACACCATACGGGATCGGACGTTGCAAATTGCAGAAACGAAAACTGCGCCAATGTGGCGCAGCTTCCGATATCGCCGGTGGTCGAGCGCATGGTCAGATGCGCCGGCCACAACGGAGCGATCACTCCTTGGTGTGGGCCTTGATGTAGTCAACAGCCTGCTGCACCGTGGTGATCTTCTCGGCCTCTTCGTCCGGAATCTCGGTCTCGAACTCTTCCTCGAGAGCCATCACCAGTTCAACGGTGTCCAGCGAATCAGCGCCCAGATCGTCCACGAACGAAGCGTTCGCCGTGACTTCATCTTCCTTCACGCCCAACTGCTCGACGACGATTTTCTTGACGCGCTCTTCGATGGTGCTCATGTTGCCAATACCTCCCAAGGAGTAGTTACCTGTCACACCGGCCATGGGGCCGGCATATGGCCGCGGATTGTAGTGGCTAACCCTCGGGGCTGCCATGGTCCGCCAGCGGTGGTGATACGCAGGCCACGGGACCGGCGCGAAAGAAGCAATTGTCGCCTAAAACGAACCTGCGTGCGACAACTCCTTGTTAAACCGGCCCGCGCCGGCGAGCCGGATGCCCCTGCCAGCAGGCTGGAAGGGTACCCGGCGTTTCAAACAATGCAGGATGCGGCGGGGGTTGCCGCCGATTCCTCACCTCTTACGGCATGTACATGCCGCCGTTGACGTGAAGGGTCTCACCCGTGATGTAGGAGGCCGCCGGGGAGGCCAGGAAGGCCACCGCCTTCGCGATATCGCTGGCTTCGCCGAGGCGGCCGAGCGCGATCTGGCCCAGCAGGGCCGTCTTGGATTCTTCCGGCAGCGAGCGCGTCATGTCGGTGTCGATGAAGCCCGGGGCCACCACGTTGACGGTGATGCCACGCGAACCGATCTCGCGCGCCAGCGACTTGGAGAACGCGATGATGCCGGCCTTGGCCGCCGCGTAGTTGGACTGGCCCGGATTGCCGGTGAGGCCGATCACCGAGGCGATGGAAATGATGCGGCCCTTGCGAGCCTTCATCATGCCGCGCATGACGGCCTTCGACGTGCGATACACCGAGGTGAGGTTGGTATCGAGGATCGCCTGCCAGTCTTCATCGCGCATGCGCATCAGCAACTGGTCGCGGGTGATGCCGGCGTTGTTCACCAGGATCGACACCGCGCCGAATTCCTTGGTGATGCCATCGATCAGCGCCTCGACGGCACCCTCGGCGGTCACGTTGAGCACGCGGCCATGGCCGCCGTGCGGCGCCAGGCGCTCGCCGATCGCGGCCGCGCCGCTTTCGCTGGTGGCCGTGCCGATGACGGTCGCGCCCAGCGATGCGAGTTCGTCGGCGATGGCGGCACCGATGCCGCGGCTGGCGCCGGTGACGAGGGCGATCTCACCTTGCAGTGTCTTGCTCATCTGTCATTTCCCTTTGGATGGACGGACGTCGATACGTCCCGTCGCATGATGTCGGTAAAGCGGCTCAGGCCCACTCGGCGCGCGCGGCATCGAGCTCCGCCGGCGTGCCGATGGCGCGCGCCTCGACACTCTTGTCGATGCGCTTGATCAGGCCTGCCAGCACCTTGCCCGGGCCCGCCTCGGCGATACGCGTGGCGCCGCCGGCCACCAGCGCCTGCACGCACTCGGTCCAGCGCACCGGCAGGTACAGCTGGCGCTGCAGCGCGCCGCGGATGTCTTCGAGCGTGGCGTAGCTGCGTGCCTCGGCGTTCTGGATCACCGGAATGGAAGGTAGCTGCCAGTCGATCGAGGCCATGCGCTCGCCGAGACGATCGGAAGCGTCGCGCATCAGGGCGCAATGCGAGGGCACGGACACCGCGAGCTTGATCGCCTTCTTCACGCCCTGCTCCGCCAGCCTGGCGAGCGCGCGATCCACCGCCTCGGCGTTGCCGGCGATGACGAGCTGGCCCGGCGAATTGAAGTTCGCCGGCGACACCACCTGGCCCTGCGCCACTTCGTCGCACACGGCTGCGATCTGCGCGTCGTCGCCACCCAGGATGGCCGCCATCGCGCCCACGCCCGGCGGCACCGCCGCCTGCATCAGGCGACCGCGCTCTGCCACCAGCGCCGCCGCGTCATGCAGCGAGAGCGCGCCGGCGCACACCAGCGCGCTGTACTCGCCCAGGCTGTGGCCCGACAGCTGCGCCGGTTGCGCACCACCCAGCTTCTGCCACACGCGCCACACGGCCACGCTCGCCGCGAGCAAGGCGGGCTGGGTGTTCTCGGTGCGATTGAGATCCTCTTCGGGTCCCTGCTGGCTCAGCGCCCACAGGTCGACGCCGGCGCCCTGCGAAGCCTCGTCGAACGTGGCTTTCACTTCCGGATGGGCGGTGGCCAGTTCGGCCAGCATGCCCACCGACTGGGAGCCCTGCCCCGGGAAAACGAAAGCGAGCGTAGCGGCGGTCTGAGTCATGGAGCGAGGATGTTCCGAAACGAAAAACGGAATGGTGCCAGCATTGGCCGCCATACGCAGCTGTATTCGCCCGGAATGGGCCCTGGACGAGCTTTCATGCCATCCAGGCAGACCCCCACCCGGCCCCGGATGCCTGCCCGGAAAAGAAAAATGCCGCCCTCGTGGGCGGCATTCGTGACTCCGGGCAGCGCGTTGGTGCTCAGTAGCGCAACAGGGCCGACGCCCAGGTGAAACCACCGCCGAAGGCTTCCAGCAGCAGGTTCTGGCCACGCTGCACCTTGCCCGAGCGCACGGCGTAATCGAGCGCCAGCGGCACCGAGCCCGAGGAGGTGTTGGCGTGCTCCTGCACGGTGACGATGACCTGCTCCATCGGCATCGCCAGGCGCTTCGCCGTGGCCTCGATGATGCGCAGGTTGGCCTGGTGCGGGATCAGCCAGTCGATCTGCGAGGCTTCCATGCCGGCGGCCTGCAGCGTTTCGTCGACCAGCGAGTCCAGCGTCTTCACCGCAACCTTGAACACTTCGCGGCCCGACATGTTGATGCGCACGCCGTGGTTGGGCTCGTCCTTGAAGCCGACCGACACGCCCACCGGGTTGTAAAGCAGGTGCTTGAAACCACCGTCGGCATGCAGCAGCGTGGCGTAGATGCCCGGCTCCTCGGAGGCCTCGAGCACCACCGCGCCGGCGCCGTCGCCGAACAGCACGCAGGTCTCGCGCTCGTTCCAGTCGATCATGCGGGTCAACGTCTCCGCACCGATCACCAGCACCTTCTTGGACTGGCCGCTGCGGATGAACTTGTCGGCAATGCCCAGCGCATAGACGAAGCCCGAGCAGGCGGCATTCACGTCGAACGCGGCGCAGCCGTTCGCGCCCAGGCGATGCTGAACGAGGCAGGCGGTGGACGGGAAGATGATGTCGGGCGTGGTGGTGCCCAGCACGATCAGGTCGAGCTCGGACGGCTTGACGCCGGCGGCCTCGAGGGCGCGCAGCGCAGCCTGGGTGGCGAGATCACCGGTGGTCTCGCCTTCAGCGGCGATGTGGCGGCGCTGGATGCCGGTGCGGGAGCGAATCCATTCGTCACTGGTCTCGACGATCTTCTCGAGATCGGCGTTGGTCACCACTCGCTCGGGCAGCGCGCTGCCGGTGCCGGTGATGCGGGCGTAAATCTGGGCCATTAACTTTCCATGCGACGGGTTGGGACGAAGGGGCCGCAAAGCTCGCAGCAGCCGGCTTCCAAACCGCCAACGTTACGTGGGTGATCGCATAAACGCAAAGCGGCGCGAAATCGCGCCGCCATGCGAAACCGTATCCCTTGCGGGAACGATCAATCCTCTTCGACCACCGCGGTGTTGGTGTCGATGACCTTCTTGCCGCGGTAGTAGCCATCCTTGGTGACGTGGTGGCGCAGGTGCACCTCGCCACTGGTCGGATCGGTGGCCAGCTGCACGGTCTTCAGCGCATCGTGCGAACGACGCATGCCGCGGGTGGACGGGGTCTTGCGGCTCTTGGCAACGGCCATGGCGAATCTCCAGCTAAATCAACGTTTCTTGAGTTCGCGCAAAACCGCGAACGGGTTATCGGAACGCCCTTCGCCAGAGGAAGCTTCCTCGGGCCCGGGGCCTACTACTTCTTCGGGCAGCGTGCTGTCCGGATTGACCGGTACCAGCGGCAGCGCCAACAACAATTCGTCTTCGATCACGTCCGCCAGGTTCAGCTTGCCGTCGTCGGCGACGAGCAGGGGCTCGACCTCCGGCGGCAGCGCCGCTTCCTCGCGCTCGGAGCGGATCAGCCCAAGCCGACTGTCCACCGTCACCGGCAGCACGAACGGCTCCAAGGTGCGTTGACAGGTCAGCGTGAGCGGTGCCTGGACGCGCAGGTCCAGGTACGCCGTACCGAACTCGTCGCGACCAAAATCCAGCTCGTATTGCGCCGTTCCTTCCGTACCGGCCAGGGCCTCGCCCAGTCGCGGCAAAGCGGCAATGGGCAGTACCCCCTGGAACGAACGCCGCGCCGAGACCATGCGCCAAGCGTCCACGGACTCTGGCAGTGTCACGGACATAGACGGGAAATCATAGGATTACAACACCTTCAAGTCAACGGGTGGCCCGGGGTGAGACAACCGTCCGGGCTATTTTGCCTGAATCCCCACGGTGCGGCAGACTGCGGGCACCTCCATCGACGAACCGGCCGATCCCGTGAACTCCTTTCTGATGCCCGGCCTGGCAGCACTGGTGGTGCTGGCCGCAGCCCTGATCGGCCTGGCCCTGGCCTATCGGCGCCGGGCCGAGCGACGTGCCGGCAGCCTGCATCGCCTGCTGGAACTGGCCGATCGCCTGGAAGTGGACCTGCGGACCTGCCGGACCGGCCTGCAGCAGGCTCATGCGGTGATGTCGCTGAACCCGGACCTCCCGGCCAGCAGCGAGCAGGAGGCCCGCCACGCCGTCGATGCGGGGCTGCGCTCACTGTTGCAGCAGCGCATCTGGATCCGCGACCAGGCGCCCAAGGCCAGCCAGCGGGAGCTGGACGAGGCGGTGGCTTCCATGAATGACACCCGCGACCGGCTGCGCCCGCTGCTGGCGGCGTTGGATCGCGCCCAACATGACCTGGACAGCGCCATGCGCGAGCATCTGCGCCGGGAACACGACGCGTGACGCTTCCCACCCTGGTACTGGGCTCCACCTCGCGGTACCGCGCCGAGTTGCTGCGCCGGCTCTATCCCTCCTTCGATCAACGTGCGCCGGGTACCGACGAAAGTCCTCTTCCTGGCGAGGCGCCGCGGGACCGCGCCCGACGCCTGGCCATCGCCAAGGCGCGCGCCGCCGCGGAAGGCCTGGATGATGCGCTGGTGATCGGTTCCGACCAGGTCGCCGAACTGGAAGGCCTGGTGCTGGACAAGCCGGGTACCGCGGCACGGGCCCGCGCCCAGCTCGCCGCCAGTTCGGGCCGCGAGGTGCATTTCCATACGGCGCTGTGCCTGCACGATACGCGGAGCGGCCAGGACCGGGTCCATGTCGACCACACGCGTGTGCGTTTCCGCAGCCTGGATGCGGACGAGATCGCGCGTTACATCGAGCGGGAACAGCCGCTCGACTGCGCCGGCAGTTTCAAGTGCGAAGGCCTGGGCATCAGCCTGTTCGAGCGCATCGACAACGAGGATCCCAGCGCCCTGATCGGCCTGCCCCTGATCGCGCTGGCCCGGCTGCTGCGCGAAGCGGGCATCTCCCTGCCCTGAGGCGATCAGTCCGGGCCCGATTCGGCTGCGTTGGCGAGTCGCCAGGTCATGCACGGCTCATCCCGGGGCGCGGCCATCGTCGGGGCCGAGGGCACCCTTCCCGCATAGAAGGCCATGCGACGACGCCCGTCGTAGAGATCCAGCCTGCGCAAGGCCTGCGGCTGCTCGATTCGACCGCATAGCGCTCGCAGCCAGACGGCCCGCTCGCGAACGCGCAACGCCTTCTCGTCCACCGCCAGCAGCATCGGCGCTCCCGCATGCAGCCGCCGCAGCGATGACTCGTCGCGCTCCCAGATGGCCAGCTGCGGGGCGCGTCCGTGCTTGGCGTTGAGCGGACTGTCCAGCGTGTAAACCGGCACGCTGCCGCCCAGCTGGAAATCGATTTCCGCCGCCAGCATGAAGTTGTCCGCGACCAGGACGCCAGGCTGGCGCGACAACAGCTCGCGGGCCACCTCGCCACTCTCCCGCCAACCCACGAAGCGTGCCGGGAAGATCTTCAGGTGGGCCAGCGCCCGCGCGCCTCCCGCCGAGGTCGCCATGCCCAGGTACGCCAGACCGCCGAGGTGCCCCACCAGGGCGAGCGCAAGCGCGGCGCCGATCCAGCCTTTGCGCCCCGGCGCGTGCTCGCGCAGCAGCACGGGCAGCACGGCGAGCAGGGGCAGGTAACCGGGCAACGGCCAGTGCGCACGGAACCGCAAGTCGTCGGCGAACAGACCCAGCAGGAAGTACAGCAGGATGAAACCCGGCGACACGACACCCACGATGTCCCAGGGCGCCCCCTCGTGCCGACGCCGCCAGCAACGCCATGCGGCCCACAGCAGCAGCAGGTAGAGCAGCGGCGTGCAGGCGAGCGCCTGCTCCAGCGGCTGCACCAGGGCGTCGGCGTGGAATTGCCAGGGATTGCGCTCGACCAGCTGGAAAGCGACGCCCGCACCTCCTTGCTGCCAGTTGGAGACCGCGAGGGGAACCAGTCCCAGCGAAGCCACGCCCAGCGCAAGCCACAGCCCCGGCTGACGCCACTGCCGGCGCCCGCGCGGCGTGGCCACCAGCACGAGCGCGCCGACCAGCATCGGCATCGCGGCACGGTAATGGGTCAGCCAGCACGCCGCGAGGGCGACGCCCAGCCAGCACCAGTCGCGGAGACGATGGCCATCCATCGCTCGCGACAGGGCCCAAAGCGCGGCGGTGGTGGCCACGGTCAGCGGGACATCGGGCACCGCCATCACACCCAGGCTGCCGGCGAGCGGCAGGAGCAGGCACAAGGCACCCGCCTGCCATCCCGCGCGCGCGTCGAACCAGTCGCGCGCCAGTGCACGCACCAGCCACGGCAATGCACCGCCGAGCAGGAGGAAGGGCCAGCGCATGCCGAGCAAGCCATGGCCGGCAAGGTTTTCACCCAGGCGAATCAACCACGCGGTCAGCGGCGGAAGGTCGCTGTAGCCCCAGGCGAGGTGACGGCTTTCCTGCCAGTAGAACGCTTCGTCACCGAACGGCGACAGCGTCGCGGCAAGCATGAGCTTGAGCAGGAACAGGATCACGAAACCCGCCAGGAACACGGCTCGCCAGCGCGCAACGCCCACGGCTACACTGCCGACATCACGCATGAGCCTTGCCCTGCATCACCCTTCCCCACTGCCTGAACCCCATGTCCGCCATCACTCCGTTGCACGATGAAACGCTGCACGCCCGACTGGAAGCCGCCATGGCCCAGGTCAATCGCGTGCTGCTGGGCAAGCCGCGCCAGGTCAAGCTGGCCTTTACCTGCCTGATCGCAGGTGGCCATCTGCTGCTGGAAGACGTTCCCGGCGTGGGCAAGACCACGCTGGCGCATGCGCTGGCTGCCAGCTTCGCGCTCGAGTTCCAGCGCGTGCAGTTCACCAGCGATCTGTTGCCGTCCGACATTATCGGGGTAAGCGTCTACGAGCGCGAAACGGGGCAGTTTCGTTTTCACCCCGGCCCGATCTTCACCGGACTGCTGCTGGCCGACGAAATCAACCGCGCCACGCCCAAGACGCAGAGCGCCCTGCTGGAGGCGATGGCGGAGTCCCAGGTCACCGTCGACGGGCAGACGCACCCACTGCCGCAGCCTTTCTTCGTGGTGGCGACGCAGAACCCGCTCGATCTCGCCGGCACCTTCCCTCTGCCCGACTCCCAGCTCGACCGTTTCATGCTGCGCGTGTCGCTGGACTATCCCGACGCCACGGCGGAGCGCGCACTGCTGACCGGCAGCGACCGGCGCAACCTGCTCGCCCAACTCGCGCCGCAGCTGGACAACGACGGCCTGAACGAGCTGTCCCGCCGTGCTCAGGGCATCACCGCAAGCGGTGCGCTGCTGGACTACCTGCAGGCCCTGCTTGCGGCCAGTCGACGCCATGCCGACGTTCGCGTGGGCCTGTCGCCACGCGCGGGCCTCGCACTGCTCGGCGCGGCGCGCGCATGGGCGCTGCTGTCCGGCCGCTCGCATGTGTTGCCGGAAGACATCCAGGCCTTGTTCGTACCGTTGGCCGCACATCGCCTGGTCACCACCCGTGGCGCCAGCGGTGAAAGCCTGGCGCGCGCGCTGCTGGCCGACGTCGCGGTGGATTGATGCCGGCGGCCTTCCGTCGCCTCCAGGCCTGGGCCGAGCGTCGCCTGCCCGCGCTCACCCGCTACAAGCGGCCCGAGAGCCTGCCCGTCACGCTGCATCGCCGCCGCGTGTACATCGTGCCCACCGCTTTCGGCGCCGGGTTCACCGTGCTGTTGCTGGTGATGCTGCTGGGTGCGCTCAACTATGCAAACAATGCCGCCCTTCTGCTCACCTGCATGCTCGGCTCGGCGTGCACCACCAGCATGCTGGTGGCATTTCGCAGCCTGCATGGCCTGCGACTGACGGCGATTCGCCACGGCCAGGCCATGGCCGGCGACCCGATGGTGGTCCAGTTGGTTTTCGCCGGTGGCGATCACGCGCATGCCTCCGTGCACGCCGACATGGAAGGCCAGGCCGAGACCTTCATGGCGCCCGCCCGCACGGAAACCTGGGTGTCGCTGAATCTCGCCACCTCCCAACGCGGCTGGCAGCCGCTGCCCCGCATCAAGCTGTGGAGCAACTGGCCGCTGGGGATGTTCCATGCATGGAGCTGGATCCACCCCGATCATACGGTCCTGGTATGGCCGCGCCCCGAGCTTGCCGGCCCGCCGCCGATGCTCCAGGGCGAACAGGACCTGCGCCGTCGCCTGCACCAGGGTGAGGACATCGCGGCATTGCGCGACTATCGCGCAGGCGATCCCCAACGCCACATCGCCTGGAAGCACAGCGCGCGTCACGAGCACCTGCTGGTGAAGGATTTCGAGCAACCGGAAGCGCAGGAAGAGTGGCGGCTGGACTGGCGCAGCCTGTCGACCCTGTCGCCCGAGGCACGCATCGCGCGCCTGGCTCGTTGGCTGGGCGAAGCCGAGGCGGTGGGCCGGCCCACCGCGCTCTGGCTGCCGGGAGAGGACATCGGCCTCGGCCATGGGCGCAGCCACTATGCGCATTGCATGAACGCGCTGGCGCGGCTGCCATGAGCCGCTTCGCCTGGTTCCGCCACCGCCCGCGGGAGCCGCTGGATGGCCGCCCGTTCGACCTGCTCTGCCTCACCGTGGCCGTGGTGCTGGCCGTTCACGCACCTCACATGCCGGTGTGGCTGAGCGCAGCATTGGCTGCGACGCTGGGCGCGCGCTGGTGGCAGCGCCGCCGCTTCGGCGGCCGTGCGCCGATCGCGCTGAAAGTACCGCTGGTCGCCTTGTTGTCCGGTGCCGTGATCTTTCACTACGGCAGCCTGTTTGGACGCGAGCCCGGCGCCGCGCTCGCGGTCGGCCTGCTCGTGCTGAAACTGCTGGAAACCGAAACGGCCCGCGACGCGCGCGTCGGCGCGGCGTTCTCCTGTTTTGCACTGATGAGCGCACTGCTGTTCGACCAGGGCATGGTGGCAACCGTGCTGGTGGCGCTGGGCCTGTTGCCGGCGCTGGCCACCCTGCACGCCCTCGAGCCTGCACGCCCGACGGCGCGCCTGCCGCGGGAGCTGCTGCCGGCACTCGGCCTGCTGGGCGCTTCGCTCCCACTGGCCCTGGTCGCTTTCCTGTTTGTGCCCCGCCTGAGCTCTCCGCTGTGGGGGGCTCCGAACGCCTCGCAGACGCGCACCGGCCTCAGTGAAGACATGTCGCCGGGTGATTTGACCGAGTTGCTCACGGATGACAGCCCCGCCATGCGGGTCACCTTCGACAGCACGCCTCCCCCGCCCTCGCAGCGCTACTTCCGCGCCTACGTGATGTGGAACTACGACGGGCGACGCTGGAGCCACCTGGGTACCGGCGGCGCACCGGGCGAGATCGAACACGGCAACGTGCTCACGCGCTACACCATCAGCCTGGAAGCCAACGGACAGCGCGTGCTGCCGGCCCTGGACGTACCCGTCGAGGCACCGGAGCAGGCAAGTCTCAGCCTCGATCACGAGGTGCTTCCCGCGCACCCGGTCAACGACACCCTCGTCTACAGCCTTCGCTCCGCAGCAACCTATCGTTTGAATCCACGGCTGGACGAGCGCGACCGTCGCCGTGGACTGCGGCTACCGACCGGCTTCAACCCCCGGACCCTGGCCCTGGCCCAGCGCTGGCGCACCGAGTTTGCCGGCAACGACAACGCGATCGTCCAGGCGGCGCTGAAGCTGATCCACGACGGCGGCTTCAGTTACACGCTGACGCCAGCGCCACTGGGCAGGGACGCCGTGGATGATTTCCTGTTCTCCACCCACGAAGGCTTTTGCGAACACTATTCCTCCGCCTTCACCGTACTGATGCGCGCGGCCGGTATTCCGGCGCGGGTGGTTACCGGCTATCAGGGCGGCTACTGGAATGAACTTGGCAGTTACCTGCTGGTTCGCCAGTCGAACGCACACGCCTGGAGCGAAGTCTGGTTGCCAGGCGAAGGCTGGCGACGCGTGGATCCCACGGCCGCCGTACGACCAGAGCGGGTCCGTTCGGGCGGAACCGCGGCGGCGAACGATGCAGCCGGCTGGTCGGCCGGGGAATGGTGGCTTGGACTGCGCAACCGCTGGGACGTCGTCAACCGCTGGTGGAACCAAGGCGTTATCGGCTTTGACACTCTGCGACAGCATGGACTGCTGACGCCGTTCGGCCTGCGCGACGCCGACCCGGGCATG